>Ga0228701_1001718_pt1 | contig 14364 bp, 12 predicted proteins | sample McNCre117_Aug_MG_2_FD_178017 | JGI IMG/M metagenome (GOLD analysis project Ga0228701, IMG submission 178017) | Freshwater microbial communities from McNutts Creek, Athens, Georgia, United States - 11-17_Aug_MG | ecosystem: Environmental > Aquatic > Freshwater > Creek | place: USA: Georgia...
AAGCCTTTGCGCGCATGATTTTGAACGGCGAGTACGAGCAAGCCTTGGCCGTGGCGCGTCAGCAAGTGGAAAACGGCGCGCAGGTGATTGACGTCAACATGGACGAAGCCATGTTGGACAGCCAAGCCGCGATGGTGCGCTTCTTGAACCTGATGGCGGGCGAGCCCGACATTGCGCGTGTGCCAGTGATGGTGGACTCATCCAAGTGGTCGGTCATCGAAGCGGGCTTGCGTTGCATTCAAGGCAAGGGCATTGTGAACTCCATCAGCATGAAAGAAGGTGTGGACGAGTTCAAGCGTCAGGCCAAGCTGGTCAAACGCTACGGCGCGGCTGCGGTGGTGATGGCGTTTGACGAAAAAGGCCAGGCTGACACCTACGCGCGCAAGATTGAAATTTGTGAACGCGCTTACCGCGTGTTGGTGGACGAGGTGGGCTTTCCCCCCGAAGACATCATCTTTGACCCCAACATCTTTGCGATTGCCACCGGCATTGAAGAGCACGACAACTACGCGGTGGACTTCATCGAAGCCACGCGCTGGATCAAGCACAACCTGCCCGGCGCCAAGGTGAGTGGCGGTGTGTCCAACGTGAGCTTTTCATTCCGTGGCAACGACCCGGTGCGTGAAGCCATTCACACCGTGTTTCTGTACCACGCCATCCAAGCGGGCATGGACATGGGCATCGTCAACGCCGGCATGGTCGGTGTGTACGACGACTTAGAACCCACCTTGCGTGAGCGCGTGGAAGATGTGGTGCTGAATCGCGGCCCTAAATACAAAGAAGGCGAAGCCCACCTCACGCCAGGCGAGCGCCTGATTGAAGTGGCTGAAACCGCCAAAGGCGCAGCCAAAGACGACAGCCAAAAACTCGCATGGCGTGGTACGGCTGATGCGCCTGTGTCGGTGCAAGACCGGCTCAGCCACGCGCTGGTGCATGGCATCACCGAGTTCATCAACGAAGACACCGAAGAGGCTTACCGCGAAATTTTGGCCAAGGGTGGCCGCCCGCTGCACGTGATTGAAGGTCCGTTGATGGACGGCATGAACGTGGTGGGCGATTTGTTTGGCCAAGGCAAGATGTTCTTGCCGCAAGTGGTCAAGTCGGCCCGCGTGATGAAGCAAGCCGTGGCGCACCTGGTGCCTTACATCGAAGAAGAAAAACGCTTGCAAGCGGCGGCAGGTCAAGACGTCAAAGCCAAGGGCAAGATCGTCATGGCCACGGTCAAAGGCGATGTGCACGACATTGGCAAAAACATCGTCACCGTGGTCTTGCAGTGCAACAACTACGAAGTGGTCAACATGGGCGTGATGGTGCCTTGCCACGAAATTTTGGCCAAGGCCAAAGAAGAGGGCGCAGACATCATCGGCTTGTCAGGCCTCATCACACCGTCATTGGAAGAAATGCAATACGTCGCAGGCGAGATGCAAAAGGACGACTACTTCCGCAGCCGCATGATGCCGCTGATGATTGGGGGCGCCACCACCAGCCGCGTGCACACCGCCGTCAAGATTGCGCCGCATTACGAAGGCCCCGTGGTTTACGTGCCTGATGCCTCACGCAGCGTGAGCGTGGCGCAAGGTTTGTTGTCGGACCTTGCTGCCAAATACATTGCCGAGCTGAATGCCGACTACGCCCAGGTGCGCGAGCAACACGCCAACAAAAAGCAAACGCCCTTGGTCACCTTGACCCAGGCGCGTGCGAATGCGGCGCAGGTCAGCTTTGAGAATTACAAACCCGCGAAACCCAAATTCATTGGCCGTCGCTTGTTCAAAAACTTTGACCTCGCGGAGCTCGAGAAATACATCGACTGGGCACCCTTCTTCCAAACTTGGGATTTGGCCGGCCCCTTCCCCGCCATCTTGGAAGACGAGGTGGTCGGTGTGGAAGCCAAGAAGGTGTTCGCCGATGGCCAAGCGATGTTGAAAAAAATCATCGCCAACCGCTGGCTCACCGCCAATGCGGTGGTGGGCTTGTACCCTGCACAGCGCGTGGGTGACGACATTGTTTTGTACGCCGATGAAACCCGTCAACAGCAGGTGATGACTTGGCACGGCTTGCGCCAACAAACGGTCAAACCCAACAAGAATCCCAACCGTTGCTTGTCTGACTATGTGGCTGACCAAACCCAAGCCGCCGATTACGTGGGCCTCTTTGCAGTGACCGCAGGCCTCGGCGCAGAGAAGCAAGAAAAGCGCTTCATTGAAGCGCATGACGATTACTCCGCCATTTTGTTCAAAGCCCTGGCCGACCGCTTGGCTGAAGCTTTCGCCGAGTGCATGCACCACCGCGTGCGCACCGACTTGTGGGGCTATGCGGCCGACGAGGCCCTGAGCAACGAAGACCTGATCAAAGAGAAATACCAAGGCATTCGCCCGGCGCCTGGCTACCCAGCCTGCCCTGACCACAGTGCTAAGCAAGACATGTTTGCCTTGTTGCAGTGCGACGAGATCGACATGGGTCTGACCAGCAGCTTGGCCATGACACCCGCTGCCAGTGTGAGCGGTTTTTATTTGGCGCACCCCGAGGCCAAGTATTTCAACGTGGGCCGCATTGGCGACGACCAAGTGCAAGATTTGGCACAACGCCAAGGTGTGGCAGTGAAAGACCTAGAGCGTTTGCTGGCGCCTAATTTGTAGTGTGATTCCACACAGACATGGAACAACAAAGGGGCGTTTAAGCGCCCCTTTGTCTTTGTACAGAGTGAATGCGTAGCGCGCCCTTCACTTATTTTTCTTTGCGCTCAGGCACTCTTTCATGAAGGCTTTGCGTTCATCGCCTTTGAGGCTTTTGGTCTTGGCGTCCTTGTGGCATTGGCCCATTTTGCTTTCTTTGGGTGTTTTGTCGTCTTCGGCATGCGCCGTGAGGCACGCAACCATCGACACACTGAGAGCCGTCAACATCAGAAATTTCTTCATGGCAGTTCCTTGAGTTTGTGGGGGTGGAGGAGAGGCATCGGTGACACGCGCAAGCACAACACAGACGCCTCACAATTTTTAGTAGCCAGTGGGTTGCGCGGCCTAAGCCGCGCGCACATAAATCGAAGCCAGTGCTTGCGATCTCAGTTGCTGACCAAGACGCGGCGGTATTGCACCGCCTCGGCCACATGGGTGACTTGCACCACGTCAGCCTCGGCCAAATCGGCAATCGTGCGCGCCACACGCAAGGCGCGGTGAGTGCTGCGGCTGGACCAGCCCAACTGATGGGCGGCATGCTCTAAAAACTTGGCGGCAGATGCATTGAGTTGTGTGTGTGCATCCAAGGCCTGACCTTGCAAGGCCTGATTGGGCACACCCTGGCGGTGTAGTGCGCGGGCATGCGCTGCCACACAGCGGGCGCGCACGGTGGCGGTGGATTCACCCTGCGTACCGGCCATCAACACATCGGGTGTGAGCGTGGGGACTTCGACTTGTAAATCAATACGGTCCAGCAACGGCCCACTCAGCTTGCCTTGGTAGCGCGCCACTTGATCGGGTGTGCATCGGCAGGCCTTGAGCGTTGAGCCCAAGTAGCCGCAGGGGCAAGGGTTCATGGCGGCAATCAATTGAAAGCGAGCGGGAAAACGTGCTTGCCGCGCCGCGCGTGAGATGGTGATGTGACCGCTCTCTAGCGGCTCACGCAAGGCTTCTAAAGCGCCGCGCTTGACCTCGGCGAGTTCATCCAAAAACAGCACGCCGTGATGCGCCAACGAAATTTCGCCCGGACGGGGTGGTGTGCCGCCGCCCACCAAGGCGACCGACGTCGCCGTGTGGTGAGGGCTGCGTGTGGGGCGCTGCATCCACTGCGTGAGTTCAAAACGCCCGGCCACGCTGGCGATGGCGGCGCTTTCCAAGGCTTCGTCCAGCGTCATGTCAGGCAGCAAGGCGGCGAAGCGCTGCGCCAGCATGGACTTGCCTGTTCCTGGGGGGCCTACTAATAAGAGAGAGTGGCCCCCCGCTGCTGCAATCTCCAGGGCCCGTCGCGGGGCGGCTTGACCTTTGACCTCTGATAAATCCGGTCCTGGGTTTGTCGTGGGCATGTGTGAGGTGGGAACCACGCGGCGCCAGCCCTCTGCGTTCACCTCGGGCGGGGCGTTCACTGTGGCGCCGGGTTTGGCAAATCGCACCACCACGTCGCGCAAGTGTTCTGCACGGTAGACCTCAGTGGTGGGGACCAACGCCGCTTCTTCGGCGCTGACAGGCGGCAACACCAAGCGCGTGCGTACCCCTGCGCCGTGCAAGGCCAAGCCCATGGCCAATGCGCCACGCACAGGTCGTAACTCACCGGACAACGACAACTCGCCCGCAAACTCATGCAAAGCCAACGCTTCTTCATCGAGCTGGCCATTGGCTGCCAAGATCCCCAAGGCCATGGGCAAATCAAAACGGCCGGAGTCTTTGGGCAAATCGGCGGGCGCCAAGTTGACCGTGATGCGCTTGTTGCTGGGAAAGTCCAGCCCCGCGTTCTGAATCGCGCAGCGCACACGCTCCCGCGCCTCTTTGACTTCGGTGTCTGCCAAGCCCACCAAAGTGAAACTGGGCAAGCCATTGGCCAAATGCACCTCCACGGTCACGGCCGGAGCCTGCAACCCCAAAAGGGCGCGGCTGTGAATCAGCGAGAGCGACATAACACTTCTCTTTCTGAGGTTTATCCCCATTGCGGGGCAATTAATACAAAGTGATGCACCAGAGTTGTGCGCAAAAATGGGTCAGTCGTCAGACTACTGCATCACTTTGGGTCTTTGTGAATGTGAAGAGGCCACTTTTGTGGACTTCAACGTTGGCATGGACCCTGCTAAGTAGGTGTATCCCTTTAAATTTTTCATTGGAGAAAAACATGACATTGAAGTCCAAACTTTTGCTGGCTCTCTTGGCTACCTCTTCTGCTGCTTTTGCGCAAACTGCGCCTGCAGCGCCTGAGTCCACCTTGGGTTACAACGTGGGCGTGGTCAGCGAATACCGCTACCGCTCGATTGGTCAAACCAAGGGCACACCTGCACTGCAAGGCGGCGTGGATTACGCCAACGCCAATGGTTTTTACCTCGGTGCTTGGGGTTCGACCATCAAGTGGATCAAGGAAGCGGCTGTTGCCAACAGCTACGATGCAAAAGGACCTGTTGAAATTGACCTGTACGGTGGATACAAGGGTGAGGCCGCAGGCTTAGCCTACGACGTGGGTTATCTGCGTTACCAATACCAAGGCAACACCCTTGAAAAAGCCACCAAATTCAGCAATCCCAACACCGATGAAATCTATGGCGCTTTGACTGCAGGCCCTGTGACTGCAAAGTACTCCTACAGCACGTCTGATTTGTTCGGCAATATCAACTCCAAGGGCAGCACATACCTTGATTTGAGCGCCACATTTGATTTGGGCGATGGCTATTCATTGGTGCCCCACGCTGGACGCCAAGTGATCAAGAACAACATCGATGGCAATTACACCGATGTTTCGCTGACTTTGAACAAAGATTTGGGTGATGGTTTGGTGGCTAACGCGACGGCCATCAGCACCAATGCGCACAAGTCCTTCTACACATACAACAACTACTTTCAAGGCAAAAACATCGTTGTTGTTGGCTTGAAATACAGCTTCTAACCCAAGCTAGTCGTCTTCTCTAGGAGCAACCATGAAACTCATCACCGCCATCATCAAACCCTTTAAGTTGGACGAGGTCCGCGAGGCCTTGTCGCAAATCGGGGTGCAAGGTATCACCGTGACCGAAGTCAAAGGCTTTGGTCGTCAGAAAGGCCATACCGAGTTGTATCGCGGTGCTGAGTACGTGGTTGACTTCTTGCCCAAGGTCAAGATCGAAGCCGCCGTCGACGCTGAACACGTTGACCGCGCCATCGAGGCCATCGAAGGTTCTGCACGCACCGGCAAGATCGGTGACGGCAAGATTTTTGTTTACGACTTGGAACAAGTTGTTCGCATCCGCACCGGGGAAACCGGACCCGAAGCGCTTTAAAAGGAAGACCCATCATGACTAAACTTTTCGCCTATCTGGCCATAGGCGCTGGCCTGCTGTTGCCCAGTGTTTCTGCCTTGGCCCAAGCTGCCCCCGAAGCTGCAACCGCTGTTGCTGCTGCCATTCCCAACAAAGGCGACACCGCCTGGATGACCGTGGCCACTGTGCTCGTGATTCTGATGACCATTCCCGGCCTGGCCCTGTTCTACGGTGGCTTGGTGCGCAGCAAAAACATGCTCTCCGTGTTGATGCAAGTGTTTGTGGTGACTTCGTTGATCTACGTGTTGTGGGTCATCTACGGTTACACCTTCACCTTCACCGGCGGAACGCCCTTCATTGGTGGCATGGACAAGTTGTTCTTCAAAGGCATCACGCCGGACTCGATTGCTGCCACGTTCAGCAAGGGCGTGGTGATTCCTGAATTGACCTTCGCCGCCTTCCAAGCCACGTTCGCTGCTATTACCTGCACACTGATCGTGGGTGCCTTTGCGGAACGCGCTCGCTTCTCGGCTGTCTTGTTGTTCTGCGCCCTGTGGTTCACTTTCAGCTACATGCCTGTGGCCCACATGGTTTGGTATTGGGACGGTCCTGACGCCATCACTGATGCGGCTTCTTTGGAAACTGTGACGGCTGCTGCAGGCTGGTTGTGGGCCAAAGGTGCACTCGACTTCGCAGGCGGTACCGTGGTTCACATCAACGCAGCGGTTGCTGGTTTGGTGGGTGCTTATGTAATCGGCAAACGCACGGGTTACGGCAAAGAGTCGATGGCGCCTCACAGCCTGACATTGACCATGGTGGGCGCGGCCTTGCTGTGGGTGGGTTGGTTCGGCTTCAATGCGGGCTCTAACCTCGAAGCCAATGGCGTGACTGCTCTGGCCTTCGTCAACACCTTGGTGGCCACCGCTGCCGCGACCTTGAGCTGGATTGCCGGTGAAGCCTTGTCTAAAGGCAAAGCGTCGATGTTGGGCGCTGCCTCTGGCGCAGTGGCTGGTTTGGTGGCGATCACCCCAGCTTGCGGATTCGTGGGTCCCATGGGTGCCATCGTGATCGGTTTGTTGGCTGGCTTGATCTGCTTGTGGGGTGTCAACGGTCTCAAACGCCTCTTGGGTGCGGATGACTCGTTGGACGTCTTCGGTGTTCACGGCGTGGGCGGCATCTTGGGTGCCTTGTTGACCGGCGTGTTTGCAGCGCCTTCACTGGGCGGCACCGGCGTGTACGACTACGTGGCCAACGCAGTCAGCCCTGACTATTCGATCACTGGCCAAGTGTGGATCCAGTTCCAAGCGGTGGCCACCACCATCGTCTGGTCGGCTGTGGTCTCCTACATTGCCTACAAATTGGTGGATCTGGTGATCGGTTTGCGTGTGACAGAAGAAGAAGAGCGCGAAGGCCTCGACATCAGCTCACACGGCGAAACGGCTTACCACCGCTGATCAAGGTTTATTTCAAGTTTTCCTTGGACTTTGATGCCCGCCTCACGGCGGGCTTTTTTTCGTCTGTGCTTCATGACGGCGGCGTGGGCTGGAGCAATTTTTAAAGGGCTTGTTCAAAAAATTCAAGTCCAGCCCACAAGCCTGCGACTACCATGAACATCATGCAAGACACCCTGCACCATTTCTCTGAGCGCATTCGCGCTGCCACCCAACATGCCACGCCGCTGCGCCTGCGTGGCGGTGGCAGCAAAGACTTTCTTGGTCAAACCCTGCAAGGCGAAGTGCTCGACACCCGCGCTTATGCGGGCATCTTGAGCTACGAGCCGAGCGAGCTGGTCATCACCGCCTGTGCGGGCACACCGCTGGCTGAGATCGAAGCTGCCTTGGCCGAAAAAGGTCAATGCTTCCCTTTCGAGCCGCCGCACTTTGGCCCAGGCGCTACCTTGGGCGGCATGGTCGCGGGGGGCTTGAGTGGCCCTGCACGTGCCAGCGTGGGCAGCGTGCGCGACTTTGTGCTGGGCGCGCGCCTGATCAATGGCAAAGGCGAACACCTGACTTTTGGCGGTCAAGTGATGAAAAACGTGGCGGGCTACGACGTGTCGCGTTTGCTCGCAGGAAGCTGGGGTCAGTTGGGTTTGCTTACCGAGGTGTCGCTCAAAGTGCTGCCCGTCGCGCCAGGCGAGGCCACGCTCATGTGCGCCGGTGTGTCGCAAGTGCAAGCGCTGTCGCTGATCAACCGTTGGGGCGGTCAGCCGCTGCCCCTGAATGCCAGTGCGTGGGTGCACGACACCACGGCTCAGCCTGCGCAAGATTATTTGTTTGTGCGTCTGCGCGGCGCCATTGCTGCGGTGGAAGCCGCTGTGATGCGCATGAGCGCCGAAGTGCAAAGTCTGGGCGCGGTGGTGACCCGCATGGACAACGCCCAAGCCGCGCGCGACTGGCAGGCCAGTGGCGAGCAAACCTTGGACTTCTTTCAACCCACGCCTGGCAGCGACCACTGTTTGTGGCGCCTGAGCGTGGCGCAAACTGCACCCGCGCTGGACTTGCCCTATGCCCCATACATCGAATGGCATGGCGCACAGCGCTGGCTGTGGGCACCGGCATCGGCGGCGCAACGTTTGCGCGATGTGGCGCAACAAGCGGGTGGCCATGCCACCCTGTTCCGCACCAGCAGCGCACACGGCGATGCCGACAAAGCCGTGGGAGTGTTCACACCACTCAACGCTGTGCAGCAACGCATTCAAGACGAACTCAAAAAACAATTCGATCCTGCGGGCATCTTCAACCGTGGACGCGCTTAAAGCCGAGACACCATGCAAACCCACTTAGCCCCCGAATACCAAAACACCGTCGAAGGCCGCGAGGCCGAAGCGATTTTGCGCAAGTGCGTGCACTGCGGTTTTTGCACGGCCACCTGCCCCACCTATCAATTGCTGGGTGACGAACTTGATGGCCCGCGCGGACGCATTTACCTGATGAAGCAAGTGCTCGAAGGTGCTGAACCCACACGCGCCACGCAACAGCACTTGGACCGTTGCTTGACCTGCCGCAATTGCGAAAGCACCTGCCCCAGCGGTGTGCAATACGGCCACTTGGTGGACATTGGCCGCAAGCTGGTGGACGCCAAAGTGCCGCGCCCCATGAGCGAGCGTGTTGTGCGTTGGGCCTTGAAAGAGGGGCTACCCTCGCCCTTGTTTGCACCCGCCATGAAGCTGGGCCAAGCCGTGCGCGGCTTGTTGCCCGAGGCCTTGAAAGCGAAAGTGCCCGCGCCGCAAGCATCCGGTGCGTGGCCCACCCAGACCCACGCCCGCAAAGTATTGATGCTCGCAGGGTGTGTTCAACCCGCCATGCTGCCCAACATCAACACCGCCACCGCGCGCGTGTTGGACGCGGCAGGCATTCAAACCTTGCTTGCGCCTGAAGCCGGTTGTTGCGGCGCGGTGAAATTTCACCTCAACGACCAGGACGGTGGCATGGCCCACATGCGTCACAACATCGACGCGTGGTGGCCATTTGTTGAACAGGGCGTGGAAGCGATTGTGATGAACGCTTCAGGCTGTGGCGTGATGGTCAAAGACTACGGCCATGTGCTCCAACACGACGCGGTGTACGCGGCCAAAGCCCAACGCATCAGCGCACTCACCAAAGACCTGAGCGAACTGCTGCCCGATTTGGTGCCCGTGCTCAAACCCAAACTCAATGCAACCGCATTAGCCAAGGCTGGCATGCAGGCCTTTCATCCACCCTGCACTTTGCAGCATGGTCAGCAACTCAAAGGCGGGGTTGAAAAGCATTTGGCCGATTTGGGCTTTGCCATTCAGGTCGCCAACACCGAAGCGCATTTGTGTTGCGGCTCAGCAGGCACTTACAGCGTGCTCAACCCCGAGATCAGCTACAGCTTGCGTGACCGCAAACTCGGCCACTTGGATGCGCTGCAACCCCAAGCGATTCTGAGCGCCAACGTCGGGTGCATCACCCATTTGCAAAGCGGCACCGATGTGCCGGTCAAGCATTGGGTGGAGGTGTTGGACGCGGTGCTTCAGTAATCGAGTCAAGCCACCAACACCGCCTTCAGGTTGTGAAATACGTGTGCAACGCTTTCATTGAATACATGTGACGTCTTCACAATCCCTTTAAGGGAGATAGATGAAACGATGTATTTGATGTATGTGGATGAAAGTGGTGATGTTGGTTTAGTGGGATCACCGACACAATATTTTGTGTTGACTGGGATGGTGATTCATGAGTTGCGCTGGAAGCAAACGCTTGATGAACTGATTCAATTCCGAAGAGATTTGAAACTTAAATTTGGCTTACGTTTGCGTGAAGAAATTCATGCAAGTCCTCTTCTGTCTCATCCTGGAGCGTTGGCTCGGATTCATAAAGCAGCACGGCTAGAAATCTTGCGCCGCTATGCAGACAAGTTGGCATCTATGCCACATCTGAGTTTTATTAACGTAGTGGTTGATAAAAAAACGAAAACTCCAAACACGGATGTATTTGAGTTGGCGTGGAAAGTGTTAATTCAGCGATTTGAAAACACACTCACGCACCAAAATTTTGCGGGGCCGCGCAATCCAGATGACATGGGAATGATTTTTCCAGATCGTTCCGACGAAAAAAAGCTCAACGCGTTGTTGAGCAAGATGCGTGCTTACAACCCCATTCCAAATGCAACGGCCACAGGATTTCGGAATTTACAAATACGCTGCGTTGTAGAGGACGCTAATTTCCGAGATTCTGCACATTCCTATTTCATTCAATCGGTGGATGTCGCGGCATACCTCTTGTATCAACAACTGACACCTTCTGCGTACATGAAGAAAAAATCGGGACAAAACTATTTCAATCGCTTGGCGTCTGTTTTGTGTCGTGTCGCTTCGCCGCGTGATCCGCAGGGAATTGTTCGTTTGTAATGAGCAAAAAAAGGGCCCCTTACGGGGCCCGGGTGAGACCTACTATCCAGACGGGCCGGGTTTCAGACTCAGTGGTAAATATACACGCCTTTGTTGAAATCGCCTAGAGCGAGCGACTTAAAAAATGAGTGCTAAGCCGCCAACGCAGCCTTAATATCCCGCGCCAGATCCCAATTCAAGAAATCTGCCGCTCGCTTTTGTTGCAGCCAAAGTGCGCAAGAGCGAGCAGGTCAGTGGTTCGGAAGCCATGGTGAAACCAGCAGTACGAGTATCTGCCCATATGGCCTGAATAGATGCTGGCTCGTTCAAGTTCAAGAGATCATTCATAAACGTGTACAGCGTGATTTATCGACTTGTCAAAGGGCCAAAAAATCCAACAATGCGTTGAATTTTTCCATCGTCATTGATTTCCAGAAAATCGATGCCTTCAGGCAGTGGTGTCCCATCGGCTTGAACAACATGCCAGGCAAAGCGAGCGCATTCGTGATGGCCATCCACGTTGCTGGTTCTTTTTACTATGGAGCCTGGTCGACGAGCCAGTACCTTTCCAATGTGTTCGAGTAGTTCGTCACAACCTGTGGTGTGAACCGTTGGGTCGGTGTAAGTGGTATTCCATGCCCATATTGGCAGCAGCCGTTGACGCCGAAGTTCTGGCTTCGGCTCCGACCAAACATCGCAGTACGCATCTACAAGAAGGCTGAGTGTGCTGGGTGTCAATGTTGTCATGTCGTGCCTTTGGTGGATCTGATCGTGCCGCGCAGTCAGTCGACGATAAAGAGCTTTGCCCCACTGGTGGTCTGAGACCTGTGAGGCTCAGCGCCATCGGCAACCTGGTAGCTCATTCCGGGTTTCAAGGTGAATTTGCGACCATCTTCGAGTTCGGTCTCTAATTCACCTTCAAGGCAAAGCAAGACATGGCCTTTGTTGCACCAATGATCTGCCCGATAGCCAGGTGTGTATTCGACCATCCTGACCCTGATGTTCCCGAAGTTCTGCGTTCTCCAAAAAGCCAGGCCAACTTCGTCCTTGTGCTCTGTCGGGATGATCGACATCCAGTCAGTGGTGCCGAATGGAATTTGCTCCATCTACATTGTTGAAACTCCGTTTCATTGATGCGCAATCATTCTGCTGGAAGCGATCAACTGTGCATGGGGTTAAGAGGGCCGCTGCTCGACGCGGAAAAAACAGTAATGGGGTAGCAAAACTGAGTTGTTCCTTTATCGGCAACGACAATTCCCAACAGTTTTCCGCGAGCGACCATATCCTTGATTTCTGACTCAATTTCGGAAATTTCCTCCTTCGACCGAGATGCAGCCCGAAGCAATTGCGCAAGAGGAAACTGGAGCACGTATTGGCTCATCTGTGGTTGAGGAAGTCCCGCGCGCCTGAAGAGTGCAAGCCACTCGGTTTGTGTCAACGCATGAACGTGGCTGGGATCGTTGATTCGCTCTATGCGATCGAAAAACGCTGCGTCCTCGAGATCACCGGGAATGCATATGTCTGCCACAGCAATGCGACCACCGGGCGCACATACTCTTTTCATTTCACTGAGCACCCGATTTGGGGGCTGCATGTGGTGAAAGGCATAGCGGGAGGTCACCACGGTAAATGATGCGGTTGCAAACGGTAAATCCACGACATCGGCCAATGACCAACCCAAGTTCTGTAACTGTTTGCGTTCTTGTCTCGCGCGTGCTTGCTCCAGCATGGCAGGCGTAATGTCAACACCCTCAGCAAACTCCACCGTTTGGGCAAAGTGACAAGCGACAACGCCAGCTCCGCACGCAACATCCAGCGAACGGTCAGTCGATACAGCTTGGGTGGCGCGCAGCAGCGTCTCCAAAGACTCCGTGTCAGTCAGTTGCGGTGCCGTACCGAAGGCAACCGCCATCTTTGTGAACTGATCAAGGATCTTGCTTTTGTGAGGAAATGACATGCTCATGAGTCAACACGAAATCAGGCGGGCTATTGATTGGACGTCATGTGGTTGTGTTGACCTGATCATATGCAAATTAATACTTAGTTATTGTTTTTTTGGTCAAAATGGGAGGGTTTGTTCGACCGTAAGATCGCTGGACCATTTGCGCATTCAGGAGACCCACCATGTTCCCATTGGAAATCTGGCTCATCTACAGCGCAGCCTGTGTGCTGCTGGTGTTGTCGCCTGGTCCGGACAACCTGTTGGCCATAGGCCGTGGCCTTAGTCAAGGTAAACGCGCCGCCATTGTTTCTGGAATATCTTCAGGAACGGGCATCTTGTTTCATGTTGCGACAGCAACTTTTGTGGCGTCGGGTCTGTCGGTGGCCGTGCTCAAGCAAAAGTAGGAATCAGCCCGCCAACGCCACCTCAATATCCCGGGCCAACTTCTGTGGCGCATCTACCGACGCGTAGCGTTTGAGCACACGCCCGTCTTTGCCCACCAAAAATTTGGTGAAGTTCCATTTGATGCCTTCGCTGCCCAGCACGCCGGGTGCTTCGGCCTTGAGCCATTTGAACAGCGGGTGGGCGTCCTCACCGTTGACGTTGATCTTTTCCATCATGGTGAAGCTCACGCCGTAGTTGCGTTGGCAAAACGCACCAATCTCGGCATTGCTGCCCGCGTCTTGCGCGCCAAATTGGTTGCACGGAAAACCGATCACGCGCAAACCTTGTGCGCCATAGGTTTTGTGCAGAGCTTCCAACCCCTCAAACTGCGGCGTGAAACCGCAGGCGCTGGCGGTGTTGACGATGAGCAGCACCCGGCCTTGGAGGTCAGCAAATGCCAAGGGCGTGCCGTCAATGCGGTTGGCGGTGAAGTCGTTCAAGGTGTTCATGCAAAAAGCCTTTCAAAACAGAGCGACCAAGTCATGCATCAGGTGTGGTCGGGTTGCGTCTGCGCTTGCGATGCCAGCAAGGCAGCCAACACAATCATGCCGCCACCCAGGCCCACGCGCCAGCTCAGGGTCGATGCCCCTAAGGCTACCGAGGACACGCTGGCAAACACCACCTCCGACATCATCACCATGGCGGTGGTGTGCGCACTCAGGCGTGCTGCACCGTATTGCAAGGTGAAGTTGGAGAGCAAAAACGCTGCGCTCAAGCCCAACACCCACGGTGCCCAGGTGATGGCTTGTTGCGCCAACAACGGGTCACTCAGCCAGGACAGCAGGCTGGAAAGACCCGTCGCATCAGAAGCTCTTGTCCACATCTGCACAGCGGGAATCACACCTGTCACGCTGGCGAGCCCTGCACAGATCACAGCCATCAAGGCGCCGCCTCCAAACATGGCAGTCATGCGTGCAGATTCAGGGGTATCTTGCAAACGCAGCAACCAGATGTTGGTCAGTGCAAAACAAAAACCACCGAGCAGGGCCAGCACGTCGGACAAATCTTGCGGCACAGGCCAGGCAGACTCAGGCGTTTTCAGCACCCACACCACGCCCAGCAAGGCCAGCGCTAAACGAGCCAAGGCGCCACGTGTGGGCCGTTCTTTGAGCAGCCACCACGCCAACAGCAAAGACCAGGTGGGCATCAGATAAAACAGCAACACCACGCGCACCACATCGCCGGTGGTGACAGCCCAGTTAAAAC
>Ga0228701_1001721_pt1 | contig 14317 bp, 12 predicted proteins | sample McNCre117_Aug_MG_2_FD_178017 | JGI IMG/M metagenome (GOLD analysis project Ga0228701, IMG submission 178017) | Freshwater microbial communities from McNutts Creek, Athens, Georgia, United States - 11-17_Aug_MG | ecosystem: Environmental > Aquatic > Freshwater > Creek | place: USA: Georgia...
TCACGCGGTCGGCGGCGCGCTCGGCGTTGTCCACGTCTTGGTTGAACTTGTCACGCAAGATCGGATCGTTGTAGTTCGCTACCAATTCAGAAAACGCGTGTGCGGCTTCCACGATGCGGTCTGCATGCTGGTTGAACATGACAAAAAAATTGCCTTCTGTGGGCAACAATTTCCCAAATAGCATGGGGTTCTCCTGTGAACGAACGAATTTATGACGTTTTAATGACAGGAGAAGTGTAATCGCAGCTCATGGGCGCAAGCCGGTCAATCGCTCAATCGGCTGATCTTTCACCGCCTCGAGCAAGGCTGGGTTGACGCGTTCGGGCGCCACCTCCGCCAAAGGCAACAAAACAAACGCACGCTCAGACCAGCGCGGGTGTGGCAAGGTCAGCCGTGGCGTGTTCAACACCGTGTCGCCGTGAAAAATCACATCCAGATCCAGCGTTCGTGGCGCGTGGTGATACGGTCGTTCACGGCCACTTGCCTGCTCTAGCGCTTGCAGTGCATCCAGCAACGCCAAGGGCTCCAGATGTGTTTGCAGCAAGGCAACAGCGTTGATGAAGTCAGGTCCTTGGGCCTCGAACGGCGCGCTGCGGTAGAGCGACGACACGCGCAGCAGCCGTGTGCCAGGCAACGCCGCCAAGGCAGATGCGGCCTGCGCCACGGCAGCGGTCGCATTGCCTAAATTGGCACCCAGTGCCACACATGCCGTCACAGCTTGCGTCAGCATGGCCAATTCCGGGTTTACTCGGCAGCTGGCGCGCTACCGGTGGCTCCGCCACTGGGCTTGCGACGGCGCCGACGACGTTTCTTGGCCGGGCCTGCGCCGCTCTCTTCGTCGGTGGCGTCTTGCGCAGGCTCAAGATCGCGAAACCGTGGATCTTCGGCTGGTTTTTCGGCACGACGGACTGCGTGCACGCGCGGGGCACGCTGGGCTTTTTGCTGCTCCTGACGAACCTGTTGCAGCAAGTCTTCGCGAGTCGCGTCATCGGCCAAGCTGAATTCTTGCCACCAATCGGCCAAGACCTCATCCACTTCGCCGACATCGGCACGCAAACGCATGAAGTCAAAACCGGCGCGAAAACGGGCTTGCTCCACCAAGCTCCACGGACCGCTGCCCACGCGCTTTTCAAAGCGGGGTTGCATCAGCCAGATTTCGCGCATGTCTGAGCCCAACTTGCCGCGACCCGACACATCGCCAATGCGCGACTCGAACACCTCGTCAATCGCGTCTTGCAAGGCGGGGAATGGCGGTTGTTTGACGCGTCGTTGCGCCCAGGTTTCGCGCACATCCGACCACAGCACACAGGCCAGCAAAAAGCTCGGCGCCACAGGCTTGCCCTCGCCCACTCGGCGATCGGTGTCCTTCAAAGCGGTTTGGACAAACTCTTCATCCGAGCGTTCGACCACGATGTCGAGCAAGGGGTAAATGCCCTTGGCCAAGCCTTGCTGCTTGAGTTGCGCCATGCTCGCCAACGCATGGCCGGTTTGCAACAGCTTGAGCATTTCATCAAACAAGCGGCTTTGCGGCACATCGGCCAGCAGCTTGACCGCACGCTTCAAGGGGGCCGCAGTTTTGGCTTCCATCTTGAAACCCAAGGCCGAGAGCTTGGCAGCAAAGCGCACCGCACGGATGATGCGCACCGGGTCTTCGCGGTAGCGCAAGGCTGGGTCGCCAATCATGCGAATGACTTTTTTCTTCGCGTCGGCAATGCCACCGTGGTAATCAATCACGTTGCCCGTTTCCGGGTCGTAGTACATGGCGTTGATGGTGAAGTCACGGCGCGCCGCGTCTTGGTCTTGCGGGCCCCACACGTTGTCGCGCAAGACGCGACCGCTGGCATCCACGGCATGCTTCATGCCTGCCAATTCTTGCTTGCTGCTGCGCTCGTTGCCTTTGACTTGTTCGGCATCGGCGTTGTCAAGATGCGCACGGAAGGTCGACACCTCGATCACTTCATGTTCACGACCGCGTCCGTACACCACGTGCACGATGCGAAAACGTCGGCCAATGATGAAGGCGCGTCGGAATGCGGCCTTGACTTGTTCGGGCGTGGCGTTGGTGGCCACATCAAAGTCTTTGGGCTTCAAGCCCAACAGTAAGTCGCGCACGGCACCGCCCACGATGTAGGCCTCAAAACCACGGTCTTGCAAGGTGCGCACGACGTTGAGTGCGCGTTCGTCGACCCAGTCGACATTGATGCCATGCACTTTGGCAGGCACCACCTGGCGTTTGCCCAAGCTGGGTTTGCTGCTGGTGGAGGCTTTGCCCATCAGCTTGTTGATGAATTGTTTGATCATTGTTTTGGGAAGAGTTCCAAAATTGGCCAGCCCTTGTCCAGGGCCACGGCGCGCAGTGTGTCGTCGGGATTGGTCGCCACGGGGTGGTTGACGCGCTCCAACAGGGGCAAATCGTTGCGGGAATCGCTGTAGAAGGTGGCTTCCACATCGGCCCAGTCCAAACCTTCGCGTTGCAGCCATTGTTGCAGACGTTGCACTTTGCCTTCGCGCAAGCTCGGCACGCCGCTGATTTCGTTGGTGAACCACCCATTGGCGTCGCGCACCAGCTCCACCGCAATCAAGTCATCCACGCCAAAGGCTTTGGCAATCGGGCGGGTCACAAACTCGTTGGTGGCGGTGATGATGAGGATGCGCGCGCCCGCATCGCGGTGTTTTTGCACCAAGGCTTGGGCCTCGGGGCGAATCGCAGGCTGAATGACCTCGCGCATGAACTGCGCATGCGCCTGGGCAGCAACTTCGGGGCCACGCTGACAAAACGCCTCGGCCGCAAAGCGCACATAGTCGTGGATGTCCAAAGTGCCCGCTTGGTAGTGGGCATAAAACTCATCGTTGCGCTGGATGAACGCATCGCGTTCATGCCAGCCCAAACGCACGGTGAACTCACCCCACGATTGGTCCGAATCAATCGGCAGCAAGGTGTGGTCGAGGTCAAATAAAGCAAGTTTCATCAGATGTTTTCTAGCATGGCTTTGATCAACGGGATGGTGATGGCGCGCTGCGTTTGTAGGGCATAGCCATCGAGTTGATCCAGGAGTTGAATGAGGCTGCTCAGGTCGCGGCTGAAGCGGTTGAGCATGAAGTCCATCACCTCATCGCTTAAAAAAATACCGCGCTCGTCTGCATGTTGGCGCAGCACCGCGCGACGCTCGGCTTCGCTGAGCACCTGCAATTGAAAAATATGGCCCCAGCCCAAACGGGTGCGTAAATCTTCACGCAGGGCCAAATCACTAGGGGGCACGCTGCCAGCGGCCAGGACCCAACGCTGCTGGCCATCGCTGGGGGCGGTGGCGTTGACAAACCAGTTGAAGGCCGCATGTTGCTGCACCGCGGTGTACAGATGCACATCGTCCAAAATCACGACACGCCAGCTGTCCTCAAACGCAGCAGGCTCCGCCACAGCGGCGTCCATCCAACCCACAGGGCAACTTTGGTCGCGCAAAGCCGCTTGCACGGCGCGTAACAAATGGGTTTTACCGCTGCCACTCTCGCCCCACACATAGGTGGGCACGGGCGAGCGCTTGTCATTGCGGGTCCACAGCTGCAGGTGTTGCAAAGCCGCTTGGTTGGGGCCCGCAAAGAAGTTACTCAGGCTCGGGCCCGGGGCTAAACCGATGTCGAGCGCGATTTGCTTCATCTGCACTCACACCCCACGGTACAAAGCACTGGCTTGGTACTGGGCACGCAAGCGACGGATGGCCACCAGCAACACCGCACTGACTGGCAAAGCCACCAACACACCGACAAAACCAAACAACTGGCCAAAGGCCATCAGGGCAAAAATCACATGCAGCGGGTGCAAGCCAATGCGCTCCCCCACCAAGCGTGGCGTGAGCACAAAGCTCTCAATCAGCTGGCCCACGCCATACACCACGGCCACCACCACCAAGGCTTCGCTTGGCGCAAACTGCAACACGCTGGCCAACAACGCCAACACCAAACCAAAACCAAAACCGATGTACGGCACAAACACGGCCAAGCCAGTGAACACGCCAATTGGCAACGCCAATTCCAGACCGAATGCCCACAAGGCCAGGCTGTAATACACCGCCAGCAAGGCCATCACCGACAACTGGCCGCGCAGGTATTGGCCCAACACATCGTCGCACTCGGTCACAAAGCTGTCGTAGGCAGCGCGTGCTGGCACGGGCACCAAGGCCTCAACATGGCGCACAAAGCGCTTCCAATCGAGCAATAAATAAAACAACACCACCGGAATCAGCACCAAATTACCAGCCACTGCCAGTGCCACGCTGCCACCAATGCGCAACGAGGTCAGCGCTTGTTTGAAGCCGTCGTCAAACGAGGTGTTGAAGAGTTGGAGCACCCAAGTTTTAAGGGTGGCACTGTCCAATGCCACATGGATGCCCTTGGCACGCAACCAGGGCACTACCTCGGTTTGCAGCCGTTCGACCAGCAACGGCAATTGGTCACGCATACGCGGCAATTCATGAGCCAAGATGGGCACCAACAAGGTGAACAAGGCCACCAACAGCAGCAAAAACACCACTTCCACCAGCACCACGGCCACCAGGCGCGGCAAGCGCCCGGCGCATGCACGCTGAGCGGTTTGGACTAAAGGACTCAAGGCATAAGCCAAAACGCTGGCCACCACAAAGGGCATCAAGACAGGGCCCAACAACCACAAGACCAGCGCCGCCAAGGCAGCGAGCGCCGTCCACGCCATGGCATGTTGTTGAGTGGGGGTGAATTGCATACAGCGTGTGAAGGGGTTGGCTTTAAAATTACAACTTGATTCTATCGGCGCACAATCCACGCAAATCTTGGCTGCGCCCCAGCACTTCTTCACTATGAACAAACCCCTTTCCTACAAAGACGCCGGTGTCGACATTGACGCAGGCGACGCCTTGGTCGAACGCATCAAACCCTTGGCCAAGAAAACCATGCGCGAGGGCGTGTTGGCCGGCATTGGGGGTTTTGGCGCCTTGTTTGAAGTGCCCAAGCGCTACAAGGAACCCGTGCTGGTCAGCGGCACCGATGGCGTAGGCACCAAGCTCAAACTGGCGTTTGAATGGCAGATGCACGACACCGTGGGCATTGACCTGGTGGCCATGAGCGTGAACGACGTGTTGGTTCAAGGCGCCGAACCCCTGTTCTTCCTTGACTACTTTGCCTGCGGCAAGCTGCATGTGGACACCGCCGCCGCGGTAGTAGGTGGCATTGCCAAAGGCTGTGAGCTGTCTGGCTGTGCCTTGATTGGTGGCGAAACCGCCGAGATGCCTGGCATGTACCCCGATGGCGAATACGACCTCGCAGGGTTTGCTGTGGGTGCGGTGGAAAAATCCAAAATCTTGACCGGCCAAAACGTCAAGCCGGGCGATGTGGTGCTGGGCTTGGCCTCCAACGGCGTGCACTCCAACGGTTTCTCGCTGGTGCGCAAGGTCATTGACCGTGCGGGTGCAAACGCCCCTGCCTCGCTGGACGGCAAGCCGTTCAAAGAAGCCATCATGGCCCCCACCCGTTTGTATGTGAAGAGCGTGTTGGCAGCGTTGGCTGCGCAACCGAACTCTGAAGATGCCTCCGGCATCAAGGCGCTCGCCCACATCACCGGCGGTGGTTTGCTCGAAAACATTCCTCGCGTATTGCCCGAAGGCATGGCTGCGCATCTGACCAAAGGCAGCTGGCCACAAACCGAGTTGTTTGCTTGGTTGCAACAAACAGCGGGCATTGACGACATCGAGATGAACCGCACCTTCAACAACGGCATTGGCATGGTGGTGGTGATTGACGCTGCACATGCTGCGGCTTGTGCGGATGTCTTGCGCGCCCATGGCGAGCAAGTGCACACGATTGGTGTGATTGCTGAACGTGGCGACGGAGCTGCGGTGGTGGTGGCTTAAAGCCTCTTTAAAACGACACGTTGAACTAAGAAACCGTTCAAGACCTGGCTTCTTGCTTCAACGCATCAACACGTTGAACCGAATCCATAAAGTTCAGCGGGGTTGTCGACCAAAATGCGGCGTGTTGTGGCTTCACTGTCGAACAGCGACAACGCCCAATCGAGCAACGCCTGGTCGGATGGTGTCGGCACCACGTTCGGATGCGGCCAGTTACTGGCCCACAAACCCCGCTGGGGATACAACGCCGCCAAAGCGTTGACGCGGGGCACGATGTCCTCGTAGCCAGGAGGTCCGCTTCGCGAGCTCTCATAAGGCGCTGACAGTTTGATCCAACAACGACCGCCATCAAGAATGCGGCACAGGCTCAAAAATGCAGGAGACTGTAGGTCCACGGGCGTTAGAAATTTCCCAATATGGTCTATCACCAAATGGCAAGGCAATTTGAGCAGCCGTTTTTCGTACATCGCAAGCGTCGAACCGTCGAGCTGTAGGTTGATATTCCAACCCAAGGGGGCAATCTTCGCTGCAGTTTCTTCCAAACCATCCCATGACAACACCCCACCAGGCAACATCATGTAACGCACGCCCCGGATGCCTGCATGATGCAAACGGTGAAGTTCGTCCTCTGATGTTTCGGGGCGAATGACCGCAATGCCACGAGCTCCAGAACCGATCTGCGCTATCGCATCGAGTGTGCATCGATTGTCAAGGCCATAGCCCGTGGGCTGCACAACAATCACTCGTCCAAAGCCTAGTTGGCTCTGCAACTGAAGGTATTCACTGGCAGGCGCGTGCGGGGGTTTGAACGTAGCGGTCGAAACAAACGGATAGCCCTGCTCGTAAACATGCACATGGCAGTCACAGGCCAACGCCCCAATCGTTCGGGTCATACAACGGCCTTCGTCGTGCTTGACCAACGCGTCAACCGGCTCGCATGTTCGGGGTTGACAGCCCCGCTGGGCATCTTGCCGCGCAGCAGTTGCTCCAACTGTGACACCGTTTCCAGTGCCTGGTGCTCGATCGCGGGTAGGGTCAAACCACCGATGTGGGGGGTGGCTATCACGAGGGGATGGCGGGCAAGTTGCGTTGAGGGCATCTGGTCGGCCGCCCTGCCCACGTCCAATGCACAGCCCCCCAAATGACCGCTGTCCAACGCAGCCAGAAGTGCCTCGTCATCGACTAACTCGCCACGAGAAGCGTTGATGAAAAAGGCGCCGGGTTGCATAGCTTTGAAAGCGTCTGCATTCATCAGATTGGCTGTTTGTGCATTCGCAGGCGCCAAGCAAACGACAAAATCCGAGCCTTCCAACAAGGCACGCAGGTTGACCTGTTGCATGCCGGGTAGCAGTGCAACAGACTCGGGCGTGTGGACCATCACCTTCATGCCCAGAGCCAGCCCCAAGCCAACCAAATCAGATCCGATAGCGCCGTGCCCGATCACACCCAGTGTTGCGCCTCGCAGTTGGCGCCCCATGAAAGGAGAGGTCGCCCCCTTGTTTTGATAGTCGGCGGTATAGCGGCTAATGCCGCGCGCCAAATCCACCATCACGCCGATGATCCATTCACTGACCGATGCTACGAATCCGGGTGATGCTTGTGTCACGAGTACACCATGCGCGCTGGCTGCGGTCACATCCACAGTTCGGATGTCCACTGCACAGCGGATGAACGCTGCCAGTTGCGGTAACCCCGCAAACAGACTTTGGGGGGCTGGGGTCTGGCGGTATGCGATCAGCGCATCACAGCCATGGGCTGCAGCGATCAATTCATCCGTTGCCAGCTCTCTGGGCTCAGGATTTAATCGCACCTCAGCGATCGCGCGCAAACGCGTCAGGGCTCTTGGGCCGAAATATTGGTCTAGCCGGTGGCTAGGATGACTCACATAGACCAAGGTCATGATGCTGTTTTTTCCTGTGAGGTCTGCACATGCACCTGACGCTGCTGCACTGGGGGGGCGGCTACGGATTCACGCACAACCAGACGCCCAGAATGGAGCACCTGGTCTGAACTGCTCGCATCGAGGGGGGCCTCGGCCTGCATCGCTCGATCCACCATGGCACGCATCATCTCTGGCACCGGCAGTTGCACGGTAGACAAACTCGGGTTGGACAGGCCTGCGAGGTAAATACCATCCATGCCAACGACAGACACGTCTTGCGGCACTTGCAGGCCAACCTCCCGCAGACCTGCGATGAGACCAATCGCCATGAGATCGTTCAGTGCAACGAGACCGGTTGGCCGATCAGCCATGGCGGCAATGCGATGGGCCGTGGCGCGCCCTACTTCGGCAATCACACCATCGCCGTATTCATCCAGTGCACCGCCATCGAGGATCTGCGCCAAGTCGCGCAGTCCGGCTTCGTCGGCTGCAGCATGAAAACCGTCAATTTTGGCGCTGCGACTCATGGTCATGCCTGCCACCGTCACGAAAGCAATGCGTTGATGCCCTTGCGCGATCAGGTGGCTGGTTGCCAATCGGGCGGCAGCGTAGTTGTCAGGCATCACATGGCTCACGCGAGAGCGCTTGCCTGGGGTGGCGCCGCGGTCGTAGCTGACCACCACCATTCCGCGCTCGACGGCTGACTCAAGGTGTCGCTCGTCAGCCAACGATGAAATCACGATCACGCGTCGCACACCATGGGCAAGTAGATCCTCGATAAATGCAATTTCCTGAGTTCGATCTCGGTAAGTGCTACCGATGAGAAGTCGGTATTCGTACTTTTGTTGCGCATAACTCTCAATTTCGCGTGCCATGTGACCGTACATAGGATTGGTCAGCGAGGGAACCAGCAAGCCAAGCAACGGCGTGTGTCCCGTCTTGAGTTGCTGTGCAAGCTTACTGGGCCGGTACTCCAGCGTGGCTATCGCACTTTTGACGCGATCAAGCGTCTCCGAACGCATGCGATCAGTGCGCCCGTTCAAGACATTGGATACCGTGCTCACCGACACGCCGGCTACTCGAGCCACATCCTGGATGGTCGAAGTCATTGCATGTTTCCTTTCACAAACCTACAAGCCCAAACGGTTGGGTAGCCACAGGGAAAACGCTGGAACCAGCACCAACACAACCAGCGTGGCAGCCAAAACCGCTAGGTATTTCAGCATGGGTCGCGCTACGTTTTTGACCTCAGTACCTGTCATTGCACAGGTGGCAAATAGGCCCAAGCCGATGGGTGGTGCAAACAGCCCCAACCCCATGGCGATCACCATCACCGTCCCAAAGTGCAGCGGATGCACGCCCAGCTGTGTGGCAATCGGCGTCAGCAGCGGGCCAAAGATGATGAGGGCAGGCGCCCCCTCAAGGACAGCCCCAAAGATGACCATCATGACGACGGCAAGAAGGATGAACATGGTGCTGCCCCAAGTCTGGGCAAAGGCAACCATGGATGCTGAGACCAACTGCGGCACCTGCTCTATGGTCAATGCGAACGATAGGCTGGAGGCAGCGGCCACGATGAACAAGATACTGCCTGCCATGGACGCTGATTTCACAAAAAGCTGCGCGATGTTCTTGAGACTCAGCTCGCGAAAAGCCAGGCTACCTGCGACGAGCGCGTAGACCACAGCAAAGGCCGAAACTTCCGTGGAGGTTGCGACACCGGAAGTCACACCCTTGCCAATCATTGCGACCATGATGATGGCCACCAACGCTCCCCCCAACAGACGCAGCAGAGGACGTCGATAAGGGAAGGCTTCGTCGGGATTGATTTTCTTGCCCACGATGACCGCCAGTGCAGCCAGCGCCAGCGCCATGACGGCTGCCGGCATCAGGCCTGCCATGAACAAGCCGGCGATTGAGATGTTGGCCACGAAGCCCATGATGATCATGTTGATGCAGGGTGGAATGGTCTCAGCCATCACTGCAGTGCTGGCAAGCAAGGCAGCAGCCTCGTTCTCATCCTGCTTGGTACGACGCACCGCCGGCATGACAATACCGCCAACTGCCGCTATGTCGGCCAGCTTGGAGCCAGATACGCCTGAAAAGAAGGCCGTGGCGGTAATTGTGATCAGCCCCATACCTCCACGCACCCGTCCAAAAACCCGCAACAGCAATTCGATCAGACGCGCTGACATGCCATTGGATTCCATCAACAAACCGGCCAAGACAAAGAAAGGAATGGCCAGCAGCACGAAGTGGTCACTGCCGGCCATGATTTGCTGTGAATACACCAACATGGGCAGCGAGGGGTCGGCCAGAAAATAAAGCAGCGAAGCAAAGGCGAGCACAAAGCCAATGGGTACGCCCACAACCAAAGCGAAGATGAAGCCCCCCAAGAGCAGCAACCCCCGAGGAACAGCCAAACCAGGAACAAAGTAGTTCCAGCCATAGAGAACGCCCAACACGGCCAAGCTCCCAAATAGCGAACTCCAAACTTTGCGTGCAGGCCCATGGATGGCATTTGCCATCCCAAATATGGCCATAAATAGGCTACCCACCACCACTGGCCAAACGTAGAGGTACTGCGGCAGCCCCAAAGAAGTGGTCAGGCCAAAAGAATCCTCCAGCAGCAGGCAAGACGAGGCAAAAAGACTCAACGAAACGCCAGCGATGATCCAATGCGCTGTTTGGATGAGCGCTGACTGCCAGCTGGCCGGTAGCCAAAGTCTGAACAGGTCCACGCCCACGTGCTGACTGCGCGCCAGAACCGTTGCAGCCCCAAAGAACACCAGCACAATCATCAGCGCACGGGCCACTTCTTCTGCCCAATCCACGGGATCATGCAGAAAGTAGCGGTAGATGACCGATAGAAAAACCATGACCACATCGACGGCCAATACCGTACCCGCGAGGTACTCTGTGGCCAAGGTGATCCTGGCCAGCAGGCGACCCGCCGTTGTTGTATGAGCAAAGCCCCACCCAAGAGCACCATGGTGCTTTGTGGGCGTAGCTACTGTCTGCTTGTCGGGACGCACTGCTGTCATCATTCAGCCCTCAACCACGCGACTGGGCAATGCCATCGAACAAGGCTTTTGTGCTCGGGTTCTTTTTGGCAAAGTCTTCCCACAATTGGGCCTGCATCTCTTTGCGCACAGTCGCACGATCAGCTGCGGACATGGAGAAGAAGGTCATGCCCTTCTTCTTCAGCTCCTCTATGGCGCCGTTGGCCTTGTTGTCAGCAATGACTCGTTGCTGTTTGGTGGTCTCGGCCACAGCTTTGAGAAAGCCGGGGCGAATCGACGCAGGAATCTTGTCAAGGCTGCGACGACCGATCACCACCACCATGGGACTAAAAAGGTGCTCGGTCTGCCAGCATGACTTGGTCACCTCATTGAGCTTGCTGGCAAGCACCGTCCCCGCATCGTGTTCAAAGCCCTCCACGACGCCAGTTTGGGCCGACATATAGAGCTCACCGAAAGGAATGGGCGTAGGAATGGCGCCCATGATTTTGAAGGTCTCAATAAAGGCAGGCGTAGGCAGCACGCGCAACTTGACACCTTTGATATCTGCCAGGGATTTGACTTGTTGCTTGGTGTAGACGTTACGTGGCCCGAAGTGCGAAGCCCACGTAAGAATGGAGCAGCCCGCGCGCTTTTGCAGCATGTCGTTCAGACCTGCACCAACTGCGCCCTCCATGGCCCTCGCGACGTGCGCGTAGCTATCAAACATGTACCCCAGATCCAACATGCCGATTTCGGGCAAGGCCGTGGCCCAGATGGATGATCCCGTCACCATCATGTCGATGGCTCCCACCTTGACCTGCTGGACCACATCGCTTTCCTTGCCCAGCTGGTTGTTAGGAAAGTAATCGAGTTTCAGGGCATCCCCCACAGTCGCTCGCAGGTTCTTCTCCATGAGCTGGTACCACACGTAGTGCGCCGCGTTGTCATCGGCGGTCATCGAGGAGGAAAAACGCAATGAAATCGGTGATTGAGCATGCGTAAGAACAGCTGGCGCGGCCAACGCAACAGCACCTGCCTGCAGGATGTGACGACGAGAAAGCTTTGACATGAATTGTCTCCTTAAATTTGGAACTGAGCTTGTGTATCGATTTACTATATCGATTTACTAATTGTAGGAAGAAACCAAAAACACAAACCGAGGGATTGCCCTAGCCTCAAAGTCGAACCGATCAATGACGGCTCTTGATTAACAAGCGCGACCTATGAGCGTGGGGAACAAGGAGCTAGATTTATCGTTGAAAGATCGAGCTCGACATGCGTGCAAGTTCGCTAATCGAGGGCCCGAGGAGCGCAAAAATCAAGTCTCATCGCTCACAGAGGGCAACAACACCATCAGCCGTTGCCGCACCCACAGCAACCGCTCGGGGTCTTGGTGTGAGGTGTAGACCTCTTCCAAGTTACGCAACATGCGCGCCACGATTTCACGTGGCGTAGCCGCGCGCAAATGGTGTTTGAGCAACTCATCCGAGATATGACCATCGGGCAATAAGCCCGATTCGGCATGTAAGGGCACCAAGCGCTCTGACAACTCTTCTTTGCTGAGCGACTCGCCCGTGAACGGGTCAATCACCACCTGCCCTTCGTTGGGGAAAGGCAAGCGCACTTTCACCAAGAAATGCCCCGGAAAGCCGACGCCTTGGGCACGCAGCCCAATGCTTTGCGCAAGCTCTAACCACAACACGGCCAAGCTGATGGGAATGCCACGACGCGTGCGCAGCATGACATGCAGATAGCTGTTGTCAGGGTCGTAGTAGTTGTTGAGGTTGCCGCTAAAGCCGTGTTCATCAAAGAAAAATTTATTCAGCAGACGCAGCTTTTGCAAAGCCCCGGCATCGGCAGGCAAGCGCTGTTTGAGGCGATTGCTGAGCTGATCAACATGGTCTAGCACTTCTTGAATATCTAGCTCTTGGTATTCGTCTTGAGCTAGGCTGGCAGCAGCTTCAAGCAAAGGGAACTGCTCATCGCTTTGCACCAAGGAAGCAAAGTATTCCAAGGCAGTGGGTACTTCGAGTTTGAAATCCATGGCTCAGCCCCCTTCTTTGTTTTGGTTTATCGACGCAACAACGCACGCAACTTCAAGCCCATAACGGCCAGCGCGGCGAAGTACAGCAAAGCACTCACCACCAACACGCCCGTCATCAATCCCACACGCAGCCAGGGCGTGGCGTGCAGGGCGGTCCAGTCCCAATACTGAGCGGCCCACCAGAGCCATGCGCCCAACACCACACAGGCCGCCAACACTTGCAGCACAAAACGCCCCCAGCCCGCGCTGGCGATGTAAGCACCTTTTTGACGCAAGCCAAGCAACAACCATGCGGCGTTGACCAGCGCCCCCAAACCAATTGACAGGGCCAGCCCCGCGTGGGCCAAATAAGGCACCAAAGCCAAGTTGAACACCTGCGTGATCACGAGCACCGCAACCGCAATGCGCACAGGGGTGCGAATGTCTTGGCTGGCGTAATAACCCGGCGCCAGCACCTTGATGGCCACCAGCCCCAACAAACCCACACCGTAGCCCATCAGCGCCACGGTGGTTTGCTGCACATCGTGGGCGCTGAAGGCGCCGTAGTTGTAGAGCACCGCCACCAACGCTTTGGAGAACACCAGCAAGGCCAAAGCACAGGGCAGCGCCAGCAGCAGCACCAAACGCAAACCCCAGTCCAGCATGTCTGAATATTTGGCGGTGTCGTTGGCCGCTTTGGCCGCCGAGAGCTGGGGCATCAGCACCACACCCAACGCCACACCTAACAAGGCCGTAGGAAACTCCATCAAGCGGTCGGCATAACTCAACCAGCTCACGCTGCCTGGGGTGAGCTGCGAGGCAATTTGTGTGTTGATGAGCAAGGAAATTTGCGCCACGCTCACACCCAGCAAAGCAGGCGCCATGAGCTGCAAAATCCGTTTAGGACCTTCGCCGTGCCATGCTTCTCGCACCGCGCGCCAGCTCAGGCCCACGCGAGGCAGCATGCCCAAACGGCGCAAAGCCCACAGCTGCACGCTGAGCTGTGCCACGCCCCCCAACATCACGCCCACGGCCAGGGCGTAAATCGGTGGCACACCCAAGGTGCCAAACCAGGGGCCACCCCACCATGCGGCGGCAATCATGGCCACGTTCAACAGCACGGGTGTGGCAGCGGGCACCGCAAAACGCTTCCAGGTGTTGAGCACGCCAGCCGCCAAGGCGACCAGCGACATGAAGGCGATGTAGGGGAACATGAAGCGCGTCATCACCACCGCCACCTCAAAGCCTTGCGGTGACTGCTGCAAGCCACTGGCCATGGCCCACACCAACAGCGGCGCGCCCACCACCCCCAGCACGCAGGTCAGGAGCAAAGCCCAAATCAGCAAGGTGGCGACTTGGTTAATGAGTTGATGGGTGGCCTCGTCGCCCTGCTGCTGACGGCTGGCGGCCAGCACGGGCACAAAGGCTTGACTGAATGCGCCTTCGGCAAACAGGCGGCGGAACAAATTGGGAATACGAAATGCCACATTGAAGGCGTCGGTCAGGGCGCTGGCCCCGAAAGTCGAGGCAATCA
>Ga0228701_1001728_pt1 | contig 14283 bp, 14 predicted proteins | sample McNCre117_Aug_MG_2_FD_178017 | JGI IMG/M metagenome (GOLD analysis project Ga0228701, IMG submission 178017) | Freshwater microbial communities from McNutts Creek, Athens, Georgia, United States - 11-17_Aug_MG | ecosystem: Environmental > Aquatic > Freshwater > Creek | place: USA: Georgia...
GCTGTGGACCGTGGCTTCATTAGCGAGCGGGTGCCCGTGCCCAAGCTCACCAGCCGTGGATTAAAGAGCCGTACAAGGCCAGCCTTTACCGAGCTGGAAATAGAACAACTACTGGCCTACATGCAGACATGGCAACACGCTGGCAAGCTGGCGGTGGAGAAAGAGATCCGTCCATTGCTTTTGGACTATGTGGAGCTGCTGTTGCTCACGGGCATGAGGCATGGCACCGAGGCCATGGGCATCTGCTGGAACAACGTGGAGTGGCACACGCACAAGGGTGTTCGCTACCTGCGTATCTGGGTCAGTGGCAAGACTGGTGGACGCTGGTTGATTGCCAAGCACAGGGCAGTGGATGTTCTCAAGCGGCTACATGCCCGTCAGCTGGACATTCGCGACATGGACTTTGATGAGTTGCTGAGGTCACGTGTGACCAGTCGTCTGTTCCGCTTCAGCACAGGCTATCAGCCACATAGCTTTGTGGGCACGTTTAGGCGGTTAATGCGGGATTCGGGGCTGGCGCTGGATGCCGAGGGGCAGAACAGGACCTTGTATTCGCTGAGGCACACCTATGCCACCTTGGAGCTGCTCAACAACAGCACAGACATTCACACGCTCAGCAAGCAGATGGGCAACTCGGCGGCCATGATCGAGCGCCATTACAGCAAGCTCACTGCCACCATGGCTGCTGAGCGGTTGGCCTAATTGCCTTGCGTTTTGACAGGAAGTTAGCCCTGACCTAAGTGTCATAAGGGGCTGTCGCCGACCAAGAACGCCAGTTAGGTCGGGGTTAAGTGCTGTAGCTGGTCGACGTCGACCTGTAGCGACGGTTACGTCCAAGGCGATCTCGACTCTTTAAGGGACGCTTAGCCTTAAGTTAAGGTTAACACTTGGCTGGTTTGCATTGCGTTTTTTGGGGTAGCCAAGTGACATGAGAGGTCGGTATTGACTCGATACGGCGTTAGGATGTGATTAAAAATGGGAAGTGGCTTATCGTTTCGCTAAAAAGTAAAGTTGTCTTGTGTATCAAACTATCACCGTACCAGATGGCGCAGCTCAGCAAACTGAGCCGCTTGGAACCAAATACAAATTTTGGTACAGAGATGCAAATGCAAGTCTCTTGCTGTTTAAAGAAGGGCGACCCAATACAGGGGAGAACTGGGCAGAAAAGATTGCATGTGAACTTGCGGCAGAAATCCATATGCCACATGCGTTATATGAACTTGCCGTGTACGAAAACAAAAAGGGTGTAATTACACGATCACTTGTTGAGAACAATGCTCGTGTAATTCATGGCAACGAACTATTGCCAGCTTACAACTCAGTTTATGAAGTTGATGGAAATAAGAAATATCGCAACCCACAACATACTCTGAGGCGTGTGATCGCATATTTGAAGGGTGGTCAAGACACTTTGGGGGCTCCTTATGGATGGAAGCAAACTGCAAAAGTGAGAAATGCTCTTGATTTCTTTGTCGGTTACTTGATGTTTGATGCATGGATTGCAAATCAGGACAGACATGACGAAAACTGGGGCGTTTTAAGAATGAATGACGGAAACGTATTTCTCTCACCTTCATATGATCACGGGTCAAGCCTTGGAAGAAATGAGCTTGATGCAAGTCGTAAAATTCGCATGGCTACTAAAGATATGCCGCGTCACATCACAACCTATGCTGAAAATGCAAGAAGTGGGTTTTTCCCACACGTGGCACAGGCAAAACCAATCCCCCTTTACACTTTGGATGCGTTTACTCAAATTGCACAACACAGCAAAGAAGCAGGTAAGGAATGGCAAGACAGACTTGCTGCTGTTGATGGAAACAAAGTAAACACAATCATCAGCAATATTCCCTCGGATGTAATGACTGACATCGCGAAAGAATTTACAGAAAAGTTACTTGAAATTAATCGCGCACGGATCTTGAAGGTGAGTATCTAAATGAAGTCACTTTACGTTGCTGGTCAAAACGCAGAGACACGCGAGTGGGTTCCCGTCGCAGAGCTGCGAAAAGTTAAAGATGGTTTTCAGCTGCGCTACACACAGGGCGCTCGGCGATTACCCGGATTTGTTGGCTTAAGCAGAATGAATGATCTGGAAAAAGCATATTTTTCAGAGACGCTTTTCCCATTCTTCTCTAATCGCCTTATTCCAAAATCTCGTCCTGAATTTAAAAGCTATTTGGATTGGCTCGGCTTAGATGCGACTTCAGAATCTCCCTTGGATGTTCTTGCAGTAAGTGCCGGTGTAAGAGCCACAGATAAATTTGAAATTTTTGTGATGCCAAATACAAGTGAGAAAGAGTTTGATTTTGACTTTTTCCCAAGAGGTTTGCGCTATCAAGTTGGGGCTGTACAAAGCGAAATCGCACATCTCGCTAATGGCGATGAGGTCTTTCTAATGAAAGACTTCCAAAATCCAAAAGATAAAAATGCTCTTGCAATTCGCACTGAGAAACCAAGTGCTTTATTGATTGGATATGTGCCTCGCTACTATGCGCCAGCTCTGCAAAGATTGCTGGCAATTGATGAAAACTCCGTGCAGGCCTCGATTAAACGTATCAATCCAGATGCTCCACAAGATATGCGAATTCTCGTTACTTTGCATGTGCGACTGCCATCGGACTTTGACTTTTTAGCTGACTCAACAGACTTCGTACTACTGTCAGGCTCGAATGGGGCTGATTTGAAAGTAAATTTAATTCAAGAAACCAACTTGGATTTTTAAAACATGCTGGAACTGTGTAGATTGCAAGAATTTTGCATAATGAGAATAGTCTGCTCATCCACAGTATTTTTCCTATAGATACGTTATGCAAAACATCAAAGCACTAATCAGCCTATGTTTCATCCTTTTGCTAAGTGCATGTGCACCGATCAATACAAGGCTTGTACAAAACCCAGCAACTGGGGATGTTCGCGAGTGCAAGCGCGATCCATGGAAAAACTGGAGTTGGGAAGAGGAAGCAGTGCTAAAGGCTTGCACTGAGCAGTACAAAAAGCTGGGCTATGTCGAAGTTAAGTAATTGGAGAATGCTGTGTTTTCGATGAATCACAAAATTGCAATTGGAGCCATCGTTGCTGGAGTAGTTGTGGCATTCACTGCTCCTGCTGCCTACTACAACCACAAGATTGACACTTGTTTGGATTGGTACAAAACCAACTCAGGCGCAACAGATTGGCGAAGCGCCAAATCTCAGTTTGAGTTTGAGTGTCAACGAATGGTTAATGGCCTTCAGTGACTGACCCAAGGTTATATAAATGGATCCCAAACAACTCACTGAGGCCATGGAAACTGCTCAACTTGTGAAGTCCATCTTGGGGCCACAGCGTAACGAATGGCTTCCGGTAATTGCTGCGGTAGGTGGCGCCCTTGTCGGGGGACTGGTCTCGATTGTGCCCAATTACCTCATTGAATTGTCAAAGCGTAAAAATGAATGCCGCACTGTTACAAGTGCCCTTTTAGCTGAGGTACGTGCCCTTCTTACGATCATCGAGCATCGAAAGTACATTGAGAGCTTTCGACAAATTGCCTTGCAGTTAGGAAGCAACCCTAGCTCAACATACAAAATAAGCGTGAAAGTTCCCGCTCACTACTCTAGGGTCTATCAGGCACACATTGATCGACTCGGTTTGGTCAATCCACAACAAGCAGCAAAGATCATCGAATTTCATCAGCTGCTTGATTCAGTCGTACAAGACATAGAACCTAGTGGATTGATTGCTGAGCAAGGTGGAAATGCTGAAGCATTCGCACAACTTATAGCAATATCTGAGTCTGCAATCAGGATTGGCAAAGAATTAATCGAGTAATTGCTGATGTGCTTTTGTCTAGTACGTTCTAACCCATCATGCGTTTTTCTTTGTGCGTTGGCGCGAAAACCTTAAGTTAAGGTTTGAGAAAACAGCCGACCCGCGTTTCAACTCCGCGCCAGCTACTCGGTATAGCCCTAGTGCCGGATCGTGCGTTGAGAGTTGTTGTCGTGTATCCAAGCGTTACTGCAGTAACGCTTGACAGGGCAAACTTCCAGTTAAGGGCAACTTCAGCGTTCGACGCTTGGCATTTTGAGAGCAAAATAGCGGGAACTTCTTTCAAATTGCCATGCAAAAAAACTTTTTTTTTGCCGTGTTCGTAACCATTTTGTCTAGCTGTGCATACAGCATCAATGACATTGACGTTACAAAAACAGAGCCTGTGTGTACTCGCCAATGTACAGCTACATATTCAGCTTGTGTATCTGGTGGAAACCAAGTGGGCTTCAAAACCGAAACACTAAGAGCTTGCCGTGAAGGTTATGCAGCTTGCGTACAAACGTGCCCAGCAAAATAAATTCATTTATGACTACTGGGTACAGCATAGTTAAATTACTGGATGAAAAATTTAATATCAAGGAATGGACATGCTGACAAAGATCAATACACAACAGTTGCTAATAGTTGGATGTCTTTGCATTACGTTTTTTACCCATGCAGAACAAGTTGCATATGACTACAAAGACATCTCGCTAGGAATGACCGAGAACGAATTGATGTCAGCCAATCCAGCTCAGTTTCCAGTTAAGTACCAAAGCGAGTTAGGGAAAAAATTTGGCATCTCGCATGTCTTGCTTACGCCGGATGTGGCTAGTGATTGTGGATTGATGGGCGGAAAAGATTGCTATCACGTTAGTGTCGTTTTATCAGCGCCAGAAACGGGAAGTTCAGTAGTTCAACAAGTCAATGTTTCACAAACCTATCGTGTAGGTCCAGCGTTTGACCAGCTTAGTCCAATCCTTCTTGTTAAATTTGGTCAACCTCGAATTGAGTACAAAACAAAAGGTGGAAACTACTTTGTTTGGGGAGGTGGTGGTGAATTACTTCACAAAAATCAAGGAGTTGTTAGCTTTGAAAATTTGACAGGAAAGTACGCGGTAGTGGAGGTCCAAAAAAACTTGTTCAATGACAAAGTTGGCGGATACAGATTGCAGCTTATAGACACGGATTTAAGGATTAAAAGTGCTGCAAGTTTGAAGAAAAAATTGATGGATGCAAATCGTCCAGCAAGTACGCAATAAAATTTTTTACATAAGACGAAAGCATGGCGGCCAACACTGTGAGCACTGAGCTGTATGTGGCCGTTGGTTTGTTTGTTGGTTTTGTTCTTGGCTTTTGGCAGCGCAGAGTTGTAGATGCTCACAACTTCCAAAACGATGGCGAGACTTTGGTTGCTAGTGCGTTACAGCGGCATTTCAAAACACAAGACTACCATCTGCTAAATCACATCACGTTAAGACACAGGGGGGGTACAACGCAGGTAGATCACATCTTGGTGTCGCGGTTTGGTGTGTTTGTGATTGAGACCAAGAGCTACACGGGATGGATTTTTGCTAACGCTGAACGCCCAACTTGGACGCAGGTCACGTTCAATGACAAGTTCAAGTTCCAAAATCCCATTCATCAAAACTATCTGCATGTCAAAGCAGTCCAAGAGCTTTTGGACTTTGTGCCAACTAAAGCAGTTCAATCTGCTGTGGTGTTTACTGGCGGTGCTGAATTTAAGACTGAAATGCCACGTGGGGTATTTACGTTGCCAAAACTCATTCAACATTTGAAGGGTTGCACGGAAGAAGTGCTGTCGCTAAATCGTCTGCAGTTCTGTGTGGGTCGTTTGGAAACTGCAAGGTTAAAAATTAGCCAACAAACAGACTTAGAGCACGTAGAAGCGTTACGGCGCAGGTACGGTCAAAAGCAATGACGTCTCTTTAAGGAACGCTTAGCCTTAAGTTAAGGTTTGCGAAAAAAGCCGACCCGCGTTTCTGCCCCACACCAGCTACCCTGCTAGCCCTAGTGCCGGATCGTGCCTTGAGGGCTGTTTTCCTAGCTCCTAGAGCTAACGATCAGCACCTCACTAAACTAGAGGGCAATGAAAAAGACAGACTCAACTTGTTCGAACTGCGGCTTCCACATCAAGGATGGACGGGTGGTGCGTTGTGGCTTTGACTACTACCAAGTTCCAGCGCCCCAAAGACGAACACCCAAGCTCACAAGTTTTCCTGAGGTTGCTGCAAGTCACAGTTGCCCACGTTGGGATCCCAATGGTTCCAGCGTCTTAAAGCCTTCTGCGGAGTCCGGCGCACCCCAGAAGGCGGAGACTGTTTACTACTTGCCCGGACACGGTGGCTTGATCGGTACAGGACTAGGTCAAGCCTTGCTTGAAAGAGGCTACGACGTTACTGGGCGTGAGACAGTTGGTGAGTTCAAGAACGTGGGCTTTGCCAGTCAGGTAGAGATTGTTGCGAACGATCTCAAAGAGTATTTCTGGCGTGAGGACGCCAAGGTCATTGCCAACTCCTTTGGTGCATATTTGTTTTTACATGCACAAGCTCTTATTGACGAGCCATACATAGGTCAAGTTGTTTTGTTGTCCCCAATCGTTGGTGAGTTTGCAAATGATGACCAAGCTCGACCCATGAACTTCATTCCACCGTATGCTGAGCGGTTGCTTGAGCTTGCACAGTCAGGCAAGTTTCCTGTACCCATGAATTGCGAGATTCACGTGGGTACAGAAGACTGGCAAAGCTGCCCCAACGCCAAGGCATTCGGTGAAATGGTTGGAGTCAAAGTTAATCTAGTGGCTGGTGCTGGGCATATGCTTCCACGAGAGTACGTGGGTAGCTTGTTGAATCAGTGGGGCAAATAATCTGGCAATCTAATGCCTGTAAGGTAGATCTTGAACAAGTAAGAAAACTACATTCGATATACATAATTCAACGAGCAAAGCTCTTGAGCTATTTCATTTTTAAGCGCCAAGGGCTCGAGAACGATCAGATCTACTCCTAATGATCTGATCCATCTACGCAAATGAACTGAATCATCCGTAGTAACAAACACCAAAGACCACCTCTCATCGATCGGCGTAATCTTTTGCGTTTGATTTATCGGAGCCTCCTCTAAACGCTTTGCTTCTGCTTTCGAAATTCGCATCTTTAACTTGACTGGTTGATCACTCAGTTTGATATGAAAAGATGTACTCGCAACTTTGTCGATATCGAAATCGATTGGAATGTTGATGGGCGTAGTAGTTGGCTCAGCAGAGATAAATCGTCGTAGGTGCAATGTAGTTACCTCAGATCGTTCTTTGATCGTGCAAAGCAAATAAATTCCATCATCTGTCACAACCAAACCCAACGGGTGCACGGGATATTTTTTAGGCTCAGCGTTATTTCCGATAGCTTGATAAGTGATGTTGATTTGGCACCCTTTCAGCAAGCAGTCGTAAACAACTGCTCGAACATCTTCATCTACTTCATACTGTAGGTGGCTCATCGACTTAGAAACAAATCGTATCTTGTTCTTCCAATTGAAGACTGACGAACTGTTCTTTTCAATTACGACCTTTGCCTCTTCAAACCAAGGCTCAAGATGCCCTGCCGTTCCGGGAGGAAGTGCTTTACGAAGCTGTGCTTCAACCAAAGCGAATGTCAAAGCCGTATGGGCATCCATTCCCGGAACGCTCAAAGGTGATGCATCTCGCCGCCAAGACCATCCGCTTGGCTTACCTTCGTCGCATACCAACGGAAATTCACGACTTAGCGAAATTAGGTCTCGTTGAATCGACCTTATGGTGATGTCTTTACCCAAACCTGCCAAGTGCTCTTGAAGTTGATTTGTCGTCACTTTGCGAGGAGCTCTTGGGATTCTCTTGAGCATCGCCCATTGCCTTGATAGTGTTTCATTCATTAACAAATTCTCACCTTGGAAGCGTCAATATTTGACGCAATAACGTCAAATCTGATCGTATACGACACAGCTTGTCGCATTGAAGAAATATCCTAATGATTCACAAGGAGCCTTCAATGAAGAAACTTATTAGCACTTTTGTACACTCCGAAACATCATCTTTCTGGTCCACCATCCCAGATCAATCGGCAATTCAAACATGGACAAATGACCTAAAGCGGGCAGTAACAAGTCGACCGTTGACCGATGACTGGCAACTCGCAGGTCAAGCTATCGTTCTCGAAACTGATGAAAACTCGAATGCACGTGAACTCATTCACTTTGTTGCTGGAGAAGTGGGCATGCAGCTACACATTGTTGACATGCCAAATGTCATCAGCAACTTTCCAGAATGGTTTGCAGTGCTGCCAGACGACCAGCCAGCCATCGTCTACTTGGAACCCGGATCTTGGCAGGGAGATGATTTCTATGAAATCAACCCTAAAGCTCAACGCTTCGATATCGATGAAGAACAAAACAGAGCTTTTCGTTGTGCACTGAAGACCTTATTGCAGGAGGAACTACCTTCGAAGCCTGTAGTTCTAGTTACCGTAGCGCAGACATTTGAGCAACTCGACATTTCCTTTCGTCAGGCTGATTCATTTGACCGACGAATACAAGTTCCCAGCTGGACAGATGAAGGGTTCTTCAATGCATTCGCAGATGGCATTGGCCGAGACAAGCTAGGTAGCAGCATTACGGAGCAGAAAGAGAAAATTGCTTGCTTACTGCGTGATGTCTACCCAGATCAACGTCGTCGTTTGTTGATGCAACGTGCAATGCAGCGAGTTGCTTGGCGAGAAAAACGACAACTCGAATATCAAGACTTGGTTTACTTTGCCAGCTACGGAACAGGTGAAGTTGGGACTGTTGTCCATCCTCCAAATGAAAGGCATCGTCATGCCGTCCACGAAGCAGGTCATGCACTCATAGGACACCTCACTTCAAGAGAAAAAACAGCACCTGTACTTTGCAGCATCTTGCCACGCAATGATTCACAAGGCATTGTTGTTCCAGCATATGAAGGTCACGAACGAAAAAGCAATGACCTCTCATACAAAGACATGCAATACAAGATACGAGTCATGCTTGCAGGTAGAGCTGCTGAGCATTTGATTCTTGGCATAGATGAAGTCAGCGCTAGCGGTTCTGGATCTGATTTAGAAAACGCAACCAAACTAGCCAATTCAATGTTTGCGCTTTGGGGCTTGTCCGACGATATCCGGAACGAAGCTGCTTCAGCTAAAAACTTAACCGTGATTGTTGGCGAAGCTAGCCCTAGCGAATCGCAACATATAGAGACGATGACAAGAATGTTTCTTCAACGAATTTACTTGGAGACACTCGCCATCCTTAAAACCAATCGAATCTATTTAGAGAACATTGTTGATGCATTGGTTGAGCGAAATTTTCTGGTTCAAAAAGAACTGGAAAAAATTTATTCCGATATTCAAGCAAGGGGCTAAAAATGAAATATTTGATCGTTATTGGGTTGGTAGCTCTTACGGGATGTGCATCTACTCAGAAAGTTGAAATCCCGAAGGTTCCGGACTTCGATGTACATGCCATGACTCGGAGTGAGGTGGTTACAGCAATCAACGAATGTGAGTCGTATGGAATGAAGCCATTTGTTGAGTACCTCGCTCAGAAAACGGAATACGGAAAGGTTCTAGTACCCGTCAACGTACATTGCAATCCGGCAAGAAAAAACTAAGTTGATATGAAGCTTTTACAAGCCTTCATTCTCATGTTCATTGTTTGTTCAATGCTTGGCGGATGTCCAGACAAATCAAGCGTTGAGTCATCAGCACAGCTTGACCAAACAGAGGACGAACAGGAGAACTTAACCGACCAACCGGTCTTACCTCCAACACCCACTCCACCACCAATTTTTTCTGTGAAAGAGTATGTCAACGAATGCACATTACTTACCCGTAATCAGTCTCTTTGCAACGAGTTGGGTGAAGACTTACAGCACACACTCAAAGGCAACATCGAAGACGATTCAGACGATATTCTTTAACCTATCCCACCAACACACGTAAGGAAAGCTATGAGTCTGATTCAACCGAAGAATCTAACGCATGATTTGATTAAGGAAATCTTTGACCAATCTGCACACGAAACATCCATCGACTCAGAGGGAGACATATACATCAAGGGTGATGGCATTGAATACCCAGTGTGGGTTTGCTTAACCAGAGACAAGCTGATCAACGTCTTCACCTATACCAAGATGAAACCTGACGTTTTATTTCAGGATGCGATTGAATTCGCCAACGACCTTAATCAGCAAATTACCCTTCCTTCCTTCAGCATCATTACGGATGAAGAAGAGGGTTTAGGTCTATGGGCTCATTACTTTTTGCCCACTCAATACGGCACCGACCCCAAAACCTTGATTTCTATCGTTAGGCGTTTTTCAGGTGCATACAGAGCTGGTTTGATGAAAGACGAGTTAGAGATCTTTTTCGTCTGATTGAAGCTAAACTTCCAAAAATCTTATATTTTTAACAAGCAAAGAGTTGCACATGAATAAAGCCGAATTCCTAGCTAGTCCAGATGTGGTGAACTTTATCGAGTGGTTATCGACTGACCTCACGTCAAGAACATTTCACTTGGACATCTCATCAAGTCGTTTTGTACCGTCGGGTTTGAAGACAACAGTTACAGGGGTAGAAAATATTCTTGGCAACTATCGTTGGCATACATACTGGCTTGACACTAGAACCAATGAAAAGATTGCATCAAGTGATTGGGATTCGACCAAGAAATCTCTGTCTAGGCTTAGCAAATGGCTGAACGATGCGGTCAATTCGGGAGATCAAAAGCAAACGTTTGATGCAAGTCTTGCGGTACTTAAATGGGGTGGTGTTAGTGGCGCAAGTCGACTGATGCGACAACTTTACGAAAATAACAAACTCATCGCATATTTAAAAACTGTTAAAGATATGCTTGCGGTAAATAGCGCTGCATCTCAATCCCTAACCAGCATCACTTCTAAAAATATTCTTAAGTTCGATTCTGGACTCACGAAGATACATGCACTTCATGAAAACGATGGTTCACCTATCTACGACTCTCGTGTGGCTGCCGCCATCAGCCTCTTGTATCAGCTCTACCGTGAGACCGCTCCTTCATCTGTGAAAAGCTCACTTAGCTTTCCATGCGGTAGCGCTAGAGGTGATCAATTGCGAAATCCTGGCGATCTTGGGTTCAAGAAATCTAGAGCTTTTTATTATGAAATTGCAGACCACGAATGGGCGCAGACTCAGTTGCAATTAGGTTGGATTTTTTCGGACCTGCTTCAGAAAAATCCAATGCTTTTCAAAAAAGAAGGTAGTCTTGCCGATAGAGCACATGCGCTAGAAGCAGCTCTCTTTGTAATCGGGTATGACCTTCGCTGTTTCAATGTAAAAGCTAAAACTAACCCAACAAAAATAAAACTACTAAAAGCAAAATCTGACAGCTACGGATTGGTGCCGACCAGTCATCCATTTGGTGATGTCATTCGTGAATTTGCTCGCATAAAGATGCAAGGAGTTGTCAAAACCGACTCTGAAACTGCTTCTTTGATGTTTCCTAGCAAGCAACACAAGCCGTCTACTGCGAAAAGCTACCTATTCCCACTCGGCCGCACTGAATTTGATCTCTTTGATGCATCGGTTGACTCCCTTAAATTGCTAATCAGCGACAGTTATTCTTGGCTAGATTTAGAGTTTGATCACGAAGGTTTCAGCCCTCAAGATGAGCGAAAGTATGTATGTCTTCAGGATGCTTGGCTTGTCGGCTACATGAACCGAAATTTTGCAAACCAGAATCACAAATTGCTACTTATAAATTCCCGTTTATGCGGAACCGAAAACGCTGCCAACACTATTCGTACAGTTGGAAAAGGTGTGGGAGTATTTTTCAATCTGCTTGATGTAAAGGGATTCCCTACTGCATATTTCGATAAGTTCTTCTGTCAAGATATGAAGGACTTGGAGTTGAAGCTGTTTGATGCAGCTAGACGCATGTAACGCAGAGTTATTTGTTCGCGCTGCTTGGGCTAGGCACAGTGATTGGACTGCAATCGGATAAGCAGTGGCGACAGCGCAAGTTGCTCTAAGTTCAAACGTTCTGTGCATTAACAGCGCTCGAGAACAGCCTAGGCTTGCCGATGTACCAAGAGATGGCAGTGCTCATACAATGAAACTGCACATTTGTAACGGAACGTGCGAAGTTATTCGAAGACTAATTTAGAGCGCCTCACGGGGCGCCTTTTTTATGTCTCACATCTTTAAGGCTGTGGTCATGGCCTTGCCCATGCTGTCGAAATATTTGGCAGCTGCTTTAGTTGGTGCCAAGTACTTGGTCCGGCGATTAGTGCCTTCGAAAATTTGGTCAATCAGGCCAGCTTCTCGCAGTGCATCTATCTTGCGGTGCAAAGTTGCTGGTGATGCGATGGCACTCAATGACATGGCATCTGTCACAGTGAGCGGCTTACCTTGAGTGTGTGCAACAGCAATGGTTTCCAGCAGTCTCAATGCTGTTAGGTCTAGACCTTCAAACTCACTGGCAATCGCTTGACTGAGGTTTAGGAAGCGAAGGTAAACGGGGCTGTTAGCCATGCGATTTTCAAACGAGTGAGGTGAATGCTGTAATGATACAGAAGCGATAAGTTTTGTCACTCGTTAGCAAATGTACTTGCAGCTTAGGCGTGCCGTTATAGCTAACCTTAGCTAGGAGCATTGGCGGTGACGGTATATAGAATTTATAACAATTATTTGTAGGCTACAGCGACATGGTTGATACAGGTTACCGCTTGAACGATCAAGACATGCGGCAGATGTTGAGCATCATCGACAAGCTCAACAGAAGCACAAATGGCAAGCAAATTCGCCAGTCAATAGCAGATGACCTATTGGAGTTGACGTCTGCAGACATGTTTGCATCATTTGTCTGGAATGAGCCATTGCAAAGATTTGAAGATGTTGTTTACCTCAACATGTCTAAAGAAAACTTAGACAAGTATGGAGCGTACTACCAATATCGTGATCCCATCACGCCTCATTTGCAATTGCGTAGAGAAGCCACTTTGGTAAGCGAGGTTCTGGCACAAGATGAGTTGGAGAAAACAGAATTCTTTAACGACTTCTTGCATGCAGATGGACTGAAGTGGGGAATCAACCTGTATGCCTACGATGGTGATTTGAATGTCGGTGATTTGAGAATTTGGCGAAGCGAGGACAGAACGCCGTTTGGTCAGCGTGAAGTGACCTTGCTGAACCTGCTTAAGCCTCATTTCACCAATGCCATGGTCAACTCAAAAGCGATGACCTTGATGCGGGAGCAAACATCAGGCTGGCATGATCTTTGGGAGCATCATCCAAACCCTTGCTTTGTGTTGAATAAACAATTTAAAAATATACATCGCAACAAGGCAGCATTGAAGTTGATGCAATCGTTGTCGCTTAGTGAGCAACTACTTATGTTGGATTCAGTCGTGCAATTCGCCAGAATAGGTGATGGCAACGAGCACTGGAAAGCGTACAGATTTTCTGTTGTGAAGAGTGAAATTGGATCTGATGAGTACCATGGGTTGATGATGGTTCAGCTCAACGAACGATCGCGAGTCGTCATTGATCAAGAGTGGATACTCAAACGCTTCAACCTGACTGCGACTGAAGCCAAGATGTGTTTGTTGATGATGCGTGGGATGACGGATCAGTCAATGGCTGAGCACTTATTCCGTAGTATCTGGACTGTTCGGGCGCATACGAAAAGTATTTTCGAAAAGCTAGAAGTCACTGGACGTGCCGAACTTACCCACTTGATCACGACCACTGTGGCGGATATTGAACTGCCTGAGTAGCTAACGTTATGAACATTGCCATAGCTAAGGTTAGCTAGGAGGTAGGTAATTCGGCAAATCTTGTCCACGCCTTATCCCAGCGGTGGCAGCAATATGCCTACTTATTAGAGAAGTAGTGCTACTAATCAGTATTGGCAAGGGTAGGCACTCTTCTTGCAAATACTTCGGCAACCACATCAACATGGAGTTGTCGAATGTCAATCAGTAGCGTAATTAGTCAACGTCAAAACCCATATGCAGTTGCTGCATCAACGGCTAGCGTCGTTAGCAACACTAGCAATGCTCCTGTGCCAAAAGAAGGTGCTGCAACAAAGACTACTGTGTCAACGGTATCGATTTCGCCAGAAGCCCAGAGACTGTATGAACAGTCACAACAGCCTCAAGCTGCTTCTGATCAACCCGTTGACGACTTGCACAACGAGGCCAAGTACAACGTGCCTGAGATGAAGCCGGGTGTTTTATACAACGTAGACAAATGGATTGACACCCACATGAGTGCCGAGGATAAGCAGGTGCTGGGTTTCCCCGTCGCGTCAGGTCCTAGCTCTGCGGATAAAGATGCCTTGCGCGAGCTTGGTCTAGCAATTTTGGATAAGCGTAATTTGGGTTTTCTGAAAGGCCCATTGACCAAACAGTACTTAACTGATGAAGGCCCTTACGGTGTTGGCAAT
>Ga0228701_1001730_pt1 | contig 14260 bp, 10 predicted proteins | sample McNCre117_Aug_MG_2_FD_178017 | JGI IMG/M metagenome (GOLD analysis project Ga0228701, IMG submission 178017) | Freshwater microbial communities from McNutts Creek, Athens, Georgia, United States - 11-17_Aug_MG | ecosystem: Environmental > Aquatic > Freshwater > Creek | place: USA: Georgia...
TTCTCAAAGCCTTTGGTGGCATTTGCCAAGGGCACGTTTGGCAGGCGTGGGCTGGGCTTGTCGTTGAAAACGGCCAGGGCACGGATGACCCCTTTGTCCACGAAGCCCGGAATGGGGCCTGCGATCGGCATCAAGGACACATCGACAACGCCACCGGCCATGTCGTTCAGGCACTGGCCAAAACCGGCGTAAGGCACATGCAGGGCCTGGCCCTTGAGGTTGGAAGCGATTTGCTCCATGACAAAGTGGTAAATGGTTCCGGCGCCTGGTGTGCAAAACGACAGCGGTTTTTCGGTGGTGCTCTGCAAGCGTTTGGCCAGGTCCGACAGATTTTGCACAGGCAAGTCTTTGCGAACGACCATCATCATCGAGGCGTACCCGAGCAAGGACACGGTCTTGGCGTCCTGCGGTTTGTAGGTGGCCGATTGGTACACCAGCGGTGCGAAGATCATCTCCATTTGCGAGCTGCCAATCAGGGTGTGGCCATCGGGCGGCGCAGACAGCGCTTTGACCGTGCCGATGGAGCCACCTGCACCCACTGTGTTCTCGACCACCACGGATTGCTGCGGCCACTGGTTTTTGAGCTCTGCGGCAAGTGCCCGCACGGCCACGTCCACCGAGCCACCTGCAGGCCATGGCACCTGAATCGTCACCGTTTTGTTCGGGAAGTCTTGCGCGTAGGCGGAAAAACTCAGCAACAACGGCAATGCCAGACTGGATAAGACTTTTCGAGCGTTCATGGTGAGATCTTCTTTCTTGGCGTGGTGACAACAGTCAGGTGGGATTCGACGATGGCAACGTTGGTAAATGAAAAATTTAAGCAATTTTTCACTTCAATGAATTAAACTGAAATCAGCATTAACCCTGATCAACAGACATGAACCCCTCCAAGCCAGCATTCATGCGGTCCACACTGACAGCCAAAAGCGTTCCCGGACAACGAGAACAATTGATCGCAGCCTTTTTCAGGCGCAGGGTCCTTGAGGAGTGCAAAGCAACCATTCCTGGGTTTGTCAGTGCTGAGGTGCTGATTTCGCTTGCAAATGCAGATGAGGTCCAGATTTCGGTGCTCTGGCGCGATCAAAGTGCCTGGCAAGCGTGGCAAGACAGCCCTGTAAGGCTTCAGCAGACGCATGCACTTGCCCCTTTCCTGGCTTGTGTTCCGCAGGGCCATCTTTATGCGTTGGTCCCTCATGCTGTTGAGTCTGGACAATGAAATATTCAATTTAAAATATGAATAATTTGCGGAATTTTTCACAGTTGTGAAACAATGCTGTTCGGTCCACCTCATCACTTTCAGTCAGAAAGCAGCCACAAATGAGCAATGCATCTCCGCGTGAACTGGTGATCTTTACCGCGAAAAAGATCATCACCATGGATGACACCTTGCCGGAGGCCACGGCCGTAGCGGTCAGTGAAGGGAAGGTCCTGGCTGTCGGCACCCTGGATGACATGGCGGTATGGACCCGTGGCCGCGAGGTGCGGATTGATCGCAGCTTTGAAGATCAGGTCCTGATGCCTGGCTTGATTGACAACCACATCCACCCATTTCTGGGGGCCCTTTTGCTGCCCATGGTCATATTGGCTCCCGAGGCATGGCGTGGTGCGGATGGCCAACTTCGGCCCGAGGTTCGTGATCCTCAGAGCTACAAAGAGCGCTTGCTTGAAGAGTTCAAGACGCGTGACCCATCCAAACCCTGGTTCATCACATGGGGGTACCAGCCTGATTTGCATGGGCGCTACGACCGCGAGATGCTTGACGCCTTGTTCCCCGACACGCCTGTGATTCTCTGGCAGCGCTCATTCCATGAAACTTATTTGAATACAGCGGCCATCCGGCAGCTGGGACTGAAGGCGGAAGATTGTCAGGACCATCCACAGATTGATTGGGCACGGGGACATTTTTTCGAGACCGGTTTCAAGCCCGTCCTGATGGGGCTGTTGCCTTACTTTCTGCAACCTCAGTGGTATGGCGAGGGTCTCCGGCAGATGGTGGCCTTGATGCGCATGGGCGGCATCACAACCGCAGGTGACATGTTGTTCGGCGCCATCTCACCGGAATACGAATTGGCAGCGCTTCACAAAGCGCTGCCCAAAGGTGAGTCGCCCTTGAGGGTTGTTAATGTGTTTGATTTGCGCAGTTTTTCAAACCGCGCCAGCGGTGCAGAGCTGGGCCCGCCGGATCAACCGATTGCATTTGATCGCGGCATCGAAGCCATCGAAAGAATGTGGGCACAAGGCCCTCAGGGCCATGTCTGGTTTGCACGTGGCATCAAGCTCTTTGCAGACGGTGCTATCTTTTCGCAATTGATGAAAATGCGCTGGCCTGGCTATCTCGATGGCCACGAGGGCGAATGGCTGATGACGCCTGAAATACTCAAAGCGGGCGTGCTCGAAGCCTTTAAGCGCGACTGGACTGTGCACGTTCATGTCAACGGCGATGGCGGCATGGAAGCGGTGCTGGATGCGCTCAAAGAGGCGCAAAGGCAGTCCCCTCGTTTTGATCACCGTTTTCATGTGCACCATGTCGGCTACCACGCACAAGCGCAAACAAGCCAGCTGGCGGCGTTGGGTGCGCACGCCAGCGTGAACCCCTATTACCTGCACGCCCTCGGTGATGACTACGCCCAGGTCGGTCTGGGCCCCGAGCGTGCCAGACAGCTGGTCCGATGCGGCTCGATGGTTCGGGAAGGTATGCGGGTTTCTCTGCATTCAGATTTCATGATGGCACCCGCCGAGCCCCTGTCATTGGCCTGGTGTGCTGCATCACGGCAAACGCGGACTGGGAAAGTCATGTCGCCAGCTGAGCGCTTGACGCTGCATCAGGCTTTGCGCGCCATCACCATCGATGCGGCCTGGGCGCTTCGGCTCGATGAAGAGATCGGCTCCATCTCGGTCGGCAAGCGGGCCGACTTTACGGTTCTGGATTCAGACCCCATCGAGCGGGGTGTCGATGGCTTGCTGGATGTCCGAGTGATGGCCACTATTTTTGAAGGGAAGATTCATGTCAATCCCCACCCATGCCCATCCAGCCTTGCGAACAGTCGTGTGGTCTTGTCGGAAAGCGCGCATTCTTTACCGTCTTCTGTAGAAACGGTGCCCGCAAAGCGTTGGCGCTTGGTTGGCGATCAATGCAACGGCATTTCAGATCGCTGTGATCTTGTGCGGACGTGGTCACAGTGGTTGCACAACGCGCTGCTCACAACCTCGGCTCCTCCATCGGTTTTGAAAAATGGATAAGAAGAAAAACACAAAGTCACCGGCGATGCGTGCCCAACTGGCTTTGGGTGTGCAAATACGTGACTTGCGAAAGTCGCGCGGGATGACACTGGCAGACCTTGCTGAGCGCATCAACCGATCGGTCGGCTGGCTCAGCCAAATCGAACGAGGCATGTCAGAAGTCAGCATTTCAGCGATGCATGAAATCGCTCAGGCACTGGATGTCACCGTCAGTTGGTTCTTCCAAGAGGGCACCCAGGCCAACCCGGATGAAGCGGGCCTGATTGTCCGAAAGTCCACCCGAAAGAAATTTGATTTTCATGGCACGGGGGTTCACGAAGAGATGCTCTCGCCCTCGTTGAGTGGCCAGATCCTGCTGATTGAAAGCACCTTTGCGCCCGGAACGGGAACGGGCGACCGCGAAAGAAAACGCCAGGGCGAAGAAGCCGGACTCGTATTGAGCGGTGTCCTTGAACTTCACCTGGAGGGGAAGCAATTCATCCTGCAAGTGGGTGATAGTTTTTCCCTGCCACGCGAGGGTTCCCACCGCTGCTTCAATTCGAGCAGCGAGCCAGCCGTCGTACTTTGGGTCAGCACGCCAGCTGCGTATTGAGTCTGCATGTTCGACGCTGCTTTTCTGAATGGGTATGGGTATCCGGCGCTGGTGGTCCTGCTGGGGTACTGGGTCTTTGGCCTGACGGGTTTTGGTTCGGCGCTGGTGATCATTCCACTGCTGTCATGGCAGTGGCCATTGAGCGCCATTGTCCCGACTTTGCTGTTGCTCGATATTCCGGCATCTATTGCGCACACCGGTATGAATTTGAAACATGTGCGATGGCGCGTGGTGCCAAAGGTCATGCCTTTTGCAATCCTGGGGGCCTGGCTTGGAAGCCTGGTCCATCCATGGGGTGACAGTGCTTGGGCGCTGTTTGTTTTGGGGTTTTACATTGGATGTGTGGCCGTGCGTGGACTTCGAGGTCAGACCCAGCCATCCGAAGCTCCAAGTCCCATGGTCAATTCGATGGCTGGAACACTGATGGGACTGATCGAAACCCTATTTGGTACAGCCGGTCCTGTTGTCATGGCATGGCTCACACGTCAAGAGAGAAAAATCGAGGACGTCAGAGCCACTGCGCCCCTTTTGATTCTGATCACGGTGTGCATCGCGTTGGCCAGCAACGGTCTTTCGGGACGCAGTGATCTGGATCAGGTCTTTGCCAAAACCTTTTGGCTTGCGCCCTTGGCATTGTTGGGGGGATGGATGGGGAACAAATTCAATTCGCAGATCAAATCGGATGTGGTTTCAAAAATAATTTACGCTGTCCTCTTCGCCAGCGGCATAAGCTTGATGACACGAAGCGTCCTCATGAGTCATTGACCTGATATTCGTCTTCCACCATCTGTGAGTGGAGATGTGGGCTTTTGATCGCTGTAGGACATTTGCATGGGAGACAACTATTGGCCGAATTGATTCGCCCAACCCCTTGACTGACTTTGACTTCCGCCTATCTGGTGGCTGTGCTTTTTGCTCAATGAAAACCGATGTATGGCTGAGTGTTATCAGCGCTTAAGCTCCGGGAGCTTCCCATTGCGCTCCATCCAAATCACACAGTCGGTGTATTTACAGTGGATGCAGCGCTCCGTCACAACATGGGTCATGGCGTCTCCGGCACTGTCTTAGGTTGGATCAATTCGTTCCAGATGCACAGGCACATACTTGTGCCAAGGCGTTCCGGCAAAGGGGTCACGGTCAGCCGTGTTGGTGAGTTCGTTCACGGAGACACCTCTGCGCGTCAACATGCCATCGGCATCGGGGTAATCGAGGCCGTGTCCATTGGGCATGGACACATAGCCCCGCTGTAATTCGTCTGTTAACTCAATGGGCGCTTTCGCGCTGCCACGGGGTGTTCTGAGTTGAACCCAGTCACCCTCAGCGCATCCCAGCATGGCGGCGTCTTCAGGGTGAATGCGCATGACGCTGAAGTCACCCTTCTTCATCCATTGCGGATTGCGGATGGATGTTTGGCTGGTTTCTGCCCGGCGTTCACCGGCGGACAAGATGAAGGGGTAGTCTGGTCTGTGGTGCGGCAGTTTGCTGTCTATCGTTGCCAACTCGTCCAGCATCTCTTGGATGTTCAGGTTGATTTTGTGGTCGGGTAATTTCACTGCGCCCCAGCTGTCGCTGTATTGGCTCACGCCAAAGATGACGCCCGATGGGCTGTTCAAGATGGCGTCAAACAGACGATTGCCTGCGATCAATGGTGGGCCGCCAAATCCAGCCCCCTTGGCAGCGGTAGCTTGCGTGCGGACGTATATCTGACTGATGCCCCACAGGGTGGCCGCTGGCGCCAAGTTGGCGGGCAGGCTGGGCCCCAAAGTGCGGTACAGCACCACAGGGGCATATCGCGCCACCTTTTTGTCGCGTGCTGATTTCCATGCAAAGGCCAGGCCAAACGCCGTGCGCCCTAGGCGAGCTGCACCACGCAAAAAGCTGTAATGGGCTTCGTCCAACTCGCCCATCGCCTCCAGCAATCGCGCATGGATTTCTGCCTCGGTCAGCGTGCCAGGCCTGGGCGGCAAGTGAGGGTGTCGCAAATGAAATCCGTTGCGTGGAAATTCCAAATTGAAAAACGTCGCCTCGGCCTTTTCAAATTGGCTGCTGGCGGGCAGAACATAGTCGGCTTGCCGCGCGGTTTCTGTCATGGCCACATCGATCACCACACTGCATTCCAGTGCACGCAGTGCTTGGCGCATGCGCTGACTGTCCGCCAATGAATGCACAGGGTTGGCGCTTTCGATGAACATGGCCCGAAAGCGTTTGGGGTGCTCGGTCAATATTTCGTCTGGAATGACGTTGCATGGAATCAATCCCATGATCACCTTGGAATGGGTGACTGGGCTGTGCGTCCACTTTCGGGGTGTTGAGGGTTTGCCCGACTTCGAATTTCTGGATGTGCTTCGAGTGGAGTTTGAGAGGTTGAGAAGAGGTGCGAACGCGTTGTTGGCCCCCTTTTTGGCGTAGTTGCCCGTCAGCAGCCAGACCAGGCGATTGAGGTAACTGTTGAGTGTGGAATGCAAACTCATTTGCACACCCAGATCTTCAATCATGGACACGCTTTTGGCGCTGGCAATTCGACGCGCCGCAGACCGCAGCAATGATTCATCCACGCCGCAAATCTTCGCGTACTGTGCGACGTTGATTTTTCTCATGGCTGCTTCAACGGCTGTATAGCCGGTGGTGTGTTCCTCCAGCCAGGCTTTGGCCACCAAATTCTCTTGGACCAGGATGGCAGACAAGGCTGACAGACACCACGCATCTGTGCCAGGCTTGACGGCCAAGTGGAAATCCGCCATTTTGGCGGTCTCGCTGCGCCTGGGGTCAATCACGATCATGGCGCGGTTCGGATCATTTTGGATCTCCCGCAAAATCACGCGCGTGCGGGCAAAACCATGCGATTGCCACGGATTTTTGCCGAGAAATACTGCGACCTCGCAGTGCTCAAAGTCGCCGTGCACCGGAGCCCCAGCCATCTTGCCTTGCACCCAGCCTTCCCCCGTCTTTTCTTGTGCAAGTGCGTTGGACCGGTATTGAATACCCAGCGCTTTGATGGTGCTGTCGGCGTACGTTCCACCCAAATGATTGCCTTGGCTGCCGCCGCCGTAATAAAGAATGCTGTCACCGCCATGCTGCTGTTGGATGGTCTTGAACTTCTCGGCAATCTCACGAATGGCGGTGTCCCAGCCGATGTTCTCGTAGGTGCCGTCTGCTTTTCGGCGTTTCGGTGAATCCAGGCGGTCAGCACCGTTTTGGTAGAAGTCCATCCTCTGCGATTTTTCGCAGATGTAGCCTTGAGAAACGGGGTTGTCTTTGTCACCCTTCACTTTGGTGATCCGCCCATTCTCCGTTTGGATTTCCAAGCCGCAGTTGATCGAGCAAATGATGCATGCGGATTTCTTCCAGCCTTTTGATTCAGCAGCTTCCATGGCGATGTGTTCCTAGAACTATGGCGGTTGATTATTTGGGTAACGACTGTTATCCTAAGCTACGCAATTTAATGCTGTCAACTTAGCTTTTGAGAAATTTCTTATGCGCTACAACCCTGAATACAAAGAGCAAGCAAGAGAAAAACTGCTCAGAGCCAGTGGTCGGCATGCCAAACAGAACGGTTTCAACGCCAGTGGTTTGGCAGACCTTGCTGCTGCAGCTGGTGTCACCACCGGCTCTGTGTACAAGCACTTCACGGGCAAGTCGGATCTGTTCGTCAACATCATCCAAGCAGAACTTAAGCGCACTGCAGACATGTATGCCTCGGTCGATTCAACCGATCAAGTGCAGGTCGAACGAGCCCTGGCGGCATACCTCAGTTTGGCGCATGTGCGCAACGCAGGTGCAGGTTGTCCGTTACCGTCTTTGACACCAGAGATTGCCCGCGCAGATGACGAAGTTAAATGGGCATTTGAACAAGGCGTTCAAGCCATTCACGCCAATGTGACAGCCCTCACAGGGGATGCCCACTCAGCTTGGGCAGTGATGGCCCAGAACGTGGGTGCCGTCATGCTTGCGCGCGCCCTGCGCAGTGAGCAGCTCCAGAGCGAACTTTTGAATGCGGTGCGTCACGCAGGTGAAAAAATCATGGGCCAAGACGAGCCGATGCAGCCAGGCTTGCGGCGTTGAAATGCGTGTACTCGGCATTGCGGGGCAGACCGGGATGGGTCAAACCACTTTGCTGGAACACTTGGTTCCGGAGTTGCAAGCTTGGGGGCGTTGATCAAACGCAGCCTAAAGATCTGGATATTGACCGTCAGGGCAAAGACTCTTCTCGAAGGCGTGAAACTGGGTGTTGGGAAGTGCTTTGCATGGTCCGAAGCAGATGGGGTGTGATGCACGAACTGAGCGAAGACGTTGAACTGCGAATGGCCCATCACTGGACAAGCTGCAAGCGTGTGATTTGGTGTAGATTGAAGGTTTAAAGCAAGGTGATTTCCCCAAGCGGTCAGTCTGGCGTGCGGCGCTTGATAAGTCGCCGGGCCCGCAGTGCCTGGTGTCATTGCCATGGTCAGTGTCGACCCGACTGCCCCAATTGGCATCTCTGTTTAACGCTGTCCGACATTTTCAGCATGGCTGATTCATTGTCGAGCTGCTGCTGCGTCAAGCCAGTTCACTCTGATTGAATTGTTTGGCTTTTGCGGGCTGTTTGGATGATTCGCCCCATTTGCAAGGGCGTGACCACGAGGTGTTTCATGGCGTTTATTCGCTTTTCGAATAAATGTCGTTGAACCGAAAACCGAATAACAACCCCAACCCTCACCCCACCCACTGCGTGTGGAACTTGCCCGGCTTGTCGGTGCGTTGGTAGGTGTGCGCGCCGAAGTAATCGCGTTGGGCTTGCAGCAAGTTGGCGGGTAGGCGTTCTGAGCGGTAGGCGTCGTAGTAGCTCAGGGCGCTCATGAAGGCGGGCACGGCCACGCCGTTGAGTGCAGCCAGGGCCACCACCTGGCGCAGGTCCTGTTGGCAGTCGGCCATCACCCGGGCAAAGTGGCTGTCGACCATGAGGTTGCGCAAGTCATTGTTGGCGGCAAAGGCGCGGCGCATGTCTTCGAGCAGGTGGGCCCGGATGATGCAGCCCGCACGCCAGACCGAGGCCACTTTGGCCATGGGCAGTTGCCACTGGTGCTCGGTGTCGGCGGCTTTGAGCAGCGCAAAGCCCTGCGCATAGGCGCAGATTTTGGCGGCCAACAGGGCGTTATGGATCTGGCCGATCACGGCGGCGCGCTCACCCGTGTGGTGTGCGCTGGGGCCAACCAAAATTTTGGCGGCGGCCACGCGTTCGGTTTTGATGGCGCTCACGGTGCGGGCAAACACCGCATCGGCGATCGTGGGTGCCGTCACGCCCATGTCGAGCGCGATCTGGCTGGTCCATTTGCCTGTGCCTTTTTGGGCGGCGGTGTCCAGAATCCGGTTGACCAGCGCGTCGCCGGTTTCGGGGTCGGTGTGCGCCAGGATGTCAGCAGTGATGTCTATCAGGTAGCTGCTCAGTTCGCCCTGGCCCCAGGTGCGGAAAACTTCGCTCATCTCGGCCGGGTTCATGCCCAGCAGTTGCTGCATCAGCCAATAGGCTTCGCAGATCATTTGCATGTCGGCGTATTCGATGCCGTTGTGCACCATCTTCACAAAGTGGCCTGCGCCACCCGGGCCCATCCATTCGCAGCAGGGCTGACCATCTTCGGCTTTGGCCGAGATGGCTTGCAACAAGGGTTTGACCAAAGGCCAGGCTTCGGGCGAGCCGCCGGGCATCAGGGCGGGGCCGCGCAGTGCGCCTTCTTCGCCGCCGCTCACGCCCGAGCCGACATACAAAATGCCCGTGCCTTGCAATGCCTCGATGCGGCGCTGGGTGTCGCTGAACAAGGTGTTGCCACCGTCGATCACCACGTCACCGGCCGACAGCAGGGGGCGCAGTTGGGCCAGCACGGCATCGACTGCAGAACCTGCGGGCACCATCAGCCAGACGCGACGGGGTGCTTTGAGGCTGGCCACCAGCTCGTCCAGGCTGGCGCAGGCTTGGGCCTTCAGTCCTTGGGTGCGTTGGTTGAAGCTGTCGCGTTTGCTGGCGTCGAGGTCAAATCCGCTCACGGCAAAGCCGTTGCGTTCGAGGTTCAGGGCCAGGTTTTCGCCCATCACGCCCAGGCCGATCAGGCCAATGTCTGTCAATTGCATGTCGTTGTTTCCGAGGTTTTCAGTGCCCCGCAGCACCTTTGTGGGGGGCGGGGCGGCAAGCATTGTCCTATACCTTGGCGAGTCTGGTTGTCGCCTGTGCAGGCGTTTACACGGGCTTGACGCGCACCGCGCCCAGCACACCCATCATCAGCAGCACGATGCCCGCGAGTGTGAGGGGTTCGGGCCATTGGCCCCGCAGCAAAAAGGCGTACGTCAGGGCCGACAGGGTTTCAAACACGATGAGCTGCCCCGCCAGCGCGGTGGGCAGGCGTTGGCTGGCCGCGTTCCAGCACAGGGTGCCCAGCCACGAAGCCAGCAGGCCAATGGCCAGCATGAGGCCGATGAAGTGCAGCGGTCGCGGCCCGAAAGGCATGGGCATGGGGTCTTGTTGCACCACTGTCCAGACCCAGAAAGCACCGTAGCCCAGCAAGGCCAGGGGCAGGGTGGCGATGCCCTGCGCTGTGGCCCAGACGCGCGGGTTGCGGTCGGGGTGGCCGCGCAGCCAGTCGGCGTTTTTTAGGGGGTACCAGGTCCAGCAGACGACCGCGCCCACGGCCAGCACGGCCCCGGTGATGTAGCGTTGCAGGTCGCCCGTCGGGTCTTGGCTGAGCGTGCTCCATTCGACATGGTTGACGCAGGCCAAGCCCAGCAAGATCAGCCCCAGCGGGGGCGCCAGCCGGGGCCAGGGCAGTCGTCCGTCGCGCTGGTGGTTGAGCAGGTTGGCCGAGATGGCGATCACCACCGGCAAGGTGCCGATGATCATGGTGGGCAGGGCCCCGCCCGCCCGCTGGATGGCGCTGGCCAGAAACAGGTAATACAGCACATTGCCAATGGCGGCCAGTTTGAGGGCGGCCAGCCAGTCGTCGCGGCTCAGTCGTCGCAGCTCGGCACGGTCGACGAAAGCCAGCGGCAGGGCGATCACGCCAAACGCAAGGTAGCGACCAAAGGTGTGCAGCGCGGCCGGGTAGTCGGGCAGCATGAGCGGGCCGACGAACACCAGCCCCCACATGAGCCCGGCAGCCAGCGAAAACAAGATGCCGCCGAGCAAGGCGGGTGCGGTTTTTTCCATGGTGTTTTGGGTGCGGTGTCAGGTGCGCCAGGCGGGCAGTTGCCAGTTGCGCCAAAGCGCCAACGCGCGCAGGCCCATGGTCACGCCCAGGCAAGCGGCCAGGGCCAGCCAGCCCGGTGCATCGAGTGACCACAGACCCACATAGGTCCAGCCGCCTGCAAATGCGCAGACGGCGTAGGGCCGGTGGTCTTTGAAGGCGGTGGGGATTTCGTTGCACACCATGTCGCGCAGCACGCCGCCAAACACGCCCGTGATCAGGCCCATCAGCACGGCCACCACGCCGGGCATGAGCGCCTGCAGCGCGTGGTGAACGCCCGTGGCGGTGAACAGGCCGAGACCCAGCGCGTCAGGCCAGAGGATGGCTTTTTCTGTGACTTCAAAATGGCGCTGGCGCATGAACAGCATGGCCATGACGCACAGGGCCAGCACACCCCACAGCATTTCAGTGTGTTGCACCCAAAAGAAGGGGCGTTGGTCAAGCAGCAAGTCGCGCAGCGTGCCGCCACCAAACGCAGCCAAAAATGCCACCACGCACACGCCCACCGCATCCAGCTGTTTGCGTGCCGCTTCCATCAGGCCCGACAGGGCAAAGGCGGCCGTGGCCGACAACTCGACCAACAAGCGCAGGGTGTCACCCCAGGATTGGATTGCGTACATGGACCAGATTATCGGTGTGCCTTGGTTGGTCGGCGGCTTCGGCCCCGACAGGCTTCAGAGCCAGACTTGTTGATAGCGTCCCTGCGGGTCGTGGTCCTGGGTTTGCTTGGCGGGGTTGAAGCGGCGGCCCTGGCGTGGGTCGGTGCCCCGGCCGCTGATGTAGAGCCAGTTGCCCTGGTTGCTGTAGACATCAAAGTCCACCAGCTGCGACTCGAACCAGGCCGCACCAGCGCGCCAGTCACAGGCCAGGTCGTGTACCAGGTAGCTGGCCACGATCTGGCGCATGCGGTTGGAGGTGAAACCGGTGGCGGCCAGCTCGCGCATGCCGGCGTCCACAATCGGTTCGCTGGTTTGACCGTCGCACCAGCGCTGAAAGTCTTTGGGCCAGTGCGCAGGTGGGGGCAGTTGTGACAAGCCTTTGGCGGCATACAGCTGACGACCGTGTTGCAGGTGCAAAAGGCGGAAGTAGTCGCGCCACAGCAGTTCAAACCAAAGCCAATAGGTGCCATCGTTCGCGCCGTGTTGCTGTTCGTAGGCATGCAAGGCGGCCCAAATCCTGCGTGCCGACACCGCGCCCGTGGCCAGCCAGGGCGACCAGTGGCTGCTGGAGTGCACGCCTTGCAAGGCGTTGCGGGTTTGCTTGTAGCGGTCAGGCCAGGGCGGGGTCAGGTAGTTTTGCAAGTGCGCCAGTGCGCTGGCCTCGCCACCCCGGCAGTGGGCCTGGGTGTACGGAAAATTGGAGCGCTCGTGTGCGCCATGGCCTTCAGATGTTTGCAGCAGTTGGGTGGGGTTGCTGGTCCAGCCGGGCAGGGTGTGCCATTGAACATCCGGCGGTGCAGGCAGTTGCTTGGGCGCAGACAACGCGGGGCGGGGCTGCAGTCCCGCTGCTTCGACGCGTTGACGAAAGGTGGTGAACACTTGCGGCAAGTCGGCCACGGCAAAAGGCAAGTCCTCGGGTTCGAGCAAGCTCGATTGCCAAACGGTATGCACCGTCAGGTCCGCATCGCGCAGAGCCTGCACCTGGGCTTGCTCTTCGGGGGCGGCAATGTCTTCGCAAAACACGGTGGAGGCGTTCACACGCAGTGCGAAGTCCACCAGTGTGGTGTGGGCTGTGCCGTGCAGCAGCACCAGTGTCTGGCCCAGGGCTTGCAGCGCGTTGTGCAGGTCTTGCAGGGTGTCGGCCAGAAAGCGCCTGCGGTGTGGCCCCAAGCGCTGAAAGCCCCAGGCGGTGGGCGCGTCTTGCTCCTTTGCATGCAGATACACCAGCAGCAGGGCTTGGCTGTGAGCTGCGGCATGTGCCGCGGCTTGCAGCAGGGCGGGTTGGTCGTGCAGGCGCAGGTCACTGCGAAACCAGTAGAGCGTGGTGGGCATGGTCAAAAGTCAAAGCCCAGCTGGGCGCTGGGTGGAGTGTCTGTGGTTTTCGGGGGGCGGGTGCGGCGGGTGCTGACTCGTCGTGAGGCATGTTTGTCGATCACGGCTTTTTTGCCCGCCTTCACTTCAGGCTCGGCGCGGCGTGCGTGCAGCGCGGCTTTGGCGGTGCGGGTGGCTTCGGCCAGGTCGACCAGGGGCTGCGGAATGTCCGCATCGGGTTCTGTGCCCACCGTCAGGCCGCAGTGGCGCTGCACTTCGGGCGGCATGCGCCACGGCTCAAACAGCCAGGTGTCGGGCACGCGGCGCATGTGCGGCAGCCAGCGGCGTACAAAAATGCCTTTGGGGTCGTGGTCTTGCGCTTGTTTGATCGGGTTGTACACCCGCGTGGTGTTGATGCCGGTGGTGCCCGACTGCATTTGCAGCTGGCTCCAGTGGATGCCGGGTTCGTAATCCAGAAACTGCGTGGCCAGCCATTGGCCCACGGGCCGCCAGTCCAGCCACAGCGGGTAAGCCGCCACCGACACCAGCATGGCGCGCATGCGGAAGTTGAGCCAGCCAGTCTCTCGCAGCATGACCACGCAGGCGTCCACCATGGGCCAGCCGGTGCGGCCCGCCGTCAATGCGGCAAAGTGGGCATCGTTCCAGCCGTCTTCGCGCAGGCCGTCGTAACCCCGGTGCATGTTGCGCCATTCGATTTCGGGTTCGCTTTCGAGCTTTTGAATAAAGTGGCAGTGCCAGTACAGGCGGCTCATGAAGCCCGCCAGTCCGGCACGGTGGCGGCCTGCTTGCGGCGGCAGGGTGTCGAGCACAGCGCGGGCGCTTTGCACCACTTCGCGCAGGCTGATGCAACCCCAGGCCAGATAGGCCGACAGCCGCGAGCAGGCATCTGGCGAAGACAACGGTGACGAGATGCCGCCCCGATAGCCCAGCGCCCGGGTGTTCAAAAAACTGTGCAGTGTGTTCAGGGCCCGGCTGCGTCCGCCGCGCTGGCGCCGGGTGGGGTTGTGCTGCAAACCGGCGGGTGAGTTCATGCTTTCAGGGCCACGGTTATCAGTGGGCGTGAAAAACGTCAACGCGGGCAAGCTTGCTTGTGGTGTCGCCATGTGCGCTTCCCAGCGAGGTTGCCAGGTGTTGCGGCTTTTCAAACGGCGCACCACGCCAAACTGCGGCAGCTCGGTCCAGGGCAGGCTCAGGCTGCGGCACCACGCACCTATTTGCAGGTCGCGCTC
>Ga0228701_1001733_pt1 | contig 14230 bp, 13 predicted proteins | sample McNCre117_Aug_MG_2_FD_178017 | JGI IMG/M metagenome (GOLD analysis project Ga0228701, IMG submission 178017) | Freshwater microbial communities from McNutts Creek, Athens, Georgia, United States - 11-17_Aug_MG | ecosystem: Environmental > Aquatic > Freshwater > Creek | place: USA: Georgia...
AGCATGACCAGTTCCTCGGTCGTGCTCATGCCTTCGTTGCCCAGCCGCTGGGCGAGCATGGCCTGGGCGATCACCAGTTCGCCAACCGTATCGATCAGCCGGTCAAGCTTGGTCAGATCGATGCGGATCGACTGGGCGGCGCTGGGCGGCGCAGGCGGCGCGGCCTGAACCTCGGCGCCGCGATCGGGCACGTCCAGCGCGGCAACATCGGCCACCGCGACCGGCGCGGGCACTGCCGCCACAGCGGGGCCGCGCGGAGCCAGCTTGAGCGGCGGCATCGGCGCATCCTCGCCAAAGGCCAAGGCGCAATCATCGCCCACAAAATCGAACACCTCATGCACCGCGGCGGCATCGACTTCGGCCGGCAGCGTGAACGTCCAGCCGAGATAGCCCTGACACGGATCGATCTCGTCGAGCGGGGGCACCGCGCCGACATCGCAGGGGCCGCAGGCCGCGCCCAGTTGCAGCAATTCGCGCAGCAGCAGCAGCGGTTCGCCGCCATTGGCCATCGCCCCGGCATGGGGCCGCAGCCGCAGCGTCCAGCCCGGCGCGGGTTCAGCCTCGCTGCCCGCCGTAATGTCATCAAGCAGAGCATCGAGATCGATGTCGAACCCGCCGTCATCGTCCTCATCCGCGTCATCCGCAGCCGCCACTTCGGCGGGCGCCGGCGCGGCCACGGCCGCAACGACCCCACCATTGGCCTGCGCGGCGGACAGTTCTTCGAGCAGCACGGCATCGGCCGGGGCCGGTGTGCTCTCGCGCGCGGCGACAACGTGATCGCTGAGCACATCGAGCGCGCGCAGCATAAGCGCCACAAGGTCATCGGCCAGCGGAATCGTGCCATCGCGAACATCGGACAGCAGCGTTTCGAAGGTATGGGTAAAGGCCTGAAGCGCGTTGAAGCCAAAGGCCCCGGCCCCGCCCTTGATCGAATGGACCGCGCGGAAGATCGCGTTGACCGTGTCGGCATCCTGCGTGCCTTCGCGGCAGGCCGCGAGGCCGGTTTCGGCCGCCTCAAGGGATTCCTCGCACTCGGCAAAGAAGATCGCGAGGATTTCGTCCTGGGTCACGCGGCGTCTCCTTCGAACAGCACGGCTTCAAGGCCATAGAGGCGCGCGGCCTCGGTCAGCGCGGCAGACGGCACGATCCGCGCGCCCTCGCCCCAGCGGCGGGCGCTGACGAGCAGTTGCAGCACGGCCTGGCCGACCTGGGTCACGGCGCTGCCATCGATCTGGATGCGCTCGCCGCCCAGCATCGCGGCCATTTCGGGCAGCAGGGCTTCGGCAGCGGTGCGATCGCAGCGTTCGGGAAGGACGATTGCGGACATGGCTCTGGTTCCTTCGCTTGTCTCAGAATTCCGACCAGCCGCCGGTGGCAGCCGGCGCCAGCGCAAGGTTGCCGCTGATCTGCGCGCGGGCGGGCGCAGCAGCGCGGCGCGCGGCGGAGTGCGCGGCAGGCGCGGACATCGGGCGGACAGTCGCCCCGGTCCTGAACCGGCCGACCAGTTCGCTGAGTTCGCTGGCGCCTTCGGCGAGGCTGCGCGCGGCCGCCGTGGTCTGTTCGACCATCGCGGCGTTCTGCTGGGTCATGCGGTCCATTTCACCGACCGCGGCATTGACCTGCTGCAGCTTGTCCGACTGCGATCCGGTCGCCTCGGCAATGGTGGTGACAAGGTCGCGGATTTCGCCGACCCGGCCCACGATCCGGCCAAGCAGATCGCCGGTTTCGCCAACCAGCGCCACCCCGGCGCTGACCTGTTCGGTGCTGGTGGTGATAAGGTGCTTGATGTCCTTGGCGGCATCGGCGCTGCGCTGAGCAAGCGCGCGCACTTCGTTGGCGACCACGGCAAAGCCCTTGCCCGCATCGCCAGCACGCGCGGCTTCGACCCCGGCGTTGAGCGCGAGGAGGTTGGTCTGGAAGGCAATGCCATCGATCACGGTGATGATCTGGCTAATTTCCTGCGCCGAGGTTTCGATCCGGTCCATCGCCGCGATCGCGCGGGCCACCACTTCACCGCCAGCGGTGGCTTCGTGATGGGCATCGGCGATGGTCGCCTGAACCTCGTTGGCCCCCAGCGCGGTTTCGCGCACGCTGGTGGCGATCTCGCTCATCGAGCCGGCGCTTTCCTCAAGGTTGGCGGCCTGACGCTCGTTGCGCTGCGACAGGTCTTCCGAGGCCGCGCGGATTTCGGCCGAGCCGTTGTGCACGTCGCGCGCCTTGCCGCCCACCGCGTCGAGCGTTTCACCCAGCGCGACCAGCGCCTGGTTGAAGCCCTGCTTGAGCTGTTCATAGGCCGGCGGCAGATCGGCGGTGATGCGGCAGGTCAGATCGTTGGCCGAGAGCCCGCCGATCCCGCCGAGCAGCGCCTGAACCACCCGGTCCTGGGTTTCGTGGTTGGCATGAACTTCATCGATATTGTCGCGGAACCGCGCCATCGCCACTGTCATCCGGCCCACGCAATCGGCGTGCTGGGTATAGCAGATCGGGCTGGTGGTATCACCGGCGGCCAGCGCCTCCATCCGCACCACGGTATCGACATAGGGGGTGCAGATCAGCTGCGCGGCAAGGCGGATCACCGCCAGCGTCATAAGCATGACCAGCCCGGTCACTACCGGCAGCGTCCAATGTCCGTCGGCCAGCACCAGCGCGGTGACGAAGGCACTGCCCGTCAACGCAGCAAGCACGGCTTCAAGCGCCTTGAACTTGACCCGGATAGGAGCCGTTTTTTCAAACCAGTCAAACATTTGGCGCGTCCCTCAAAGTGCAGATCCAGCGCCTAGCCGAACAAAGCAAACCACCGCTTGCCCGAACGCTAGGTAACTTTCCGAGAGCAAGCGGCGCGCCCTGTTGACGCCCGTGGATGCCCCCCTGATGCTGCTGGGACTGTCTAGGCGCGCGGCGGCAAGAAGCTGATACGCCCACCCCACGGGCAAACCCCTAAGGCGAGAGAACCCTTTCCAAAGCCCGCTGCGGCTAACCCAAGGATCAAACCCGGGTCAGCAAGGTTAACGCAAGGAATTCCCATGGAAGTCGCCAAGGTACTGGTAGTCGACGATTCTGCCGCGATGCGCGCGCTGTTCGCCGACGTGCTGGAGCAAACCCGCAACGTGCAGGTGGTCGGCACCGCCGCCAATGCTGCCGAAGCGCGCGAACAGATCCCGCTGCTGCGCCCCAATGTGGTGACGCTCGACGTTGAAATGCCGGGGATGAGCGGGATCGAATTCCTGGAAGAGATCATGACCACCAGCCCGCTGCCGGTGGTGATGCTCTCCAGCCTTACGCAGAGCGGGACCGAAACCTCGCTCAAGGCCTATGAACTGGGCGCGGTGGAATGTTTCCCCAAGCCGCTCAAGGCCACGCCCGAGCAGTTCAGCAAGACCGTGGGCAAGCTCGGCAAGATCGTGCTCGCCGCAGCCGGCAGCAACGTCAAGAACCGCCGCGCGCCCGCCGTGCAGGTCTCTAGCGAAAAGCCCTTTACCTGGAACGGCCACATCGCCGCCTTTTCCGCCTCGATGGGCGGGATCGACGCGCTGACCAGCCTGCTGGCCGGCTATCCTGAAAAGTGCCCGCCCACGATCATCACGCTCAATGCCGAACCGGCGCTGGTCGAAACCTTCATTGCCAAGCTCGACGGCGAGCTGCGCTGCTCGGTCCGCGCGGCCAAGGACAATGCCCCGCTCACCCCGGGCCATGTCTATATCGCCGCCGATCCGGCCAAGCACGCCGTGCTTGAACCCGGCACCCCGCCCAAGCTGCGACTGGTCGAGCGTGATCCGGTTGACGGCGCGCGACCTTCAGCAACGCTGCTGTTCGGCACCATCGCCCGCTCGGGCGTGCCGGCGATCGGCGCGGTGCTGTCCGGCATGGGTGTCGATGGGGCCAAGGGGCTCCGCCTGATGCGCGATGCCGGCTGCCAGACCTTCGCGCAGGATCCTGCCAGCGCCACGGTGGGCGAAGCCCCCGCCGCCGCGATCGCGGCGGACGCCGCCCTCCACCAGCTCGGCCTCGAAGCCTTGGCCGAAGCGGCGCTCGCTGCCTGTAACCAGACCTGACCCGATAGGGTCTTCGTCCCCCCGGAAAAGGGGCCGGTGGTTCGCCGCCGGCCCCTTTTTTGCGCCTAGCCGCCGCGCAGGGTGCGGTTGATCAACCAGAGATGCAGCAGGTGGATCGCAACCAGCAGGGCGCCCACCACAATCAAGGCCGGCATGACCATCCATTCCTGTCCGGGACGCGGCTGCAAGGTCGCTGCGCAGAGCGCGAAAAACGCTAGCACGCCGCATCCCAACACCGGCATGAAACTCAGCGCCAGCGCGCGCGGCGCAGACCAGTTCACGGAGCGGGACAGCGGCACTGATCGCGACAGCGACCATTGCATAGGGAGCCTCGGCTGTTCCCGAAAACACACGTTCGCGGCGATTGATATGCCGATCAGCAGCACCGCGAATATCGCAGCTACAACAATGCCGCCCATGAACGCCCCTTCCCCTTGCTGACATCAGCCGAGCGCAGCAAGGCTACAACGAATTGACCCTGAACGCAAAAGGGCCCGGCGGTCAGGGGAACCGCCGGGCCGTGCCTGGAAGGGTCAGGCAACTACATTTGCGTCACGCTTAGCGCAGCAGCGACAGCACGTTCTGCTGGCTCTGGTTGGCCTGGGCGATCATCGCGGTCGAAGCCTGCGAGAGGATCTGCGACTTGGCCATCGCGGTGGTTTCCGACGAATAGTCAGCATCTTCGATCCGCGAACGCGCATCCGACAGGTTGGTGGCGTTGTTGGTCATGGTGTTGACGGCGGATTCGAGGCGGTTCTGCGACGCACCAAGGTCAGCGCGCAGGTTCGACACTTCGCCCAGCGCATCGTCGATCGAGGTCAGTTCGCTGCCATCGCCCGCGAGAGCCGTGAGGTCGACCGCCAGAGCGGCAGTCATGCCGGTGCCTGCGGCCACATCACCGAAGGTGAGGTCGATGGTGTCGGACGGATTGGCGCCGACCTGGATGCTGACGGTGCCATCGCCCGCTGCACCGGCGGTGGCGTCGAACAGCTTGTTGCCGTTGAATTCGGTGTTGCTGAGAACATCCGTAACCTGCGACTGCAGCTGGGTGACTTCCGAGTTCATACGGGTCTGGTCGTCGGCCGAATAGGTGCCGTTCGACGCCTGAACCGTCAGTTCGCGAACGCGCTGCAGCATGTTGCTGACTTCGCCCAGCGCGCCTTCAGCGGTCTGCGCCATCGAGATGCCGTCGTTGGCGTTGCGGATGCCCTGGTTCATGCCGCGGACCTGAGCGGTCATGCTGGTGGCAATCGCGAGGCCGGCGGCGTCGTCCTTGGCGCTGTTGATGCGCTTGCCGGTCGACAGGCGTTCCATCGCGGTGCCCAGTGCCTTGCTGGCGGCGTTCGAAGCATTGGCGGCCTTGAGTGCGCTGATGTTGGTGTTGATCACAGACATGAAATTTACTCCCGTGGGGGTGTCTCGAAGTGCGTGCCGTGTCGGACCGTCCGCCGCGGCTTGCAGGGCCTAGAGCGGCTGTTTCCGGGGACTTTTAAGGCGGGGCGGCAAAAAAGTGCCGGCGGCAGGCATCATTTTGCCTAAGTAATTGCCCGTGGACTTAAATTTCCGAACCCTTTGACGTTCTGCCCGCACAAGTCCCCCCAGAGACATGGTTAATCAGGGGACCAAACAATGACGGTTCTGGCTTGCAGCGAGAGCGTCGCAAAAATTCACGCACCACTGGTGCAGCGGGCATCGGCGATTGCCGCCGCGACGGTTGCCGGGCCTGCCCCGGTGCTGCGCGGGGCAAACGAACCGGTTCCGCCGGGCCCCGGCCCCTGCGTGACGCTGGAACGCGGATCGCACGACGAGCTGCGCCGCGATGGCGCGCGTGGCCGGTTTGCGATCACCTATCGCGATCCGACCAGCGAGGCGGCCCTCGCCGCCGTGCTCGCCGCAATGGCCGCCCCCGGCGCGCCGATCGCCGCCGATCCAGAAAGCCTGTCGATCCTGGCCCTGGCCGAACGCCTTGCCGCCAGCGAGATCCCCGTGCTCATCGGCGGCCCGACCGGCACCGGCAAGGAAGTGCTGAGCCGCTTCATCCACGCCAACAGCCCGCGCAAGGACGGCCCGTTCATCGCGGTCAACTGCGCGGCCATGCCCGAGGCGATGCTCGAAGCCCTGCTGTTCGGCCACCAGAAGGGCGCCTTCACCGGCGCGACCCAATCGAGCGAGGGCTTTTTCCGCGCGGCCGATGGCGGCACCTTGCTGCTCGACGAAATCGCCGAGATGCCAGTGGGCCTTCAGGCCAAGCTGCTGCGCGCCTTGCAGGAAGGCGAAGTCGTGCCGATCGGGTCGACCCAGCCGATCAAGGTTGATGTGCGGGTGATCGCCTGCGCCAACCGCGACCTGCCGACCGAAGTTGCCGAAGGCCGCTTCCGCGCCGACCTTTATTACCGCCTCAACGTCTTCCCGCTGGCGCTGCGCCCCTTGCGCGAACGCAGCGAGGACATCGCCCCGCTCGCCTTCTCGCTGCTGCTGCGCCACGCCGCTCCGGGCCAGCCGCTACCGTGGATTTCGGATGCCGCGCTGACCATGCTCAAGCTGCACGGCTGGGCTGGCAACGTGCGCGAACTGGAAAACGTGGTGCGCCGCGCACTGCTGCTCGCTCAGGGCAAGACCGAAATCCTGCCCGCGCACATCGTGTTCGACAGCCCCGCGCGTCTGGTTGGCGCCGAACCGGCCGAAATCGCCGAACCGCTGCAGAAGAAGCTGTCGAACATTGTCCAGATTTCCGAAGCCCGCGCGATCATGGCGACGCTCGAAGCCTGCGGCGGCAGCCGGGTTGCCGCCGCGCGCCAGCTGGGCATTTCCGAACGCACGCTGCGCTACCGCCTCGCCGCGTTCCGTGACGCTGGCCTGGCCGTGGCCGGAGGCCGGCGATGAGCGGCATCGGCGGCCTTGGCGCGGGCGGCGGCTCGCTCCAGCAGATCATGGCAATGCGCCAGCAGATCCTCGATCGCTCGCAATTGCTGCAACAGGTCCACACCGCCTCGACCACCGGGGCGGACGCTCCCGCCGCGCCCGTTGCACCCAATGGCCCCGGCGAAGGCTTCACCGGAGCCTTGAAGCACGCGGTCGACGGGGTCTCGGCCTCGCAGAACCGCGCCGAAGGGCTGAGCGCCGCCTATGAACGCGGCGAAGTGACCGACATCGCCCAGGTGATGCTGGCCCGGCAGGAAGCCGGCGTTGCCTTTGAAGCGACGCTGCAGGTCAGGAACCGTCTGCTGTCCGCCTACCAGGACATCATGCGGATGGGAGTGTGATAGATGGCCGAGCTTGTTCCCCTCGCCGAAGCCGCCACGCCCGCCACGCTGCCGGGCGCCAATCCGCTTGAGCGGCTGCGCTCGCTTGCCGCGCAGCCCGCGGTTCGCCGCACGCTGCCGTGGTTCCTTGGCGCGGCCGGGCTCGGCGCGGTTGCGCTGACCTGGGCAACCCTTGCCCCGGCCCCGCAGCGCACGCTCTATGCCGAACTGGATGACAGCGAACGCGCCGGCGTGGTCGCCAGCCTCGACAAGGCCGGAATCGCCTATCAGATCAACAACGAAACCGGCGCGCTGTCGGTCGGGGAAGACGATCTCTACCGCGCGCGGATGCTGGTTGCCTCCGATGGCGCGCTCGCCACGCCCGATACCGCCAGCTCGCTCGACAGTCTGCCGCTCGGGGCCAGCCGCACGCTCGAAGGCGAACGCCTGCGCAGCGCGCGCGAACACGAATTGCAGCTCACCATTCAGGAAATCGACGGGGTCGAAGCCGTCCGGGTCCATCTCGCCCAAGCCAACAAATCGGTCTTCGTGCGCGACGATTCCCCGCCCTCTGCCTCGGTAATGGTGCGCATGGCGCGCGGCCGCCAGCTTGGTCAGGGCCAGGTCGCCGCGATCGTCAACCTGGTCGCAGGCTCGGTTCCCGGGCTGACCGCCGATGCGGTGCGCGTGGTTGATCAGCATGGCCGCCTGCTGAGCGAAGGCGGCGGGATCGATTCCGACCGGCTCGAACTGCAGGGCCGGATGGAGGACAAGCTGCGCAATCAGGTCGATGCGCTGCTCACCCCGATGCTGGGCCAGGGCAATTTTTCCAGCGAGATTCAGGTCGAACTCGACATGGATCAGGTCACCTCGGCGCGCGAAAGCTACGACAAGAACGGCGTCATCCGCACCGAAACCCAGCAGCAATCGCAAAGCACCGGCTCCCCCCAGGCGGGCGGCGTTCCGGGTGTCGTCTCCAACACTCCGCCGCCCGCCACCACCGCCCGTCCCGGCCCGCCGCAAGGCACCCAGCCCGCGGCCGCCGGCGCCGTGCCGACCAATGGGGAATCGAGCGCCAGCAAGACCTATGAGCTCGGCCGCGAGGTGGCGGTTGCCAATACCACTCCGGGCAAGGTCAAGCGGATCTCGGTCGCCGTGGCGATCAGCCAGGCCGCGATGGCCAAGGCCAAGCCCGCCGAAATCGACCAGATCAAGCAGCTCGTCTCCGCCGCGACCGGGGCCGATCCCCAGCGCGGCGATCAGGTGACCGTGATCCTGCGCCCGTTCGAACCGATCAGCGATGCCGCGATCCCGTTCTACGAAACGCCGTGGTTCGCGCTGGCGGTGCGCAGCGGGGTGGCCCTGCTGGCCGTGCTGCTGGTGCTGCTGATCGGGGTGCGCCCGCTGATCCGCGCGCTGAAGCGTGATCCGGCAGAAGCCGCCGAAGGCGAAGCTGCCGGCCAGCGCAGCGAAGACGGCGCGGGCCGGCCTGACGCCGCCCAGAGCGCGAGCGGCCCGGTCGATGCTGCGCTGCTCGGACGGCAGGTCAGCCTGGCCCAGCGGATCGTCGAGGAAAAGCCTGACGATGCGCTCCACGCGCTGCGCCAGATGCTCGCCAATCCGGCGGAGGCCTCGCAATGAGCGCGCTGCCCACCGGCAATCTTACCCTTGGCGATGCCGAACGCGCCGCCGTGATGGTCATGCTGCTGGAAGAGGATCAGGCCGCCGCGATCCTCGCGCAGCTTGATCCCGCCGAACTGCAATTGCTGGGCGAAAAGATGTGCGCGTTGGGCGAAATCGGCCCCTCGCTGATTACCCAGGCGATCACCGGCTTCGTCAAGAGCGCCGACCGTCGGGGGATCAGCGCGCAGGGGCGCACCGCCCATGTCCGCTCGCTGATGAACCGCGCCGTGGGCGAAGTGAAGGCCGACAACCTGATGCAGCGGATCCTGCCCGAGGGCGAGGATACCGGCCCGGCGATCGAACTGGCGCGCTGGCTTACGCCGCAGGCGCTGATCCCGCTGATCAAGGACGAACACCCGCAGGCAATCGCGGTGCTGCTGGTCCAGCTGGAACCCGAAATCGCCGCCGAAGTGCTCCACGCCCTGCCCGCCGACCAGCAGACCCCGGTGGTCCACCGGGTCGCCACGCTCGGCCCGGTATCAAGCGATGCGGTGGCCATGCTGGAAGAACTGCTCCAGCGCCGGATCGGCGAAAGCCACGGCAAGGCCATGCTCACCATGGGCGGCGCGCGCGAGGCGGCAGGCATCATCAACAACATCGGCAAGGCTGCGGAAAAGCGGATCATGCCCGAAATCGGCAAGATCGACAAAGCCCTCGCCCGCGAGATCGAGAACGAGATGTTCAAGTTCGAACACCTCTTCGCGCTCGAAGCCCAGGCAATGGGCTCGCTGCTGCGCGAGGTCGAAAGCGATACGCTGATCGACGCGCTCAAGGGCATTACCGAAGAGGAACGCGAAGTGTTCTTCCGCGCCATGTCGAGCCGCGCCGCCGACGGGGTCAAGGACGAGATCGCCGGGCGCGGCCGCCTCAAGATGGCCGACGTGCTCGAAGCCCAGAAGGCCATCGTCACCGCCGCGCGGCGCCTTGCCGCCGAAGGGGTGATCGTGTTCGGCGTGGGCGGCGGCGATGACGAATATGTCTAGCCTGCCGCTGGCCGCGCTGGCCGGGCCCTCGGGCTTCATCGGCGATCCCCGCTTCGGGGCGCTGCTGACCCCGGCCCCGGGCACGCCCGCCCCGCGCGATCCGCTGGGCGATGCGTGGACCGAAGGCCATGCCGCCGGCCGCGCCGAGGCGCTGGCCGAAGCGCACGCGCAGGCCGAGGCCGAAGCGACCTTACGCGCGCGCCTCGAACTCTCGTTCGCACGGCTCGACACCGAACTCGCCGAACAGCTGCGCCAGCGGCTTTACGCCACGATCGAGGCACTGTGCGAAGCCGCCATCGCGCCGCTCGCGCTCGACAAGGCAGCACTCGCCACGCGGGTCGAGCGAGCCGCCGCCATGCTCGCCCGGGCGGATGACGAACGCTTGCTTCGCCTGCACCCCGACGACATTACCCTGCTTGGCGCGCAGCTGCCCGAAGGGCTCGACGTGCTGGCCGACCCGGCGCTTGAACGCGGGGCGCTGCGGATCGAATCCGCCAACGGCGGGGTCGAGGACGGCCCAGCCCACTGGCGACGCGCGATCACCGAAGCGCTGGCGCAATGTTGAAGCTGTTTGACCCGCTGCTCGATGAGCTGGCCGGGGCGCAGATCGATCTCGCGCCGGGGCGCTATGGCCTGCTCACCGCCTGCGATGGCGGCTTGCTCGAAGTGTCGGGGCTCTCGGCCCCGGTCGGCGCGCTGTGCAAGGTCGAACATGGCCGCGCCGCGCCGCTCACCGCCGAAGTCATCGGCTTCCGCAATGGCCGCACCTTGATGATGCTGCTCGGCGATACGGTGATGCTGCGCCCGGGCGCGCGGGTCCGCGCCGAAGGCCGCCCCGGGATGTTGCCCGTGGGCGAGGCGTTCCTGGGCCGCGCGGTCGATGGCGAAGGCCTGCCGATCGACGGGCTTGGCCCGCTTCACGCGCACAATGCGTGGCCGGCTGGCGGGCAGCGCACCAGTGCGCTCGATCGCAGTCCGGTGCGCGCCTGTTTCGACACCGGGGTGCGCGCGCTCAACGCGCTGACCACCTTCGGGATCGGGCAGCGGGTGGGGATCATGGCCGGGTCCGGGGTGGGCAAATCGGTCCTGCTCGACATGATCGCCACCGGCGCCGAAGCCGAAATCGTGATCGTCGGCCTGATCGGCGAACGCGCCCGTGAAGTGTCCGATTTCGTCGAACGTCACATGGCCGGAAACCGCCGCGCGCGAACCGCCGTGGTCGCCGTGCCGGCCGACCACGCGCCGAACCTGCGACTGCGCGGGGCGATGCTCGCCACCAGCCTTGCGGAATACTTCCGCGCGCAGGGCCGCCAGGTGCTGCTGATCATGGACAGCCTGACCCGCGTGGCCCATGCCGGCCGCGAAATCGCGCTGCTGCTGGGCGAGCCTGGCGCAGCGCGCGGCTACCCCCCATCGGCCCTCGCCACGATCACCAAGCTGGTCGAACGTGCGGGAAATTCGGCGGCCAGCAGCGGTTCGATCACCGGGCTCTACACGGTGCTGGCCGATGGCGACAATCAGGACGATCCGGTGGTCGATACCGCGCGCTCGATCCTCGATGGCCATATCGTGCTGAGCCGCGATCTGGCCCAGCGCGGGCAATATCCCGCGATCGACATCGCCGCTTCGCTGAGCCGGGTGATGGCCGATATCGTCGCTCCGCAGCACGCCGCTCTGGCGCGTGAATTTCGCTCCCTTACCGTAAGTTACGAGGCAAACCGCGACCTTGTTCTCATGGGCGCCTACCGCGCCGGAGCCGATCCCCAGCTTGACCGCGCAATCGCAATGCACGGCGCGCTGACCCAGTTCCTCAGCCAGAGCGCGCGCAGCACGGTCGGCCTTGAGGCCAGCATTGCCGCGCTGCTCGATCTGCTGGGCGATGCGGCCTGAAGCCGCCCGCCTGAAGCGCCTGCAACGGCTGGAGCAGGTTCGCGCGATCGCCAAGCAGAGCGCCGCGATCGAAGCCGCGCGCGCCGAAGGCACGCTCGCCCAGCTTGAAGCGCTGGCCGAGCGCACTCGCCGGATGGCCGAGGACTATCGCGGGCGCACCACGCCGCGCGATGGGCTCGACCTGCGCCAGCTCGGCAGCTTCGTTGCCGGGCTCGATGCGATCTCGCACACCACTACCAACGATGCCGCCAAGGCGCAGCGGATTGCCGACGCGCGCCAGCAGGATCTCGCCCAGGCCGAGCGCCGCCGCGCCGCCGCCGAGGACCGCGCGCGGAGCGAACAGCGCGCGCTGTCTCAGGCCGCGACACCGCTGGTGCTGGGCGGCCGCAAGCCAGTTGGCACGGGTCTTGAATAGTTAGCGGTGAACCCGCTTGCGAAGGATCCCATCTATGCTGCCGCTTTCCGTTTCCGCCCCCGCCAGCCTGCCGACCAGCACTGGCGATGCACCGCTGGGCCAGCCCGGCGATGCTGCGGGAAGCGCAGATTTCGGCGCCTTGCTCACCGCGCAGGTGGCTCCGCCCGAGGCTTCCGCTGCCACCACCCCCACGCTGCCGCAGCTCGGCATCACCGCACTGGCCATGCCGGCCAGCCCGGCAAGCTTGCCGGAAAGCGGCAAGATTTTGCCGGATGCCTTGCCGCTTGGCGCGGCACCTGCCGCTCCGGCTGAAGTGCCGGCCACCGCGCCGACGACCAAGCCCGTCCTCGCCACCGCCACGGCAGCCGCGCTCCTGACCGCAGCCGCCCCGACAGAGCCCGAAGCCGCGCCCGCGCCGGATCAGCCCCTGCAGCCGGTCGCCATCAGCCTTGTCCGCCCCGTCACCCGCAAGACCGACAAGACCGAAACGGCAGCCGCTACCGCGCCCGAACCGGCCGATGCAGCCGACGTGGAGCAGGCCGATGCGCCCCCGCTTGAAACCAATGCCCCGGCTCCCATCGTCACCGCATTGGCTATGCCGGTGCCCACGGCTGCGCCCAGTGCGCAGCCTGTCGCAACCACGCCCGAACCGGCCACCGCGCGAACCGCAGCGCCCTTGCCGCTGACGCCGCAGCCCGCACAGCCGCGCGGCGAGCTGGCGCGCACTGAGGCGGCACCCACCGCTGCCGCCCAGCCCCAACCTCAACTCCAGCCGCAATCGCTTCCGGTCCTCGCGCTCGATCGCGCCGCGCCGCCTGCCGCCGCCGTGTTCACCGCCGCGATGCCCGGCGAGGCCCCAACTCCCAGCCTGACCGCACGGGTCCGGCTGAGCGAAGCTCCCGCGCTGCCCGCTGGCGACATGGAATTCGATACCGCACCCACCGCCGGCGATGGCTTGTCCATTCCGCTCACCAGTCCGGCTGCGCCGATGGCGGCCCCCGTCACCACCCCCACCGCGCCCGCCGCCAACCGTCCGCACGATTTCGCTGCGTTGGTCGACAGCCTTGTCGCCGCGCGCGAGGCGGCCCAGCCGCAGGCGGTGTCGATCGCGCTCAGCCATGCCGAGTTCGGCCCGGTCCACCTGCGCTTCAACCATGATCAGGCCGGGCTGTCGGTCAGCATGGCCAGCGCCGATCCCGATTTCGCCCGCGCCGCCAGCCTGGCGATGCCGCCCGCGCAGGCCAGCGCCGCCAGCAGCGATGCCGGCAACCAGAACCAGGCCAATTCCGGCCAGCCGCAAAGCCAGATCGCCGCGCGCCAGAACGGCGGCAGCGGGGCCAATGCCGGCTTCTCGCAAGGGCAGGAGCGCCCCGCCCCCGAACGCGGCGCCGAACGCGAAGCCCGCGCCAATCCTGCCGCGCCGGCCAGCCGCCCGGACAGCGCCAGCAGCGTCCGCGCCGGCATCTTCGCCTGATTTCCAGTTAGACCAGAAGGAATTTCCGCATGAGTGACAAGAAGGACAAGGAAGCCAAGGCCAAGAAAGGCAAAGGCTTCATCATCAAGGCGCTGGGCGCGGTGGTGCTGATCGCGGCGGGCGGCGGCGGCACCTTTGCGCTGGTCCAGTCGGGCATGATCGGCGGCGGCGAAGCGGAAAAGGCCAAGAAGGAAGACAACACCCCCAAGCTGGTCCGCAAGGGCGAGGAAGATCCCTATGCCCCCAAGGCCGAGGGCGGCAAGGAAGGCGAAGCTGCCGGCGCTGCCGAAGTCGAGGGCGAAGGCGGCAGCCAATACAAGACCAGCTACTACAACTTCACCGAGGACTTCACCTCGAACCTCAAGAATTCGAGCGCGCTGGTGCAGATCAGCCTGGCCTGCTCGACCCACCGCGATGGCCGCGTGCTGCAGTGGCTCAAGAAGCATGAACTGGCGATCCGCAGCGAAATCCTCGTCGTGCTGGCCGATACG
>Ga0228701_1001735_pt1 | contig 14227 bp, 10 predicted proteins | sample McNCre117_Aug_MG_2_FD_178017 | JGI IMG/M metagenome (GOLD analysis project Ga0228701, IMG submission 178017) | Freshwater microbial communities from McNutts Creek, Athens, Georgia, United States - 11-17_Aug_MG | ecosystem: Environmental > Aquatic > Freshwater > Creek | place: USA: Georgia...
CCATTGGGCAGGCTTCTCGCTTTACCCAGCCCGCCTTTTCCATGACCTTCATACGATGAGAAAGTCGTGATCGGGAAAGCAGAGCGTTGGCGGCCAACTCACTCATACGCATTCTGCGATCTGGGGCATCACTGAGCTGCACCAAAATTTCATAATCAGGCATCGATAAATCATGGCCATCAAGGTCAGAATCCAGCACATCGAGTAGACGTCGGCTAGCCAAGATGTAGCGGCGCCAAGCCTTCATTTCAGTGGGGGTAAGCCACCTAGGTGCGGTAGCGTTTTCACGTGCCATGAGTGCAGTCTACGGCAAAGGTTGAAGCTTCAACTACTTTTAATGTAATTCAAGAGGAGCACTTTGTGAGTTTAGAAAAAGCTGGTCTGGATTTTGCCCATAAGGATGACACTGTCCGAATCCAGGATGATCTTTATCGTCACTTCAATGGTCAATGGCTAAAGACCGCCGTAATCCCAGCAGATCGAGCTACCGATGGCGCATTCATCAAGCTTCGCATTCAATCTGAAGAACGGGTGCGTGAAATCATCGAAAACGCCACCGGTTCAGATGAGGCAACAAAGATCAGCAATATCTACGCCTCATTTATGGCAGCGGATGCGGTCAATGCAAAGGGCTGTTCCCCTATCGCTGGCGAGCTTTCAGAGGTTGACTCGATTTCCTCGCTCCGGGATTTCACTTCAACACTTTCAAATCTTGAAGCCCGTGGACTTTCAGGAATCTTTGGAACATTTATTTATGCAGATATGAAGGATGCTTCAACAAACATCATGTACCTGCAGCAGGGTGCAATCTCCTTGCCCGACGAGGCTTACTACCGTGAAGAAAAGTATGCAGATATTCGCACCGCTTTTGTAGCTCACGTGGTAAAGATGTTTGATCTTGCCGGTGTTGCAGATGGAGCAGATTTAGCGGCAAAGGTCATGGCCCTTGAAACCAGCATCGCAAGCCATCATTGGGACCAGGTCAAAGATCGCGATGCAACCCTTACCTACAACAAGATGGACCGCGCCCAGGTAAAGGCTTTGATGTCAGCCTTTGATTGGGATTTATACCTATCGGCCGGTGAAATTCCAGCGGTGGTTTTGGACTCTGTGATTGTTCAGCAGCCATCATTTTTTGAAGGACTCAATTCGATCCTTGCTAACTTTGATGTAGATGCCTGGAAGGCATGGATGAAGTGGCACATCATCAGTGGGGCGGCTCCTTATCTCTCAGATGAGCTAGTCAATGAAAACTTTGCTTTTTATGGCAAGACATTGTCCGGAACCCCAGAACTTCGCGAGCGCTGGAAGCGCGCTGTTTCAATGATCGAAGGATCACTAGGCGAAGCGGTTGGAAAGGTTTATGTCGAAAAGTACTTCCCTGCCGAAGCTAAGGCCCGGATGGAACAGTTAGTATCAAATCTCATTGAGGCATACCGGGTCAGCATCAATGAGCTCGCCTGGATGAGCCCTGATACCAAGATCAAAGCCCTAGAAAAGCTGGGCAAATTCCGCCCAAAGATTGGCTATCCAGATAAGTGGCGTGATTACAGTGCTTTGCAGACAACACCCGATGATCTCTACGGCAATGTTGGCCGAGTCATTAAGTTCCAGCGCGACCAAGAACTCTCCAAAATTGGAAAGCCTGTGGATCGCGATGAATGGCACATGGCCCCACAAACGGTCAATGCGTATTACAACCCAGTAATGAATGAGATTGTTTTTCCAGCCGCAATTTTGCAGCCACCATTCTTTGGCCTAGACCATGATGATGCCGTTAACTACGGAGGAATCGGTGCGGTTATTGGCCATGAAATCGGCCATGGCTTTGATGATCAGGGTTCCAAATACGACGGGGATGGCGCACTCAACAACTGGTGGACCGATTCAGATCGCGCAGCATTTGAAGAGCGCACTAAAGCGTTGATCGCTCAATACGATGCGCTAAAGCCAGAAGAGGCACCAGATGTGAATGTCAATGGCGCACTAACCATTGGCGAAAACATCGGAGACCTGGGTGGCTTAACAATTGCTTATAAGGCATATCAAATTTCATTGGGTGGAAAGCCATCCCCTGTCATCGAAGGCCTTACCGGAGAGCAACGATTGATGCTGTCATGGGCTCAGATTTGGCGCGCAAAGGTTCGTGCAGAAGAGATGCGTCGTCGAATTGCAACCGACCCACACTCCCCTGCTGAGTTCCGTTGCAATCAGATCGTTAAAAACTTCACTCCGTTCTATGAAGCATTTGGCGTTACAGAAAATGATGCTCTATGGCTTGATGAACAGTCGCGAGTTCAGATTTGGTAGCGCTTTGAGTTTTTCATTTGAGATCAAACATGCCCACAGTAATTCATTGGCGCGAGTTGGAACTATCAATACGCCACATGGGCAGATTCAAACTCCTGCATTTATTCCGGTAGGTACTAAAGCCACTGTTAAATCGGTGCTGCCTGAATCAATGAAGGATTTAGGATCGCAAGCTTTGCTTTCAAATGCCTATCACCTGTATTTGCAGCCTGGGCCAGAGATCTTGGATGAGGCTGGCGGGCTAGCCAAATTCATGAATTGGGATGGCCCCACCTTTACCGATTCTGGCGGCTTTCAAGTCTTGTCATTGGGAGTTGGATTCAAAAAAGTTTTGGCGATGGATGCACAGACAACTCGACATGATGATGTGATCGCAGGAAACAAGGATCGATTGGCACATGTCGATGATGAAGGTGTCACTTTCAAGAGCCACCTTGATGGATCGATGCATCGCTTTACCCCTGAAGTTTCTATGCAGGTTCAACATCAAATCGGCGCCGACATCATGTTTGCCTTTGATGAGTGCACGACCCTTCACAACACCCGGCCATATCAAGAGCTCGCAATGGATCGCACCTATGCCTGGGCGATTAGATGCCTCGATGAACATAAGCGATTGACCGAAGAGCGGGTAGGAAAGCCCTACCAAGCCTTATTTGGAGTTATTCAGGGCGCTCAATATGAAGATCTGCGCAAAAAGGCGGCAACCGAACTTGGATCTCTGGAATCTGATGGCCAATCCTTTGATGGATTTGGAATTGGAGGCGCACTGGATAAAGGGCAACTGGGAACAATCGTTTCTTGGGTCAATGAAATCCTGCCCGAAGACAAACCTCGACACTTGCTAGGAATTGGCGCACCTGAAGATCTATTTGTGGGCGTTGAAAATGGTTGCGACACCTTTGATTGCGTATTAGCCAGCAGAATTGCACGAACAAGCGCGGTGTACACGATGGAGGGGCGTTTTAACCTGTCTAACAGCCGTTTTAAGAGGGATTTCACGCCCATTGATAGCGAATGCGACTGTTACACCTGTACGCACTACACGCGGGCTTATATGCACCACGTATTCCGCGGAAAAGAAATCATCGCTGCAACATTGGCAACGATTCACAATGAGCGATTTATTGTTCGATTGGTCGACCAAATGCGCCAAGCATTAGTTGATGGAAACTTTGGGGATTTGAAGGAACAGTTCTTGGGTCGCTACCTACATCGCAGCGGTCAAGCCAGGGATTAATTAGCCCTTTACGATCTTGGGCAGATTCCAGTTGTTACGGATAGAAAGTTCCCGCACCAGCACTACGACCAAGCCGCCAATTGCCACTACTAGTCCTTCATTCAGATTAAAGGAATCAAGGGCTACATAAACGACCGCACCTGAAAGGCAGGCGGTGCCGATGGTTTCGCGATGCAGCAGCACGGGCTCGGTCTGGCACATGATGTCGCGGAACAAACCACCAGTAACAGCTCCTGTTAATCCAAGGACCGCTGCTGCAACCAAGGGGGCGTCATGCGATAACGCAAACTGGGCACTTGAAACTGTTGCAACCGCTAGCCCCAATGTGTCGAGCGATAAAGCAAAGCGACCCACCTCTTGAGTTTTACCCATGGCAATGGTGATTAAAAATGCAACAAAGATCGGTGCAAATAACCAAGGACTCTTGACCCATGGTGGCTGTTCACCCATGAAAAGATTGCGCAAGGTTCCACCTGAAATTGATGCGATCGCTGCAATAAAAAGAATGCCGCCGAAATCTAAACCTTTGCTGGCAGCAACCCTTGCCCCTACCAATGCAAAGGCAAAGGTAGAAACCAAGTCGAGGCTAAAGACCAGGAGGTCTAGATCCATCAGAAGTTATTTCTTATCGGCTAGACGAGCTTCGCGGCGAATGCGCTGTTCCTTTGGATCTGGCACTGGAACAGCTGAAATCAAACGTTTTGTGTAATCATCCTTTGGCTTCTTCAAGATCTGATCGCGATCGCCTTCTTCGACAAGCAAACCATTTTGCATCACTGCAATTCGGTGAGACAGGATGTCAACGACAGCTAAATCGTGAGAGATGAACAAGCAAGCAAAGTTCAACTTTCCTTGTAGCTCTTGAAGTAGATCCAAGAAACGAGCTTGTACCGATACATCTAGAGCAGATGTTGGTTCATCTGCAATCAGTAGATCTGGAGTCAATGCAAGAGCACGTGCGATACCTACACGTTGACGCTGTCCACCTGATAGCTCATGTGGGTAACGGTTGCGATAGCTACGTGGAAGTTCAACCTGATCCAAAAGATCCTCGACCTTGTGTGCAAGATCGGCACCCTTAGCAAGTCCTGCCAAGAAGATTGGCTCGCCAATTGATTCACCAATTGGAAGACGTGGGTTCAATGATGATGCAGGATCCTGGAAAACAATTCCGGTGTGACGCCGGATTGAGGAAAGATCCTTTTGAGATGCATGGCTGATGTCCTTGCCAACGATCTCAATTGAGCCTTCCTTGATTGGAAGCAATCCAATGGATGCGCGACCAACAGTTGTCTTACCTGAACCTGACTCGCCTACCAGGCCAACGATTTCGCCTGGATAGATTTCAAGGTTGAAGTTCTTCACAGCCGTGAACGCAGGGATACGTCCACGCTTTGGATATTCGATTGTTACATTAGACAGTTTCAAAACTGGTGCAGGCTTTGCATCCTCCTTGTAAGGAAGTGCGCGCTTCTTAGTTGATCCAAGCTTTGGAACAGCACCTAATAACTGCTGTGTGTATGGATGCTGTGGCTTGTTAAAGATCTGATCTGCTGAACCATGTTCAACTGTGATGCCATCCTTCATAACAAGGATCTCATCAGCCATATCTGCAACTACACCCATATCGTGTGTGATCAACAAAATTGCAGAGTTGAGCTTGCCCTTAAGGTCGCGCATCAAATCTAGAATTTCTGCTTGAACAGTTACATCGAGCGCAGTTGTTGGCTCATCTGCAACCAGCAGGCCTGGATCGCAAGCAAGTGCCTGAGCGATCATTGCGCGCTGGCGCTGTCCGCCTGAAAGTTGGTGTGGGTACTTATCAATTGATTTTTCTGGATCTGGAATATCCACCATGGTGATTAATTCCAAAGCACGTGCATGTGCTTCCTTTGGACCCATATCAAAGTGATTTCGAAGTGTTTCCGTGATCTGGAAACCAATTGTGTACACAGGGTTAAGTGCAGTCATTGGCTCCTGGAAGATATAAGCAACCTCTTTGCCGCGGAACTTGCGAAGTGTGATCGCCTTAGCGTTCAACATCTCCTGATCCTTGACCTTTACAGAACCTGTCATGCGAGCATTTGATGCAAGTAGGGACATCAAGCCAAGTGCTGTTGTTGACTTACCTGAACCTGACTCACCTACGATTGCAGTTACCTTGCCCGCTTCTAGCGAGAGGTTCATATCGATGACCGCTGGGTACCAAACTCCATCTACCCAGAAATCAACATTGAAATCCTTGATCTCTAAGACTGGCTTACTCATTTGATTGACCCCATCTGTGAGAAACTTGCGAAATGACCAACGTTGAAAAGTTCAGGCCCGGTAGCGCTATCGCTAGCGGTTGGGTTTTGATTCTCTTCTTCGCCGGCTTCATTATTCAAACCATTATTTACGGTGGAAACCTTGTGACCACAACAGCTATTTGTAGCGCCGGAATTATCGGTTCCTACCTGCTGTTCCTTAAGCCCTATGTTTTGATCTTTGATGAGGGAATCAAGATCGTTAACCCAACCAAAGAGATCACCGTTACTTGGGATCTTGTTGAAGAGATCGAAACCAAGTACAGCATGTCCATCCTTGTCGACGGTCAAACCTTCTACGCCTGGGCGGCTCCCGCTCCAAGTGGTCGTCACAGTAGACGAATGCACAAAACTGATCTTCTGCCCGGCGCTGATGCTCCGAGAAGAGTTGGTGACTCGCTTAAGAGTGATTCGGGAGTGTGCGCGCACATCGCCAAGCTGCGTCGTAAGGAGTTCGCTAGTGCAGGTACTGGTGAATTTGAGGTCACTAGCAATTACATTGTGAGCTACATCTGTGCAGCATGTGCTCTCGTCGGGGCAGCAAGCTTCTTTTTCTAAATTAATCATTTGCCTGCGCCAACTTTCGTGCAGTTGCAGACTCTTGACGTTCCTTCTTGGAGATACGACGTCGCTGACGTGGATCGAAGGCATCGCGCAGACCATCACCAATAAAGTTGATGCTCAACGCAATCGAAATAATAAATAGGCCTGGGTACCAGAACAACCAAGGACGGGTCGTAAATGAGTCCTGATACTTATTGATCAAAAGACCAAGTGACACATCTGGTTCAACAACACCGAAGCCGATGTATGAAAGCGCAGTTTCAAGCAAGATCGCACCTGACATCAGCAACGTTACCGACACGATGATCACACCTACAGCGTTAGGAAGAATGTGCTTGAAGATGATGCGTCGATTTGATGCACCCGCCACGCGTGCAGCATCAACGAATTCACGTTCACGAAGTGTCAAGAACTCACCACGAACTAGACGTGAAAGTCCGGTCCATGCGAATAAACCAAGGTAGAAGGCAAGGAACATCGCACCAAGATTTCCAAAGTGGAAACCAACTACAGAACCAATGATGATCGCAGGAATTGTGATGATGAAATCTGTAAAGCGCATCAAGATGGCATCAACCTTGCCACGGTAGAAGCCTGAAATAGCACCGACAACGGTTCCGATTGTTGCGCCCAAGGCACCGATCACAATCATTACAGAAAGTGAACGTTGAGTTCCCTTCATAACCAATGCGAAGAAGTCACGACCAATGTCATCCTGGCCAAATGGGTGATCGCCTAAGCCAATTCCATTTCCACCTAAGAACTTAGGTCTGAATGAAATTGTGGGACAACCGATTGTGTCATTAGGGCAATCTCCAAAACGTAGCTCTGGAAGATCCTGAGGTGACCACTTCCACCATCCCTTAACATGCCATATACCTAGGAAACGGAAATCAAGTGCTGTGAAAACAAAGACGGTGATAAAAATAATTGTGCCAAGTGAAAAGACTGCTGCACGGTGACGGAAGAATCGGCGACGGACTATCTGTCCTTGGCTTAGGCCTTCAACCTCTTTGTTAGCAATTGCATTTTCACCAGAAGTGCTTGCAGAAGCATCATGTGTGTTTTTCTTTTTGGAAATCATTATGCACCTGTTCCTACTCGAATACGAGGGTCTAAGGCTGAGTACAACAAATCTGCAACTAAGTTAGCGATAACTGAGAGGGATGCAGTAATGAAGAAGACACCCATCAAAAGGTTTAGGTCATAACCCAACAAGCCTTGACGGAATAGTGTTCCCATTCCAGACCAACCAAAGACGCTCTCAGTAATGAGCGCACCACCGATAACTCCAGCAAAATCCACCACCATAATTGTTGTTAGCGGAATCATGGTGTTACGGAATGCGTGACGCATAATCACTGTGCGCTCGGTTAATCCTTTTGCGCGCGCTGTGCGGATGTAATCCTGGTTCAGAACCTCTAGCAATGTTCCACGTGAGTAACGGATATATCCTGCAAATGAAATTAAAGTTAATGCCAATGTTGGCAGGAATAAGTGAGTAACAACATCCAGGCTGCTGAGCCACCAATCGCTTGTATCTAGCAAGTCGCTGCGCTGTCCAATTGTTGGCACGGGGCGATAGTTAATAGCATCCGTCTCCATATAAGGCTTCCAGGTCTGCATAAACTTATCGACAACCAATAGTCCAGTACTGATAAAGGCGGTAAGGACAGCGGTACGAACGATCGGTCCTCGATCGATTTTTGAATAAGTCAAGGCAACAAAGACCGCTATAGCAATAATTACTGAATAGATTCCAAAGACCGACAAGGAGCCTGGGTGATTATCAAATACCCAGTTAGCTGGGAAGTAGGCGAGGAAAACTACACCGGCCATAGTTAGCGATGCTTTGAGCGCTGCCTTGTTAATGAGGCCAACTGAAAGTTGCGTAACACCAAAGGCAATTCCAATTGCTAGAGCTCCAATAACTATTGGACCAAGGCTTGGGTTAAGGAACCACTTAGTAAGACTGAAAAGTGTGATCAAAGCTGCTGCGCTTCCACCCGCAATCGCAAATGTGGCCCAAAACTTTTTCTTCGTTCCACCAATTACTGAAGCCCAAAATACTGCGCTAAATAATCCAATTCCGAGAATAAAGGTCAAAGGCACCTTCGGGTCTCGCAGGAAGTTGTTGAATGAGATTGCTAGGTACTCCTTGAGCAAAACCGCTACCCAGAAAACTGGCAATGAGAACATTAAGAATGAAACAAAGGTCATTGAGTAATCGAAGCGGCTGTACTGACGTAGCGCTGTGACGATACCAATGGCAATTCCAAGGACGATTGCAAAGATTGTTGCCGCTAAGACCAGACGAATGGTGACTGGAATAGCAAGTGCTAATGAGTGAGCCACCGTGGAACCATCGCGGCTCATTCCAAAGTTTGGTTGACCAACAAATATCCCCAAGACTCCCTTGAGCCACAAGAAGTAACGGGCTGGTGGTGGCACATCGAGCTGCAATTCACGAGTAAGCGATGCAATCAAGAAGTCGCGGTTTGGGTCATTGCTCAATCGCAAATCTGAGAGAGGATCGCCTGATATCGCGGCCAAGTTATACAAAATAAAACTTGAACCGAAAAGGATGACACCAAGAATTCCGAGGCGTCGCAGGATAAAGGCAACCATGTCAGAGAAGGTCCTCTCAAGATTTAAACAACGGTGTGTAAAGCTATTTGCCGACTATACAGCCAAAGGACGCTCGGAGAGAGTTCTCCGAGCGTCCCTAGGACTGCTTAGGTAGTACTAACTAAAGGTGATTAGCCCTTAGTAGGTCCACTCCCAGTAGTTCCAGACCATCTGTGGTGAAAGTGGGCCTGGCTTAACGTTCTTGAGGTCCTTGTTAACTGCAACAACACCTGGGTGAATGAACACACCAATTGTGATTGCGTCAGCATTTGTTAGACGCTCAATTGCGATGTACTTAGCTGCAAGTAGTGACTCTGACAACGGCACATCGAGAGTTGCGATGATCGCATCAACTGCTGGGTTGCTGTAACCAATGATGTTGTTTCCACCATTTGTATCAAAAACCTCAGCTGATTGACGCTGTGTTACAGATGATGCAACCCATGCAAAGAAGTATGCATCGTAATCAGCGTTACCTAGCTTTGATGGCCAGTCTGTACGAACATCACCTTGTAGATCAAAGCCGACCTTTGCAAGGTTTGCCTTTGCAAGTGCGAACTCTGCTGCACGACGTGGGTTGTTACCTGGAACAAGTACGCGAACCTTTAGTGGGTTCTTAAGTGCATCTGGATAGAACTTCTGTACCAATGCAAGTGCTGACTTGTTACGAGACTCTTGTGTTCCACGTGTGTAGAACGCTGAACCATTTGCAGCAGTTACCTTGTCGTAGAACGCAGATCCTGGTGCTACCCATGTTGACTTAATTGGATCAGTTACACCGTTAATTGGTGCAATCAACTTCTCCATGATTTCGTTACGTGGAAGAGCAAGCAAGAATGCTTGGCGAAGAGCCTTTGACTTTGCGCCATTCTTTACAGAGAAGAGACCTGTGTATGGATCCTCATCTGGAGTTGTGTCGTAGTGAAGATCCCAGTGCTCGTAAGCAACCTGGTCTGTTCCAACTACGTTAACTGACTTAATAGCCTTTAGCTTTGCAACACCATCAGCTGTTGCCTGGCCTGCGTAAACATCAAGCTCACCATTTGCAAGAGCCTGTGCAGCTGCAGTTCCATCACCAATGAACTTGAAGACAATCTTGTCTACAGATCCGCTTAGAGCTGGTCCTGAGTTGTACTTAGGGTTCTTAACAAGTGTTACAGATGTCTTTGCAACTGCGCTATCGATGATGAATCCACCGTTACCTACTAGAAGTAGAGGGTTTGTTTTTGAATCAACAGTTGTGATTGTGTAATCCTCAGACCAGATCTTTCCCATCTTCTTAAGAAGATCGGTGTCCTTTGTCTGGAACGCCTTCAAGAAACGATCGCGTGCATCTTCATTAGCAGATACAGACTGAAGTGATGTCTTACCTTCCGCCATCAAAACCAATGTGTGTACTGGTGATGGTCCTGGACCATAAATATCCCAGTTAGCGATTGGCTTCTTGTACTGAAGTGTTACTGACATCTTGTCAGCTGAAAGAACTGGATCTCCAACGATGTTATTTGCATAAACACCTGAGTAACCAAGGCCATTGAACGCTGGCTTTGCAGTCTTGCTCTTTGGATCGCCAAGTCCTGCTGCGATTGAGTATGCATCGCTGCTTAGAACGTGTGAAAGAAGAAGGTCTACAGCGTTGATTGGTGTTCCATCAGACCAAACGCGGCCTGGGTTCACTGTGTACTGAACGCGGAAGTCAGAAGCTGACTTCTTTGTGATCTTGTATGAACCAAATACTGTGTTCTTTACAAGTTCCTTCTTGTTGTTGTAATAGTTAAATCCTGCGCCCTGTACATAAGAAACCGCAGCACATGTTGTTGAGTTTGTAGCTGAAAGGCTGCAATTCAAACCTGTGATTGGGTTGGTCTCATGCAAGATAACAGTTGAACGAGTTGCAGCGTTTGCCGGTGTTAGCAGAGTTACTGCTAGCGCCGCTGATGCTGCAGCTGCGAGCGCAAATTTTGCGCTACGTGTGAACTTCATAGATCCTCCTTGAGGGTAATAGAAAGGCGTCTGTGGAGAGTCGACCACCCCATAGGCGCTTTCGGTGGAGGAAGTCTGCCGTACGCATGCGGTAGTGGCAACAGGCCAATGGTTTGCACAAGCGAGGATTTATAACGAGCAGATAACCATTTGGCTGTATTCGGGGTGAGAAATACCTATTTATTGGCCTCGGCTCGAGCCCTTTCTATGGCACCTGTTGTGAGCTTTGGCGCTGCAATAATGAAGAGGATTGTTCCAAAGATCGCCCCAAGTAAATAAGGCAATCGCAGAGCAGTTTCCCGCGAATGGAATTGGTTAGCTATGGTGACGACTCCACCCCCAAGAAACATGCCAATTGGAATTGATCCCCAAGCAAAAAATCTATAAACGCTATTCACGCGACCAAGTAACTCGGAAGGAATAATGCTTTGGCGAAGCGAAACAGTAATCGTGTTCCATAAAATTGCAGTAAGCGATCCAAAGATGGTGAGCACCCAAACTACATGCCATGTGCTTGCAGTTCCGATCAAAACATCACCTATGGGACCCATGGCAAGTGCAAGCCATAACGAAGGTCCACTTCCTAACTTTGCGGAAATTTTCGGGGCCATGATTCCGCCAATAATTCCCCCGATTGCACCAGCTGTTCCAAGCAATGCAAATTCAAATACCGATGTATGCAGAACTTCCTGAGCAAAGAGAATAAAGGTCGCAGCAACCATTGTCCCTAGTCCATTCATGCAACCTAAGATGATTGCAAGTGGTCGAAGTAATGAGTGAGACCAAAGCCAGGTAAAGCCTTCTTTTATTTCTGCCTTGAAATTTAGTTTTTCTCGTGGTGTTTCATGGACTGGTTTGAAGCTTCCTGAAATTGATGCAATCAAAGCAACGGCAACAAAGAATGACCCTGCGTCAACAAAAAAGGGAAGATAAATAGCCACACCGATGATCAATGAGCCAAGCGGAGGTCCAATAAAGCTATTTGTTAATGATTCGGCAGACCACATGCGGCCATTGGCTTTTTCTAAGTTCTCTTGATCAACAACACTTGGCATCAAAGTTTGTGCACTGTTATCGCGAAGCACTTCAGCCAAGCCAAACAAAAATGCAGTTAAAAGGAGAGTTATATATAGCGGCCAATTGGTCTCAAGATCAGTAATTGAAGATAAATCATTTAGAGATGGAAGTGAATCCTTATTAAGTAAGACAATTAATCCAACAACCACAGTTAGAACACCACGGGCTGTATCCATGGCCACAATCAACTTTTTGCGATCAAACCTGTCGGTGATTACCCCTGCGTGGAGTGTGAAAATTAGCCACGGCAATCGTGAGGCAAAGCCCGCTGCGGCAATCAGCAATGGAGAGCGAGTTACGGCTGAAGCCACCCACGGATATGCGACTCCTGAAATTCCATCACCAAGGTTTGAAATTGCTGTCGCTGTCCATAAACGCCAATAAGAAGCGCCTAATTTCTTGGACATGCCAGAACTTTACTTGGAAACTTCTGCTTGTTCACCGATTTGAAGTAGAAATTTGATCGAAGCTCCAGCTATCACGGTTGCTATTAACCCACCCACATACATCGGTAGGCGCAGACTGTAGTGTGCAAGCACTCCGCCGATTAGTGATCCAAAAGGCATCATGCCCCACACAATTGTTCTGCGAGTTCCATGAATACGTCCATACAAATCATTTGGAATGATGGTTTGATACGTCGCCATTAACAATATGTTCCACTGAGAGATTGTGAATGCGCCGAAAGTTGCGAGGGCTACAAAAATATAAATGTTGGGAGAAAAACCTTGAGCTAATAAAATCAATGAACTGAAAAATATCCCAAAGGTCATCATGTTACTGCGACCAAACTTCTTAGATGCTTTAGGCGCAATGATGGATCCGGCAATTGCACCCAATCCTTGAATTGTAAGAATGACGCCAAATAGAGGTTTTGGTAAATCCAATTCCTTTACCAAGAAAAGAACCATCGTAGCCGTGCCCATTGAATAGCAAACACCTATTACGGATGTTGTTAGGACAATTCGGCGCAATACCTTATGGTTATAAAGATACTGAATGCCAAACTTCATATCATTGATGAAATTCCGATTTTGATGATCAAGAGATTCTTTACGGACATCTTGCAAATACTTTATAGGAATTGAAATAGCAAGGGCCGAAGCGACAAAGTACCCAAAGCTGTTAAAAAGGAAGGGAAGGTAGATTGCTATTGCATAAAGGGCTCCACTCAGCGGAGATCCAATAAAACCTTGGACAACTGTTTCGGAGATTGAAAGCCTAGAATTACCTTTTTCGAAATTTTCTTTCTGGAGCACCTGAGGGATTAAGGACTGTGAAGTGGTGTCTGCGGCAACTTCACAAATCCCAATAATGAAAGAGGCGAGAATCAACCAGTAAATCGTCACATGGTGAGTAGCAACCCCTAGAGCGACACATCCAACGATTAGTGCACGTATTGAGTTTGATCCAGCCAGGATAAATCGACGATCAAGGCGATCCACTAAAGCACCGATTGGAATTGCAAATAGGAGCCAAGGCAACATCACCATAGCCCCGAGAGAAGAGATCAAAACTGTGTTATCGGTCAGAGCAATAGCCAATAGCGGCGCTGCCGCACCTAAAACACCATCTGCAAGATTTGAAACAATGCTCGCAGCCCACATACGGTTAAAGGCGGGACCCATGTGCGAGATGCTATCGGCAAGTGGGTCTAAAGTTAGAAAATCATGATCGACATTATTGCTTTAGCGGGAGTAGTGCTCTTTTTTAATCTCATGCCTGCATTTGCCCCACCAACATGGGCGGCTTTAGTTCTCTTTAGTTTGAATACCAATCTGCACCCAATAGTCATCGTTGCAGTTGGGGCAGTATGTGCCGGAACTGGGCGTTATCTACTAGCACGCGCTACCGGCCTATTTAGAAATCGAATTAGCAAAAACTCTTTGTCAAACTTGGAAGCGGCTCAAACAATCCTGACCGAAAATAATTCCCGAAAACTAATCACTATTGGAATGTTTGTGCTTTCTCCATTGCCATCGGCGCAACTATTTGAAGCGGCAGGACTAATGGGAGTTCGGTTACTTCCTTTAACCCTGGCCTTCTTTTCAGGTCGAATCGTTACCTATAACTTTTATGTCTTTGGAGCAAGTGAGTTGAAAGCGCACGGAATTGGCGA
>Ga0228701_1001737_pt1 | contig 14205 bp, 12 predicted proteins | sample McNCre117_Aug_MG_2_FD_178017 | JGI IMG/M metagenome (GOLD analysis project Ga0228701, IMG submission 178017) | Freshwater microbial communities from McNutts Creek, Athens, Georgia, United States - 11-17_Aug_MG | ecosystem: Environmental > Aquatic > Freshwater > Creek | place: USA: Georgia...
CCCGGCTGAAGACCTTCTGAAGCCCACTGCAATTGGCATTTATGACCGATCACAACCCCGAATCCCCCACTCCCGACACCGATGCACCCGAGGCCGAGGAATCGGCCGGTCTGGCCTGCATTTTGTCGTTCAACGCCAATGACCCCAGCGGCGCGGGTGGCCTGACCTGCGACGCCACAGCCATGGCCTCGGTCGGGGCACATTGCCTGCCGGTGTGCACCGGTGCCTATGTGCGCGACACGCGCAACATCACCGACTTTTACCCGCTCGACGAAGAGGCCGTGGACGACCAAGCCCGCAGCGTGGCCGAAGACATGCCCGTGCAAGTCATCAAGGTCGGCTTTGTCGGCACGCCCGAAAACCTGGCCACCATTGCCGGGCTGGCAGACGACTACGACGGCGTGCCGGTCGTGGCCTACATGCCCAACTTGTCCTGGTGGGAAGACCACAAGATCGACGCCTACCTGGACGCCTTTCGCGAACTGCTCTTGCCACAAACCAGCGTGCTGGTCGGCCACCACAGCACCTTGCGCCGCTGGCTCTTGCCCGACTGGACGGGCGAGCGCAACCCCGGCCCCCGCGACATTGCCAAAGCCGCCTCCGAGCAGGGCGTGCCCTACACCCTGGTGACCGGCCTGCCCCTGCCAGAGCAGCACATCGACAACGCACTGGCCTCGCCCGAGACGGTGATCAGCCACGAAAAATTTGAGCGCATCGAAGCCATCTTTGCCGGTGCGGGCGACACCCTGACCGCCGCCCTGGCCGCGCTGCTGGCCACCGGCATGGACTTGCCCGAAGCCACCAACGAGGCCTTGCATTACCTGGACCGCTGCCTGGACGAAGGCTTTCGTCCCGGCATGGGCCACGTCATTCCGGACCGCCTGTTCTGGGCCCTGCCCGAGGTCGAAGAAGGTGACGAAGCCGAAGAAGACGATGACGTGCATCCGGGGGCTGACTATTTTGAAGTGCCCTTCAACGAAACCAAACACTGATCTTTTTGAGAACCGACATGACCGACCGCAACCAAGAACTGTTTGACCGCGCCGCCCAAGTGATCCCCGGTGGCGTGAACTCCCCTGTGCGCGCCTTCCGCGCCGTGGGGGGTACGCCCCGCTTTGTGCAACGTGCACAAGGCGCTTATTTTTGGGATGCCAACGGCCAACAGTACATCGACTACATCGGCTCCTGGGGCCCCATGATCTTGGGTCACGGCAACCCGGTGGTGCTCGAAGCCGTGCAAAAAGCCGCACTCGACGGCTTCTCGTTTGGCGCACCTACCGAGCGCGAGATCGAGCTGGCCGAAGAAATTTTGAAGCACGTGCCCTCCATGGAGATGGTGCGCCTGGTCAGCTCCGGCACCGAAGCGGGCATGAGCGCACTGCGCTTGGCGCGTGGGGCGACGGGGCGCAGCAAGATCATCAAGTTCGAAGGCTGCTACCACGGCCATGCCGACGCGCTGCTGGTCAAGGCCGGCTCGGGCCTGGCCACTTTTGGCAACCCCACCAGCGCGGGTGTGCCGCCCGAGGTGGTGCAGCACACGCTGGTGCTGGAATACAACAACGTCGAACAACTCGAAGAGGCTTTCAAGCTGCACGGCCAGGAACTGGCCTGCGTGATGATCGAGCCGATCGCGGGCAACATGAACTTTGTGCGGGCCAGCGTGCCTTTCATGAAGCGCTGCCGGGAGCTGTGCACCGAGTACGGCGCACTGTTCGTGTTTGATGAAGTGATGACCGGTTTCCGCGTGGCCCTGGGCAGCGCGCAAAGCGTGTACGCCAAGCTGATTCCCGGCTTCAAGCCCGATCTGACGGTGCTGGGCAAGGTGATTGGCGGCGGCATGCCGCTGGCGGCTTTTGGCGGCCCGCGTGAGATCATGTCCAAATTAGCCCCCACCGGCCCGGTGTACCAAGCCGGCACTTTGAGCGGCAACCCGGTGGCCACCGCTTGCGGCTTGGCCACGTTGCGTGAGATCGCCAAGCCCGGCTTCTGGGACACCCTGAGTGCCCGCACGCAAAGCCTGGTCGATGGCCTCAAGGGCGCAGCCGCTGGGGCCGGTGTGCCTTTTGCCGCCGACTGCCAGGGCGGCATGTTTGGTTTCTTCTTGTTGCCCGAGCTGCCGCAAAACTACGCCAAGGTCATGACCAGCGACAGCCCCAAATTCAACAAGCTCTTCCACGGCCTGCTGGACCGTGGTGTGTACATCGCCCCTGCGCTGTACGAAGCCGGTTTTGTGAGCGCGGCCCACACCGACGCCGACATCGCGGCCACCGTGCAAGCGGCCAGCGACGTGTTCCAAACACTCTGACACATGAAACGCCTGGCCTGTCTGATCTGCACAGGCTGGGCAGCCTTGTTGTGCGCACCCGCGCACGCTGAGTTGGAAGCCAGCCGCCTGTGGCTCAACGCCGGCTTTTACTCCGCCCACTTCGACACCGACAAAGGCCTGCGCAACGCCAACCCGGGCCTGGGCTTGGAATACCGGATCGACGAGGATTGGAGCGCCACGGCTGGCCGCTTCATCAACAGCGACAACGCGCATTCCAGCTATGTGGGCGCCTACTACCAGCCTTGGCGCTGGGGCAGCGCCAAACTGGGTGTGGTCGGTGGCACGTTCAACGGCTACCCCAAGGCTTTCAATGGTGGCTGGTTCCCCGCTGTGATTCCGGTGGCCACTTATGAATCAGGCCACTGGGGCCTGAACATGGCCCTGGTGCCACCGCTCAAAGACCGGCTGTATGGCGCGGTGAGTTTTCAGCTCAAGTACCGGTTTGCCGACTGAGGCCCATGGCTCTCGCCCCAAACCAGCGATAATTCGCCCCTGCATTCACGTCCGGACCGGGCGCTTGCCTCTCCCCTTTAGGACGACCGATGAAAAAGAACTTCCCCCTGCAAACCGAAGGCAAGCACCCCGACCGCGTGCTCGAAGCCGTCAAGCACGAGATCCGCAAATACTTCAAACGCGAACGCAACCGCGACGTGCCCAAAGGCGCTGACTTTTGGGACTTCGACTGCAAAGTTGGCCCAACCGCCGACACCGCCGAAGTGGTGCGCGTGAGTGCCGTGATCGAAGCGGTGGACGCAGCCGCCAAGTCGGGCGCGGCTTCGGTGTATGTGGAAATTTTGAGCAAGCACGGCGTGCGGGTGCTCAAGCCCGGCTCGCCAGTGGGCGACGACGAAAGTCAAAACGCATTCAACGACGAATGAAGAAAAGGCCCCGTCAGGGGCCTTGTCATTTGCGTTCTTGGGCTGCCGCAGCGGCCGCCCGCAATTTATCTTTCTTGCTGGGTCGCTTGCCCTTGATGCCGCCATTGCCTTGTGGTGCTGGCGGCTCATCCACAGGCTCAAAGCCCGGCACTTGTTCCAAAGCCAGTTCCAGGCTTTCGCGTTTGCAAATCAGCTTCCAGTGCGCTTGCGCCTGGGCGGTCACAAAGCTCACCGCGTCACCATGGGCACCTGCGCGACCAGTGCGGCCGATACGGTGGGTGTAGTCGGTGGCCGAGCGCGGCAGGTCGTAGTTGACCACCACGGGCAGCATGGCGATGTCGATGCCGCGTGAGGCCAGGTCGGTGGTCACCACCACGTCCCAGCGACCGGCTTTGAAGTCGTGCAGCACATCTTGCCGGGCACCCTGGCTCATCTCGCCATGGAAGGGCGTGGCGTAAATGCCCGCTTTGTAGAGCTTGTTTGCCACATGCTCGCAGGCGTAGCGCGTGGCGACGAACACCAGCACCTGCTTCCAGCTGTTTTCTGCAATCAAGTGGCGCAGCAAAGCGGTGCGTGATTTTTCGTCCACCGCGATGGCGCGCTGGGTGATGTCGGGCTTGTGCCCCTCAAAAGCTTCCACCGTGATGCGCACCGGGTCGCGCAGCAAATTGGCCGCAAGCGCTTCCACCTCGGGGGCGAAAGTGGCCGAGAACAGCAGCGTTTGACGCTTGGCGGGCAGCAGCGCCAGCACACGATTCAGCTCATCGGCAAAGCCCAGGTCCAGCAGGCGGTCGGCCTCGTCCAGCACCAGGTGCTGCACACGGCCCAAGTGCACCGCGTTGTGGTCGACCAGATCGAGCAAGCGGCCCGGCGTGGCCACCACGATGTCGGCACCGCCGCGCAAGCCCATCATCTGCGGATTGATCGACACGCCGCCATAGACCACCGACACCTTCAGGCCCGGCTGGTAGGCCAAGTTGGTGAGGATGTCGCCGACTTGCACGGCCAGCTCGCGCGTGGGCACCAGCACCAGGGTGCGGATGGGGCGGCGGAAGTTGGTCTGGCGCGGCTGCAGCAGATGGTGCTGCACCAAAGGCAAAGCAAAAGCCAGCGTCTTGCCCGAGCCGGTGGGCGCGGTGGCCCACACGTCGGCCGACTTCAAAACCGCCGGAATCGCCTCGGCCTGGATGGGGGTGGGGGCAAACAAGCCCATGTCACCCACGGCACGCAAAAGTGCCGGGGTCAAGCCGAGTTGGTCAAAGTTCAAAACAGTCCGATCGGTTCATCAATGACGGAAGTGACGGACACCCGTGAACACCATCGCCACGCCACGCTCGTTGGCCGCGTCGATGACTTCCTGGTCGCGCATGGAACCGCCGGGCTGGGCTACGCAGGTAGCACCCGCATCCACCACCACGTCGAGGCCGTCGCGGAAGGGGAAGAAGGCGTCGCTCGCCACCACGGTGTTTTGCAGGCTGAGCTTGGCGGCTTCAGCCTTGATGCTGGCGATGCGGGCCGAGTCGAGGCGGCTCATTTGGCCTGCGCCCACGCCCATGGTCATGCCGTTTTTGCAGAACACGATGGCGTTGGATTTGACGAACTTGGCCACTTTCCAGGCGAAGAGCAGATCGTTGAGTTCTTCAGGCGTGGGTTGTTTGACGGTGGCGATCTTCAAGTCAGCCAAAGCCAGCTCGTGGTTGTCCGCGCTTTGCAACAACAGACCTGAGCCCACGCGCTTGGTTTCCAAAGCATTGCGCACATTGCCGTAGTTGGCAGGCAAGGCGATTTTCATCAAGCGCACGTTCACTTTGCTCTTGAACACTTCCAGGGCTTCAGCGCTGAAGTCGGGGGCCATCAGCACTTCGACGAATTGCTTGCTCACGGCCTCAGCCGCAGCTTTGTCCACAGGGCGGTTGAAGGCGATGATGCCGCCAAACGCGCTGGTGGGGTCGGTTTGAAAAGCTTTGCTGTAGGCCTCAAGCGGGTTCGCACCCACGGCCACGCCGCAGGGGTTGGCGTGTTTGACGATGACGCACGCTGAAGTGTCGAAGCTCTTCACACATTCCCACGCAGCGTCTGCATCGGCGATGTTGTTGTAGCTGAGCTCTTTGCCTTGCAGCTGCACGCCGGTGGCGAGCGAGCCTGCGGCTGGGGCCAGATCGCGGTACCAAGCGGCTTGTTGGTGGCTGTTTTCGCCGTAGCGCAGGTCTTGCACTTTGACGTATTGCTCGTTGAACTGCCCGCTGAACTGAGCGCGCTCGGGCACGTATTCTTCGCTCAGCTTCTCGGCTTCAAAGTTCACGCTCGACAGGTAGTTGCTGATCGCGCCGTCATATTGGCTGATGCGGTTGAACGCGGCCACAGACAAAGCAAAGCGCAGTTTGTCGCTGAGTTTGCCGTTGGCTTTCAGCTCGGCCATCACATCCGCGTATTGGTTGGCGTCGGTGACGATGCCCACGTCTTTCCAGTTCTTGGCGGCAGAGCGCACCATGGCGGGACCGCCGATGTCGATGTTCTCGATCGCGTCGGCCAGTGTGCAACCGGGCTTGGCCACGGTGGCTTCAAATGGATACAAGTTGACGATGAGCAAATCAATCGTGTCGATGTTGTGCGCCTTCAAAGCAGCCATGTGCTCGGGCGTGTCGCGGCGTGCCAGCAAGCCGCCGTGGACTTTGGGGTGCAAGGTTTTCACACGGCCATCGAGCATTTCGGGGAAACCTGTGACTTCGGCCACTTCGGTCACGGGCAAGCCTTGTTCGGCCAAGAGCTTGGCAGTGCCGCCCGTGGAGATCAGACCCACGCCCAAGGCGTGCAGTTCTTTGGCCAGGTCGACGATGCCGGTTTTGTCAGAGACGGAGATGAGGGCTCTCATAGGGACTTTCTTCAAAATTAAAAGGTAGGCAGTCAGTGGCCGAGGTACAAGGTTTCAGCCTATCGGTATCCAGGCGTGAGCATGGGCTCAATCCATATTCATTTGAGGAGCTCGTGCTCCAGCAGTTTCTTGCGCAAGGTGTTGCGGTTCAGGCCCAGCCATTCGGCGGCGCGGGACTGGTTCTGACCGGATTGGGCCATCACCACGTCCAGCAAGGGCTTTTCGACCAGCTTGACCAACATGTCGTACAGGCCGGTGGGCTCGGTGCCGTCCAGGTCGCGGAAATAGGTTTCCAGGTTGCCCCGGATGCAGTGTTCAATCGATTGTGGTTCGCTCATTCCAATGTCTCCAATACCGGCTGCGCCGCCATGGCAGGCAGTCGGTCCATCTGGCTGGCCAGGCCATCCAGAAAGTTCGCCACCGCGTTCAGCTGCTGCGCGGCGGTCTCCAAGGTGTTCATGTGTTCTCTGAATGCATCGCCGCCGGGCAGCGCACGCACATACCAGCCGATGTGTTTGCGCGCCGAGCGCACGCCGGTGTATTCGCCATACAGGCCATAGTGGTCTTGCAGGTGCTCCAGCAAGGCGCGACGCACTTCGGCCACCAGCGGCGGGGCCAGGTGTTCGCCCGTGGCCAAGAAGTGGCCGATCTCGCGGAAGATCCAGGGGCTGCCTTGCGCGGCCCGGCCGATCATCACCGCATCGGCACCAGTGATGCGCAGCACATCGCGTGCTTTTTCGGGGGAATCGATGTCGCCATTGGCGACCACCGGAATATTGAGGGCAGCCTTGACGGCGGCCACGGTGTCGTATTCGGCCAAGCCTTTGTAACCTTGCTCGCGGGTGCGACCATGCACAGTGACCATCTGCACCCCGGCGCTTTCAGCGGCACGGGCCAGGCTCAGGGCGTTCTTTTCGGCATCGCACCAGCCAGTGCGCATTTTGAGCGTCACGGGCACGCCATGCGGCAAAGCGGCTTCGACCACCGCGCTGATGATGTCGAGTGCCAGCGGCTCGTCTTGCATCAGGGCAGAACCCGCCCATTTGTTGCAGACCTTCTTGGCGGGGCAGCCCATGTTGATGTCGATGATCTGCGCACCCCGGTCGATGTTGTAGCGCGCGGCGTCGGCCATCATCTGCGCTTCGGTGCCCGCGATCTGCACCGCAATCGGGCCCGGCTCGCCCTCGTGGTTGGCACGGCGGCTGGTCTTGAGCGACTTCCACAGGTCTGGCCGCGAAGTCACCATTTCGCTCACGGCGTAGCCCGCCCCGAACTGTCTGCACAGCTGGCGAAATGGCCTGTCCGTCACCCCGGCCATGGGGGCGACAAACAAGTTGTTGGGCAATGCGTAAGGACCAATCTGCATGACTGGGAAGGTGCTGAAACGGGGGGTTGCTTAAAAAGGAGGCACGATTGTAATTGCTTAATATTTCAGCAAATGAAAGCTGGATGTGCTAGGTAAAAAAGCGGCCGTTGGCCGCGCACGCCTCATGAGCGCAGGAGAGACTCGCTGCCTTGAGGATGGCGCAACCACTTGGCCATCAATTCCAGAATCTGCCGGCGCATGAAGGGCTTGGTCAGGTAATCGTCCATGCCCGCCGCGAGGCAATTGGCCTTGTCGTCGGCCAATGCGTTGGCCGTCAAGGCCAACACAGGCTTGCGGGGCAAGCCCAAATTCAATTCGCGTTCCCGGATCGATCGCGTCGCTGTGATGCCGTCCATCTCCGGCATCTGCACATCCATCAAAATGATGTCGTAATGCTCATTGGCGCTCAATTGCAGCGCCTCCAGCCCGTTTCGGGCCTGCAAAATCCGGCATCCAGCACCCTTGAGCATGGTCACGAGGATTTCGCGGTTCACATCGTTGTCTTCGGCAATCAGGACCGTGCAATCAAGCGTCTGCGGGACAACCGCTGGCGCTGCGGCCGAGTCCATGGGCGCATCCTTGAGTCTGGGGCCCTTGACCTCAAACCAGAAGGTCGAACCTTGGCCAGGCTGACTGCTGAAACCCACCTGCCCTCCCATGAGTTCGGCCAGCTGACGTGAAATGACCAGACCCAAGCCGCTGCCGCCATAACGTCGGGCCATGGAGATGTCGGCCTGCGAGAAGGCGCTGAACAAACGTTGCGACTCCTGTTCGCTGATGCCGATGCCCGTGTCTTGCACCGTGCAGCGCACACGTGTGCTGCCATCCGCATCGACCTGGCAAGCCAGACGCACAGTCACCTGCCCTTGCGCGGTGAATTTGACAGCGTTGGACACCAGGTTGCTGGCGATTTGCGTGAAGCGGTGCGGATCGCCCATGATCATCAAAGGCACAGCCTCAGCCGGTGATTCAAACACCAGCTTCAGGCCCTTGTCCTGTGCATGGGGCTCAAACAGGGCGCACACCTGCCGGGCCGCCACCTCGGGGCTGTACGGCACTTTTTCGAGGTGGAGCATGCCCGCCTCGATTTTGGAGAAGTCCAGGATGTCGTTGATCAGGTACAGCAAGGTCGATGAAGACGAGTTGATCATGCTGATCAACTTTTTCTGCTGCTCGGTCGGGTCGGTCGAATTGAGCAACTCCGACACCCCAATGAGTCCATTGAGTGGCGTGCGGATTTCATGGCTCATATTGGCCAGGAACTGGCTCTTGGCCTGGTTGGCCGCATCGGCATGTTCTTTGGCCAGGAGAAGCTCGGCCGTGCGCGCTTGAACTTCCGACTCCAGCTGCTGGCTGTACTGCCCGAGGGCTTTGTCCTTTTGCTCAATCTGGTCCAGCATCGAGTTGAAGCCCGCCACCAATTCACCAATCTCGTCCTGGCTTTGGCGTTGGGCACGCTGGCTGTAGTCGTGCACGGTGGTGATGCGCCGCATCACCTCGGCCAGATCCAAAATGGGGTGAATGATCAGCGCGATCAGGTGCCCCATGAATTGGCGCACCACCATGTATGCCACCCACATGGCCACCACCGCCACCAGCAAGGTCACGGCAATGTTCCACCAAAAGTCCGCCAGCCGCGTTTTGACCACCACACTGCCGATTTGCTCGCCATCTTGCACGATGGGCAAGCGGATGGTGAAGGCGCTGAACGTCAGCTGCGCGCTGTGCTCGCCCGCACGCAAGCCAGCAGGCACCGCATCTGGCCGCTGGCCCGCCGGGTAATGGGCAAAGGGCTTGGCCAGCTCGGCGTCCACAAAAATGTCCACCGTCTCCACATCCTTGATGTGCCGAAAGATCTCCAGCTGCTTTTGAGCGCCCGCGCGGTCTTCAAAGCGCACCGCAGCGGCATTGCTCTCCGCAGCCAGCTCGGCCAGGCTCTTGGCCGCCGACTGGGTCGCCTGCATGGTCTGGTGGGCCTGCCACAGCGTGATGACTACAAAAAACAGCATCAGCACGCACCAGATGCCCAGAGCCAGCACGTGGTTGAGCTTCTCCCGCATGGGGGCATGCAGGAGTTTTTCGCGACGCCACGAGATCAAGTGCAACAACTTTAAGAGCTTTCTATCGGACCACCACACGCGCCAGTTTCAGCATCTGGCTGCTGGCTTTGATGTTGGATTTTTGCAGATTGAGCATGTTGACATCGAACTCCACGCGGTCGTCGTTGAAGATCAAGGCCAAATGCGCCCCCTGGTCCATGGCCTGGCGTGCATCACTGACCAGCAACACCGGCGAGTTGCTCAGCTGGCGTGCCACCGCAGGCAGGATGCGGGCATCGCTGTCGCCCACAAAGGCCATGGTGCAGTCCTTGATCTGGTCCAGCGGCACATCCTTGCGGACCTGGATCTCGCGGCCCTGCGCCATGCGGTGGTTCAGGCCCAGCATCGCACCGTTGAGGTCATCACGGCCGAGCAGGCATACGCGAATCGCTTTGTCGTCCGCAGCAGGCAGGTCCACAAACTTGGCAAAGTTGTACACATAAGCGGCCTTGATGCGGTCAACCGCCTGCCCCGATGGCTGTGCTGTGGCCGCCAGGGTCACCCCGCTCGTCAAGGCCAGCAGCAGCGCACGGACACGCAGGCCCCAAGCACCACAAGCGATTTGGAACATCACACTGGAAGTTTGTTTTGAAAGGTACATGGTCGTGTCCTTCAAAAACGGGTGACCACTTGCACCAACGCGCTGCGTTGCACGTCATAGGCACGGGTGGTAGGCAAAATGTTCATGAATTCCGTGTGCCGGTCTTTGAGCAAATTGCGCCCCAAGATGGACAACTCGGTGTTGCGGTTGACTTGCCAAGCCAGGCGCATGTCCAGCCCTGTGTAGGGCGCGATGCGTGTCAACTCAAATGCATTGACCGTGTAAAAAGCGGTCTGCGACTGGTAGCGCAAACGCACATCCAGATTCAGGTCATGGCGCAAGCTGAAATTATTGTTGAGTGCAACCTGATGGCGGGGCGACCCGTGTTCATGGGCAGCAATTTGAAAATCACCCAGCAAATCGCCCGTGCGTGTGCCTTTGATGCGGACGTAGCTGTAGGAAGGTTGTATCTTCCACCACGAATAAGGATGCCATTCGGCAGAGACCTCGCCGCCCCATGAGCGTGCTTTGTCCGAGTTGCTGTTGTAGCCAGCCACTGTGTAATAACAAACACCGGGGCCGTACTGAGCCAAACAAGCCATGGCCTGCTGCAACTCCAAGGGCGACACAGGATTGGCAAGCAAACGCCCACCGCGCAGGTGGCTGTAATCCGTCAAAAAGAGCGAGGAATCCACGCTCAGGAAGTTGGAGAACTGCTTGCGCCAACCGCCCTCAAGGCTGACGGCCTGCTCGGCTTGCACGGAAGCACCCGCCATGGGTGAGACTTGAGTCACGGCCGTCAACAAATTGGCGCTCGTGCCATAGCCTTGCTGCAGGCCCTGCCGCACCGCCAGCGGCAAATAAGCCTGCCCGTCTTGCGCGCTGATGTCGATCGTGGCCAGGCTTTCGGTGCGACGTGGCGAGCGCACCGAGCGGGACAAGGCGCCCCAATACGCTTCGGTCTGGCTCGGGGTGTACAGCACGCGGGCATTGGGCTGAACGTTGAAACCGGTCAGGCCATCTTTTTCAAACTTGGAGCCCACAATCAGTTTGAAACGTTCAGGCACCAGGGTGATTTCATCGTGCACAAAAGCGCTGTAACTCAGCCGCTGGTCCTTGCCATCGCGCAGGTAATAAGGCGACACCGGCAAGATCAAATTGTCCCGGGTATGCCTGAGGTTGAGACCCCAAATGAAGTCATGGGCGTCGTAGACCTTGCGCTGCTGGAAGTCCACATCGATGTCGGTCTTGTCGCCCCCCATGGTCATCAGCACGGGTGCCTGGCCCAAGGGTTTAAGAGCGCCTACACCGGAGCCCCACACCCCGCGGTGCAGCGTGCTGTCGTGGTCAATGGACGCTTGCAGCACATTCTCGGCACCGTCTGTGCTCTTCCACGCATAACGGCCTTGCAAAGCGCCGCCTTGGTCGTGCGCCGCCATCAAGGCATCGCGGGCATAAGGTGTTGCCGCATCACTGAAGCCGCCGAGCGAAGGGGTCAACCAGCCTTCTTTGCTGCGGTACTGGTAAAGATCGGCCTTGATGCTGAGTTGGCCACCATCGACTTGTGGCTCGAGCTTCACGCCCACGCGCTGCTGACCGGAGCCATCCGGGCTGACCATCCCGGTGTTGCGCTCCAAGGGGCCACCGGCAACGCCCACCTTGCCATAAACCTTGTAGTGACCGCCCTGTTCCAGCGCACCGCCATGGCGCAAAGAAGCCGATGCCCAATCGCCCGAGCCCACTGCAGCGCTGAGCAGATTGCCCTGGCTGGAGGCCGCTGAACGTGTGACGATGTTGATCACCCCGTTCATGGCATTGGTACCCCACAAAGCGGCACCGGGGCCACGGATGACCTCGATGCGCTCGATGTCCTCCATCATGGTGTCCTGGGTTTCCCACAAGACACCCGAGAACAGGGGCGAGTACACACTGCGTCCATCCACCTGGACCAGCAACTTGCCCGAAAAACGTTCATTGAAACCGCGCGAACTGACGGCCCAACTGTTGCGGTTGATTTGGGCCACATTGAGCCCGGGGACCATGCGCAAGGCCTCAGGAATGGACTGCGCCCCCGAGCGGCGGATTTCTTCTGCAGAAATCACATAGGCTGCTGCGGCCATGTCTGCCACCCGCTGCTCTTTGCGGGACATGGACATCAGTCGGTAGTCCACCAACTCTTCGAGCGACATGTCCAAAAATTCGTTCTGGACAGCCGCACTGGCCAAACTGGCCTGCACCGCAAAGGCCAACACGGACCAGCGCCAAAGCGACGTTTTCTGTTTTCTTTTTCGCGTCATCGACAACTCCCTTTGAGACCCACAGGTCCACTCAAACCAATCGTTAGATTTTACATTTATTGATTATTAACGGATATATAAGTTCGAAATTTAACCAATTTAATAAATTTAATCAATGCATAAATGTCATATTTCCATACATCCCAGCTGTATTGGTTCGCCGGCTACACTGACCTGCATGGAAATTTGGCTCAATCAACTCTTGCAATGGCTGGCATTGCCGCAATTCGGGCTGAGCACGGTGTTTGTCGTGTCCTTCATCTCGGCCACCTTGCTGCCACTGGGCTCTGAGCCTGCGGTGTTCGGTCTGGTCAAGCTCAACCCGGACTTGTTCTGGTCGGCCATCGCCGTGGCGACCGCCGGCAACACGCTGGGCGGAATGCTCAGTTGGTGGATGGGCTGGGGTTCGCGCAAGATGTCCAAGCGCTGGAAAGACTCCTCCAGCCACATCAGGGCGCTGGCCTGGCTGGAAAAGTTGGGCCCCAAAGCCTGCCTGCTGTCTTGGCTACCAGGTGTGGGCGATCCTTTGTGTGCGGTGGCCGGTTGGCTACAAATGCCGCTGTGGCCCTGCACGCTCTACATGGCCATTGGCAAATTCGGTCGCTACCTCGTCATGACGGCGGCACTGATGTGGGTCTTTCCGGGCCAATTCTGAACACAAAAAAACCGCTCATCAGAGCGGTTTTTTGTAGGGATCGTCAGAGGATCAGGAGCTGAACAAGAAGTTCATCACGTCGCCATCTTTGACCACGTAGTCCTTGCCTTCAGCGCGCATCTTGCCAGCGTCTTTAGCGCCTTGTTCGCCTTTGAAGGCGATGAAGTCGTCAAACGCAATGGTCTGGGCTCGGATGTAGCCCTTCTCAAAGTCTGTGTGGATCACGCCAGCGGCTTGCGGGCCGGTGTCGCCCACGCGGATGGTCCATGCGCGCACTTCTTTCACGCCAGCGGTGAAGTAAGTTTGCAAGCCCAACAGTGTGTAGGCAGAGCGAATGAGGCGGTTCAGGCCGGGTTCGTCTTGGCCGAGTTCTTTCAAGAACTCCAAGCGGTCGGCGTCTTCCATCTCCGACAACTCGGCTTCGATCTTGGCACAAATGGCCACCACGGGTGCGTTTTGCGCTTGTGCGAATGCCTTGAGGCGGTCCAGGAAAGGGTTGTTCTCGAAGCCGTCTTCCGACACGTTGGCCACAAACATGGCGGGCTTGGCGGTGATGAAGAAGAACTGCTTGAGTTCGGCGCGCTCTTCTTTGCTGAAGTCGATGGTGCGCACGGGCTTGGTGTCGTTCAGCGCGGTTTGGCACTTCTCCAAAATCGCCATTTGCTTGACCGCTTCTTTGTCGCCCGAGCGGGCAATTTTGCTCACGCGGTGAATGGCTTTTTCCACGGCTGCCAAATCGGCCAGGCACAGCTCGGTCTGGATGACCTCGATGTCGGCAATCGGATCGACCTTGTTGGCCACGTGGATCACGTTGGGGTCTTCAAAGCAGCGCACCACGTTGACAATGGCATCGGTTTCGCGGATGTGGGCCAAAAACTTGTTGCCCAAGCCTTCGCCCGTGCTGGCGCCAGCCACAAGACCCGCGATGTCCACAAACTCCACGATCGCAGGCACCACGCGCTCAGGCTCCACGATGAGGCTCAGCTGATCCAGGCGGGGATCTGGCACCTCGACCACGCCTGTGTTGGGCTCGATGGTGCAAAAGGGGTAATTCTCAGCGGCAATGCCGGCTTTGGTCAGGGCGTTGAAAAGGGTGGATTTGCCAACGTTGGGCAAACCCACGATGCCGCATTTGAGGCTCATGGAAGGCTTTCGGTGATTCGGGAGATAA
>Ga0228701_1001738_pt1 | contig 14202 bp, 12 predicted proteins | sample McNCre117_Aug_MG_2_FD_178017 | JGI IMG/M metagenome (GOLD analysis project Ga0228701, IMG submission 178017) | Freshwater microbial communities from McNutts Creek, Athens, Georgia, United States - 11-17_Aug_MG | ecosystem: Environmental > Aquatic > Freshwater > Creek | place: USA: Georgia...
GCATCACCGGTGCGCTGGAACCCGAACATCGAGTAGAACACGTAGACCGGGATGAGCAGTTCGCCCTGGGTGGAGTATGAGGTGCCGACCGCAGTGAAGGCAGCCATTGCGCCCGCCTCGTTGATACCCACGTGGATAATCGTTCCGGTGGGGTCTTCCTTATAGGCAAGAAGCAGGTCGCGGTCGACTGAGATGTAGTGCTGACCCTTGGGGTTGTAAATCTTTGCATTCGGGAAGAAGGCATCCATACCGAAGGTGCGAGCCTCGTCAGGAATGATCGGAACAATGCGCGGTCCGAATTGCTTGTCGCGAATCAGGTCCTTCAACAAGCGAACGAAAGCCATGGTCGTGGCAACTTCTTGAGTGCCCGAACCCTTGGCCGCAATTTCGTACGCCTTCGGTTCCGGAAGGGGGATGTTCGTGAACTTCGATCGACGTTCAGGGACGTATCCGCCCAGAGCGCGACGTCGTTCGTGCATGTACTCGATGCGCGGGTCAGAAGCATCAGGACGGTAGTACGGAGGTAGGTACGGGTTCTCTTCGAGCGCGGCATCAGTGATGGGAATGTGCAGGAAGTCTCGCATCTTCTTGATGTCGTCAAGACCGATCTTCTTCATCTGGTGCGTTGCGTTACGACCTTCGAAAGTACGACCGAGGCCATATCCCTTGATGGTGTGCGCCAAGATCACAGTCGGCTGACCCTTGTGCTCACTAGCGGCTTTGAACGCTGCGTAAACCTTGCGGTAGTCGTGACCGCCTCGCTTGAGGCCCCAAATCTCTTCATCGGTGTAGTTCTCAACAAGCTTCAGCGCACGAGGATCGCGAGCAAAGAAGTTTTCGCGGACGAAAGCGCCGTCTTCGGTCTTGTACGTCTGGAAGTCACCGTCTGGCGTGTTGTTCATGAGGGTGCGGAGTGCACCTTCAGTGTCGCGCTCCAGCAGGGAGTCCCATTCGCGACCCCAGATGACCTTGATGACGTTCCAGCCCGCGCCGCGGAAGAAGCTCTCGAGCTCCTGGATGATCTTCCCGTTTCCACGCACCGGACCGTCGAGACGCTGCAAGTTGCAGTTGATGACGAAATTCAGGTTGTCGAGGCCTTCGTTGGCGGCAACCTGAAGTTGACCGCGGGATTCCACTTCGTCCATTTCGCCATCACCCAGGAACGCCCAGACCTGCTGATCACTGGCGTCTTTGATGCCTCGGTTAGTGAGGTAGCGGTTGAGTTGTGCCTGGTAGATGGCGTTAATCGGACCGAGGCCCATCGAAACGGTCGGGAACTGCCAGAAGTCGGGCATGAGGCGCGGGTGGGGGTATGACGAGAGTCCACCGGCCCAATGTGACTTTTCTTGGCGGAAACCATCGAGGTGTTCTTCGTTGAGGCGACCTTCAAGGAAAGCGCGAGCATAGGGGCCGGGTGACGCGTGACCCTGAATGAAGATTTGGTCGCCGCCGCCTGGGTGGTCCTGGCCACGGAAAAAGTGGTTGAAGCCGACCTCGTAGAGACTGGATGAGGAAGCGTAAGTTGAAATGTGACCACCGACACCGATGCCGGGACGTTGTGCACGGTGCACCAACATGGCGGCGTTCCAACGAATCCAAGCGCGGTACTCACGCTCGATTTGTTCATCGCCAGGGAAAGCCGGCTCGTTCTCTGAGGCAATCGTGTTGATGTAATCGGTGGTGGGAACCATCGGAACACCAAGGTGCAAATCCTTCGAGCGGCGAAGAAGCGAAAGCATGATTTCGCGTCCGCGTTCGTGTCCGCGTTGAGCAACAACCTGGTCAAGTGACTCCGACCACTCTGCGGTCTCAGCAGGGTCAATGTCGTGGTTTGAAACGGAATATGGATCTTGGTCGTTAACTGTCAACGTTCAGCTCTCTGTGGGGATGGCCGGTAGGCCGCCTAGAACAGTGCGCAAAGGTGGTGCGCGCGTCAACATCCCACTTTAGTCCGTAGGATGAGCGCACACGCCTCAAAACATCGGGAGATTTCATGCCAGTCGAAATAGGAACTATCGCACCTGACTTCACGCTCAAGAACCAGTTCGGTGAAGAAGTCACTCTCTCGGATTACCGTGCCAAGAAGCCGGTGGTACTCGTATTCTTCCCGCTTGCATTTAGCGGAATCTGCACAGGAGAACTGTGTGAAATTCGTGACAATATTTCCATCTTCGAAGATTCTGCCGTCGAGGTCATTGGTATCTCGGTTGACTCGCACTTCACGCTGCGCGCCTGGGCGGAGCAAGAAAAGTATGGCTTCCAGATTGTCTCTGACTTCTGGCCACACGGCGCCGTGGCCGCAAAATATGGTGTGTTCGTTGAGCCTGCTGGAATTGCAACTCGCGCGACATTCGTCATTGACGTTGATGGCATGATCGTCGAAAGCATCGTCACGGAGCCTGGTAAGGCTCGCGATTTTGCTGCTTATCGCGACGCGCTCGCTCGCGTTTCCTAGAGTTGTCATGGGCGGCCAACGAAGTTGGTATGCTCATTGACGAGGGCCTTTAGCTCAGTTGGTAGAGCGCCACGTTTACACCGTGGATGTCATCGGTTCGAGCCCGGTAGGGCCCACTCGAACGTTTGGAATTGTGATGGATAACGAGAGAAGTCCCTGGCATTCAGACGATGAGCTTGCATCGGCTCTCGAGCATTCGCTTGAAGAGACGACTGCTACCGCGTCAATTCCGGTTATTTCGTCGCCAGGTGTGGCTAACCCAGTTGGTGCCTCTATCGAGGATCTCTTTGCCTCGCTAGTTGAAGAGACGACGTCGAGTGTCCGCGAACCAGCCGTTGAACAAGCTGTGGTGGTCGAGACAGCTGCAGCGGTTCATGTCGAAGGCGTTTACGAGACCCTGGATGATTTCAGGCCTCGCACGAATTTCATTCCTGTTCAGGCGCCCGCTACCGAGAACGTCACGGCAACTGTTAGACCCGAGACAGTGCCGGTTGAAACGGCGCCAGCCTCCTCTCAAGTCACTATGCCGGTGCAGTGGACGCCCCAGCGCAAGTCATTTGATGAAATCGTTTTCGGCAGTCCCGCGCTGTAGAGACAATCAACGTGACTACAGTTGCAAGGCTCCTTGAGGTCGCCGAAGACTTGTGGCCTGCATCCCTCGCTGAAGAGTGGGACACACCCGGCCTACAAATCGGATCGCGCCGGTCGGAAATTACTGGGATTCTCTTGGCTGTCGACGTCACTCCGCAGGTCATTGATGAGGCAGTCGCTCGCAATTGCAGTGTGATTTTCTCGCACCATCCAATGTTGCTCCGCGGGGTTACCGCGATTGACGAGCAAACGGATCGTGGCTACATCGTCGCGTCTGCTTTGCGCAATGGGATCTCTGTTGTGTCTGCGCACACGAATGCGGATGTCGTTGCGAACGGCGTATCGGATCTGCTGGCGAACAGGCTTGAGCTGCGCAACCTGAGACCACTCGTTCCGACGGCTGATCCGCGCGTCGGGCTTGGCCGGGCAGGAGACCTGCTCGAGCCTGTCACCTTAGACACGCTGGTAGAGACCTTGAAGCGTGTTGTGCCGACAACGAAGGCAGGTATTCGAGTCGTCGGCAGCCCAGCTGCACTTGTGCAGCGTGTAGCTCTCTGCGCGGGAGCAGGCGACTCGTTCCTCTCGCATCCTGAAGTTCTTGATTCAGATGTCTATATCACCAGCGACTTGCGTCACCACCCGGCTCTTGACGCCAAGGTGCGTGCCGAGCGTGGACAGGGTCCCTGGCTGGTTGATGTCTCGCATTGGGCGAGCGAGTCGTTGTGGCTTGCGAAGGCCCAAGCAGATCTCGCATCTGCGTTGTCGGGAGTAGATGTCATTGTGAGCCAGTTATCGACAGATCCTTGGGATTGGCAGACGGGAAACGCGTGAAAGCAGCAGTTCAACAGCAGAGCATATTGCTCGAGCTTCAATCTTTGGACAATCGGATTACCGGCCTCACCCGGAGTTTGAATGAACTCGAGAAGTCAGTTCCCGGAGAGCAGCTATCGCATGCCCTGCAAGAGGTCAGTCCTGAGTACGTCCGGGTAGCGGGAGAGCTTGAGGATGCGAGGTCTGAACTCTCACGCATCGAAGCCGACGTTGCGATGGTCGATCAGCGGATCGCTCAAGATACTGAGCGCATGAATTCTTCCTCGTCCGCCAAGGACATCGCTGGCTTTGAACACGAACTCGCAACTCTTGCCCAACGCAAGAGCGCATTGGAAGACTCTGAGCTCGCTGTAATGCAGCGCATTGAAGACTGCGAGGGAAATTTGGAGAGTCTGCGCACGCAGCGAGAATCTTTGACGAATGACCTTTCTCAAGCTGCTGACCAACTCGCCACCGATAAGCAGGCACTCGAGCTTGCGCGCAACGAGGTGTTTGCTTCACGCAAAGCGCTCGAGACGCGGGTCGGGGATGAATTACTTGCTCTGTATGAAAAACAGCGCCAGCGCTACGGGATCGGTGCGGCGGAGTTGATCGGGGGAGTGAGTGGCGGAAGTGGTATGGCTCTCTCTGCTCATGATCTCGAAGGCATTCTCAAGACCGACCCTGAAGAAGTTGTGCTCTGCCCCGATAGCAGCTGCATTCTGGTTCGTAGACAGGGTTAAACAAACTCATGCCTGATTTCGTGATTGAAGCCGATGGGGGTTCACGAGGAAATCCCGGTGAAGCCGCCGGGGGAGCCATCGTGATTGATACTGGTTCGGGCGTTATCGTCGCCGAGCTTGGTGTCTACGTGGGTCACGCCACAAATAATGTGGCCGAGTACCACGGCATGCTTGCCGGGCTCACCTTCGTCACTGTGAATAGTCCTGACGCGAGCATCCATGTGCGCATGGATTCCAAACTCGTGGTCGAACAAATGTCAGGTCGATGGAAAATCAAGCACCCCGACATGCAGGTACTCGCGAGCCAGGCTCGTTCGATCATCGGACAACGCAACGTTACTTTTGAGTGGATTCCCCGCGAAGAGAATTCTCGCGCTGATGCGCTTGCAAATAAGTCGATGGATATTCGCGCGAGTTTCGAAAGCGTAAGCTAGACAGCGCGAATGGGTCAACCAGACGGTCGCGTCACGTAAGTGCCGAGGAACGTCCGGGCTCCGCAGAGCAGGGTGGTGGGTAACACCCACCCGGGGCAACCCGCGAGAAAGTGCAACAGAGAGTAAACCGCTCGAGCCTTAGGGCTCGAGTAAGGGTGAAACGGTGGTGTAAGAGACCACCAGCGGCCCAGGTAACTGGGTCGGCTAGGTAAACCTCATCCGGAGCAAGGTCAAATAGAAAACGCTACGACTGCTCGTCTAGTTTTCGGGTAGGCCGCTAGAGAACACTGGTAACAGTGTTCCGAGAGAGATGACCGTCACAGCTATTTGCTGACAGAACCCGGCGTATCGGTTGGCCCATTCGCTTCTGCGGCCATGACTGCAGCGCCGAGAATTCCGGCATTGTTCTTGAGCGTTGCTGTGACAATCTCGGTACGCAAATGCAATAGCGGTAAGAACTCGTCAGCGAATTTGGAAACACCGCCACCGACGATGAATAGGTCAGGCGAGAAGAGCATCTCAACGTGTGAGTAGTACCGCTGAAGTTTCCTGGCCCACTTCCGCCATGTCCAGCGACGCCTGAGTCGGGCTGAATTCGCCGCGCGCGACTCAGCATCGTGGCCATCAATTTCGAGATGGCCTAGTTCGCTGTTGGGGATAAGGACGCCGTTGTAAATGAGCGCAGACCCGATGCCGGTACCGAGTGTGGTCAGAATGACGAGGCCGGCGCGTCCACGGGCTGCGCCGAATCGGACTTCAGCCAGTCCAGCAGCGTCCGCGTCGTTGACGAAGGTGATGGAGCGTTGGAGCGAGGCAGCAAACAGATCCTCGGCTGCGAGACCGATCCAGGCGTCTGACACATTCGCGGCGAGCATTGTGACGCCGTGATGAATCGCCGAGGGGAAAGCGATGCCCACGGGTACGTGCCGGTCACTCGTAAGGATGTCAACAAGATTCGCCGTCGCAGCGACGATGTCCGCGGGTTCGCCACCGGCTGGAGTGGCTACTTTAAGTCTCTCTGAAACTAATTTGCCGGTGTCGACATCGACGAGCGCCGCTTTGATTCCTGTGCCCCCGATGTCGACGCCAACAGCAAGATGAGGCCTAGTCATTGTCTGACCGAGTGAGGATTTCAGTGCCAGTAGACCTGACCACGATGGTGTGCTCAAACTGGGCGGTTATTGATCGGTCACGCGTAACCACAGTCCAGCCGTCGTCCCACATCTCCCACTCGTGCGTGCCGAGCGTCAGCATGGGTTCGATAGTGAACACCATGCCTTCCTCGATGATGTCGTTGTATGCGGGAGCAGAGTCGTAGTGAGGAATGATGAGACCTGAGTGAAAACTGGCGCCGACACCGTGGCCAGTGAAATCTCGAACGACGCCATAACCGAAACGCTTCGCGTAGGACTCGATTGCGCGTCCAATCACATTTACTTCGCGTCCGATAGCAGCAGCTTTAATGCCGCGCATGAGGGCTTCGTGTGTTCGCTCGACGAGAGCCGTGACATCTGCCGCGGCCTGCCCAACGATGAAGGTCCGGTTGGTGTCACCGTGCATCCCTTCGAAGTAGGCGGTGATGTCAACGTTTACGATGTCGCCGTCTTCGAGAACTGTGTCGTCAGGTATGCCGTGGCAGATAACTTCATTGACTGAGGTGCACAGCGACTTAGGAAAACCGCGATATCCCAATGTTGACGGATAGGCATCGTGCGAAATCAGGAACTCGTGACCCAGCACGTCGATATCGTTCGTCGTGATCCCTGGCGCAATAATCATCTCCACGGCATCGAGAGCTCGTGACGCGATACGCCCCGCATTACGAATGCGTGCAACGGATTCGTCGTCGTATGCGTGTCCGCCCTCGTAACGAGCTGGTGCGGGCTTGCCAACGTACTCAGGGCGTGTAATCGACGCCGGAACCATCAACGCCGAGGCCAGGCTGCCTGGCACGAGGTTTCCGGAGCTGTCCTTAGGCATAGACTCAATTTTATGACTTCATCGCAAGAAGATAAGTATTGGTACAACCTGGTCACTGGCGAGGTTGAAAAGGGCATGTTGAGCCCCAGTGTGAATCGCGCCGGCCCCTTCGACTCTGCAGAGGAAGCCGCACGTGCGCCGGAACTCATGCGCTCAAATTCAGAGCGCTGGGGCGAAGAAGACGCCGCAGAGCGCGAATAAGTCTGTTCGCTATTTATCGTCAGAGAACGAGTGTTCGGCGGCGGGGTAAACACCCTCACGAACATCCTGTTTGAAGGCTTCTGCAGCTTCGCTCAAAATGCTGGCTAGCTGAGCGTATTGCTTCACAAATCTAGGAACCCGTTCGGTTGTCAGACCGGCGAAATCAGTCCACACCAGCAATTGGCCATCGGTGTGTGGCCCGGCCCCAACACTGATGGTGGGAATTTCTAGTTCGCTCGTTATGCGTGCGGCGAGCTCTGAAGGCATCATTTCAAGAACGATCGCAAATGCACCAGCATCCTGAACCGCGTGTGCATCCGCAAGGACTCGTTCAGCTTCCGCGCCGCGTCCTTGAACGATGTGCCCGCCAAGACCGTGCTCACTCTGCGGCGTGAAACCAACGTGGCCCATTACCGGGATGCCTGACTCAACAATTCGACGAATCTGGGCCGCGCTGCGAACCCCACCCTCCAGTTTCACTGCGTGTGCATGGGTTTCCTTCATGAAGCGCATGGCAGTGCGCAGCGCTTGGTCGGGACCCTCTTCGTAAGATCCGAAAGGCATGTCCGCAATAACCAGGGCGCGTGTAACGCTCGTCGCGACGGCGCGCGTTAGTGGAATGAGCTCGTCAACCGTGACCGGAATCGTTGAGTCATAGCCCAGTACAACGTTCGCCGCGGAGTCGCCAACCAGGAGAAAATCGATATCCGCGGCGTCGAAGATGCGTGCAGTAAGCATGTCGTAGCTTGTGAGGCCAAGAATCTTGACACCCTCCGCCTTGGCTTGCTGGAAATGACGAGTGCGAACTCGTTTACGCGCAGTGTTATCAGCGGTCATAAAAAAAGTCTAAGTTATGCGAGCGGAGGCCTGTGAGTCAGGTCGCATTGGTGATGGGGAGACGGCGGTCCCGACCAAATGCCATCTCACTGATCTTCGGGCCAATTGCTCCCTGACGACGTTTCCACTCGGCTCGTTTTACCAGAGCGATAATGTGGGTCACAGTTTCGCGATCAAATCCCTTGTTAACAAGCTCCTCGAGGGACAGGTGTTGCACGATGTATCCCTCCAAAATCGCATCCAGCACGTCGTATGGAGGAAGTGAATCTTGGTCAGTTTGTCCAGGACGCAACTCTGCCGAGGGAGGCTTGGTGATGCTGTTGGGTGGGATTGGAGGTGTCACGCCACGCCCGAGTGCAACGTCGTTCCTCCAGCGGGCAAGCTCCCAGACCAGCATTTTTGGAACGTCCTTGATAGGGGCAAAGCCGCCGACTGAGTCCCCGTAAATGGTTGAATAGCCAACCGCGATTTCGGTTTTGTTGCCGGTAGAGAGCACGAGGTGCCCCTCGGCATTCGAAACGGACATGAGAATGAGACCACGGATGCGGGCCTGCAAGTTCTCGGCGGATAAGCCGTCGAGATGCAGTTGCGTCTCAACCGGGGCGACCAAATCAGCTATTGGCTCGGTGCGGACCTCAATGCCCAGTCGTTCGCATGAGTCGTAGGCGTCCGAGCGTGAATGCTCCGACGAGTACCTGCTGGGCATAGAGATGCCTAGAACGCGCTCAGAACCAAGTGCATCGACAGCGAGTGCGGCACAAACGGCGGAATCGATTCCACCCGACATTCCCAGCACAACGCCGGGGAATCCGTTTTTGTCGACGTAGTCGCGCAGACCGAGTACCAGAGCGTCCCAAATTTGCTTCAACGCCGGTTGTTCAGCGAATATTTGTTGTTGAGCAGAAGTCGCCCACGCCGTTTCATGGACGACCGGATCGGTTTCGATGAGTGTGAGCCGATTCACTGCACCACGATCAAAAAAGCGGTTAGCGCGAACGTCTAACTCCGCGACCAAAAGATGTTCTTGGAACTGCCCAGCGCGAGCCACCACTTTTCCGCCCGCAGACACAATAAAACTGTCCCCATCGAAGACAAGATCGTCCTGACCGCCGACGAGGTTTACGTAGGCGATGGGAGCATCAAATTCCTGTGCACGTCGAGCAATGAGTGGAATGCGAACATCGTCTTTATCTCGTTCGAATGGCGATCCGTTGATGACAATGACGGTGCCTGGATGGGCGGATTTCAGCTGCTCAATTGGTCCGTGGTCGCGCCAGACATCCTCACAGATGAGAAGTCCCACGTCGACGCCTGCCACGTGCACAATGCATGTGGCATCACCAGGAACGAAGTTGCGGTATTCATCAAACACCGAATAGTTCGGCAAATGCTGCTTGTGGTAAATGCCAATGACTCGGCCGTTTTGCAGCACCGCTGCGGAGTTGTGAGCGATGGCATGGGGGTTTGGCGCGTGCGGTGCAGCCGAAACCGGTCCCGTAGGTAAACCGACGATGACGGGAATGTGTCCCAGTGAATCGGCTGACAAATTCGCAGCCAAGGAGTCAAGTGCACTACGCGTGGATCTCAGAAAGTCAGGACGTCGAGCGAGATCCTCGATGGGATATCCAGTAAGTGCCATTTCCGGAAAGGCGATAAGGTCAGCGCCCGTCAAATGTGCATCGCTTACAAATGCGCGAATCAGAGCCGAATTGAAACTGAGGTCGCCAAGGCGGGGATTGATCTGCGCAAGCGCGACGCGAAGCTTCGGCATATTCAGTAGCCTAGTAGCAGGACAAGAGAGGCCTTTGCGATGGATAAGCAACAAGATTTTGTTCTTCGGACAATTGAAGAACGAGGCATCAAGTTTGTACGCCTCTGGTTTACCGATGTCATCGGAACACTCAAGTCAGTTGCCGTCGCACCGGCAGAAATCGAAGGCGCATTCGCCGAAGGCGTAGGTTTTGACGGCTCGGCCATTGAAGGTCTGACCCGCTCCTTCGAAGCAGACGTCCTGGCTCAACCAGATCCATCGACCTTTCAGATTTTGCCCTGGCGTGGTGAGATTGATCCCACGGCGCGCATGTTTTGCGACATCATCACTCCCGATGGTCAGCCTGCTACCGCTGATCCACGCAATGTTCTGAAGCGCACTCTTGCCAAAGCCGCTGACAAGGGCTTCACCTTTTACACTCATCCCGAAATTGAGTTCTATCTGCTTAATGACAGCGACTGGGCCAACGGCGGAGCGCAGCCCATCGATACTGCCGGATACTTCGACAACGTTCCTGGCGGAACCGCACATGATTTCCGCCGTCGGGCAGTGCGCATGCTGGAAGACCTGGGCATCTCGGTTGAGTTTAGCCATCACGAGGCAGGACCAGGACAAAACGAAATTGACCTGCGTTATGCCGATGCCCTGACAACGGCTGACAACGTCATGACCTTCCGCACCGTGATCAAGGAAGTTGCGATGGAGCAGGGTGTCTACGCAACATTCATGCCAAAGCCTTTCGCAGCCCATCCTGGTTCGGGCATGCATACCCACCTGTCGCTATTCGAAGGCGATACCAACGCGTTCTTTGAGGCGGGTGCGCAGTACCAACTGTCTAAAATCGGCCGACAGTTCATAGCTGGTTTGCTGCATCACGCACCCGAAATCACTGCTATCACTAACCAATATGTGAACTCCTATAAGCGTCTGTGGGGCGGCGACGAGGCGCCCAGCTTCGTCACGTGGGGTCACAACAACCGTTCGGCGCTGATCCGCGTCCCGCTCTATAAGCCTGGAAAGTCACAAAGTTCGCGCATCGAATATCGCGCCATCGACTCGGCTGCGAATCCTTACCTGGCCTACTCACTTCTGCTCGCGGCGGGCCTCAAAGGCATTGAGGAAGGCTATGAGCTTCCTGCAGAGGCGCAGGACAATGTGTGGGAGTTGACGGAGACCGAGCGGCGGGCCCTCGGCTACAAAGCCCTTCCTTCAAGCCTGGATCACGCGATCTCGATCATGGAGGAAAGTGAGTTGGTGGCGGAGACGCTGGGTGCCAAGACCTTCGACTACGTCTTGCTCAACAAGCGCCGCGAATGGAGTGAATACCGGGCTCAGGTCACGCCGTACGAGCTTGGACACAACCTCGAAGCGCTGTAGGGCCCATGGCTGACGAGCTCACGCTTAGCCAGGTAGCACGAGCCGGCTTTGTTGACCTTAGCGCGGGACGCGACCTAGTTCTGAGCGTATGTGCATCGTTGAACTGTGACCGCGAGTGGTTGCTTGCCGAATTTTCATCGATCGGGGATGTGGATTACGCGGCATCCAGGCTGCGCGATTTGATAGAGCGCTTTCCTGCTGAAGTCCACTCTCTGAGCCAGTCACAACGTGCCTTTCACCGATTGCTCCTTGTGCTTGGAGCGTCTCAGGGACTCACTGACTTCATTTTGCGAACCCCCTCAGCGCTAGCCGTATTCAGCGCGGCCGACTGCAGCGCACGCACTCAGCTCGCTTATCGCGACGCTCTAACAGCATCGGTGTCTGTTCATGAAGGGGTAGCTTCGCTGGGCGGCGAAGAAGGGCGCGACGCCTTACGTCGCAGCTATCGCATGCTGCTTCTCGAGTTAACAATTTTCGATCTTGAGGCAGCAGATCCTCTCCTCATCGTTGATCGCGTTACCCAAGCACTTGCAGATCTTGCCGGCGCCGCCCTCGAAGCCTCGTTGGCGGTAGCCAGGGCTGATGCAATCAACTCTGGCTACAGTCGCGATCAGAGTGCCGCTCTGTCATTCGCCATCATTGGAATGGGCAAATGTGGCGCCCGTGAGCTCAATTATGTGAGCGACGTGGATGTGATTTTTGTCTCGGAAACCACAGACGCGGGGATTCTCAGTGCTGAGGCGGCCACTGCCTTGGGCACGAAAATTGCTCAACTCACGATGCGAGGAATCTTTGAGTTGGGCGCTGAACCAGGTCTGTGGGAAGTTGACGCCAATTTGCGCCCAGAAGGTAAAGCCGGGGCCTTAGTACGAACCCTTGAGTCCCATCTCGCGTATTACGATCGCTGGGCAAAGAATTGGGAGTTTCAGGCTCTCCTTAAAGCCAGGCCGCTCGCGGGCGATCGCAGCTTGGGAGAACGCTATGTCGCGGCTGTCGCCCCGCTTATCTGGTCCAGCGCAAGTCGCGAAGGTTTCGTCGATCAGGTTCAACGCATGCGCGAACGTGTCACCGAGCACATTCCTGCCGATGATGTGGAATGGCAGCTCAAGCTAGGACCGGGAGGCCTACGCGACATTGAATTTACAGTGCAGCTGTTGCAGCTCGTGCATGGTCAAGCCGATGATTCGATTCGTACGCGTGGAACGCTCGAGTCGCTAGAAGCGCTAATGAATGCCGGTTACGTTGGGCGCGAGGAAGCGACCTCCTTTGCTCAGGATTATCGTCGGCTTCGCGTACTGGAACATCGCTTACAGCTACGCAAGCTCAGCCGAACTCATCTCATTCCGCGAGACGGAGCGGGACAGCGTTTGCTCGCGCGCGCTTCGCAACTCGCAGACTCTCCGGAGCAACTCGTTGCGCTTTGGGCTTCAACCAAATTGAGCGTGCGTAACTTGCACGAGCGCCTCTTTTATCGGCCGCTGTTAGCTGCTGTAGCAACCCTCTCCGAGGATGATTTGAAGTTGACCTCAGAGCAGGCTCAGGCTCGCCTTGCGGCGATTGGTTTTAGGGATGCCCGCGCGGCGCTAGCTCATATCGCTGCTTTGACGTCGGGAGTGAGTAGGCGCGCCACTATTCAGCGGGCACTCTTACCCATCATTTTGCAGTGGCTAGCTAACGGTGCGGCTCCAGATTATGGATTGCTTGCGTTTCGACGATTGTCCGAGGCCCTCGGTGAGACACATTGGTACTTGCGACTATTGCGTGATGGTGTCGCGGCCGCTGAACGACTCACGAGCATATTGAGCGGTTCACGCTTCAGCACCGACCTCTTGGAGCAAATTCCCGAATCCGTAGCGTGGCTCGATGACGACGAAGACCTCAAGCCACGGTCGCTTTCTTTACTCCGCGCTGAAGTGCAGGCCACCCTCGATAGGCATGACGACGTAGAGTCAGCAATCAAAGCGCTGCGCATGCTACGCCGTCGCGAAATTCTCCGCATGGCCATGGGGTCGATCGTCGATGTCGGAGACATGGTGACCACCGCCGAAGGACTTTCGTCAGTTGCGCAAGCCGCACTTGGGGGATTCCTTGACGTCGCTATGCGTGACGTACACAACATCGAATTTGCGGTTATCGGAATGGGGCGGCTCGGTGGAGCCGAATTGGGCTTCGGTAGTGATGCTGACGTCATGTTTGTTTATCGCGTCGTGGCGGGAAGCGATGAGTCAGGGGCAGCCACGGCAGCCCAAATTGTGCAAGATCTGTCTGATTTCTCAGCAGACGCGCGGCTTGCATTGGAGCTGGACCTGGATCTACGCCCCGAAGGCAAAAACGGGCCGCAGGTGCGCTCCCTTGATTCCTACGCGGCATATTACGAGAAATGGGGCGAGGTTTGGGAAACTCAGGCCCTGTTACGGGCAAGGGCCCTCGCCGGTTCACAATCGCTTATCGCTGACTTCGTCAACATGATTGACGCCATCCGCTTTCAACGACCCGTTTCTCACGATGGGGCACGCGAGATTCGTCGGATTAAGGCTCGGGTCGAGAGCGAGCGGCTCCCGCAAGGCGCAGACCCAACGCGCCATCTCAAACTCGGGCGTGGTTCACTGAGTGATGTTGAATGGACCGTTCAACTCATGCAACTTCAACATGGTTATGAGTTCGCAAACCTGCGAACGCCGTCGACGCTCAAGGCTCTCGATGCGCTCGTCGCTGATGACCTCATGGCTGAGGAAGACGCCGCTCGTCTTCGCGAAGCCTGGATATTGAGCAGCCGCGTGCGTTCAGCCCTCACCCTGTGGGGGAGCAGGAGCCATGACACGCTACCCACCGACGTAGTTGAACTAGATGGAATTGCGCGGCTATTAGGTTATGCACCTGGCAAGGCAAGTTTGCTGGAAGAGGACTATTTGCGAGTTACGCGACGTGCCCGAGCGGTGTTCGACCGCTTGTTTTACGGACAGGCAGATTCAACACGACGTAACTAAAAAATGTGCCCCCACC
>Ga0228701_1001747_pt1 | contig 14168 bp, 11 predicted proteins | sample McNCre117_Aug_MG_2_FD_178017 | JGI IMG/M metagenome (GOLD analysis project Ga0228701, IMG submission 178017) | Freshwater microbial communities from McNutts Creek, Athens, Georgia, United States - 11-17_Aug_MG | ecosystem: Environmental > Aquatic > Freshwater > Creek | place: USA: Georgia...
TGGTAACTTGATGCTCGTGATCTTGAACTTGCCTTTGATCGGCATGTGGATCAAGTTGTTGTCTGTGCCATATCGCTTCTTGTTCCCTGCCATCGTGTTGTTCTGCGCGATTGGTGTGTACTCGACCAACAACAACACCTTCGACATCTGGATGGTGGCGGCCTTCGGTTTGGTGGGCTACACCTTTGTGAAGTTGGGTGTGGAGCCTGCGCCTTTGCTGTTGGGCTTTATTCTTGGCCCCATGATGGAAGAAAACTTGCGTCGCGCCTTGTTGCTGTCTCGCGGTGACTGGTCTGTGTTTGGTACACGTCCTCTCTCCGCTGGCTTGTTGGCTGCTGCTGCGATGCTCTTGGTGATTGTGCTGTTGCCATCGATCAAGCACAAGCGCGAAGAAGCTTTCGTGGAAGATTGATTCAGTTCAAACTGTTTCACCTTTAAACGGCACCTTCGGGTGCCGTTTGTCATGGTGCTTCGCTTATATTGAAGACTTAAACGAAGTTCTCTTGGAAAGACCATGATGATCGACCATCCCCAGCGCCTGGCCCTGCACAACGAAGTGCATGCTCGACCGCCAGAGCCCATGCAGGCCCCGCAGGTGATTTCGCGTGTGGTGATGTGGGTCGATCGTGTCAGTGCACAAGCCAGTCGTGACCACCTCGCGCAATTGCTACACGACCACCACTTGCCTGCGCCCGATGCGCACACCAACCATGTGCGAATGGATTTGGGATCTTTCCGTATGCGCTGGGAGTTGCACACCGAGTTTGTGTCATGGACTTTCATGCGTCCTGTCGGTGCAGATGTGTTTGCGCATGGCGAACCCATGACAGCCATTCAAGCCGTGCCACACAAGTGGCTGGCGCAATTGCCAGGCGAATGTTTGGCGCGTTTGCATGTGTGGTTGTTGCCGTCTTCCACCGCAGACATTCATCACGACATGCCCAAGGTGTTGCACGACGACACCCTGGTTGCCTCCACGGTGGCAGAAGGTCATGGTGAGGTCTACACCGACTTTCAGTTGCACCCCGATGGTTTCTCGCGCATCGTGTTGTTGACGGGCTCGCTCACGCCACGACGTCAGGGCCGCTTGGTGCAGCAATTGATGGAGATTGAAACCTACCGCATGGCGGCTTTGTTGGGCGTGCCTGCGGCGCGTCAAGCCTCGCATGCGTTGGCTGATGCTGAGCGTGAGTTTGCAGCACTGGCCAATGCCATTCGCAATGCCAGCAGTGCCGATGAGGCTGTGCTGCTCGATCGCCTCACGCGCTTGGCGGGCGAAGTGGAAGGCCAATACGCCAGCACCCATTCGCGCTTCTCGGCCACGCGGGCTTACTTTGAGTTGGTCGATCGCCGTATCCGCGACATTGCCGAGTCGCGCATGCCTGGCATGCAAACCATTGCCGAATTCATGGAGCGTCGTTTGTCCCCAGCACGCAGCACCTGTGATTGGGCTGCGCGTCGCCAAAATGCATTGTCAGAACGTGTGTCACGCATGAGCAACTTGTTGCGCACGCGGGTTGACTTTGAACAACAACAAAGCAGCCAAGCGTTGCTTACCACCATGAACCAACGCCAAGACGTGCAGCTCAAGTTGCAGTCCACGGTGGAAGGTTTGTCGGTCGCGGCCATCACCTATTACTTCACGGGCTTGGTCAGTTACTTGGCCAAAGGCGCAGAGAAATTGGGCTGGCCGTTCTCACCTGATCTGACGGCTGCGTGTGCTTTGCCCTTCGTGGGCTTACTCGTGTGGCTGTCGATGCGACGCTTGCACAACAAAGTGTTTAAGAAGTGAAGAACGCGACAGTGGTTCGCACGTCTGCGTTGCTTAATGTGAGCCCCTTCAAGTGTTCACGCGGCATGGTGTTGGTGTCAGCGCTGTGGTTGGTCGCTTGCAGCACGCCAAGCTCGACCAAGACCGCTCCTTTGCAACCTGAAATTGCAACAGGCTTCACACGCAAAGCGGATGTGGTCACGCAAAAATTTGCAGTGGCCGCAGCCAACCCATTGGCCACGCAAGCTGGCTTTGATGTGTTGAAAGCTGGTGGCTCGGCTGTCGATGCCGCGATTGCTGTGCAAATGGTGTTGGGCTTGGTGGAGCCGCAATCGAGCGGCATTGGTGGCGGTGCTTTTTTGTTGCACAGCGCGGTGGGAGAGGGTGACAAGCCCAACAAAGTGCAAGCCTTCGATGGCCGTGAAACAGCCCCTGCTGCGGCCACAGAAGATTTGCTGCTCAACACGGAGGGCAAGCCGCTGGCATTTCACAGTGCTGTGGTGGGAGGGCGCTCGGTGGGCACGCCCGGTGTGTTGCGCATGTTGGCGCAAGCCCATGCACAACATGGCAAGTTGCCATGGTCCAAACTGTTTGAGCCCGCCATCAACTTGGCCAGTCAAGGTTTTGCCATCAGCCCGCGCTTGCATGCACAGCTCAAAGCCGATGCGTATTTGCGACTTGACCCAACGGCACGTGCTTACTTTTTCCAAGCCAATGGCGAACCGCACCCAATAGGCCATGTGCTGCGCAACCCCGAGTTAGCCGCTGTGCTGCAACGCATTGCCACTGAAGGCGTGCAAGCGTTTTACACCGGTGAGGTGGCCGAGGCTGTGGTGCGCAAAGTGCAGCAGCACCCCAGCAACCCTGGGCGTTTGGCCCTAAGCGACTTGGCCAGTTACCAAGCCAAAGAACGCACACCTCTGTGCTTTGACCATGCAGCGCTGAGCCGTGTGTACCGCGTGTGTGGTTTCCCGCCGCCGAGTTCAGGTGCGATGGCCATTGGCCAAATCTTAGGTCTTTTGCAACACACGCCTGCGTCGTTGATGACGTCGCCGCTTGAGATGGTGGACAACACGCCTGATCCACGATGGCTGCATCTGTACACCGAGGCCTCACGTTTGGCATTTGCTGACCGCGCGCAATACGTCGCCGACCCCGACTTTGCGCCTGCGCCCAGTGGTGAGTGGCAAAGCTTGTTAGCGCCTGCGTATTTGCGCGAGCGTGCCAAGCTCATTCGCCCCAACGCCATGCCGCAAGCATTGCCGGGTGTGCCCGTGCATGCGCAACGCAGCAGTTTTGCGCCGATGGTGGATCAGCCCGAGTACGGCACCTCGCACATCAGCATCGTGGACGGGCAGGGCAACGCGTTGGCCATGACCACCACGATCGAAGACGCGTTTGGTGCGCGGCAAATGGTCAAAGGCTTTTTGCTCAACAACGAGCTGACCGATTTCAGCTTTGCACCACGTGATGCGCAAGGCCGCTTGGTAGCCAACCGTGTGCAGCCCAACAAGCGCCCGCGCTCGTCGATGTCACCCACTTTGGTGTTTGACAAAACCACAGGCCAGTTGGTGATGAGTGTGGGCAGCCCCGGCGGCGCGATGATCATTCACTTCACTGCCAAGACTTTGTACGGTGTGTTGAACTGGGGCATGAGCCCGCAGCAAGCCATTGCGTTGCCTAACTTTGGCAGCGTAGGCGGCCCGTTGGTGCTAGAAGGTGGCCGCTTTGCACCTGCTACCCTTGCGGCCTTGCGCGAGCGCGGCCATGAGGTGCGCGAACAAGCATTGACCAGCGGTCTGCAAGCCGTGGTCAAACAAAACAAGAACGACAAAAACGTGTGGGTGAGCGGTGCTGACCCACGACGCGAAGGTGAGGTGAAGGGTGAGTAAATTGATTCGTATCGCAGTGGCTTTGGTGATCGTCGCACTGTCGGCGTTCTTTTCATACAAAGCGCCGCATAGTCCAACGCATGCAGCACCGCATGAGCAAACTAAGTCAGTCGCTGAGATACCTGCCAGCAATTCACCCATTGATTTCAAACACATCATCGGTGCGGACTACAAGCGCCACACGGGCGAGCCCACAGGCGGCCACACCTTGCTCAATGGCGATGTGCGTGTGATTGAAGGTACGGCATCTGCACCCGATGCTACAGGCGTGTACCGCGCCCAAGTGCAAATGGCAGACCCACAGCACACGGGCCAATGGATCACCAAAACCGACCGCAATGGCAACCCCATGCCCAACACCATGTTCCCCAAAGACTGGACCGCCGAGCAGGTGGTGAGCGAAGTGAACGCCGCTTGGTTCAGCCCCACCAAAACCATTCGCGGTGACAAGTGGAGCGCACTCACGCCCAGCGGCGTGCGTGTGGAAGGCTACCTAGAACCGCGTGTCACGGCCTACCCCGTGTACAGCAAGCGCCACTGAGTCATGTCACTGCGTTGCTTCATTCAAACACAAGCGCCTGTGCCTGGTAGCGGTGCGCAGCCTGTGCACTATCCCGCGTGTGAGTGGTGCGGTGAAGGTGGTACGGTGGATCACCTGCATCCGCTCAATCGCTTTGTGTGCAGTTGGCTCACCAGTGATATGGCTGAGTTGCCACGTTGTGACGAAGCTTTGGACAAGATTGCGCAATTACAAGCGCATGCATTGCAAACATGGTTTGCCGATGGCGATATGTTTTGTGTGGATTTCAAACCCAATGATGTTCAGTTCAATCAAAGCCATGTGGGGCCAGAAGACACCGATTGGTGGAATTTGCCAGAAGGGCAATTTACGCTTGCTGAGGTAAAGGCCATGTTGCACACATGGCGTGAATTTTTAGCAAACCTACCAACGCCCTGAAAGCGACTCATCTGACAAGTTAGCGCGTCTCGATATCGCCCAAGCCATCTTTGTGCTTGAGCGCATCACGCATCAGCGCGTAGCGCGTCATACGCTGGCCTTGCACCAAGCGAATTACACGTTTCAAGGGAATGCCAATGTGCGCCAAGGTTTGGCTCGCGAGCATGAGGCTGCCTTCAATCACTTCGGGCACCACTTCGGCAGCGCCTGCGGCGCGCAGGTCTTCGAGGTGTTCGTCGTCGTGTGTGCGCACAATCACGGGCACATGAGGCGCGTGTTCTTTCACCCAAGCGAGCACCTTCATGGCTGATGGCAAATCAGGGTAAGTCACGGCCACTGCTGAGGCGCGTACCAAGCCCGCGGACATGAGGCTTGAAAAACGAGTGGCATCACCTAGCTCCACATGGTGGCCGTGGTCACGACCCATTTGCACTTTTTCTGGGTCTGAGTCGAGGGCTACATACGGGATGTTTTCAAGCGTGAGCAAGTCAGCCAAGTTGTGGCCGCTGCGACCATAGCCGCACACGATGACGTGATGCTCAATCTTGAGTGTGCGCTGCGCCATACCCGTGAGCGCCAGCGACTGCAGCAACCAATCGTTGCTGATGAAGCGGTTCACGATGCGGTCAGCATTCATCACCAAGAACGGTGTGGCAATCATGGATAAGACCATCGAAGCCAAGATGGGGCTCATCCACGCAGCGGGGATGAGCGCGTTTTGCAAACCCAGTGACAACAACACAAAACCGAATTCACCGGCTTGTGCCAAATACAACGCTGTACGCAAACTCACACCAGCGGGCGCGCCGGTGAGGCGGGCCAACACAAACACCAAAGCGGCTTTCAGGAACAGCGGAATGAGCGACAGCAATAAGACCCAACCCCAGCTGTCGATCAACACTTCCCAATCGAGCTTCATGCCGATGGTGATGAAGAACAAGCCCAACAACACATCGTGGAAGGGGCGAATGTCGGCCTCCACCTTGTGTTTGAAATCTGTCTCGGCAATCAACATGCCTGCCAAAAACGCACCCATGGCCAGTGACAAACCTGCCAACTCGGTGAGCCAAGACAAACCGAGTGTCATGAACAAGAGGTTGAGCATGAACAGCTCATCGCTCTTGCGGCGCGACACGATGTGCAGCCAAGCGCGCATCACGCGCTGACCACCCCACAGCAGCAAGCCCACCAGCACGCTGGCTTTGAGCATGGCGATCGACAGCACTTTCCAGAGGTTGTGCTCGCCCATGTCAGCCAGGGCGGGGATGAGCACCAGCAAGGGCACCACGGCCAAATCTTGAAACAGCAAAACGCCCATGACGCGTTGGCCGTGGGGAGACTCCATCTCCACGCGGTCTGCCATGAGCTTGACCACAATGGCTGTGCTCGACATGGCCAGCGCACTACCCAGCGCAATGGAGGCTTGCCAGCTCAAACGCCAGATATAGCCCAGCTCTTTGAGTGCCCAACCTAAAGCCAAGTTAAAAGCAAATGCGCCCAGCAGCGTCAGCACCACTTGGCCCAGCCCTAAACCAAACACCAGCTTGCGCATGCGCATGAGCTTGGGTAGGTTGAACTCTAGCCCGATGACGAACATCAAAAACACCACGCCAAATTCGGCCAAGTGCTCGACGGCCACGGAGTCGTTGGCCAGCGCCAAAGCATTGGGGCCTATCACCACGCCTGCAAACAAATAGCCCAACATGGCTGGCAAATGCAACAGGCGACAACCCACCACGCTGACAACCGCAGCGCATAAATACAGAAGCGTGAGTTCGAGGGAAGACATACCCCCTAATGGTACCGAGCGTTTGTGACACGCTTGTGCGAAGGCCTCACATAAACTCAGGTTTTCTCCAGCGAATTTCACGCCTCTCTCAATGCCCCATTCACAACGTCCTGCTTTGTCAGGACTTTTGCTCGCCACCGCCGGTGCGATTGCATTCAGCGGCAAAGCCATCATCGTCAAGCTGTCCTATCTGTATGGGGTCGATGCGGTCACGGTCATCATGTATCGCATGCTGTTTGCGCTGCCGTTTTTCATCGTCATGGGTTTGTGGGCCGAGCGCCAAGCCATTGCGCGTGAAAACCCGCTCACACGTCGTGATGTGATCGACATCATCGGCCTTGGCTTTGTGGGTTACTACCTGTCGAGCTATCTTGACTTTTTAGGCTTGCAATACATCACGGCCAGTTTGGAACGACTCATCCTGTACCTCAACCCCACGTTGGTGGTGTTGCTCGGCTGGGCGGTTTATAAAAAGCCGATTCATCCCATTCGCATGTTGGCCATGGCCATCAGCTACAGCGGTGTGCTGCTGGTGTTCTCGCACGAGTTGTCGTTTGCAGGTGCCAACGTCGCCCTCGGCGGCAGCTTGGTGTTTGCGAGTGCGGTGAGCTATGCCGTGTATTTGCTGTACAGCGGGCAGTTGGTGCAACGCATTGGCTCGTTGCGATTGGTGGGCTGGGCCACCAGCGTGGCGTGTGTGTGTTGCATTGCGCAGTTTGTGGTGTTGCGTCCGTTGTCCGCGGCAGTGGTGCCTGTGGATGTGTTGTGGTTGGGTGTGCTCAATGCTGTAGCCTGCACCGTGGCCCCTGTGCTCATGGTGATGATGGCGATTGAACGCATCGGTGCAGCACTGACCGCACAAACTGGCATGATTGGCCCCATGTCCACCATCGCACTCGGTGTGTTGTTGTTGGATGAGCCGCTGAATATCTGGATTGGTGTGGGGACGCTGCTGGTGGTCAGTGGTGTATTTATTGTTTCTAAGTATGGAGCGAAGTGATGGATTTAGGACTCAAAGGCAAGTGGGCATTGGTCGGTGGTGCAAGCAAAGGTTTGGGCTTTGGTTGTGCGCAATCATTGGCGCGTGAAGGCGTGAATGTGGTCATCGTCGCGCGGGGGGCTGAAGCGCTAGACGCTGCAGCCACAGAGCTACGCAAGCTTGGGACCACCGTCCTTACAGTGGCAGCAGACATCACCACAGAGCAGGGCCGCGAAGCCATTTGGTCGGTGGCTGGTGGCCCTGGCAAAAACTTTGACATCGTGGTGACCAATGCAGGTGGCCCGCCTCCTGGCGACTTCCGTACCTGGGATCGCGATGCATGGATCAAAGCTGTGGACGCCAACATGCTCACGCCGATTGAACTCATCAAAGCCACGGTAGACGGTATGGCTGAGCGCAAGTTTGGTCGCATCATCAACATCACGTCGAGTGCGGTGAAAGCACCCATCGACATCTTGGGCTTGTCCAATGGTGCGCGTTCAGGCTTGACGGGTTTTGTGGCGGGCGTGGCGCGCACACAAAAGTTGGCTGCCAACAACGTGACCCTCAACAATTTGTTGCCAGGCAAGTTTGATACAGATCGTTTGGCCACGACGCACAAAGCTGCTGCCGAAAAAACAGGCAAGAGCTTGGCCGACATTCGCGGCGTGCAGCAAGCGCAAATTCCAGCGGGCCGCTTTGGTACACCCGAAGAATTTGGTGCGATTTGCGCGTTCTTGTGCTCGGTACAAGCCGGTTACATCACGGGGCAAAACATCTTGCCCGATGGTGGTCTGTACCCAGGCACGTTCTGAGTTATTTGCGCGATGACACCACAATGCCGCTGATGATCAGCGCAAATGCCGCAGCGTGATACACCTGCGGCATTTCGCCCAACACAAGTGCTGACAAGGTGGCGGTGAACACGGGGATGAGGTTCACAAAAAAGCCTGCGATATTGGGCCCCACGTTTTGCACGCCCAAGCCCCAAAAGCGATAGGCCAACACAGCAGGTCCGACCGACACATAAACCAGCGCAGCCACCAGTGGCCAGCTCCAGCTGATGTGGGCATCAGCAATGCCTGTGAAGCCCGACCACTCTGCACCGCTGAATGCGGCTGACCAAAACAAACCAAACACCATTTGCGACATCAAAAAGTTGGCCCAGTTGCTGCGCGCTTCCACGGGCTCTTGCGTGCGTGACAGCAGCCAGCTGTACCAAGACCAGGCAGCAGTGGCCATGAGCACAAACACATCGCCGATGACCAAATGCACATTGGCCAAGGCATGCCAGTCGCCACGGCACAGCACCACCAACACGCCGAGGACGGACAGCAGTGCGCCCGCCATTTGTCGCTTGCGCACGGTTTGCTTGAAGAACAAGGCCCCCACCAGCAACATGAACACGGGCATGCTCGACCCCACCAAGGTGACGTTGATCGGCGTGGAGGTTTGCAGCGCCAAATACAGCAAGCTGTTGTAGCAGCCCACGCCCAATAGGCCGAGTAAAGCGTAGTGCTTCCAGTGCGCCCACAACGGGCTGGTGCGGCGCAGCATGCTGTGCGCCAGAGGCAGCAACATCACAAAGGCCAAAGCCCAGCGAAAAAAGTTGAGTGTGATGGGCGGGATCAGGTCCGCAATCATGCGGCCAATCACAGCGTTGCCTGCCCACATGAGGGGCGGAATCAATAAAAGCGCCGCATTGCGCGGCGTCAGGGCGTGAGGAACAACAGACATAAGGGCAGGACTGTACCCGAGGGGGTGAATAACCCATGTGACACCCCGAGCACCCGTTTCGTGGCAGGATTCACCGTCTTAAAAATTACCTTTCATCTCTGGAGCATCACCCCATGACCAAAGCAGTCATCATCGAAAAAAACGGCGGCCCTGAAGAGCTCAAGCTCGTTGACGTGACCGTGGGCCAGCCAGGCCCAGGCGAAATTCGCATTCGCCACAAAGCCATTGGCCTGAACTTCATCGATGTGTACCAACGCAGCGGCTTGTACACCTTGCCCATGCCTTTGCAACTGGGCATGGAAGCCTCAGGTGTTGTGGAAGCCGTGGGCGAAGGCGTGACCCATTTGAAAGTGGGCGACCGCGCTGCTTATGCCAGCCAGCCCCCCGGCAGCTACTGCGAAGAGCGCGTGATGCCCGCCAAGTGCGTGTGCAAATTGCCTGATGCGATTTCGTTTGAAACCGGTGCAGCCATGATGCTCAAAGGTTTGACCGCGCAATATTTGCTCAAGCGCACCTTGCCACAAGGTGGCTTGCACAAAGGTGACTTCATCTTGTTCCATGCAGCCGCTGGCGGTGTGGGCTTGATTGCGAGCCAATGGGCCAACGCTTTGGGCTACCAACTCATCGGCACAGCTGGCAGCGATGCCAAGTGCGCCTTGGCCAAAGCCAACGGTGCAGCACACGTCATCAACTACAAAACCGAAGACTTCTTGGCCCGTGTGAAAGACATCACTGGCGGCAAAGGTGTCAAAGTGGTGTACGACTCGGTGGGTAAAGACACATGGGACAAGTCGCTCGACTGCTTGGCGCCATTTGGTTTGATGGCCAGCTTTGGCAATGCTTCAGGCCCTGTCGATCCGTTCTCGCCTGGCATCTTGGGCCCCAAGGGTTCGATCTATGTGACACGCCAAACTTTGTTCAGCCACATCGTCACGCGCGAAAGCACGCAAGCGATGGCCGATGATTTGTTTGAAGCCGTGACCAGCGGCAAGGTGAAGATTCACATCGACCAAACTTACCCCTTGGCCGACATTGCCCAAGCGCACCGCGACTTGGAAGCCCGCAAGACCACGGGTTGCACCATCATCACCTTGTGATGACAGCGCAGGGGTTTCAGGCGCTGGGTTCAGCGTCCTGAAACTTGTCTGCGCGGCAGGTGAGCACCAGCGTATCGCGATGGCCGCCCTCAGCCAATGGCTGAATGGGTGTGCTTTCGTGAATCACGCGCGTGTCGTCTAACAACATCAAGGACCAAGGCTCGCTGAGTGTGAAGCGTTCGCCTTGTGGGCCATTGGCTTCAAACACGCGGGTCTCGCCGCCCTTGATGTCAACGCGGTTGACCATGAACACCGCCACAAAATCCACACCATCGCGATGCGCACCTTCGGGTGTGGGGCGGCCAATGCCGTCGGTCGTGTCAATGCGGAACTGATGCGCTTCGATGCACCACTTGGTGTGAGGCGTGCCGCGTACTTGGCTTGCTGTGTTGGCCAATGCGGTGAGCAACTTGGTCCATGCAGGTGTGGCGACAGTGGCCTCGTGCATAGGCTCAAACCAACGCTCCATGCCGCCGTGCAGCGCGTTGTAGTCGAGGGACTGCCAATGTGCGCGGTGTGGCACTTGGGCCAGCGTGTTGTGTTCAAACACAAAGCTGCTGTGCAGGCGACGGCGATAGCGGCCACCGTCTTTGAGGTAGTTGTCGGGCGGCATGTCGTTCCAGCTGGGCGACAGCGCTTGCAGCTCACTCAACGCACACCCCGCCCACTCGGCCACGCTGGCAGCACTCAGCATGCCGTAGCCTTTGTGCGCTACCGCATCGCGCAACTCAGTCACGCTCACGGTGTTGGGAGCGAGTATTTGCATGGTTAGTTTCCTCGGCGCACGCGCAGCACTTCATCCAAGATGAGCAAGGCTGCACCCACGCTGATGCCGCAGTCGGCCACATTGAATGCAGGGAAGTGAATGCCTGCGTAATGAAAGTCGAGAAAGTCCACCACGTAGCCGTACATCACGCGGTCCAGTACATTGCCAATGGCACCGCCCAAGATGCAGGCAATGGCAAAGCCAAACAGCTTTTGGCCTGGGTGCTTTTTAAGCATCCACACCATGAAAAGCGTGGCGACCAGGCCAAGGCCGGTGAAGAACCAACGTTGCCAGCCACCGGCTGTGGCGAGGAACGAAAACGCAGCGCCTTCGTTGTGCACGCGCACGATGTTGAAAAATTCGGTGACAGGAAAACCTTCACCCAATTGATAGGTGCTGACCATCAATACTTTGGTGAACTGGTCGGCGATGAGGATCAAGGCCGCGATGCTGAGCCACACCCAATACGACGTGGTGTTGCGAATGAAGGTGTGGCGTGCCATGTGTGCTTTCTTTCGTGCGCCGTTTAGGCGAAGTGACGCACTTCACCGTCACCATGCAAGTTGCTGTCGCAACGGCCACACAGGGTGGGGTGAGCGGGGTTGTGACCCACATCGTCGCTGTAATGCCAGCAACGTTCGCACTTGATGGCTTCGCTGGCTTTCACTTCAACCGTCAAGCCTTCGCCTTTGACGAGCGCCACCTTGGAGGTGATGAACACAAACTTCAAGTCGTCGCCCAAAGAAGTCAGTGCGTCATAGGCTGCACCATCGCAGTGGATGACTAGCTCTGCTTGCAACGATGCACCCACCAAACCTTCGGTGCGTTTGTTTTCAATTTCTTTGTTGGCGGTTTCGCGCACTTGTTGCACGGCATGCCACTTGTCCATCAACGCCGCATTGCTTGCGCCGAGGTCAGTGAACGTTTCCAAGAAGATGGATTCAGACTTGCCAAACGTGGTCCATGCCTCTTCAGCGGTGAAGCTGAGGAACGGGGCCATCCAGCGCAGCATGGCATGGGTGATTTGGTGCAACGCAGTTTGTGCGCTGCGACGTGCACGCGAGTTAGGCGCTGTGGTGTACAGGCGGTCTTTGAGCACGTCCAAATAGAACGCGCCCAAATCTTCCGAGCAATACAGCTGCAACTTTGAAACCACGGGATGGAATTCATACTTGCCGAAATGACCGCCTTCAAACACACCCGTTTCGGGTTTGTATGTGCCCAAAATTTCAGCTTGCAATTGCGCAGCGCGTGACAACGCGTACTTGTCGATTTCCAACAAGTCTTTGTATTCAACTTTCTGCGCTGGGTCTGTTGGGTCAAAGTCACTCACGTTGGCAAGCAAGAAGCGCAGCGTGTTGCGAATGCGGCGGTACGCGTCGACCACGCGGGCTAAGATTTTGTCGTCGATGTTCAAGTCGCCCGAGTAGTCGGTGCTGGCCACCCACAAACGCACGATTTCTGCGCCCATCTTGTCGCTCACTTCTTGTGGTGCGACGGTGTTGCCCAAGCTCTTGCTCATCTTGCGGCCTTGGCCGTCGGTGGCAAAGCCGTGGGTCAGCAGGCCTTTGTAGGGCGCGCGGTCATACAAGGCGCAGCCGAGCAACAACGAGCTGTGGAACCAGCCACGGTGTTGGTCGTGGCCTTCCAAGTACAAGTCGGCTTCTGGGCCTTGGTCGTGGTGCGGTGCGCGGTCGTAGGCGTCTTTGTGGCTGCCGCGCAGCACGTGTTGGAAGGTCGAGCCAGAGTCAAACCACACTTCCAAGATGTCGGTGCTCTTGGTGTAGCTGGCTGCGTCGTCGCTGGGTTGGTTGAGGATGTCTTCCACCGTCACGCGGCTCCACGCTTCGATGCCGCCTTTTTCAACGATGTCGGCCGCTTGGTCCATGATGGCCATGGTGCGTGGATGCAACTCGCCGCTGTCTTTGTGCAAGAAAAACGGCACGGGCACACCCCAGCTGCGCTGGCGTGAGATGCACCAGTCGGGGCGGTTGGCAATCATGTCGCGCAAACGTGCGCGGCCGTTTTCTGGGTAGAAGTGTGTTTCGTCAATCGCATGCAACGCGAGTTCGCGCAGCGATTTGCTTGACTTGTCGGTGATGAATTTGCCTGTGGTTTTTTCGGTGGTGCTGTCAAACGCATCCATGCGGATGAACCACTGCGCGGCCGCACGGTAGATGACGGGCGTTTTGTGACGCCAGCAATGTGGGTAGCTGTGCGTGATGGTTTGTGTGGCCATCAAGCGGCCTGCGTTTTGCAGGGTTTCCAGAATGACGGGCACAGCTTTCCAAATGTGCTGGCCACCGAACAACGGGAAGTCAGCGGCGTATGCGCCGTTGCCTTGCACGGGGTTCAAGATGTCGGTGTACTTCATGCCGTTGGCCATGCATGAGTTGAAGTCATCCACGCCGTAAGCAGGTGCGCTGTGCACGATGCCTGTGCCGTCGCTCTCGCCCACATAGTCGGCCAAGAACACGGGGGCTGTGCGCTTGTAGCCAGCGTCCACATGTGACAGTGGGTGGTTGAATTCAATCAAGCCCAGCTTGTCACCGGTAGTTGTTGCCACCACTTTGCCTTCGAGCTTCCAACGCTCCAAACATTTCTCCACCAACGAGGCCGCGCACAAAAACAAACCACGCTCGGTATCGACCAAGGCGTAGTTGATTTCGGGGTGCATGTTGAGCGCTTGGTTAGCAGGGATGGTCCACGCGGTGGTGGTCCAAATCACTGCGAACGCTTCTTTGTCGAGCTTGGGCACGCCAAATGCAGCAGCCAACTTCTCAGGCTGGGCGCACAAAAATGCTACGTCGAGCGTGTCGCTCTTCTTGTCGGCGTATTCAATTTCAAACTCGGCCAAAGATGAGCCGCAGTCAAAGCACCAGTACACAGGCTTCAAGCCACGGTACACAAAGCCACGCTCCATCACGCGTTTGAAGGCGCGCAGTTGGCCTGCTTCGTTGGCGGGATCCATGGTGCGGTAGGGTCGCTCCCAGTCGCCCAGCACGCCCAAGCGTTTGAAGTCTTCGCGTTGTTGGTCGATTTGCTCGGTGGCGAAGGCGCGGCTCTTGGCCTGCATGTCGTCGCGGCTGAGTTTGCGGCCATGCAGTTTTTCGATGGCGTTCTCGATGGGCAAACCGTGGCAGTCCCAGCCGGGGATGTATTGCGCGTCAAAGCCGCCC
>Ga0228701_1001748_pt1:0-2500 | contig 14165 bp, 9 predicted proteins | sample McNCre117_Aug_MG_2_FD_178017 | JGI IMG/M metagenome (GOLD analysis project Ga0228701, IMG submission 178017) | Freshwater microbial communities from McNutts Creek, Athens, Georgia, United States - 11-17_Aug_MG | ecosystem: Environmental > Aquatic > Freshwater > Creek | place: USA: Georgia...
TGCCCAAGCAAAAGGTTTTGTTAAGATATGCCAGAATCCTCCAACAACACAAAGAACTCCCATCCAAATGTGTCCACCTACTAAATCTTCTAAGTTATTGATTGAAATGATCCAACCGTCACCTCCGAAAGGAGATTTAAATACATAACCAAAGATTACAAGTGGGTTTAATGTTGGGTTCTTAACTAAACGAACATCTCCTCCACCTGGTGACCAAGTGTCATAGATTCCACCAATATACATAGCTTTGATTACTAATAAGAATGATCCAATTCCTAGTAATACTAAGTGAATTCCTAAGATTGTTGTCATTTTATTTTTATCACGCCAGTCATATCCGAAAAGTGGAGCATTTGTTTCTAATGTATCTGGTCCGAATAACGAGTGATAAATTCCTCCAAATCCTAAAACAGCAGAAGAAATTAAGTGTAATACACCAACTACGAAATATGGATAGATATCAAGAATTTCTCCACCAGGACCAACTCCCCAACCTAATGTTGCTAAATGAGGAAGAAGAATGAAACCTTGGTCATAAAGAGGTTTTTCAGGAATGAAGTGTGAAACTTCAAATAACGTCATTGCTCCACACCAGAATACCATTAATCCAGCATGAGCAACATGTGCTCCTAAAAGTTTACCAGATAAATTGATAAGTCTAGCATTTCCAGCCCACCAGGCAAATCCTGTAGATTCGATTGTTTTATTCGTCGTAATTTCTAAATCATCAAAGCGCGTTTCCACGTGGTAATACCTCTTCTGGGAATATATAATTTTCGTGTGGTTGATCTTGTGCTGCCATCCACAGACGGATACCTTCATTTAAAAGAAGATTTTTTGTATAGAAAGTTTCAAATTCTGGATCTTCTGCTGCTCGTAATTCTTGAGAAACGAAGTCATATGCACGTAAGTTTAATGCTAAACCAACGATTCCAACTGCACTTGCCCAAAGACCAACAACTGGAACGAATAACATGAAGAAGTGTAACCAACGTTTGTTAGAGAAAGCTACACCGAAAATTTGAGACCAGAATCTGTTTGCAGTAACCATTGAATAAGTTTCTTCAGATTGTGTTGGTGTGAAAGCACGGAATGTGTTTGCAGCATCACCATCTTCAAATAACGTGTTTTCTACAGTTGCTCCATGGATTGCACATAATAATGCTCCTCCTAAAACTCCTGCAACTCCCATCATATGGAATGGGTTTAATGTCCAGTTATGGAATCCTTGTAAGAATAAAAGGAATCGGAAAATTGCAGCAACACCAAAACTTGGTGCGAAGAACCAACTTGCTTGACCTAATGGGTAAAGTAAGAAAACAGAAACGAAAATAGCGATTGGAGCTGTAAATGCTAATGCGTTATATGGACGGATACCTACAAGACGAGCAATTTCAAATTGACGTAAACAGAATCCAATTAATCCAAATGCACCATGTAAAGCTACAAATGTCCAAAGACCACCGATTTTCATCCATAATGTGAAATTACCTTGTGCTTCTGGTCCCCAAAGTAATAGAAGTGAATGTCCCATACTGTTTGCAGGTGAAGAAACAGCTGCAGTTAAGAAGTTACAACCTTCTAAGAATGAACTAGCGATACCATGTGTATACCAAGAAGTAACAAATGTAATTCCAGTTAACCAACCACCTAATGCTAAATATGCACAAGGGAATAGAAGTAATCCAGACCAACCAACGAAGACAAAACGATCACGTTTTAACCAGTCGTCAACTAATCCAAATACACTTTCTTTTTTCTCTTGTTGTCCAATTGTAATTGTCATAGTCTGAAAAAAAATAGTTTTAGATTGTCAAGAATTCTTGACTAAATATAAAAAAAGTAGTTAGGAATTCTTTTTCTTTATTCTAAAGTTTTCTTTTAGAAAAACTTTTGGAATCTTTATAGATTCTTTTGTAGACACTAACATTTTCTTTGCTAACTCTTTTTTTCTCTTTCTGTCTTATCTTTTCTTGTTAGATAATTCAAGAAGATAAAATCTTCTTAAAGCTATTGTAATTTTACTAGATATTTACATTATTATATATTTCTGTAATTTATACTATCTTATTTTTTCTTTTTCTTAAAATTTTTTATTAAAAAATTTAAGAGAATATATCTTTGAAATGAATATTAATTTTTAAAAAATAAAACAAAGGCAAACGTAAAACGTTTTTGTTAATTAAATAAAAAAATTAAAAATTTTTGCATGTTTATTGGTATTGTGTTATACTTGGTTACCTTAGGTAACCAAGTATAACACAATACCAATAAGTCATAATACATTTATTTAATTAGTTGTGGAAATTAAAAAATTTAAATAGAAGATTAACCTTCAAACTTAATAAAATTCTTCTTATTTAAGTTTCTTGAGATAAGCAGCGGCGCCATTACTTCACATACTATTACTACTTATTATTTTTTTAATAAATTGCTAACTAATTATTTTTGAAGAATTATTCTACACTTTCTTTGAGGTTAAAATATATGTTCAAGATCC
>Ga0228701_1001748_pt1:7500-14165 | contig 14165 bp, 9 predicted proteins | sample McNCre117_Aug_MG_2_FD_178017 | JGI IMG/M metagenome (GOLD analysis project Ga0228701, IMG submission 178017) | Freshwater microbial communities from McNutts Creek, Athens, Georgia, United States - 11-17_Aug_MG | ecosystem: Environmental > Aquatic > Freshwater > Creek | place: USA...
GACGCCTGCCCAGTGCTGGAAGGTTAAAGAAGTCGGTTAGCGTAAGCAAAGCTGGTAACTGAAGCCCCAGTGAACGGCGGCCGTAACTATAACGGTCCTAAGGTAGCGAAATTCCTTGTCGGGTAAGTTCCGACCCGCACGAATGGCGTAATGATTTGGAAGCTGTCTCAAGGAGGGACTCGGCGAAATAGAACTGTCTGTGAAGATGCGGACTACCTGCGCCAGGACAGTAAGACCCTATGAAGCTTTACTGTATCCTGAAATTGAATTTCGATTTTATTTGCGCAGAATAGGTGGGAGACTTTGAAGCTTTTCTTGTGGGAAAGGTGGAGTCATCCGTGAGATACCACTCTGATAAAATTGACATTCTAACTTCATACCGTAAGCCGGTTGAAAGACAGTTTCAGGTGGGCAGTTTGACTGGGGCGGTCGCCTCCCAAAAGGTAACGGAGGCGTACAAAGGTTTCCTCAGATCGGTCAGAAATCGATCGTAGAGTGCAAAGGCAAAAGGAAGCTTAACTGTGAGACAAACAAGTCGAGCAGAGACGAAAGTCGGTCTTAGTGATCTGACGCTGCTGTGTGGAAAGGGCGTCACTCAACGGATAAAAGTTACTCTAGGGATAACAGGCTGATCTCCCCCAAGAGTTCCTATCGACGGGGAGGTTTGGCACCTCGATGTCGGCTCATCGCATCCTGGGGCGGTAGTACGTCCCAAGGGTTGGGCTGTTCGCCCATTAAAGCGGTACGTGAGCTGGGTTCAGAACGTCGCGAGACAGTTCGGTCCATACCCGGCGTGGGCGTTGGAGTATTGAGAGTGACCTTTCTCTAGTACGAGAGGACCGAGAAAGACATACCGCTAGTGTACCAGTTATCGTGCCATCGGTATATGCTGGGTAGCTATGTATGGTTAGGATAACCGCTGAAGGCATCTAAGTGGGAAGCCGTCCTCAAGATGAGTACTCTTAGGTTGTGGCAAGACGAGCCGCTTGATAGGCATCTGGTGTACGTATAGTAATATATTCAGCCTAGATGTACTAATTAACCGTATTCTTAAGCAAATTAGTTAACAACTTTTAATTTCGGTGTTTATACTGTGATAGTACCACGTTATCCCATTCCGAACATAACTGTGAAATGTCATAAGGGTGAAAATACTTGAAGGGGAGCCTTCTGGGAAGATAACAAAATGCCGAAATTTCTTTTTTCTTACAATCTTCTGGTAATACTTCTTTTCTTACCAGAAGTCTATTCCTTATATAAATATTTAACTGTTTTTACGCATATATTCTTTAAATAAATGTTGAATGATATGTCGATAGCTTTCCCCAGAAATTCGATAACTGTTATAATTTAATTGATTATCTTCTTCAAAAGGAATTAATTCCGCTAAATATTTGGCAACAAAACCTAGTTCTTTCGCATTATTTTGGACGCAAGTTCCTAAAATAGTTGCATACATTTCCTCCTTTAAAGCTAACTTTACAAGAAATTCACTTGGAACTTTGTCTATGTGACCTTTTAATAAATGTTGTACATAGCCACGAATACTTAATGTATGTGACATTAGCTTCGTTAATAAACAAATAACATCAAATATATTTTCTTCATTAATCGTTAACTGTCCATTTAATAAATTTTGGAGTTTTTTTCTACGACCAAAGGATTTTAATATAGAATCTAACATTCGACTTCGATAAGTTAGTTCTGTTCCTATATTTTGTTCCAATAGCGGCCAAAATTCAATTCTTGGTGCAGGTAATTCAAGTATTGGTACTTCGATGGGTAACGAAGGTTGAATATGATTTGTAAAGAAACTACGTTTCATTCCCCCTCCCATATACATTCCTAAAATGGTTAAAACAACAGTTGAACTGATTGCCCCTACCAGAATAATCCCATTTCTTGAAAGGTGCCAACATCGCTTACCTTTAGTATCTTTCTCAAAAACTTGATCGAAGATTTTTTCTTGTAACCAGTGATTCGAAGTACTTCGGTTTAATATTTTTTCAACGGCAAGAGTTTTTAGAACCATTCCAGGTGCAAAATAGAAACTTCCGATGGTTATAATTATTATTCCTGCACGACGTAAATAATGAGTGTATTTAATTTTTTTTGTTGGTAGGTAGTTTTTTGCTATCTGAAACTTTAATTTTAATTTTGAACGTTTTATCTGCCATAGAAAGGAATTAAATTCAAACGCGCTGAAATTTTTTAAATAATTAAACTTATAAGAATAAGTTAATTGCAGAAATCCTATATCTTTTAAATATTCTTCAATCGTCGTTATGTCTTTAAGAGTTTGATTCATACTTTTTTTAATGAGGTTAAATATATAGGTATAAGGAGTTCTCAAAGAAGAGAACGATAAAAATTAATAATTTAAGAAACTATAACTAATTAGAGTTTCTTAATTGTTTCAAATTCTTCGATTGCTGGCAGACTTTGAACTGCGGTTTTTAAAATAACTTGAATTTCTTCACTAGATAGTAAATCATAAAGATTAGTGAAGAATCTTGGTTCACATATTAATTCTTCAGGCTTAATTAATTCCGGTGGTACACTTTCGAGAATGGTTTTTACTGCTGGTAATACAGTTGGAAAGTAAGCAGGAATACTTATTTTTCCTTTTGGAAATAGAAGTGGAATCACTACAACTAATGCAAAAGCATATGTAGCTAAACTTAATGTAAGTTGACCTTCTTCTGTTAATTTCCAAATTCTTACGTTTTGATCATTTTTCACAAAAAAATAGTTAAATATTTTTTCTTTAAAAGTTGAAAGATTATATTTTCCTCCGGTTCCTTTATTTAAAATTTGATCAACCGCATAAACTTTGGAAATTCCAATGCCAGCAGGCAAGAAAATAACCACTCCGAGGATTAAACTTAGTAATAACCCTCGTTTACCCCATACTATCATCTTTGAAGGATTTTCTTTGAGAATGATTTTTTCTATCTTTGTTTGATGATAATATGTTCGAGCATAGTTAAAACTCGTGGGTGAATGAAAATATTGTCTTTTTACCATTCCGTATTCAAAAAAATCAACGAAAACTTGATTTTCGAAATTCATATTTTGTTTTCCTTATGTTTTTTAAATACTAATCCTATAAAAACACATTAATTTTTATTTGTCAACCTTAAAAATTTGTAAATACCTTTCAACCGTTTAAATGCCTTTAAATTGTTGAAAGGCAAAAATTAGATTCGTTATATTTTCTTTTGTCATTTCTGTTTTCATTAATTCTTGAAAATCAGAATTTAACATTATTTTTACTAATGGGCTAAGTGCTGTTTTCGAAAAGCCTACTGTTTTATCGGCCTTTAACAACTGCCAACTTGCAGTATTTTTAATAATTTCCGGAGAAAGAACTGCAGGTCCAAGTTCTTGTAGTTTTTGGAGACTTAATTTTTGTGAAAAAGAAGGATTTTGCGATTGATAGCAAATAGAAACAAGAAGAATAATTGTAACTGTTGTGATTAAAATTCCCTTTTTTGAGAATGTTACTTCATTTTCTTTTTTTTCTATGAAAAAATTTATTATTTTTTCTTTTGCTTGTTGAAAGAAAAATCCTTTCTTTTTCGTTGTTTTTCGTATTGTTTCGACAGCGTATACTGTTTTAATTCCGCCTGGAATTAAAAATAAAATCAATATACTAATTGTCATCCATGCTATTGTTTTAATTACTTTTGTTTTAATTAATTTTCGGTGAGTAAATTTTATTTCTTCCATTATTCTTTATTATAACAAAATTGTTTAAAATTTAGTACATCTAAAAAAACTTAGTAAAGGTAAAACAATTTTTGGGAGTATTTTGAAATAGTTATTTATATTCTCCAATAACATATTTCATTTTAGGAAATGATTTTTTATGTTTAATAAGTATATCCCAGAAGACAAAGGACATTTCATCTTTTACGCAAAAGGAAAGTTTAAATATTAGAGAATCTATTTCACAAGGAAGATCCTTCACACCATAGCTAGGAATATATTGTCCTTCTCTAAGTTTTCTGATACTAAGTTCTTGATCTAAAAACTTCAAAAAGTGTTGCATATCTTTTGCACTATCAAATAGTAATACGATTGTTTCTTCGGTTTTTTCATCAAAATCATCCATTCTAACCATAATTTATTTTATTTGTTATTTTGTATGAAAATTTTTTTTTAACCCTGTACCTAGTAGAGAATTATTATAACTTAATTTATTAAGAAAGATTTAATATTTTATTTTTTGTAAAAAATAGTTAAAAAATTAGTAAAATCATTTAAGGTGGAGAAAAAAAAGAAATAATAAAATTGTGTTTTCACACAATTTTATTATTTTCCCGAAATTAACCAACAATAACTGGAGCAGCTACTGCTAAGTCTAATGGGAAGTTGTGAGCGTTACGTTCGTGCATAACTTCCATACCTAAGTTAGCACGGTTTAAGATGTCTGCCCAAGTGTTGATTACACGACCTTGGCTATCAACAATAGATTGGTTGAAGTTGAAACCATTTAAGTTGAATGCCATAGTACTGATACCTAAAGCAGTTAACCAGATACCGATAACTGGCCAAGCAGCTAAGAAGAAGTGTAATGAACGAGAGTTGTTAAAACTTGCGTATTGGAAGATTAAACGACCAAAGTAACCGTGTGCAGCTACGATGTTGTAAGTTTCTTCTTCTTGACCAAATTTGTAACCATAGTTAGTAGATTCACCTTCAGCAGTTTCACGGATTAAAGAAGAAGTTACTAAAGAACCGTGCATTGCAGAGAATAAAGATCCACCAAATACACCAGCAACACCAGCCATGTGGAATGGGTGCATTAAGATGTTATGTTCAGCTTGGAATACTAACATGAAGTTGAATGTTCCAGAGATACCTAAAGGCATACCATCAGAGAAGCTTCCTTGACCGATTGGGTAAATTAAGAATACTGCAGTTGCAGCTGCTACAGGAGCAGAGAATGCAACGAAAATCCAAGGACGCATACCAAGACGGAAACTTAATTCCCACTCACGCCCCATCCAGCAAGAAACACCGATTAAGAAGTGGCAAACAATTAATTGGTAAGGACCACCATTGTATAACCATTCGTCAACAGATGCTGCTTCCCAAATTGGGTAGAAGTGAACACCAATAGCGTTTGAACTTGGAATAACAGCACCACTGATGATGTTGTTTCCATACATTAATGAACCAGCAACTGGTTCACGGATACCATCGATATCAACTGGCGGTGCAGCGATAAAAGCGATGATGAAACAAGATGTAGCAGTTAATAGTGTAGGAATCATTACAACACCGAACCATCCGATGTATAAACGGTTTTCTAAACTAGTGATCCAAGAACAAAAACGTTCCCAGATATTTAAGCTTTCATATCTTTCTAAAGTAGCTGTCATATTCGTCCCCTCTTCCAATAGAAATAATAATATATGTTCCCAAGTTACGTCAACTCCCAACCATGAAAATTGGTTTGCTCTATTTTGGGAAAAATTTAAGAGTAAGGTTATAATAAAGAGTGTTAGTTTATCGAAATTTTTCTTGTGAATTAAAATCATGACATTGTTTTACGATTATCAATTACCTGTAATCGCTTGTTTCTGTCTTTTTTTTGCCATGATCTTTTACTGGATTAGCTTAAGCTTTCCAAAAAATAATTTTGTTTTTCAAGCTGGACGAATCTTAGTAACAGGAAGTAATTTTCTTTTCATGTTAATGTTAGGAATCCGTTGGGTAACCCAAGGATATTTTCCATTAAGTAATTTATATGAATCGTTAATTTTTTTAAGTTGGGGGATTTCGTTTATTCATTTAATTGTGGAATCTAAAACGCAAAGTCGTTTAATTGGAGCTATTGCTGCCCCATTATTATTTTTCTTATCTGGTTTTTCTAGCTTGACCTTACCAACAGAAATGCAAAAAGCATTACCATTAGTTCCTTCTCTTCAGTCTAACTGGCTAATGATGCATGTAAGTATGATGATGGTTAGCTATGCGACTTTAATTTTAGGATCATTACTTTCTATTTTATATTTAGCCTTCTTGTATTTTAACAATCAAAAATCAGAAGTTACAGTAACAACATCAACGGTTTCTTCCTTAAGTGTTTCAAAATTATCGTTGTTACAAACAGTGGATATTTGGAGTTATCGTATTATTGGACTTGGATTCCCTTTCTTAACAATTGGAATTATTTCAGGCGCAGTATGGGCAAATGAAGCTTGGGGATCTTATTGGAGTTGGGATCCAAAAGAAACATGGGCATTAATTACATGGTTAGTGTTTGCCATTTATTTGCATTCTCGCTTATTAAAAGGTTGGCAAGGAAAACAAGCGGCTATTTTAGGATCTTGTGGGTTTTTTGTGATTTGGATTTGTTACTTAGGTGTCAATTTCTTAGGCAAAGGATTACATAGTTATGGTTGGGTATTATAAATTAAAATTCATATTTGTTTAGAATATGAATTTTAACTTTTTTTTTTAGTATGCTAATCCCATACTACGTGTTGTTTCTCCTCCTAAATAAACACGAACACTTAAGAAATCTGTTGGACATGCACTTTCACAGCGTTTGCACCCAACACAGTCTTCTGTTCTTGGAGCAGAAGCGATTTGTCCTGCACGACAATCAGCCCAAACTACCATTTCTAAAACGTCAGTTGGACAAGCTCGTA
>Ga0228701_1001749_pt1 | contig 14158 bp, 9 predicted proteins | sample McNCre117_Aug_MG_2_FD_178017 | JGI IMG/M metagenome (GOLD analysis project Ga0228701, IMG submission 178017) | Freshwater microbial communities from McNutts Creek, Athens, Georgia, United States - 11-17_Aug_MG | ecosystem: Environmental > Aquatic > Freshwater > Creek | place: USA: Georgia...
GGCCACAACGAAATCGGAGACCTCTACATCCAGGGCCCCAGCAGCGCCCTGATGTACTGGAACAACCGCGACAAAACCCGCGACACCTTCCAGGGCGTGTGGACCAAAAGCGGCGACAAATACACCCGCGACCCGGACGGCTACTACACCTACGCCGGCCGCAACGACGACATGCTGAAAGTCAGCGGCATTTATGTCTCGCCGTTTGAGGTCGAGGCCACGCTGGTGCAGCACCCCGCCATTCTGGAAGCCGCCGTGATCGGCAAGGAAGACACCGACGGCCTGACCAAGACCAAGGCCTTCATCGTGCTCAAGCAAGGCCAGAGCCTGACGCAAGAAGAGGTCAAAGCCTTCGTGAAGGAGCGCCTGGCCCCTTACAAGTACCCACGCTTCATCGAGTTTGTGGCCGAGCTGCCCAAGACCGCCACTGGCAAAATCCAGCGTTTCCGTTTGCGCGATCTGGAGAAATCAGCCCACTGACGGGCCCGCTTCGAGTCGCCCCCTGTGATCAGGGGCTTTTTTCAGGAGGCATGCCTGACGTGGGGGCTGCACGCAGCGCCAGCACCCGGTCAATTTCGGCCTGCAAGGCCGTCTGCGACATGGGTTTGGAGACATAACCATCGGCCCCGGCCGCCAAAAAGCGCTCCCGGTCTCCGGTCATCGCATGGGCCGTGACCATGAGCACCACACTGCGCTGGCCTGTGACAGCTTCACATTCGCGCAAATGCCCCAGCGCTGTGATGCCATCCATCACCGGCATCATGACGTCCATCAACACCACATCAAAGTGCTCAACGGCCATGCGATCGAGTGCCTGTTGCCCGTCATGTGCGGTGGCGTACTGGCAACCCATGCGTTGCAGCATGATTTCGGCCAGCTTGCGGTTGATCTCATGGTCTTCCACCAGCAACACCCTGAGGCGACTGACCGCGGATTCGGACACGACTGGCAGTGGCGCATCGGCTTGAGCCAGCCAATGGGCCAATTCGTGGTTGGCCTTTTCCATCGGAAAAGTCACCACAAAACACGCGCCCTGCCCAGGGTGACCCCGTGCGGTCACATCTCCACCCATCAACTGCACCAAACTGCGTGTGATGGCCAGGCCCAGTCCGGTGCCTCCAAATGAACGGGTCACCGAACCATCGGCCTGGGTGAACGGGCTGAACAAGGCCTCGGTGCGTGAAGGATCAAAACCAATGCCCGTGTCCGTGATGCTGATGCGCAACATCACGGCCTGTTCGTCATGGGCCATCGGCAAGGCTTCGGTTTGAACCGTCACCGACCCTTCTGAGGTGAATTTGATCGCATTGCCAATCAAATTGGTCAGGACCTGGCGCACACGCACCGGGTCAAGACGCCCCCAGTCGGGAAACGCCGGATCAGGCATCAGATTCAGCGCAATGCCTTTTGCCCGAGCCAGTGGCTCCAGCGAGCGCACCGTGTGGCGGATCAGTTGAGCCGGGCTGAGCATCTCGGGTTGCAATTCCAGGGCCTTGGCTTCGATCTTCGAAAAATCCAGGATCTCGTTGATGATCTGAAGCAAATGGTGCGCCGAATCCCGCGCCAAGATCAGGTATTCCTTTTGCGCAGGCGTGGTGGACTGCTCCAGCGCCAGTTCGGTCATGCCCACGATGCCATTCATCGGCGTTCGGATTTCGTGGCTCATGTTGGCCAAAAACTCCCCCCGCATGCGGTTGGCTTGTTCTGCTTTGTCTTTGGCCTCGACCAGCAAGTCCTGTGTTTTCTGAATGGCCGTGAAATCCTGCATCACCCCGATGAACACATGCTCGTTGTCCATGCGGGTTTCGTTGATCGTGACACGCACCGGAAACAAGCTGCCATCTTCGCGTCGCCCCAACATGACCCGAGGGGTGTTGACCAGGCGCTTGTGTCCTGTCGCCAGGTAACTGGCCATGTAAGCATCATGCTGCTGACGGTGCTGGTCGTCCATCAGCAAACGGATGTTTTGCCCCATCAAGGCTTGCTGCGGGTAACCGAAAATGGCCTCGGTCGCTGCATTGCACTGGAGAATCTGGCCTTGGGCATTGGCCACCACGATGGCCTCTGGCACCGATTTGAAGATGCCTGTGAGTTTGCTCTCGCTGAGCCTCAATTGGCGCTCAACCTGTTCACGTTCGGTGATTTCCTGGCTCAACTGACGGATCGCCAATTGCCGGTCTTCGGACAATTGCCGAGAAGTCTGCAAGGCCGACCGGATGCGTCGCACCGACAACCAGATCAGGAAAAGCCCGCACAACAGCCACGCCAGCAACACCGAAAACGTGCGGTTCAACACCGCCGTGCTGGCGGTTTGCCACTGCGACACCGGCAAAACGACCTCCAGGGCCCCCCGCACATCACCGTCTTTCCATTGGGTGAATGGTGAGCCGGGGTAGCTGTTGTGGCAAGCCACGCAGCGCGGCAACATGCGATCCGCCTGGGCAAAGCGCAGGACACGTTGGCCGTTCATCACTTCTTCACGCACAAAAGGCTCATTCGGATGGACTTTCAGGTGCGCCAGTGCCTGCCGCTGAAAGTCATCGAGCTGTCTTTCGGCTTGCCGCCAGGGAAACGGCAAATCGCTGTAAAGATTGATTTGCGTGCCACCATCCATCTTCGACAGGTAATGCCCCAGATCAATGGTCAGGGTGGCTGGCAACGGCAAGGCATTGTCTCGGGATTGGTAATCATGGGTGACCGTCAACCCCCCCTGAATGGCACGGGGAACCAATTCCTGGGTGTAAAAATTTCGAAATTGCGTGACCGAGTCGGCGTGATCCCGGGCGCTTTCCACCGCGTATTGACGCACCACCTTTTCACTGGACTGGTAGGTGTAGAACACCACCCAGACGCACGCAACGCACAGCACAGCGGCCAGCCACTGCATGGGCCAGCGCCGCAGGGCTTGCTCAATCATTTGGCTGACTTGACGGATAAATTGCACATACGACCTTTTGGATACGAAATGCATCATAACCAAGCACCCGTGAACAAACTCGCATGCATTCGAGAGAACAAACCGAACACAGATGCCCCACCCCCTGCCCTCAATCTGAAAATTACTTCTTTTTTGATTTATTCACGTCAAAAACCAGCTTACTAATACATAAAACTATAAAATCATCAGCAATTACTGTTTTTTCAAGCAAGGTTTTCCCCAATGCAAGTCAAATCGCGTCTGATGGTCGGAGGGCTGGTCACATTTATCGGCTTGGTGCTGGTGACCCTGGTCTCCCTGTTCATGGCCAAGTCGTCCATGCTGGAAGACCGCAAACTCAAGACCCGGCACCTGGTCGAAAGCGCCCATGCGGTTCTGACCCATTACCAGGGGCTGCAAAAAGCGGGCACGCTCGACAAGGCAGAAGCACAAGCGGCGGCCATGCAGACCATCCGGGCCATGCGCTATGAGCAAAAAGAATATTTCTGGATCCATGACCTGACCACCCCGGTGCCCAAGATGCTGATGCACCCGACCGTGGCTGCTCTTGAGGGCAAGGTGCTGGACATGGCCAACTTCAACTCGGCCACCACCTTGCAAGCCGGTGATCAAGGGCCCATCGAGCACACGGCCGATGGCAAAAAGAACATTTTTGTCGCTTTCAACGAAGTCGTGCAAAAAGCAGGACACGGCTTTGTGACCTACAACTGGTCCAAACCCAAAGCTGGCGGCGGCACCACCGACGAGCTTTTTGAAAAGCTCTCTTATGTCAAGAAGTTTGACGAGTGGGGCTGGGTGGTGGGCTCGGGCATCTACATCGACGACCTGGAGCAAAAATTCTGGCAACTGGCCCGCCAGTTCAGCTTGATTGTGCTGGCGGTCATGACCGCCATCGCCGTGGTGATCCGCTGGCAAATGCTGAGCATCACACGCCCACTTGAAAACCTGCGAGCCATGGTGGTGGGGGTCGAAAAAACTTCTGACTTCTCACGCCGCATGGACATCCACAGTCAGGACGAAGTGGGTCAAACCGCCATCGCGTTCAACCAGCTCATGGCGGCTCAACAGCGCGCCGTCAGCGAAGTCAACCGCGTGGTGGCCGCCATTGCCGCCGGTGATTTCAGCCAGCGCGTGGACATTGAACTGCGTGGCGATCTGGCCATCATGAAAAACGCCGTGAACGCCAGCGCAGACAGCGTCAACGCCACCATGCAGGCTTTGCAGGACGTGATGCAAGCGCTCAACAATGGCGACTTCAGCCAGCGCATGTCGGCCCAGGTCAAAGGAGACTTGCGCAGCGCTGTTGACCAGGCCATGCAAGCCATGCAGCTCCTGCTGGACGATGTGGGCAATGTGATGAACGCTGTGGCCCAAGGCGATCTGTCGGGCCGCATCGTGGCAGAAGGCCGCGGCGATCTGTCCTCACTCAAGGACAACATCAACCGTTCACTGCAAGCCCTGAGTGGCACCATGAACGCGATCAACACCAACACCCGCCAGGTAGCGGCTGCGGCCAACGAAACCAGCCAGGCCATCAACCAGATCAGCGATGGCGCGCAAAACCAAATGCACGCCATTGGCCAGCTGACCAACGCCGTGCGTGAAACCGCCACTTCGGTGCACGACGTATCGCGCAACACAGAGACCGCCAGCGCCCGCACCCGCGAATCGGTGGACATCGTGCGTGCAGGCCGCGACAAGATGGCCACCATGGTCGAGGTGGTCAACGGCATTGCGGCCAACTCCGAAAAAATCAACAAAATCACCGAAGTGATTGAAGGCATCGCCAACAAGACCAACTTGCTGTCGCTCAATGCGGCCATTGAAGCCGCCCGCGCCGGCGAACACGGCAAAGGCTTCTCGGTGGTGGCCGAAGAGGTGGGCAAACTGGCCGCCAACAGCGCCCAAAGCACGCAAGAGATTGCCCAACTGGTGCAACAAGCGGTGTTTGAGGCCCGCCGCGCCGTGGCCACCGTACAAGAGGTCAGCCGCGACATGGAGCGCATCGAAATGGGCGCGCACGAGTCCGACGGCATGATGCAACGCATCTCGGCCGCGCTGGAGCAACAAAGCTCTGCCGTTCAGGAGATCAACAACAACATGGCCAACCTGAACAAGATCGCCGAATCGAACGCCTCGGCCAGCGAAGAAATCGCCGCTACCGTGATCGAACTGTCAAAAATCGCCGAAGGCACCCGCCGCGAAGTGGACAAGTTCCGGGTCTGAGCGCTCGAATTGCCGCCGGCAACAAAACAAGCAGGGCCCCAATGGGGCCCTGCTTGTTTTGGCAAGCGCCCCAGGCTGGAGCGCCACGCATCAGGTGTCCTTGCTGATCTTGATGCTCGGGAACTTGCTTGAAAAATCCTTGGCCTGGGCCGCGATCTTGATCGCCACCTGCCGCGCCACACGCTTGTAAATCTGCGCCACGTCACCCTCAGGGTCAGACACCACGGTGGGCTTGCCATTGTCGGCCTGCAAGCGGATTTGCATATTCAGGGGCAGCGCTCCCAGGTAGTCGATTCCCTTTTCTGCGGCGTAGCGCTGACCACCGTCTTCCCCAAAAATGTGCTCCACATGGCCGCAGTTCGTGCAAACGTGCACCGCCATGTTCTCGACCAGGCCCAGGATCGGCACCCCCACCTTGTCGAACATGGCCACACCCTTGCGGGCATCCAGCAAGGCGATGTCCTGCGGGGTGGTCACGATCACGGCACCGGTCATGGGCACACGCTGGGAGAGCGTCAACTGGATGTCACCCGTACCGGGCGGCATGTCCACGATCAAATAGTCCAAGTCTTTCCAGTTCGTCTGGCGCAGCAGCTGCTCCAGCGCTTGGGTGGCCATGGGGCCGCGCCAGATCATGGCGTCATTCTGGTCCACCAAAAAGCCGATCGACATGACCTGCACGCCATGGTTTTCCATGGGTTCCATGGTTTTGCCGTCCTGGCTCTCTGGGCGTCCGGTGATGCCCATCATCATGGGCTGACTGGGGCCGTAGATGTCGGCATCCAGCAAGCCCACCTTGGCCCCCTCGGCCGCCAGCGCCAGCGCCAGGTTGGCGGCTGTGGTGCTTTTACCCACACCGCCCTTGCCCGAGGCCACGGCCACGATGTTCTTGACTTGCGGCAGCAAGGCCACGCCACGCTGAGCTGCATGGGCAATGATGTTGATGCTTACGTTGGCCGACACATTGCTCACCCCGACCACGCTCTTGGCAGCGGCAATCAGGGCCTGACGAATCGCCGGAATCTGGCTGTTGGCGGGATAACCGAGTTCCACGTCAAACGACACATCGCCGCCCGCCACGGTCAGGTTCTTCAACTGCTTGGCCGAAACGAAATCCTTGCCTGTGTTCGGGTCAACAACGGTTTGCAGGGCTTGAAGCAATTGTTCTGGGGTGGCCATGGGCAAGAATCCACAAAAAAGATGCCAGAGTCTACCCAAGCCCGGGTGTCCCCTGATTCCGCGAGGTTGAAACCCCTCTAGGATAGTAAAAATGACAAATTCAACAGGCTTGATACTTTCCGGTGGCGGGGCCAGGGCAGCCTACCAAGTGGGCGTCCTGGCCGCCATCACCCGCATGCGACGGCAAGCCGGTGCGGCACAGGGCAACCTGTTTCCGGTCATCTCAGGCACCTCGGCCGGGGCCATCAACGCCGCCTTTTTGGCCTGCAATGCCGACAACTTCGACGGGGCCATCAACGAGCTGGTCGAAGTCTGGCAACAGTTTCAGGTCGAACAGGTGTACCACTCTGATGTCCTGGGCATGATCCGGTCCGGGGCGCGGTGGATGTCTTTGCTGTCGCTGGGTTGGCTGATCACCCAAAAACGGTTTCGACCCAAGTCCTTGCTCGACAACACCCCCTTGAGCATCCTGTTGAAAGAGCGTCTGGATCTGGACCGGTTGCCCGACCTGCTGACGCAAGGCCACCTGAAGGCCCTGGCCATCACCGCGTCGAGCTACAGCACGGGCGAGCATGTGACTTTTTACGACAGTTGTCAGGCCGTGACACCCTGGGTTAGGAACCAGCGCCTGTCGCAGCATGGCCGCCTGACGCATGCGCACTTGCTGGCCAGCTCGGCGATCCCCTTCATTTTCCCGGCCATGCGTCTGCAAGGCCCTCAGGGCAGCGCTTTTTTCGGGGATGGCTCGATGCGGCAAACCGCGCCCATTTCGCCCGCCATCCATCTGGGTGCCAACAAAATTCTGGTGGTGGGCGCGGGGCGCATGCTCGAGCCCAAACAGCAAAGCCATGAAGAACCAGCATACCCCTCGCTGGCCCACATTGCAGGGCATGCCTTGTCCAGCATTTTTCTGGATTCGCTGGCGGTCGATGTGGAACGGATGCAGCGCATCAACCAGACGCTGCAGCTCATCCCTGAAGAAAAACGGCAAAGCACGCACCTTCGGCCAGTGGATTTGCTGCTGATCGCGCCCTCGCAGCGGCTGGATGCGATCGCCGCCCGGCATGCGGATGCCCTGCCGCAAACCGTCAAAAGCCTGCTGCGCACCCTGGGGGCCAGCCCAACATCCTTCCAGGGCCAAGGCCATGCCCTGGTCAGCTACCTGCTGTTTGAAGCCGCCTACACCCGCGAACTGATCGAACTCGGTGAATCCGATGCGCAGGCCCAGCGCGAAGAGATCCACCGGTTCTTCGGCTGGCCACTGCATGCTTGACGCTCGGCCGGCACCATGGGTGCTTTCCGGCTCCCCAAAACCTAGCGTCTAAAATCATCAGCTTGTTTTCTGGGCTTTGAGCCCCTTCTGACATGTCCAAGCGCCAACTTTTCGTCACCACCGCCCTGCCGTATGCCAACGGCAATTTCCACATCGGCCACATCATGGAATACATCCAGGCCGACATCTGGGTGCGCTACCAGCGCATGCAGGGCAGCGAGGTGAATTTTGTGGGCGCTGACGACACGCACGGCGCGCCGATCATGATTGCGGCAGAAAAAGCCGGCAAAACGCCCCAGCAGTTTGTGGCGGACATCGCCGCTGGCCGCAAGCCCTATCTGGACGGTTTTCACATCGCGTTTGACAACTGGCACAGCACTGATGGCCCCGAAAACCACGAGCTGGCCCGCCAGATTTACCGTGACCTGCGCGACATTTCCGAGGCCGATGGCGGCTCGCTGATCGAAGTACGCGCTGTGGAGCAGTTCTTTGACCCAGAAAAGAACATGTTCCTGCCGGACCGCTTCATCAAGGGCGAGTGCCCCAAGTGCCACGCCAAGGACCAATATGGCGACAACTGCGAAGTCTGCGGCGCAGTCTACGCCCCTACCGACCTGATCAATCCGTTTTCGGCACTGTCGGGTGCCAAGCCTGAGCTCAAAACTTCCGAACATTTCTTCTTCAAACTGTCCGATCCACGCTGCGTGGCGTTTTTGACCGAATGGACCCAGGACGGCAAGCTGCAGCCCGAGGTGGCCAACAAGGTCAAGGAATGGTTCAGTGTGCGCACCAACCCCGACGGCACGACCAGCGAGGGCCTGGGCGACTGGGACATCTCGCGCGACGCGCCCTACTTCGGCATCGAGATCCCCGATGCGCCGGGCAAATATTTTTATGTCTGGCTCGATGCGCCCGTGGGCTACCTCGCGTCCCTGAAAAACCTGCTGGACAAGCGCGGTGAAGACTACAACGCCTACATGGCCAACCCGAATCTGGAGCAGATCCACTTCATCGGCAAGGACATCGTCACCTTCCACACGCTGTTCTGGCCCGCCATGCTGCATTTCAGCGGTCGCAAAACACCCAACAAGGTCAATGTGCACGGCTTCTTGACCGTCAACAACGGTGAAAAAATGAGCAAGAGCCGGGGCACGGGTCTGGACCCGCTCAAGTACCTGAGCCTGGGCATGAACCCTGAGTGGTTGCGCTACTACCTGGCGGCCAAGCTGTCGGGCCGCAACGAAGACATCGACTTCAATGCCGAAGACTTCATGGCCCGGGTCAACAGCGATTTGGTGGGCAAGTTCATCAACATCGCTTCGCGCTCGGCCGGTTTCATCGCCAAGCGGTTTGAAGGTCAGTTGGGCACCGTGAGTGCCGATGGCCAAACTTTGCTTTTCGCCCTGCAAGCCGCCACACCCGGCATTGCCGCTTTTTATGAAGAGCGCGAGTACGGCAAGGCGCTGCGCGAAATCATGCTGTTGGCCGACAAGGTCAACGCTTATGTGGACCAGAACAAGCCTTGGGAACTGGCCAAACAAGAAGGCCAGGAAGAGCGTCTGCACGATGTGTGCACCGCCTGCATCGAAGCTTTCCGCCTGCTGACTCTGCAACTCAAACCCGTGCTGCCCGCGCTGGCCGCGCAAGTCGAGGCCTTCCTGAAGGTCGACTCCTTCACCTTCGCCAGTGCCCAAGAACTGCTGGGCGCGGGCCACCTGATCCAGGCTTACCAGCACCTGATGCAACGTGTCACCCCCGAACAACTCGAAGCCTTGTTTGAAGTGCCTGAACCCGTGACGCCAGTCGTGGTACCCGGCGGCGAAGAGATCGCCCCCACCATTTCCATCGACGACTTCGCCAAGGTCGATCTGCGCATTGCCCAGATCGTCAACTGCGAGCCGGTCGAAGGCTCGGTCAAGCTGCTGCGCCTGACACTGGACGTGGGCGAAGGCCGCACCCGCAATGTGTTCTCGGGCATTGCCAGCATGTACAAGCCCGAAGACCTGATCGGCAAACTCACCGTGATGGTGGCCAACCTGGCTCCCCGCAAGATGAAGTTTGGCGTTTCCGAAGGCATGGTGCTGGCCGCCAGCCATGCGGACGAAAAAGCCGAACCTGGCATCCATGTGCTGCACCCCTGGCCAGGGGCCAAGCCCGGCATGCGCATTCACTGAAGCACATCACCAGCAAACGGGGTACACGCATGAAATTCAATGTCGATCTGTTTCACCCCAAACTGCTGGACAGCCTGCACGGCTACAACCGCCAGCGGCTGAGCCAGGACATCGGCGCAGGGCTCACCGTGGGCGTGGTGGCCTTGCCACTGGCCATGGCTTTTGCCATCGCCTCGGGGCTCAAACCCGAAGCCGGGCTCTTCACAGCCATCATCGCGGGTTTTTTGATCTCGGCCCTCGGCGGCAGCCGGGTACAAATTGGCGGGCCAGCAGGGGCGTTCATCGTCATTGTTTACGGCATTCTGGAGCGCTATGGTTTGGCCAACCTGATCCTGGCCACGGCCATGTCGGGTGTGCTGCTCTTCCTGATGGGTTTGTTCCGGCTGGGCACCTTGATCCGCTTCATTCCGGTGTCGGTGGTGATTGGTTTTACCAATGGCATTGCGGTTCTGATCATGCTGTCGCAGATCAAGGATTTCCTGGGCCTCCAAGTCACCGCCATGCCAGCCGACTTTTTCGGCATGCTGGGCACGCTGAGCCAACACCTGCACACCACCAACCTGGCCGCCTTGTTGGTGGCGCTGGGCTCGTTGTCACTGCTGGTGGGCTGGCTGCGACTGGGCCGCCGCTTGCAAGACACGTCCTACCAATGGGTCAGCACGGTGCCTGGCTCCATCATTGCCTTGCTGCTGGCCACACTGGGCACCCTGGCTTTGTCCCTGCCGGTGGAGACCATCGGCAGCAAATTTGGCGGCATTCCCGCCGCCTTGCCTGCTTTCAGCTGGCCCGCTTTCAGCTGGGACAGTGCCCGCTTCCTGATCATGCCGACCATGACACTGGCGCTGCTGGGGGCCATCGAATCACTGCTGTGCGCCCGCATTGCCGATGGCATGACCGATGACCGCCACGATCCCAACCAGGAACTGATGGCCCAGGGTGTGGCCAATTTTGTGACCCCGTTTTTCGGCGGCATGCCAGCCACCGGCACGATTGCCCGCACGGTGACCAACATCAAAAGCGGCGGCACCACCCCGATCGCCGGCATGGTGCACGCCCTCACGCTGTTGGCCGTGGTGTTGGTGGCCGCGCCGTTGGCTGCGCACATCCCGCTGCCGGCGCTGGCGGCCATCTTGATGTTTGTGGCCTGGAACATGGGCGAGTGGCGTGAATTCCTGCTGCTGCGCCAGTACCGCACGCCCTACCGGATCACTTTGCTGGCGGTGTTTTTCCTGACTGTGGTGTTTGACCTGACGGTTGCCGTCGAAGTGGGTTTGGTGGCTGCCTGTCTGACCTTCATTTACCGGATTTCAAGCCTGAGCCGCAGCGAACCCGTCAGCCACATCGACCACCCGACGCTGGTCGGTCATGACGCCCACATCCAGGCCTGGCGCATTTACGGCGCAGTGTTCTTCGGTGCCGTCAAACTGATCGAGGAAATCGAAGATCAGCTGTGCACCCCCATTCTGGTGGTAGACCTGAAAAACGTGATTTACATTGATTCATCCGGCGCCGATGCCTTGATGAACCTGATCCACACATGCCGCAAAAAAAATGTGCAGCTGATCGTGTGCGGTTTGCTGCACCAGCCACTGGACATTGCCACCCGCAGCGGCATGCTGCATCACCTGAATGGCATGCTCGAGCCCGACCTGCCAGCCGGTCTGAGCCGGGCTGTCAGCCTGAGCCACGGGCTGGCCCGGTAAAATCCTGCTGTTCGGGCTTTGAAAGGCAAGTGCCTTTTCGAGAGTCCATTTATTGATACATCGAAAGTCATCTCATGTCCATTTTTCGCCGCCCCGACTACGTGTCCGAAGCCACCCAATTCATTGACCAACTCAAGGCCCAGCGACCTGAACTCGAAGCCCAGCAACGCCAAGGCCGTGCCCTGCTGTGGGAACAACCGGTCAGCCGCGAAAATCAACAGGAATTCAAGGCGGGTCGTGTGGCCCAAAAGCCTTACGTTTACCAGACTGCCGCCTGAGCCGCTGCCCGGTTGACGCATTCGCCAGCGCATTGCCTGTTTGATGACCTCGCCCCAAGAAACCACTGAGCTGCCGCAAGCGCTCCAGCACGACCTTGCTGCCATGCCGCAGGTGGTCGATCACGTGGCCGTGGCCCGGTTGTATGGCGAGCCGCTGTTTTCCATGCCCAGCGACCTCTACATTCCGCCGGACGCGCTGGAGGTGTTTCTCGAAGCCTTCGAGGGTCCGCTGGACTTGCTTTTGTACCTGATCCGCAAGCAAAACTTCAACATCCTGGACATTCCGATGGCGGGCGTGACACGCCAGTACCTCAGCTACGTCGACGAAATCCGCCAGCACAACCTGGAACTGGCGGCCGAATACCTGCTGATGGCGGCCATGCTGATCGAGATCAAGTCGCGCATGCTGCTGCCCCCTAAAAAAGTGGCCGATGGTGAAGAGGTCGAAGACCCCCGCGCCGAGCTGGTGCGGCGTCTGCTCGAATACGAACAAATGAAGCTCGCCTCGATCCAGCTCAATGAGCTGCCGCACTACGGGCGCGATTTCATCAAGGCGCAGGTGTACATCGAGCAGAGCCTGCAACCACGCTTCCCTGATGTGAGCATGGACGAGTTACAAGCGGCTTGGCGCGACATCCTCAAGCGCGCCAACCTGGTGCAACATCACAAAATCAGCCGCGAAGAGCTCAGTGTGCGTGAGCACATGACGATCGTGCTCAAGCACCTGCAAGGGCGAAAGTTCGTGGAGTTTGAAAACCTGTTTGACCCCAGCCTGGGCACGCCTGTGCTGGTGGTGACTTTCATCGCCCTGCTGGAATTGGCCAAAGAAACCCTGATCGAGATCACCCAGGCCGAGGCCTTTGCGCCCATCTATGTGCGCCTGGCATACACCCCCAGCTGAGCGCCAACGGCCGCCTTCAGGTTCAGACCGACTCACCCCGTGGACCACGTCCCATCAGCACCTGCACGGCCTCACGGGCCTGCAATTGACCGTCGAGCAAGGCCACCACAGCTTCGGTGATGGGCATGTCCACCGACAGGCTTTGGGCGCGTTGCCAAACAGTGCGAGCGCTGTACACACCTTCGGCCACATGGCCCAGCGAATCCACGGCCTGCGCCAGCGTCATGCCTTGTGCCAAGAGCAAGCCCACTTTGCGGTTGCGGCTGAGATCGCCTGTCGCGGTCAGCACCAGGTCGCCCAGGCCAGACAGGCCCATGAAGGTTTCGGTTTTGGCTCCAAGCGCCAAGCCCAGGCGGGTCATTTCGGCCAGGCCCCGGGTGACCAGCGCAGCACGAGCGTTCAGGCCCAGGTTCAGACCGTCACACAAGCCCGTCGCAATCGCCAGCACGTTCTTGACGGCACCCCCGACTTCCACACCAACGATGTCGTCATTGGCATAGACCCGCAAGGCAGCCCCGTGAAAGGCTTGCACCATCGCATCACGCACAGGGGCATGAGCGCTGGCCGCCACCAGGGCAGTCGGCTGGCTGCGCGCCACTTCAAGTGCAAAACTGGGGCCACTCAGGGCCCCCGCCAGCAGATGGGGGGCCGCTTGGGCCTGGACTTCGTGGGGCATCAGGCCCGTGCCTGACTCAAACCCTTTGCACAACCAGACCACTGGAACATCCACGCCCTGCAAAGCCTGCAAAGCGCCCCGCAGACCCGCCATGGGGGTGGCCACCACAAAGAGATCGGTCGGCTCAGCGATCAGACCCACCATGGGGCTACTGACCACCGACAACCCTGCCGGCAATTCAATACCCGGCAAATACCGGGCATTTTGATGCGCAGCGGCCATGGCCGCTGCCTGCTCTGCATCACGGGCGTGCAAGCGCACGCTGTGTCCGGCGGGATGGCGGCAGGCCGCCATCGCCATGGCCGTGCCCCAGGCACCGGCACCGATCACCGTGATGTGCATCACTGGCTGAATGACCCCGGCGCTTACTGGGTCACGGCAGCGGCTTGCTGCGCTTGTTGCTGCTCGTACATGGCCTGGAAGTTGATTTCAGCCAGGTGCACGGGCGGAAAGCCTGCGCGTGTGACCAGATCGGCCACGCTGGCGCGCAGGTAGGGGTACACGATTTGTGGGCAGGCGATGCCCATGACGGGGCCCATCTGGTCTTCAGGCAGATTGCGGACCTCGAAGATGCCGCCTTGCTTGCACTCAACCAAGAACACGGTCTTGTCAGCGATCTTGGTGTGCACCGTGGCGGTCACGCACACTTCAAACACACCGTCAGCCACGGGAGCAGCTTCCACGCCCAACTGAATGTCCACGCTGGGTTGCTGCTGTTCCAGCAAGATGGCAGGCGAATTGGGCTGCTCCAGAGAGGCTTCTTTCAGATACACGCGCTGGATCTGGAAAACAGGGTTTTGAACTTCGGGG
>Ga0228701_1001750_pt1 | contig 14154 bp, 7 predicted proteins | sample McNCre117_Aug_MG_2_FD_178017 | JGI IMG/M metagenome (GOLD analysis project Ga0228701, IMG submission 178017) | Freshwater microbial communities from McNutts Creek, Athens, Georgia, United States - 11-17_Aug_MG | ecosystem: Environmental > Aquatic > Freshwater > Creek | place: USA: Georgia...
CAATACTTCTGAGTAACTTCTTGGCAGTGTTCTCGAGCGCGATGCTACTCACGCTGATCATGTCTTACAGCACCACCTTCGGCTGGGGCTTCGACGTTTGGAACGACGAACCCGGTTGGTTCTGGTCGGTGAACCTAGCTACCGTTGCCATGGTTTCACTCGGTCTCGGTATGTGGTCGAAAAACTTCGGCTGGCGAGCCATCGCTCCCCTATCACTGAGCGCTTCGGCAATTGTCCTAGTTATTAATTCGGTTGGAACCTTTGAAGACCGCTGGCGCATCGCCGTTCTAAGCGTGGCGCTAATCGCAGTTCTGATCTCGGTTCGACTAAGCCGAAATGCCAGATGGGCGGTTCCAGAAGGAAATGACAAGGAATACCTAACTGATCTTCAACAACGTGAAGATAACTCGCTCAAGCGTTTCGGTATTGCCATTTCAATCTTGCTTTCGGCATACGCAGCCATCGCTCTGATTCAACAGTTAGTTGTTACCGGCGGTGTTCCATTCGACGGAATTGCAACCTTGACCACGGCGGTCGTTTGGTTGCTAGGTGCTCGCATCAATCGCAGCTGGGTCAGTGCAATCGTTGACACCGATCAGACCATCCTTACGCTCCGAAACTCAGCTTCGGCGGTAGGTCTTTCATTCTTGGGCCTCGGAGTGCTCTCAATAATTGACGGCGTCGATTTCAAGATTGGTTTAGCAACCGCCGTCGGGCTACTGTTGCTGGTCTTTGTTCTTGAGCGATTCGCTAAGTTCTTGCTACTACCGACTTTTGCGGTAACCATTGCCGCCTGGGTGACGATTACCTTTGGTCTGATTTGGTATCTGGAACCAGAATCGAATGAGTACTACCGACCATTTGGTTTCTACCTAATTGCAACGGCACTTGTGCTCTCGATTCGTGAACTCTGGAATTTCAAACAGGTTCGCACCTGGGCAATCTACCCAGCCGGAGCCATCGGTGTTCTATCGGTCTTTACTTTTTACCGAATCAAAATTGACACCGACTCCGTCGAAATTGCATTGGCACTGGCCTCGACCCTAATTGCCATCAATGTGTTCCCTGTTTTGGTTACCTGGCTAACCAAAAGAGCCGGAGCATCGGCCACTTCCGCAAATAAGTGGATTCCGGTTGTTCAGTCTTCCGTCGTTGCTGTCATGGTGGCCATCAATTTCGTTTCCGAGGGGGCAAAGCCTTACCTAATGAGTGTGGCTAGCGGCTTCCTATTGGTGGCACTCCTAGCCATGCTGCTTTTCAAGGGCAAAGAACTCGGATCCCGATTTGGCGAGCAAGCCTATGTGGCTATCGGGCTATCGGTAATTCTTTCAGGGTTCTCCTACGGCATTGAAGCGCTCAAGATTCAGAGCGGATTCATATTGGTCGAAGGTGTCTTGATTTTGGCTTACGCACTTATTGCCAAGAACATTCGCTGGGCGAACGTTGGTTACGGTGTGACCAGCCTGAGCATTTTGATCGCCAACAGCGCTTGGGGAACTAAGGAAAACTCGAGTCTCGTTGCGGTTGGTGCCATCCTCCTGGGAGCTGCCTGCAACCTAGGCCTCGTCTGGGCATCTTCGAAGTTTGGCAAAGGTGATTTGGTAACCAAGCTGGTAACCCGAATTACTACCGGCTTGTCGCTGGTAACAATCGTTTCCAGCGCAGAACGTTTTGTTCCTCTCGATGCGAACGCCTATTGGATTTTGGTAGGAACACTTTTGGCAATCGCGCTCATAGTTGAACTTCGCAAAGCCTCCAACTTTGCATTCATTTACATCGGCGCCGCTCTAATCGCGGCTAGCCCAACTTTCTACGGTCAACCGGAAATCAACTTCAATGCTCGCATTGCAGCGGTTCTGTTGGTGCTCAGCGTGGTTTTGATCCGTCGCAGCTTGTTGGGCAAGAACCTCTACTGGGCTCTAGGTGCTCAAGTAGCGGCAGGTATCCTTGGTTACTTCGTGGCTCGCATTGGCTACAACCAGTTCAAGCTTGAATGGAACGGACCGGAAGCTTACGCATTCGTCATCGCTATCCTGCTGGCCCTAACCGCTTTCATAACTAGCGGCAGCACCGGCAAATTTGCCAGCTACCTAAAGCTTGATGTTCCGGTGTTGGTCGCAACTATCCCTAGCTTGATTTACGGAAGCGCCCCAAACCTCGACACCCCAGCCGAGAACACCACTCGCCTACTGGTTGCATCTGCTCTTATCTGGGGTCACAACGTTTGGCGCACCCTCCAACGTAAACAGCTTGCTTGGCTAATTGCCCAGGCGCTCACCGGCTTGCTTTTCGCCTGGTGCGCGGTTCGAGCACTCTATGTGAACACCACCCTCGAGTGGGACGGACCTGAGCTCTACTCAATTGCTGTACTTCTCACAGTGCTGGTTGGACTCCGCTTGGCAAGCCAACAAAACCTTCTCAAGGAAACCATTTACCGTTTTGGTCTCCCAGTAGCTGTCGCGATTACGCCTAGCGTAATTTATTCCTGGACGAGTGTCACCAAACAGTTCAGCGAACTGGATTCAACCGAAATCACTCGCACCATCGCAGTGCTGGTTATTGCCGCTGCCGCAATGGTTTTTGGAATCCTGAAGGCGAACCGCGGGCTCAACCTAGTTGGCACAGTTGAACTTTGGCTGATCGGTGTTCCTGGCCTTTGGTTCAAGACTTCGGCCATCGACAATGGTTCGGCAGATCTCGAACTTCGCGGACTCATCATTGCCGGGGTCATCTACTGGGCAATTGCTCTGCTTCGCAAATACTCTGGGCTCAAACTCAAGAGCATTGTCTTTATCGGTATCCCAGTGTCCGTAGTTTTGGCACCCGCGATCTATCACACGCTTTCCACTCTGGGCGGCGCTGAGCTTCGCACCCTCGACTGGTGGCGCTTCTCGATCGTCCTAACTGTTTCGCTGGTACTGCTAATCACCGGCTCACTTCGCGAAATTGGTGGAACCTTCTTCCCTGGTTTGATTGGTGTGATTATTACCGTGCTTCCTTACGGCTTCCACCCGCTTAGCAACAAGGAGTGGTTCCTCTGGGCGATTTTGCTCGGCGTCGCGGCGCTTTTGGTGTGGCTTGCGGTGCGCTTGGAGAATATGCGCAAGGCTGGTCGCGAACCTTCGGTTTGGCTGAAAGAACTCAAATAAATCTTGATTAACTTAGGGTTACCTAACTAAAGTGATTTAAGTAAGGTAACCCTAAGTTAAGGACTCAGTTGTTCGCCAACTTCATGATCGGTCTCCGCGAAGGCCTCGAAGCAGCACTAATTATTGGCATCTTGGTCGCCTACCTAAAAAAGACTGAACGACTACAGCACCTTCCAAAGATTGTCTACGGTGTAGTTGCCGCCATCCTTACAGCAGTTCTAGCCGGTCTTGGTCTTTCAGCAATTGAAGAACAAGCAAGCGAAACAGTCGAAATCGCCGTCACCGGAATCACTTCCCTACTAGCAGTCATCTTCGTGACCTGGATGGTTTTCTGGATGGCAAAGACCGCCCGCCGCCTGAGCCGCGAACTTCAGAGCAAAATCGACACCGCACTCGAAACGAGTGGTGTTGCATTATTCGTCATCGCCTATCTAACCGTGGTTCGCGAAGGCGTGGAAACCTCGATCTTCCTCTGGACTGCCGCTAAGACCACCGGTGAGGGCCAGTACGCTTGGGTCGGAGCATTCTCAGGCCTCATCGCCGCCTCAATCCTCGGCTACTGGATCTACAAGGGAATGCTGAAGATCAACCTCGGTCGCTTCTTCAAGTACACCGGCAGCTACCTACTAGTGCTCACCGCTGGCATCCTCGAGTACTCGATCGGCGAATTCACCGAGTTGCACTGGATCCCAGAAACAGCAACCGCGTTCGACCTTAGCTTCATTACCCCAGCCGATTCCGCAATCGAAATCTTCCTGAGTAGCACCATTGCCTACAACGCAGCCCCGTCTCTTCTTCAAGCAGCTGCGTGGTTCTCGTTCTTGATCATCTCGCTAACGATTTACCTACGTCAGTACCGTTTGCCTTGGGCTGGTAAAACAAAGTCTTAGACTTACCCAATGAAGGCAAACATCGGCTCATGGCTAGCCAAAATGGCTACCCTGGTTCTTGCCGCAACGATGTTGACCACTTCCCCAGCTAACGCTGCCATTCCAACTCAGAGCGACCTGTTCAATCCAAAAACGATTACAGCAATTGAACTTCAAATTCCCGACGCTAGCGCCACCTCGCTCAACAACCAGGCAACGGCTAAAACCTACGTTGCTGCAACCTTCAAGTTCACGACCAATGGGCAAACCATTGGCCCGATTGACGTTGGCGTGCGCCTCAAGGGAAGCACTTCGCTCGAGCGCCTAGATGCCCACCCGTCGTTCAAGATTGCCTTCAACTGGAAACTACTAAAGGGAAACCGCTTTCTAGGTCTCAAAAACCTGACTCTCAACGCAATGACCCAAGACGGCTCAAAGCTCCACGAGTTCGGCGCCTACAAACTGTTCAACCTCATGGGAGTTCCAGCCCCCAGAACCGGCTGGACTGATCTAAAAATCAACGGTGGCTCACGCGGGCTCTACATTTCTATAGAGTCCGTCGACGACGTATTTCTTGCCACCAAATACAAGGACATCACCCAACACCTCTACGAAGGAGTTGCACTAAACGACCTGAAACCAGGACGCGATGACGGTGGCAAGAACACGGGAAGCTACGTAGTTAAAGAAGGATGGACAGCAACTCCTAACAAAGGCGATCTAAACAAGCTGATTGCCGCAGCGAACTATTCCTCCGGCGCCAAATGGTGGGCAAAACTTGGCACCGTAACGGATCGCACCGAGCTACTCAAGATGTTTGCTACGGAAAACTTCTTGGGACACTGGGACGGCTACTCGGGTCCACTTCAGAACAACCACTTCTTCCGCAGCAACATCAAGAACAAGTTCACCATTTTGCCTTGGGGAACCGACCAGACCTTCGGTGAGAACCGTCAGACTCGAGTACTCCTAGACGACTACTTCATGCCACTAGATAAGCCTCAGACCGGCTTCCCATGGGTGCAGCAGGCATTCCACAAAGACACCATGCCAAGAGGCCTACTGTTCACCAGATGCCTCGCCTATTCGGTCTGCAAAAAGGAATACCTACTACAGCTGAAAGCTGTTTCAGCGAAGGTTACCAGCGCCAAGTTTGTATCCACCATGAAAGCGGCAGCAGCCACCATCAGCACTTACAGCGCACAAGACGTTAAAGACGAACAGGTGCGGGTACAGCAGTGGATAGTAAAGCAACAGGGTCGAGTTGCCTCGACCCTGCGCTCAAACGGTATTCGCTAATTCTAGCCCTTAGTGGCACCCGCGGTAAGACCCGAGGTGATGAACTTCTGTAGGAACAGGAACAGCGCCACTGTAGGCAACGCCGACAGGATGGCTCCAGCGGTAAACATCGACCAGTCCTTAGAGTAAGGGTCGTTGATCAGAGTCTGAAGGCCTGTAGCAAGCGTTAGCTTCTCAGGATCGCTCAAGAGGATCGACGCCAAAACGTAGTCGCTGGTCACACCGATGTAGCTGAGCAACATCTGCACGGCTAGAACCGGAGCCACAAGGCGCAAAGTGATGGTGAAGAAGATTCGAGCGTGGCTGGCGCCATCGATCTTGGCTGCCTCGTCGATTTCCTTTGGCACGGTGTTAAAGAATCCATACATTAGGTAGGTTCCACCACCGAGTGCTCCACCCATGTAAACCATGACTAGACCAAGCTGGCTGTTTAGGCCGAGCTGCGGGAAAACCTGACCGATGTCGCTCATCAGCGAGAAGATTGCCACCAAACCAAGAATCGATGGGAACATCTGCATCAAAATCAGCGACATCAGACCACCGCGACGACCCTTGAAGCGCAAGCGTGAGAATGCGTAGGCAGCAAGTGCTGAAAGGAAAACCGAACCAATCGAGGTCAGCACACCAATGATTACGGTGTTGATGTACCAGGTGATGAACGGACGGTTGCCATCTTCGTTGGCGAGCAGCGCATCGTAGTTATCCCAAGAAACATCTGCGAACAAGGTGGTGGTGTTGTTGATGTCGTTGTTTGGGTACAAAGACGTCGACAAGATGTACAGAATCGGGAAGATTGCGTAAACACAGATCACCAAACCGAGCAGGTGACGCCATCCGGTGGTGATTAGCCACTTGAACGGCCCGCGGCGACGGTTCTTGAAACGAAGTTCAGGCATTTTTGCAGCGATGTCAGCCATTAGTTAATGTCCTCCAGGGTTCTGGTACGGCGGAAGCTGATGAGTGAAAGGGTTCCAATCACTAGGAAGATCAGAATCGAGAAAGCGCTAGCCAAACCGTAGTTCTGACCGGTTCCCGAGAACGCAATCTTGTAAACGAAGGTAATCAGAATGTCTGTACCACCCACGTCGTAGTCGGTTACACCGGAATCGTTCGGCCCACCCTTGGTGAGCAGATAGATGATGGTGAAGTTGTTGAAGTTGAACGCGAACGACGAGATCAACAGCGGTGCAATCGACACCAAGAGCAACGGCAACTTGATTAGTCGGAAACTCTGCCATGGGCTGGCACCATCGATGCGTGCAGCTTCGGTAAGTTCGCCAGGGATTGACTGCAGCGCACCGGTAACGATTAGGAACATGTAAGGGAAGCCCAGCCATAAGTTGACTAGTAGAACCGCCCAACGAGCCGGGCCTTCTTCTAGCAACCATGGAATGTTGCCATCGCCATCGGCAGGTTGACCAAGTAGTACGGTATTCACGAAACCGTGCTCCTTGTTGAGCAAACCAACCCAAACGTATGCCGAGAGGAAGGCTGGGAAGGCGTAAGGCAAGATCATGATCGAGCGGTAGAAACGCTTACCCTTTAGCTTCTCGTGGTTAAACAAGAAGGCAATTGCCATACCGAGCAGGAAGGTAGAACCAACAGTTGCGAAGGCAAAGACGAAGGTCCAGATGATTACCTTGAAGAGCGGAGCACGAAGCTGCTCATCGGTGAAGATGGTTACGAAGTTCTTTAGGCCTACCTCAACGCGCCATCCGGCGTCTAGGTGGGCATTCTTGATCTTTCCGTCAACGTGGTAGTAACCGTTTTCGGCTGGCTTGAAAACGTCTCCGGCAACATACTTGCCATTCTCATCGTCTTCTAGAGCTGTGAAGTACTTGGTCTTCTCATCGAACGAAAGAGTGGCCTGAATCTCGGAAGCGTTTGCTAGGTCAGCGGTCTTGATGCCAAGGTTTGGATTGGCTGGATCGATGACGATTCGAAGTGAGTAATACTTCTTGATTTGATATGGGGTCAGGTCTGCGATTTTAAGTGGAGTAAAACCAGTCGCAGTCTTTGCGGCATGTGCACAGGTAGTTGGGTCTTCCGCGTACGGGTCGGCGCAGTCTTCGCTGAGTGTGTACTTGCCCTCAGGGATTTCCACCTTCTGCTGGCCATCTTTACCTAGGTAAACCTTGCCATCGCGGTTACTTGTTAGAAGAAGTGCTGGCTTGCCGTCTTTGTTATCGGTTCCTGTTACAACGACGAAGTCTTCTCCCCCGTCAACCACGCGGTAGGCGGCGTTTTTGATGGTTTGAATAGCTAAGTTTTGATCACCGTTGTGAGCCGAACCGTAGTTGGTAAATGCGGTGTAACCACTAAAAAGCAGAACGTAGACCTGAAAAACGATCAGGAACAAAACACCAGGAGCCAAGTACTTGGCAGGCAGACCGCCACGACGCAGGTAGATCCAGTTGATGATCAGGGCAACAATGACCGCCACGATGGACTCGGTCATGCGCTCTTGAGCAACCATAACCATTACCGCGAAAAGCACAACGGCGTCGACTAGGCCAAGGGTAGCGATTTTCCAAATAATGCCAGAAACGCTGACCGGATAAACCGGCTTTACCTTTAGTTTGCGAGTCTTCTCGACTTTTTCAGTAGCAGCCATTTCTGCCTTTCAATAAAACTTCTGATAATCGACTAGCGCTACCGCTCAGGGTAGCGCTAGTCGATAACCAATAACTTACTTAGTTGAGTTTGTTGATAGCGGTCTGAAGCGCCTTGGTCATGGTTGTCCATGCGGCACCTGGGTTCGACTCTTTACCCTGAATGATTCGAGTCTGAGCCTTGCCCCAGATAACCCACGCAGCGTCCATTGCTGGGCTGTTAGGCATTGGAACGGTGTTAGCTGCATCAGCAAATCCCTTGACCACTCCGTTTGACTTAGCGCGGTTTAGCGCAGCTGCGTTTGCAGGTGTCTTGTTGAAATTGTCGAAGAAGTTGTACTGTACCGATTCAGAAGACAGGTAACGCATCAACAAAGTAGCTCCCGCCACGTTGGTGGTGTTTCCAGGACCAGAGGCAACCATTAGGTAGCCACGGATACCGAGGAACTGCTTAGGAGTGATACCGGTTGGACCCTTAGGGAATGGGTCGATTGAGTAACCAGATCCAAGAACTAGACCCTTCTTACATCCAGCTGCACCAGATTCGATGGCGTTGATGTTCCAAGCTCCGGTAACCCAGTACTTGATCTTTCCGTTTAGGAAGTTACAAAGAATCTTTGCGTCTGCTGGCTTGCCGAAGAATGCGGTGCCCTTGCTCTTTAGCCAGGTAGCAAACTTAACGCCGTTTGTGCCGCCCATACCAACGGTATCAGTCCAGTCGCCGCCCGAATCCTGAGTGAATACAGGAGCACCAAACATGGTCTGGAATGGGTAGAAGTGGTAAGGGTCTGAGGTAGTGGCCGAGTAGTTGATGCCGATCTCGCCGTTCTTTACCTCATTAATGCTTACTACCTTCTTAGGAGCAACCTTTACGTTGCGAAGGAACGCGATGTTTTCGGTCCATCCAGGAACACCGTAGTAGTGGCCGTTGTACTTCATGGCCTGAAGTGCACCAGGGACGAAGTCGTCCTTGAAGTTTGATGGAAGCTGAGCGTCGATTGGAAGTAGAACGTTGGCCTTTACAAGGTTTCCTACCCAGTCGTGTGCAGCGCCGGCAAGGATGTCAGGACCCTGACCCTTAGGTACTGCAACCTTTAGTGCGTCGCGAACGGTTGAAAAGTCCTTCTGAACTAGGGTCACGGTGTAGTCCGTGTTTGCGGTATCCCATGTCTGAACCTTCGCCTTAATGGTGTCGATGGTTCCCTTGTCAGCCCAAACAACAATGTTCTGGACAGCCGAGGCAGGTGCCGCAACAGTTAGTGATGAGCCAAGCAGCGCTGCTGTAACAACAGCTGTGGCGATTTTTCCTAGTTTCATTTTGTTCCTTCGCACATAGGTTGATGATGCTATTTACTATCTTGTACCCGCACCCTCTGGGAAAGTCACGAAAACTTTCACCAGAGCGTAACGGATTGGTTACTTTTTACTTGTGAACTACTACCGTGCTGTGACCAGCTACGGTAACGGTCTTGGTGTTCTTGTAGGTAGCTAGAGTTGCCACACCTGCTTTGTCGCCAAGCACGGTGGCAATCCAGGTTCCAGACGCTGGAAGAGTTACCTTCTTGGCGCCGTCGTTTGGATTGCTAATGACAACGATTGAAGACCAGCTGTCGCCAGCTGCCTTGCCGTTGATCGAGTAGGCAAGAACATCGCTAGGTGCGTTCAAGAACTTGAGGTTCGCGTTGATCGCGGCTGGAGTGTTCATACGGAATGCCTTGTGAGCCTTGCGAAGGGCGATTAGACCCTTGTAGTAGGCAACAGTCTTGGCCTGAGTGATACGGGCACCCCACTTGAGGCTGTTCACCGCATCAGAAGAGTTGTAGCTGTTTGGGTTTCCGTCCTTGCTGCGCAAGAACTCTTGACCAGCCTGGATGAACGGAGTACCTTCAGCCAAGAAGATCAGTGAAGCGATCTGGCGAGACTGCGAGGCAACGGTAGCCATCGACGAACCGTTGTTGACTGCCCAAAGCTTGTCGAACAGGGTCATGTTGTCGTGAGCTTCGGCGTAGTTAACCGACTGGCCAGCGTCTAGGGTGTGCCAAGGCACAACCAAGCTGGTGCTGGTGTTTCCGGTGATACCAGCCTGAACCGCGTTGATGGTTCCGCTTGGGTTACCGTTCACGAAACCGCCGTCGTTGCTGCCATCTGGACTTCCCTTGACCGCGTTGCGAATGCCGTCGTTGAAAGCGCCTAGACCAGGCATGTTGACCAGCTGACCCTGGATACCCTGAGGTACACCGATTGGTGGGCCCATGCTCCAAGCTTCACCGATGATGGTTGCGCCTGGCTCGATCGAAGTTACACCGGTACGAACCTGGTTTAGCGTGGTGACATCCCAAAGACCCATCTGGTCGATGCGGAAGCCATCAAGCTTGTATTCGCGAGTCCAGTACTTCATCGAGTCAACGATGAACTTACGAACCATCGGACGCTCGGTAGCAACGTCGTTGCCACAGCCAGAGCCGTTGGTTAGGTTTCCAGAACCATCGCGACGGAACCAGTAACCAGGAACAATTAGCTGCTCGCTGAATTCGGTTGCCGAAGCTACGTGACCGTAGACCACGTCCATGGTTACGCGAAGACCAGCCTTGTGCATAGCCTGAATAGCGGTCTTGAGTTCAGAAATACGCTTGACCGGGTTAGCTGGGTCGCTTGAGTACTGACCTTCAGGAGCGTTGTAATTCTTAGGGTCGTAGCCCCAGTTGAAGGTTGGGTTGTCTTCGAGACCACCAGATGCGTAGTCGTAGAAAGGAAGTAGCTGAACGTGGGTTACACCCAAGTCCTTGATTGCTGCCAAACCGGTTGGAGACGAAAGCTTGCCAGAAGTTACCTTGGTGCCGAGCTCGGCTAGACCTAGGAACTTGCCGCGGTTAGCTTCCGAAACTCCACTCGATGCGTCTTTGGTTGCATCGCGAACGTGAAGTTCGTACATCACGGCGTCGGTTGACTTGCCGCTGAAGGCAGGCTTTGCCTGAGTAGCCCAACCGGTCGGGTTGGTCTGGCTTAGGTCGAGCACAACTCCGCGGTTACCGTTAATGGTTACCGAGCGAACGTATGGGTCTACCGCTTCTTCGGTGTTGTTGCCAACGGTGACGCGGTAGTTGTAGATCAAACCGTTCTTGTCACCGGTGAGGCTCGCAACCCAGGTTCCCTTGACGTCTGCGGTCATTGGAACAACCGTGGCATCATTGGCAGCCTGTGAAGCCGAGGTGTAGGTGACCAGACTCACGGCAGACGCGGTTGGAGCCCAAACGCGGAAGTCGGTCTTGGCGCTGGTGTAGGTGTTACCAAGGTCGTCGCCTGTGTAAACATACGCGTCGTTGAAAGCCTGGCTGGTGAAAACACCAGCTGGAACGGCGACACGAGAACCAAAGACGCGGGTTGGGTCGGCGTCGGTGTGGTTCACGGTGATTTGAGTTCCCAGTGGAATGTCTGCGTCGGTGGTGATCAACCACTGCTTGTTGCTGGAAGTTGCTCCTGCGTTCAAGTCAAGAATCTTGGTGGCACTGGTGATGCCAGGTGCTCCAGTTCCAGTGAGTGAGAAACCTGCGCCAGCGGTTCCGTTGGCCTTGCTAAGAATTACCTTGATGGTGCGAAGAGACTCAATGCTCGCTCCCCAGATCTCTGGCGGAACGACGAAAGTGTTGTTTGGGTAAAGGTAACCATCGCCCTGCTTGATCCAAACTTCTGCGAATTTGTTGGAATCTAGCTTGACCACGCGGTCTAGGTCGACATCTTTGGTCCAGCCGCTCTTCAAACGAGGGATCATTCCAAGCTCGGTAACACCGTCGCTAATTGGAACTTGGGTGTCGATAAGAGCAAAACCATCGGCATCAAGAGTCGATGCGCTAAAGCCGGTGACGGTTGACTCAGGAAGGCCAGAACCTTTGAAAGCCCAAAGCCATAGACCCCAGTCGCCGTAATTAGTTGGGGCGTTGCGCTTGTAGTGCACGATGAGGTGTGCACACTGTGCGGTTGGGCAGGTGCCGGCTGCTTCAGCCGGTGGCGCGAAGGTAAATACCGTGGAAACGATACCGATTGCGGTGAAAAGAGCGGTTAGTTTTTTACGCAGGGTGAGACTTCGCACAAAGATCTACTTTCAGTTGTATTGCAGTTATTCCAACCTACATTTGGGGCTCAAGGTGCGTTTACATAGCAAAGTCTTTGTTACCAAAAAGAGATAAAAGAATGGGCCCCGATCTTGCGATCGAGGCCCACCCTAAGGTTTCAGTAATCAGTGATTACTGGGCAGCTTCCTGCACAACAACCTTGGTTGCCTTGTTTGGACCAATTAGTGCTGATCCAACGCCGGTTGCTGAGCCCTGTACGAATACTTCCCAGGTAGCAGCGCCATCACCGTGTGCTGGCTGAGCTACGTCAACCTGGCAGCTAGATGGGGTTGCCCATGCAGCATTGGCGATAACTGGAGCTAGAGCAGTGTTGGCAATGGTGCATGAAAGGCTGGTAGCGCCCTTCTTGACGGTTACCTTAATGCTGTCTGGCAAGAAGCCCTTTAGCTGTGCTGCGGCTGGGCGAACTGGGGTAACGGTTAGCTTACCGTTGGCCCAAGCTGCGGTTGCACCGTAGCGACCTACGAAGGTTGGAAGTGAAGTGGTTACTTCAGCGCCACCCATAGGTAGGTAGTAGTCAAGCTGACCGGCAACTGGGTGGAAGTCGGTGGTCTGTAGGTGACCGTCTCCCCAACCGTTTGCGCCAACTGGACGACGTAGCAAGAAGCCAGCCTCCGAAGCGTAGGCACGAGCTACCTTGAAGGTTGCGATCGAACCGAACTTGTCAGCCTTTACGAAAGGAACACCAGTTAGAGCTGCGTCTACCTTGCCCTTGTAAGGCTTGGTTGCCGAAAGCTTAGGAAGGGTTACACCAGCACCCCAAGCCCATAGGTTCCAACCCTGTGACTGAAGGGTAGCTAGCTTGGCGTTAACGTGAACGTTAATCGAAACTAGGTCCTTTAGAGGGTATTCACGCTTACCAGTGTTGACGTTCCACCAGCTTTCGCCAGCAGGGAAGATGTTGTCGCCACCGAATGGCTTGTCAGCTTCTGCGATCGCAGGCTTTGCAGCTGCGGTCTCGTCTACGTCTAGGGTTGCTGGGTCGTCAACAACTGCTGCTGCTGCGTCCTGGCCGTTCCATGACTCGGTGGTGCGCATTACGTTGTTCAATGCGGTTACGGTACATGGAACAGTGAACTCAGCGTACGAGCCGTAAGCGTCGTCGTTTGAGAAGTTTGGAGTCCAGTCCTGAGTTACGTTGTTTGGAGCTGCATCGGTACCGATGTTTCGGGTCGATGAACCAATTACGTTGTCGTTTGCACCGTTGCAGTCGCCCCATGACCAGATGTTCCAGTCAGCAGCTACCGAAGCAGGTACGTTTAGGTGGATCTTAAAGCTGGTGGTTGGGTTGTCAGCAGCCTGAGCTGGAGCGGCAAAGCCGACCAGACCAGCGAAAGCTAGACCAACACCAGCAGTAGCGGCAACAGCGCGCGCTAGCTTCTTGTTAATCATTTATTCCTCCGTAGTGGGTTTTACATTCAACGAGGTATGTCCGATGAAATGTAGATTCAAAGTAACACCACGACGCCGTTGGGGAATCAAAAATTCGCTGAAATTTGGTCGCGAAATGGTAACGATTCGTTTATCTACGGTTAAAAAAAGTGGGCTCCCCCATTTCGGGAAGCCCACTTTTCGGTGCCAAAAATTAGACCTTTGAGGCGTTCTTTCGAGCCGAAACGGCACGTGCACGCACGTTCGGATCTAGCTCAAGTTTGCGAATACGAACGGCTTCTGGGGTTACCTCAACACACTCGTCTTCACGAGCAAACTCTAGGCACTCTTCGAGGCTGAGCTTCTTTGGTGGGGTAAGCGACTGGAATTCATCGGATGAAGACGCACGCATGTTGGTGAGCTTCTTTTCCTTGGTGATGTTGACTTCCATGTCGTCGGCGCGAGAGTTCTCGCCGACAACCATTCCGCCGTAGACCTCGGTGGTTGGCTCAACGAAGAACGAGCCACGCTCCTGAAGAGCAATCATGGCAAACGGAGTTGCCACACCAGCGCGGTCGGCAACCATCGAACCGTTTTGACGGGTGACGATTTCGCCAGCCCAAGGCTCGTAACCAGCTGAGATTGCGTTGGCAATACCGGTTCCCTTGGTGGTGGTTAGGAACTCGGTACGGAAACCGATTAGTCCGCGAGAAGGCACTAGGAA
>Ga0228701_1001759_pt1 | contig 14110 bp, 25 predicted proteins | sample McNCre117_Aug_MG_2_FD_178017 | JGI IMG/M metagenome (GOLD analysis project Ga0228701, IMG submission 178017) | Freshwater microbial communities from McNutts Creek, Athens, Georgia, United States - 11-17_Aug_MG | ecosystem: Environmental > Aquatic > Freshwater > Creek | place: USA: Georgia...
AGGCGCGGACGCCGTGGTTGATTGTTCGCGTGATGACGATCACCGCTGTCATGCCAAACGCAAACCAGAGAAACGCCGGGATGGTTCGCGCTGCCAGCCACCAGAACCCAAACTCTTTTGCCTCGCCTCCAACAGAGTTGATCGCCTCAAGCACAAGTTTCAGTTGCTCCAAATCCATGTCGGACTCCTATGATGCGTCGTGGAACCAGCGGATGCAGCGGACTCGCGATGCCGTCTGCGGTTGTAGTTTCGTCAGCGGTCGCGGGCCGCTGATCGCTGGCGTTCTGTCCCAAAGGGGAGCGACCCGCTAGTCCGATCGTATGGTTGCGCTGCTGCCGGCAACGCCCGGCCAACCACCGACACGCCGTATCCGTTAGTCGAACGGTCAGGCTTAGGACGTTTCATGCGATTTATGGTCGCTCCCCTTTGAAACAGCGATTACTCTCGCCACGGTATTCCATTTCCAGATTGTTGCTTGTCACGCAATCTTCCCGAAATAGTGCGACCAGCCAGAACCACGCGATGCAGCGGACGGAGCCGCTGATCGCTGGCGTTCTGCTCACTCGGACTTCGGCCCGAACTTCTCCAGAATCGACCGCAGGTTGGCGGCGATCTGTTGGGCGATGAGGCTGCCCCATGATTCGTATTCGTTGATCGCTTCCTGTAGGCTCGCGGCCTCGCCCGCAGTCATCTTGTCCCTCATCTGCTTCCTCTCTGTGCGATGCCGGGCTTTTGAAACGGAGCCCGGCGGAACCGCAAGGTGAGTCATCCGCGTGGATAGCCACGGTTCAGACCCAATGTGCTGCTTGCCTCTCCAGTATGCCTAGCAGAACCACGCGATGCAGCGGACTGCGCCGCTGATCGCTGGCGTTCTGTCTTCAAATCGCGTTTGCCGCCAATTCCTTCTGCCGTAGTTCAATCATCCTCCCAAGCAGCCCCAGCACAACCTCCACGCACTCACGTTGCGTGGCCCCGCTCACGGCCTCGTCTATCACGGTCGGCCCAAGCGTCGGGTGATCGAAGCGTGCGGTCACGCACACCTGCTGCGGCCCGTTGTAGTCCGCAGGCGAATCCAGATCGACCAGCCGCCAGGGGTTGCGAGAGTAGTTAAGTTTTTGAATCGCCAGCCGCATGTCATCGCTCCCAGTTCGTATTGGCAATCGGTCGTTTTTCGTTGAGTTTCGCGTATGAGTTGGGCGGATGTTGCCGATGGTCATGATCATCGTCAGTGCCGCCGCCGCTTATCCTGCGTGTTATCCTCTGCCATTGCCGGGCGAATGCTTCGGGATGCTGGCATCATGCAGCCAGTCACTGAGACGCCGCATCCCCAACAGCCACGCAATCTCCGACGCCGGATGACCAAGGAGGTTGTGAAACGTCCACCGGAAATGCTCGCGAGCCGCGCGGCGAATAGCACGGCATCGGCCGGCAATTTGGCATCTGGTGCATCTCATGTCGCATCGTCCTTTCTGCGGATAACCACGCGATGCTGCGGACAAGCCGCAGATCCTTGGCGTTCTGTGACGAATCCTAGGTACTTCAACACAACTACCGAGGAATCCTCGTCAGTTCCCATCCGCGCTTCACCGCATCACCCACCCAGGTCCGCGCAACGCTCTCTGCTCAGCAGCACGCTGGGCAATCTCCTCTGGCGTTGGATCCTCTGCCGGGTGGAAACACTCACGGCCTGTCAGGTTTCGCCGGCTGGGCAATCCCATGGCTTTGGCTGCCTTGTACACCGCGGGGCTTCCAACGCCGAGTGCAATGGAAATCTGCAACACCGTCAAAGTGCCGTCGGCCCACAGTTCACGCAACCGCTCGCGGTCCACCTGCCGGCAGCGGCTGCCGACAATCACGTTTCGTTTGCTCATGGCAGGTCAGGTAATCGCATCCAGTGTGTCACGTAACGCAGCGTCGGCAGCGGCGCCAGCCCCGCCGGCTCGTCTGGTACCGCTACGACCATGTCGACGTAGCGTGTTCCGTTGATGTCCCTCGTCACGATGAGCGGGCCAGCCGGCGGCGGTGAATCCTGAACTGATATCCACCGCCACCGGCATGGCTCTCGGTCTGCCACGGTACGACCTCAGTCAATCGCCATGGGCATGACCACGCCGGTGAACTCGTCGCACCGCATGATCACGGCACTGGTGGCGTCCACCGCCTCGACCGTGACGTGCGGGTCACCGTCGGCCGGCAGACCGCTCAGCCACGCCCGCACGTAAATCGGGTCCAACCGCACCGTGGCCTTCTTGCCGGCCTCGAGCACCGGGCAGGTCACGGACGATTCGCCGCCGACAGCCGACTGCCCATGCAGCCAAATGCCGTCAGGGCCAAACGCAAAATCCACGCCCTTGCTGTCCTCGGTCGTGACGATCGCCGCGGACCTGGTCGCCGTCAGCAGCTCGGAGCGTTCCACCGTCGTGGCCTTGACCTCGCGCGTCGGAATCACGTCGCGCCACCGCGGGTAGCGTCCGTTGACGAGCCGGGCCGTGACCGTGACGCCGTCGCACGTCATGACGCATTCGTTGGCCGTGGCTTCCATCTGCACCGAACCCTCGGTGCCTGACGCCAGACGGCTCATGGTGGCCATGGCCCGGGCCGGCACCAGCGACTGCCGAGGGTCGACGGCTTGGTCGATCTCGCAGACCACCGACGACAGGCGGCGCCCGTCCGTGGCCACGAACGTGACCACGCCGTCGTGCACGTCCAGCAGCACGGCGCCCAGCGCGTACTGGCTGGATTCGGCGTCGGTGGCATACACCACGCCGGCCACGGCACGCACGAACTGATCCGCCGGCAGCCGGCACACGGGCGTGGCGTCGGCCACGGCCCAAGTCGGAAACTCAGCGGCATCCTCGGTGGGCAGGGTCCACGTGCCGTTGCCGCACGACACCACGCACCTGCTGGCCTCGGCCTCCAGCGTCACGTCATCGCCGCGTGCCGCTCGCAGGATCGCCAGCAACCTGGCGTGCGGCAGCAGCAGCGCCGGCCCGTGGTAGTCGATCTCGGCGTCAATCCGCAGCTCGAGGTCGGTGCCGGTCAACACGCCGTTGGACAGCAGCACGTTGGACAGGATCGGCTTCGCCGACCGCAGCGGCACCGCCGACGACACCGTGGCCAGTGCCGTCTGTAGCGTGGCGGCACTCAACGTGATGCCACCAGCCTTGGTCTTTTTTCGCTCCTTCGTCGCTGTGCTCATGTGAATCCTTTCGCTTTCGTAGAGAACATCCAACCAACACGCCAAGCACGAACGTCAAGGCGTTGAACGTCATTCCGATGCACACGGCGGTGATCTGCTCAAGGCTCACAGTTCAGCCTCCAACCGCTCAAACAAACCTGCCAACTCCACGCACCGCTTCATCAGCAGGCGGATCGTGTCGGCGGCAAACTCCAACCGCACCCGCGTGTCATCGTCTACCTCGTCATCCCATGCACGCTGAGCACACAGGTCGGCGACGACGGAAGGGGCCGGCAATTCGTACGGGTTTTCGCTGCTCATCGCACCACCTCGATGCCACGCGCTTTCTTTGGAAGCCGGCGAACCCAACCTTTGCGTTCCAGTTCTGCAATGTGTCGCGCTGCGGCGTTGTGGTTCCTGATTCCAAGACCCTGGGCGATCTCTCGAACCGTCGGCCCGTAGAGGTATGAATTCGCTGCGATGAAATCAAACGCCTCCTGCTGGCGTGGCGTTAGCGGCTGGCGTTCCTGCGTCACAGGTCGTCCTCCTTGAGTGTCAGCGACTTGGCCAGTTCCTCGACTTCTTTGGGCCGGCGGTATGGGGCAGGGCGGTACTGGTCACGCCAGACCTGTGGTGGCGGCTTCTCGTCTGGCCGCCGTCCGGGCTCGCGGTTGGTCCCGCCACGCTCTTGGCACTTGGACAGCCAGCGGACGATGAACGCCCGCCATTTGCGTTTCCCGGCCCGCTCAGGGTTCGCCCTGAGCCAGGCGGATGCCTTGGCGAGCTCCTGTTCCAGCACGGCACCGGGGAACGCTGCGGCCCATTCCTGCCGGTCACCGTCCGTGATGCCCTGCCAGCCTGCGTCAGCCGTCCACGAAACCGCAGATTTCGCCGGCGAGCGAGCCGGCTTCGGCTTGCTCGTCGGAACCGGCGCAGCCGGTTGTATTTCTTCTACTGTCCTGTCCTCTCCTGTACTGTCTTGTGGTAACGATTTTCGCGCACGAAAAGCGCACGCCCGTAACGCTGCCTGCGCACGCGCCTTTGCAGCACGGGAAAAACGCTTGTCCCAGCCGGAAATGACGAGGTTGCCGTTCAAAAACGACACCCAGCCGACCCGCTCAACAGCGAGCCAGAACGCTTCGTTACCACCCGCCACAACAGCCACGCGCCGGGGCGTGGCCCGGATCGTGCCGTCGGACGAGTTCAGGGCAGCCCATGACCACAACTGGATGAGACGCCAGCAGACCACCTCAATAGGTAGCCCGGTTTCGTCCACCAGCTCGAGCACCTCGGGCTTCGTGCCGAGGTTGCAGTCAAGGGGAATCCATTCACCGGCCATCCGTGGCCTCCTTTCAGGCGCTTGCGAAACCACGGGCCTGAGACGCCACAGCGGTCATGTAGATGGCGACAGGATCTTCGTTCATATCTCCGGCCTTATGAATCATTGCCAACAACGGGAGCTTCTTGTAATCGTCCGAAGAAGCTGCCCTCGCAATCTCGTGGCAGATGACTGATTCAACGCGACCGCGACGCCGAAGCGGCTCGCAGTCAGCGAACCACGAATGTTCCTTGTCAACGAATATGTGAAGTTCTTTGTTGCGGATTTCGTGCCTGACGATCACCTCGTTTCCGGCGACGTGATGAACACGAATCTTCCACCTACTAGCCTTTGACAGCGCTTCAGCCGCCTCGCCTGTTTGCGTCTTTGAGAAACGCTTGTGTCGCCTGCCGGTAGCGGCAGGCTCGACAATGCCATCTTCTCCGTCAGGCTTTTGATCTCGCCTGCCCTTAACGGCATCATTCATGTCCATCTCAATGTCGCTGCAAAGAGATGACCACTCAAAGTCTTCGGCCTCAGCATCGGCCTGCTCAAGGACAGGCTTGATCTGCTGGTAGACGGCATGCATCAAATCGTTCCACTCGTCTTCGTCAGCAAGCCCGTCCTTCAGCGGGTTTGGCTGGAACTCAATTCCCAAATTCAGAACCCCGTACACGCGGGCGGTGTTGAAATCACCGCAGCAGTCGCCAGTCGTCTGCATGAGGCGATGCCCCCAAAACACGCTCATGCCGTGCCGAGTCGCCTTTTCTCCCTCGCAGATGATGCCGAACCAGCCGCTGAACGGCTTGCCGTCAATCTCGCCGCGAACTTCAACCTTGTCCCGCAGCGACGGACCAAGATTCGGCCTGAGAACCCGCGTGTCATCGTTGTAGATGGCCTCGATCTTCACGCCTTCCTTAAGTCGCATGGCGTAAAAAAAAGAGAGCTCTTCAAAAAGCCGGTTTGGATCGTTGATCGACTTTCCGCACTTTGGGAAATGGATCCTCATGCCAGGCGCGCTTGCGACGTGCGATTGGCTTACAAAAAACGACGTGTCGCCGCCATCAAGCATCTGGCGGTAGTTGATTGCGGCTTGACGACACACACCGGCCTTTACGGTCTTGATGTTCGCCGTGCCGACCTGCGTGATCCAGCAGGCAGCCGCAGTGAATCCGATGCCGTACTGGCCCGCGAGCGTCGTGTCCGTTCTGTGATGGACGCCAGGCGAAACCATGCGTCGCAGGTCGTCGCATCCGCCACCGTTGTCTTCGATGCTGACCGACAGGTTCTTGCGACGCGACTCAATCCGAATCGTGATGTGCCAGGCGTTCTGGTCAAGCGAGTTGTCGATCAGTTCCTTAAAACACTTAGGCCACGACAGGCTGGTGTTGGCAAAGAAATTAAAGATGCCGCCGCCAAGATCCATTTGCTCTTTCATGTGTCACCTTTACTTGCAACGGGAAACCCAGGTCAACAAAAGCCCTTGCAATTCTTCCGCTCTCTCGGGGCATGCATCGAGAAAAGCAAGTGCGTAGTAGCTGATCTCATCGAGCATCCGATCCGGCTCGATTTCTTCGTCGGCTTGCCGCGCTGCTGCGTTCTTGGCGGCAGGCTTGCGAGGCTTGGCCGCAGGCTTTTGGTTCGGCGACAACTCATCCACGACAGCCTTCACGACAGCCGCAGTGATCGGCTTGCCGGTCTGCTCAGACGCCTCGCAGATTCGTTCCCACACGACAGGAACGTCTTCGGCTGGCAGCGACGCCAGCGGGCGGCATTGGCTCTCTGTAGCTGGCAGCGGAAGGTTCTTACTTGGAACAATTGTTCCAAGTAGCCTCATCACTCCTGCCGCGCTTATGAGGTATTGCGCCTGCCGGTGCGTCCACCCAAACTCATCCCGCACCCACTGACCGAATCCGGCGTGATGATCGGCGAGTAGACGCTGGGCTTTCTCCAGCTCCCCGCCGACCGTCTCGATGTATTCAGCGAATGACCGTTGAGCCTTCTGCTGGGCTGTGCGGATTTGATCCGCGCAGCGGTCTAAGCCTTTTGGCTGAGTTGATAAAGCAGTGCTCATTTAATGGCCCTCCATACGCTCGCCATCCGGCCGCTCGCGGTCTTCCGTGTCCCGGCCTCGACCACCAGACCACGCCGTGCAAGTTCGATTCGCCGTGGCCGCTGCGTTGACGGGTTCATGCCGAGCTTGTGCTGCATCTCCTCGTCTGTGAGCCCAGCCGGGTTCGCCTGGAGCACGGCGAGCACGCGCCGCTGCATCGCATTCAGCGTCTGCGGCCCTAGCGAGTCAGCGGCCTGTGCCGAGGTGACCGAGCCGTTCACGGCCGGGGCTCGCTGCGCGAACAGCGGCAAACCCGCAACGCTGGTGCTGTAGTAGTCGCTCATCTCACGTCCTTGTTTCGGCCCCGTAACGTGGGGCATACGGTCGAATCACCGCCTGGAAGGTGACGGCCTCGACTGCCGGCGTTAGTCCGCACTGGGCCGGCGTTACGGGCGAATGCGGCGGACGGAAAAACGCCGCGTGGGCAATCGCGTGCCTCTGGCTCAATCTCCGGTGTAGTTGCCACGCGAATACTGGCAGTCAGGCAGCCTTTTCATTCGCTCTTGTTCCATGACTTGCCATTTCTGTGCCCACACGTCGTGCGCCTTCAGCCAATCGTTCATCGTCGCTTCGCGCTTGGCGACGGCCAGCTGCACGACACGCAGGGCATCGTTCGCCTGCTCAAGGCTTGACGCGTTGCGAATCGCCTCAAGGCTCGCAGCCAGGTCGATCATCCGTGCACCTCGTGCTCGGCGGCCTCGTGCGTGAACTCCGTGCCGGTGTCCTCGGCCTCGATGGTGCGGGCCGGCAGCCGCGGGTGCACCGTGGCGTGGTTAACCGTCACGTTGACGTTGGGCCGCATGCGGTCGGCCTCGTCCGGGTCGACGATGCCGGAGAACCCGAACGCGTAGCGAATCGCCTGGATGGCCGCCTTGTGCCGCAGCATGCGGGCCGGCCACTTCTTCCACGGATCCGTGTCCTGCCGGCACTCGGCCAGGTACTCGGTGACCTCGACGGGATGCGCCCGGTCCTTGCGGTGCACCTGCGCGGTGATCGCCAGCAGCTGCCCGTCGTCGCCAAGGCGGTCAACGAACGTGATGCCGTCGTAGGCGGCGTGGTTGTTGGCCATGGTCATCCAGCCATCGATGCCGACGATGGGCTGGATGCCGCCGCCCCTGGTCGGGAAGGCGTAGATTTCCTTGGTCACGGGGTTCAGGCCGTACTCGTTGGCCACCAGCAGGAACGCCGCAAACTGCTCGCGGGTCGCCTTCTCGCAGCCGCAGGTTGCCCTGACCGTGGCCTCAAACGCGGCCGGTTCCATCCCGAACTTGGTGGCCATCGACAGCAGGATGCTCCGTCGGTCGGTGGCTGTGGCAATCGTCGTGCTCATTTTGAGTCCTTTCTGCGTTGTGAAATCCCGCTCTGCGTCCTGCTCGGCGGGTGGGTCGTGCGTCCTTGCTACTGCGGCTCCGCCGCTTCCTTCCGCTGTCAGGTTCCACCTGGCAGCGGTCCTAGTGCGTGATGTCCCGCGGGCTGACCGCCAGCCAGCCGCCGCCGACGTTGACCACGATGCGCTCGTCGTTTTCAATCCACTCGACGTGGCCCGACCAGCGCTTGCCGGCGGTGCAGCCGCTGACGAAATCGCCGATGGCCGGAAGCTCGCGGCCGTACGTGTCCTGCATGCCGGCAACCGCACCGGCGTACTCGCGTGAATGGGCGTCCATGGGGGCGGTCTCCTTCGTAAGGGGGCGTAGTGTACAGCCGTATACCACTGAGTCAAGCGGCCCACAATGGGTACCGAAATCGGTACCATTTGGGTGCGAAATGTACCGCAGCCGGAACCATTGTCAACCCAAAAAATGCCACGGCAGAGCGGCCAGCAGCTCGAGCAAATCGTGCACGGCCCGGGCGGCCGGCGAGTCGGTGCCCAGCTCCTGGCCGATGCGAACCAGCACCAGGGCGTGCAGCAGGCGGTCAAACGTGCGGTGCATGGCGTGGCCCTCCTTGGCCAAAGAATCCTGTGTGCAATTGCCACCCGTTTCGCAGCTGTCGGCAGGCCGGGTGGCCCCACCTTTTGGTCGGTCAGGCGGCGTACTCGCGGAACATGTCGATCGGAAACCGCATAGTGAACTTGGCGAGCTCGCCGGTCGTGGGATGAACCTCCCGAACCGTGACAATCGTCATGCCGGTCGCCTTGCCGATCTCGGTCTTGACCACCGAAAAGGCACCAACCTTGACTCCGTGCACGATCTGACCCTTGGCGAAAGTTGCGGCGTTCATCGTTTCGTCTCCCGTTTGGCGTCCGCGAGTCTCACTTGCTCGCATGCCCTAATGATACCGATATCGGAACCATTGGCAAGGGGCATGAAAAAATTTTTTTGGGGCGTTTTCCCCGGAGAAAACAAGGGGTCAGCCGGCTTTGAAGCCTTCGGAACGCTTTCGTTCCCGGCCCTCGGATTTGCGGCCGGAAAGGCGGCGCACGTCGTCGGCGGCCACCATGTAGGCCCCGCCGACCACCTCGCTGGCAATCGTGCCGTCCTTGGCCAATTTGCGGATGTACCGCATTGAGCAGCCGTACATCTCGGCCGCCTCGCGGCAGGACAGCATTTTCCGGCCCTGGTCGTTTTTCATCGTGAGCAGCATGCCCAAATAGTACCGATTAGGGAACCACCGTCAAGCCGTCTGGCAATTGGATTTGCCTATCTTGTCCCGTTACCCATACGGTAGGTGTACAGGACTGCAAGCGGAGGGCATGGCGATTGTACGTCTGTACACCTTCGCTACACTGGCTGTTCTGCACTCAAGGGCGCTGCCATGGAACTGCGAAACGTGCTGATAAAGCGATATGCCGCACTACACAACCTGTGCCACAAAACCGTCGTGCTGTTCCACGGCACGCTGGACCGGATGGCGGAGCATTTGGGGCGCGAGCCTGTCGTGGACGACCTCAACGATCTCACCATCACCACGTTTCTGCGGTGGCGCAGCGTGACGAAATGCAGGGGAAAGTTGCCAGCCCCTGCAACGGTTCGGAAGGATCAGGCGCATTTGATCAGCCTCTGGAACCATCTCGCTCGCAAACGCCACGCCCGGTCAGACGGAACGCTCATGGAATTCCCTGACCTGCCAAGGAACCTCGTAAAGGTGCCTAGAAAGCCCCCACGCGGCTACACCGTGGAGGAGGTGTCTGCACTGGTCAGGCAGGCAAAACGCCGTCGGGGACGCGTACACGGCATTCCAGCGCCATGGTTCTGGATGTCGCTGATCATGGCGGCCTGGTACACGGGCGAACGGATTGGCGGCCTGCTGGCCATTCGCTGGGATCAGGTTGACCTCGACCGCGGACTGCTGACGTTCCTCGGCGAAACACGCAAAGGCGGCCTTGAAACCATTCAGCGTGCGATTCCCGCCCAGCTGGTTCAGATCCTGCGATTGCACGTGCGAGGGCCGAATGATCGCGTTTGGCCGTGGCTGGACACCTACACGGAAAATGCCATCTACACGTCATTCAAACTACTGGCGCGTCGGGCCGGCGTCGTTCCTCGAGGTTTTCACGCCATCCGCAAGGCGTCTGGCAGCTACGTCAAGGCGGCCGGCGGGGACGCCACGGAGCACTTAGGCCACGCGAACCCCCGTACCACCCAGCAGCACTACCTAGACCCGGACATCACCGGCAGGCAGTCGGCGCTGGATTACCTGCCGCCGCTGGATTTGCAGGGCGGCGGGCCATCCTGACGAATGCGAGCCGGGCAGGCGGGGAGGCGGCGCTGGGGAAGGACGTACCCTGCATCGCACTCAACCCGCCGCCCGGCTCACGGGGCCTGATCCTCGCGGTAGAGCAGCAGGCTGAGCAGGGCATAGGACGCCAAGTCAAACAGGTTGTCCTCCACGCCCTCGTACGACAAAGAACCGGTTGCGTTGAACGTGCCCAGCCGGGTGACCTTGTCCGACAGCCTGACCATGGCAGCACGCCATGGCGGAATGCCAACGAACGTGGCGCCGTTGCGGATGTTCAGCAGCGGATCCGTGCCGCTGGGGCAGCCGTAGTCGCTGCTTTTCCGGCGGTGCATCGCCTTGAGTGCGTCGCACAGGTCAAAAAACGCCTGTGACGTGGGGTGCACTTCCTCGGTGGGAACGTGGGTTTTTCCCACCATCTTGTGGTCATCGGCCGGCGTGGCATCCAGCCGCGCTTTCACGGCGGCACGCAGCTCGTCGTTGCACTGCTCAAGCGTCAGAGTCATTGTTGCCCTTTCTTAAATCTCGGTCACAAAACAGCGGATACGCCTTGGTCACCTCGTTCCTGCCGTGGTCAATCACGAATGCAGCCTGGCACGGCGGTTCGTAGGTGGCCTTGATTCGCACAGCGTAGGCCGAGTGTCCAATGACGCTGCCGTTGGTCACGTAACGGCCGGAGCGCGACCACGAAAACTGATGCCAGTGCCCAATGCACGTCAGGTGCGCCTTGGTCGTCGAATCCCACGCGCCCACGGCCTTGTTGAGCGGCACGTGAATACCACCGATTCCGCCCTGATATCGCACGGCGTGGCCATGACAGAACCGCACAAGAAACCCGTCCAGGTCGACGTAATTCAAATGCCCTTCGCCGATCTGCCATCGCACGTTTTTGCGGCGTTCCTCGGCCTGCATCGTCAAATAAAGGTCGTGTTCGTATGACGTATCGGCCTCGTTTGTTCGCAGTTTCTCCGTGGTGCGGCCATGGTTTCCGCACGACGTTGCCACCACGATTTCCTTCGCTTGCTCGCTGGCGGCGTCGATGAACCCCCGCAAGCGGCTTCCGATCCAGCGTTTTGCGGCCAGTGGGTGCAGGCTGTTTTCCTCGGCCAACTCTTGGTGAATCATTCCGCTGATCAGGTCGCCACCCAACCAAATACAAACGCGGTCGATTCGGCATAGCTGCCGTTCATGCTCGAGCATGGCAAAGAATCGCGACCACAGTTCGTCCAGCCGCTGTTGACATATGTCAAGCGTGTACTCGTTGAGCCCGTTCACCGTCTCGGGCCGCACGGTTTCCTCGCAGTGGATGTCGGACAGCAATACGACCATCGTGGCCGGGTGCTTCGGGCGTTTCGCGTTTCGCGAATTGCGAACAGCGGCAGGCTCAATACCACGCAATTGCACCAAGGCGTCGGCACGCTCCCGTTCGCGGTCGATCTGGCCGAGGGCCGATTTGTACTTGCCCTTGAGCGTCGACACCTCAGACCGCAGCCGCGCGAGTTCCACATCAACCGCCAAGCGATCGGCCTCGGCAACGTGTTGGGCCACCGACTCGGTCAGCTTTTTCGTAGCCATGTCAGCACCGCATGGTGTCCGGGGGCGGGCCAGCCGCGTTCCTGGCAGGCGGCCACGATAAATCGGCACATTTGGTGCGGCGGCGCCTTGAGGCTTCCGGCTTGAAACTGAGCACGGACCTCGAGCAATTCAGTTTGAGCCTCTGCCGGCATCCGTTCCCACCATCCGGTTCGCGACGATTTCACGGCGTCGCGGATGTTGTCGAGCAAAGACCCCTTACTGCTCTTCGCCATTTGGCACCTCCCTGTACCCAAGGTTCCAACACGTCCGCGCGATCACCTTCGCCGCCTCGGTAACTGATTCCTCGCTGATCGCCGGGCCGATGGCGGCGTGCAGCAGCTCGTGCACAATCGTCTCAAACCGGCACCGACCTCGCAGTCGGTCGTCAATGAGCATTCTCGGCCGCTTGGCGTTGTCAAAAAACGTCCAGCCGGCGGCGCCGCCTTTCAGCCGGGTGAAGCGCAACAGCCACCGTTTTCCGTCAATCGTGATGTGGTGATCGTCGGGCACGGCAGATCCTCCACGTCGACTGTGGCAGGCGTGTCAACCGATGCCGAGCCAGCGGCCGATGGCGTTTAGCCTCCGCTGTCGCTGCTTGCACTTGCAGGGCTTTCCGGTGAAAGCGGCAACCCGCTCAGGCGTGATGCCTACAGCGGACAGCCATCCGGCAACCATGTCGCCCAGCCCTCTCCGGGAGGCACACACGTGGCCAACCTGCTCCGCACACGGAACAGAAAAACCACAGCGGCACGTGGCGCGTCCGTTGATACATCGCAGATTTGTGACCATCTAACACAACCCTCCAGTCACCACGGAGCTAATGGTGATATTTGAGCTACCAGCCGATTTCTGCCATCCGGTGATGGTGTAGTCACAGTAATCACCGGTGGTGTTGCATTCGCAGTCTGGGAAATTCGACAGGTCGAAATAGACGATCACTTCGCACAGAACGCCCAGGCACGATGTCAGAGAAAACGTGCCGTAGTAGTTGCAAACACTGCCGGCAGTTCGTTGCAGAGTGCCGCCAATAGCGTCAATCATGCACAAATCACATGTGGCATACGGCGAACCGAATATCAGCACGTCGAACGTCAGCAGCTGGGCGTTGCCGCCGATATTCACACTGCCCGGGCAATCGCACGGCGTCGCGCCGCCTCCGCAGCATGGGCAACCCGGCAGCAGAATCATCAGCAGGTGCACCCGGCGGCGATCAAATACCACGTACCTGCGTACTTGGCGATGGCACACGCAGCCGTGACGGTCGTGCTGGCGGTGTCGCAGCTCTTCACGTCCACGAACAGATTCGTTGCGGCCACCGTGTTTGGCGTAGTAGTGACCTGATAAAACGTCGTGACGTGCGTGCTGCCCTTTGACCAGGTGCCGGTGAATGAACAGATGCGGAACACCCGGCCGCCAAGCGACGCCACCGGATGATCAAACTCCAGCCCCCCCTGGTCGCGGTTGCCGCCCTCAACCCTGAGCACCGTCTTGGCAATACGCTGTGCAGCGTTTTTGCTGAACTTGGCGTATTCGGCGCCGGCGCCCTGGCTGCTGCCGGATGCTCCCTGGCTGGACATGGTCAGCCCTCGAGGATCGTGATGACCATCCGGGTTCCGGTCAGGTTGCTTTGGCAGGCATAGCTGCCGGCGGCCAGCCTGCCCATGGCTGCCTCACCGCCACGCAGCGAAACCGTGGGCACCAGCGTGCCGGCGGACAGCTGCCCGAACGACACGGTGGCCGTGCTCACGGTGCTGAGGTTGCGAGCGTAGAACATTCCCACGGCTGTCATGCTGGCCGTGCTGATGGCCGCAGTGCCGGCGGCGTTCGTGCCCGGCGACAGCGTCTGAGTGGTCATGCCGCTGGTGGTCATGTCTGCGGTGACACCGGACGCCACAAGCGTGGACGACAACGACCCCTTGCTCAGCGACAGGTTCAGCGAATAGTTCACGTCTGACATGGAAACCTCACGGTGGTGGAGTGCCGAAGTGCTGGTTGAAGTCGATCACCGGCGAAACACGGCGCACGAGGATGTCCGGGGCGCCGCCTCCCGCCTTGAGTGAACCGTCGTTGTTGAGCGGCTGCGGGTTGCTGCTGGGCACCTTTTCGTTGCCGTTCTCGGGATCGCGAACGTATACCCGCTTTTTGTCGCCACCCACGGCGTCAATGTAATTCCAGCCGACGTTGGGCAGCTGCAGCGGCCACCCGTCCGGGCGGTACTTCAACGTGACCTCTACCTGCCAGTACCGCAATT
>Ga0228701_1001762_pt1 | contig 14100 bp, 10 predicted proteins | sample McNCre117_Aug_MG_2_FD_178017 | JGI IMG/M metagenome (GOLD analysis project Ga0228701, IMG submission 178017) | Freshwater microbial communities from McNutts Creek, Athens, Georgia, United States - 11-17_Aug_MG | ecosystem: Environmental > Aquatic > Freshwater > Creek | place: USA: Georgia...
AAGGGATTCCCACTTTCCCTGATGCTGGACGCTTTTGGGATATCATTGATAAGTTTAAAGTCAATATTTTATATACAGCCCCAACTGCCATCCGTTCCTTAATGGGATTTGGCTTAGGACCTGTAAAAGACCATGACTTAAGTAGTTTAAAAGTGTTAGGCACCGTAGGAGAACCCATCAATGAAGAAGCATGGCACTGGTATGATGAACATATTGGAAAAAAGAAATGTCCCATTGTTGACACTTGGTGGCAAACTGAAACAGGCGGTATTTTAATTTCTAATATGGCGGGTATTAGTCCTGGTAAACCTGGATGGGCTACTTATCCAATGCCTGGTATCAAAGCTATATTGGTGGATGATAAGGGAGAGGAAATCACAGAAACTGAAGAGGGTTTGTATCGTGGCAACTTATGTATTACCCAGCCTTGGCCGTCTATATTAAGAACCACTTATGGTGACCATGAAAGATGCAGAACCAATTATTTTGCTACTTATGAAAATGTATATTTCACTGGAGATGGCGCTTTAAAAAACAAAGAAGGTCAATTTAGAATTACTGGACGTGTAGATGATGTATTAAATGTGAGTGGCCATCGAATTGGTACGGCCGAAGTAGAAAACGCCATTAATATGCATGCAGGAGTGGTAGAGAGTGCTGTAGTAGGCTATCCTCATGACATCAAAGGACAAGGCATTTATGCTTATGTCATTTACACCGGATCGCATGGACAAGACACACATGGCACAGCCGACTTGATTAGAAGAGATCTTTTACAAACTGTAACTAGAATCATTGGTCCTATCGCTAAGCCCGATAAAATTCAATTTGTTTCTGGATTACCTAAAACAAGGTCGGGAAAAATCATGCGTCGTATTTTAAGAAAAGTGGCAGAAGGGGAGTTGAAAAATTTGGGCGACACTTCTACGCTACTTGACCCTTTAGTAGTGGATGAAATTGTCCGAGGGGTATTATAAAATAAGTTTTTCAAAAAAAATCCCAATGTAAAACTCATTGGGATTTTTTTGTATCGATTTATAATGTAACAATTACTGTTCCATTAGTTTTTTTAAATTTCTTGATAAGAAAAATAAAATTACCGATGCTGTGCCAGCCATAAACACAAAGAACATGAAGAACTCATGTAAATTGGAAATGTGATAGCCAGCAAAAGAAGTAGTCTTCCCATTTTCTGGATATAAGGCGCTGAACACCCCTGCTAATTTATTAGCAAATGCATTAGCCGTAAACCATACTGCCATTAACAGAGAAGCAAATTTAAATGGTGCCAATTTATTGAATAAAGAAAGGCCGATTGGGGACAAACAAAGTTCACCGAAAGTATGCATCATATACATACCAATCAACCAAATCATGCTCACTTTAATACCCGCTCCCACTCCATTCACGCCCGTGGCAATCCATAAGTAACCCAATGCCAATAAAAATAAACCTACAGCCATTTTAAGTGGAGAAGAAGGCTCTCTCTTTCCTAACTTAATCCAAATCCAAGCAACCAATGGCGCCAAGGTTACCACAAAAATGGAATTCAATGATTGGAAAAAGCTAGTGGGTACGACATAGAATCCTAAGTCTCTTTGGGTATTCTCTGAAGCAAAATAAGTGAGAGAAGCACCAGCTTGTTCAAAAGCACTCCAGAAAAAGATAACAAAAAAGGAAACAATAAATAATACTGCTACTTTTTTCTTTTGAATCTGATCCAAGGTTTTATCAGAAAATACAATAAAAGCAATTAACAAGATACAGGCTAATAAAAGCCAAAATAAATAACTCACTACTTTGATATCAATATATACCAAGGCAATCGTCAAACAAGATAGTAAGATTAAAAAGCCAACCATCACGGGCAATTTCTGAAAAAATGCAGGTGCATCCTTGGGCGCTTCACCAATTTGTACCCCCTCTGCATTCACTAAATATTTTTGCTGAAATAGCTTTTGAGTAAGTACACTTAATAGCATTGCAATACCTCCTGCAAAAAAAGCCCATTTAAAATCACCCGAGTTGCCAGTATCCCCTACTAAACCACAAATAGCAGGTCCTAAGGCACCTCCTGTATTAATTCCCATATAAAAAATGGTATAAGAAGCGTCAATTCTTGTATCCCCTTTTGGATATAATTGGCCCACCATACTTGAGATATTAGGTTTAAAAAAGCCATTTCCTGCAATCATACAACCCAATCCTGCATAAAACAAAGGCGTAGCCAAAGCAGGTTGATCATAGAAATGACCGCAAGCAAAAAGTATAAATTCCCCAATAGCCATTACTAATCCACCGGCAATAATCGATCTATTATTGCCCCAATATCTATCTGCAATATAGCCACCCAAAAGTGGTGTCAAATAAATTAATCCAGTATAACTACCATATACTTGGGAAGCAAACACTTTGTCAAAAAGCAAGGCCTTGGTTAAGAAAAGCACCAAAATAGCACGCATGCCATAATAGTTAAAACGTTCCCACATTTCTGTTGCAAACAAAACATATAAACCTTTTGGATGCTTAGTCGTCGCTGTAGACATATTCTATTGTTTATTTAATTGGTCCAAATTAACAAAATACCTTCAATAATTTTTACTTTCGCGTTGTAATCAGCCTATTATGAATATTTTACTTATTGGTTCAGGGGGAAGAGAGCATGCTTTAGCATGGAAAATGGCGCAAAGCCATCATTGTGATCAATTGTTTATTGCTCCCGGTAACCCTGGTACAGGTCAAATAGGAACTAATTTGGCAATTCAAGTCAATGATTTCGATAGTATTAAAGCTGCTGCACTTGAACATGCTATAGATTTGATTGTTGTCGGCCCAGAAGATCCATTGGTAAAAGGCATTTTTGATTTTTTTGCACAGGATCCCGCCACAGCTCATATCAATGTCATAGGCCCCTCAAAAGAAGCAGCACAATTAGAAGGAAGTAAAGCTTTTAGTAAGCATTTTATGCAAAGACACCAGATTCCAACTGCTTCTTATGCTGAATTTACTGCTGCTAATTACGAAGATGGTAAGACCTACATCAAAAACCACAGCTTGCCCATCGTTCTAAAAGCAGATGGTTTGGCCGCCGGGAAAGGCGTTATTATTGCTTTTTCCCATCAAGAAGCATTAGAAAGCTTTGAAGCGATGATCCAAGACAAACAATTTGGAGAAGCTAGCTCCAAAGTTGTGATTGAGCAGTTTTTAGAAGGCATTGAAGTGAGTGTTTTTGCGCTAACAGATGGTAAAAACTACCAAATTATTGGGCATGCAAAAGATTATAAACGAATTGGAGAAGGAGATACAGGCCTCAATACGGGAGGTATGGGTTGCGTAAGTCCCGTCCCTTTTATGGACGCCCTTTTTATGGAAAAAGTTGAAAAACGCATTATACAGCCAACGATTCAAGGGATTTACTCAGAAAATCTGATCTACAAAGGCTTTGTGTTTTTCGGATTAATGAATTGCGCTGGAGAGCCTTACGTAATTGAATATAATTGTCGTTTAGGAGATCCTGAAACCGAAGTGATTCTACCTAGATTACAAACCGATCTGGTAAGCTTATTGGCTGCTGCAGATAATGGCACCCTAGAAGACGTAAATATCGAATTCAATGAGGGCGCTTTTGCAACAGTAATGGCCGTTAGCGGTGGCTACCCAGGTGACTATGCTAAAAATATAATAATTACCGGAATGGAGCAAGCCTCTAAAGAACCCAACACTTCTGTATTTCAAGCTGGCACTGGATTTCAAGGGGAGGATATTGTTACAAAAGGAGGCAGGGTTTTAACTGTTACTTGCAAGGGGAGTCAGCTACAAGATGCTGTTGAGCAGGCTCAAAAAGCAATGAAACACATCCATTTTGATGGGATGTATTTTAGGAAAGATATCGGCTATGAATTCCCTTCCTAAATTTTTCAAAAAATTATTCTGATTCATTTTGTAAAAAGCTTTGTAGTTCAAGGATTTTAGATGAATTTTGCAACATTCAACTTGAACATTAAAAGCTTTACCATAATGGGATTATTTAACTTTTTTACCCAAGAAATTGCAATGGACTTGGGTACTGCCAATACACTGATCATTCACAATGACGAAGTAGTAGTGAATGAACCTTCAATTATTGCCTTGAACCGAAACAACATGAAAGAAGTTTTGGGTGTGGGTAAGAAGGCCTTGTTGATGCATGAAAAAACACACGAAAGCATTAAAACGATACGACCATTAAAAGATGGTGTAATTGCCGATTTTAACGCTGCCGAATTGATGATTCGTGAGTTAATGAAAATGATTTATCCCAAAAAACCTTTGTTCCCTCCAAGTTGGAGGATGGTAATTTGTATTCCATCTTCTATTACTGAAGTAGAGAAAAGAGCTGTACGTGACAGTGCTGAACAAGCTGGTGCAAAGGAAGTATATATGATTCATGAACCCATGGCAGCAGCCTTAGGTATTGGTATTGATGTGGAAGAGCCAGTGGGAAATATGATTATCGATATTGGCGGTGGCACTACCGGTATTACTGTTATTGCATTAGCAGGTATTGTATGTGACCAAAGTATTCGTATTGCAGGTGATGAATTTACAGCAGATATTATGGAGGCGTTGAGAAGATACCATAGTTTATTAATCGGAGAACGTACTGCAGAACAAATTAAAATTCATGTTGGTGCTGCTTTAAAAGATTTAGACAATCCGCCAGACGATATGCCAGTAAACGGTCGAGACTTGGTTACCGGTATTCCAAAGCAAATCATGGTTTCTTATCAAGAAGTTGCAGAAGCTTTAGACAAAAGTATTTTCAAAATTGAAGAAGCGATTTTAAAGGCATTAGAAACTACTCCTCCTGAATTAGCCGCAGATATTTATCGTAGAGGTTTATATATTACTGGAGGTGGTTCTTTGTTACGTGGGTTAGATAAACGTTTGAGTCAAAAAATTAAATTGCCTGTACATGTTGCTGACGATCCATTAAAAAGCGTAGTAAGGGGTACTGGTATTGCTTTGAAGAATTACCAACGTTTTCCATTTATTATGAGATAAATAAAGTAATTAGCATTGAAGAATATCATTGTCTTCATCAGACAAAATTTTACTTTTTTTAGTTTTTTGATACTCCAAATAGTATCATTGGTATTGCTTTCTTCCTACAGTAAGTCACATGAAACTTTTTTTGGAGGATGGAGCAATCAAGTGACTGGCAATATCAATCGCTACTATAATAACTGGGCCTATTTTTTTGATCTAAAAGCAACCAATGCTAAATTAGTTGAAGAGAATACAAGATTAAGAAATCAATTAGCGCAAGACTTTGTGGCTTATGATAGTTCAAAAAAAGCGGGCACATTGGTCTTGAGAAAAGATAGCTTAGAAAAAATTAGAAAGTTCTATTACTACCCTGCCAAAGTAGTGGGCAATACTTTTACCCTTCAAAAAAATTACATTACTATTGAACGAGGTGCACTACAAGGTATCAAAAAAGATATGGCAGCGATTAGCCCTGATGGAAGTATTGTTGGCGTAGTGATTGAAGTAAGTGATAATTATAGTAAGATAATGAGTTTATTGCATCGCAATAGCAAAGTAAGTGCGATGTTAAAAAGAGATAAAATTGCAGGTAGTATTGAATGGGATGGATCTAACCCAGATATACTTACATTAAAAAATATTTCTAAAAGTGCCGTTCCAAAAATCGGAGACACTGTGTTAACGAGTCCCTACTCTTCTAATTTCCCCTCCCAATTAATGATTGGTAGAGTAACGAAAGTAAATCAAGATCCTTCTAGCAATTTCTTAACCTTAAGCGTAAAGTCGGCAACCAATTTCTTCAATTTGGAATATGTTTACTTGGTAGAGAACAGAAGAATGAACGAACAAAAATCTCTTGAACAAAACGAATCTAATAATGAATAGTGTTATCAAAAATACAGTTCGCTTTGTTTTGTTTCTGTTGATACAAATCCTCATTTTGAACGAAGTGCCTCCTATTCATCAGTTCATTACACCCTATATTTATTTTTTATTTCTACTATGGTTACCGTTTGGATCAAGTAGAATTAGTTTAACCTTAGCGGGCTTTGTTTTAGGATATGGATTAGACTTATTTACCAATACGCCTGGATTACATGCAGCAGCCTGCACTTTAATAGGATACTTGCGTCCCACTATTTTAAATCTTTTAATCGCTCAAGAAGCTTCTGAGGAATTATCTCGTGAACCAAGTATTGGCACGATGGGATGGGGCCCTTATTTTATTTATATTTTTACGCTCACTTTTATACACCATTTTTACTTAGTATTATTAGAGTGGTTGCAATTTGGTAATTTTACTTATTTCATAGGCAAAGTAACAGCAACAAGTTTAATGAGTATGTTGTTAATCCTATTGGTAGAATTAATCATGAACAGAAGAAAGTTAAACAGATAATAGATGGCATTGTATAATTCTAATAGAGGTGGTATTATTCAAATTATCATCGGTGTACTATTTGTCATCTTAATTGGACAGTTGGTTAGTTTGCAGATTATTTCCAATAAATATAAATTGGCAGCGGACAATAATGCCATTTTTAGAAAAATCATTTACCCTGATCGTGGTATTATTTACGATCGAAAAAAGCGAGCCTTACTTGAAAATGCGATTAGTTATGATTTGGTAGTGATACCCAATGAAGCCAAAGGTGTGGATACTACTACCCTATGTGAGATTCTTCATATCGATAAGAAAGAGTACACTAAAAGAATGATTGATGTCATTATTAAAAATTCTAGGGTAAAGGCCGGAGTATTTGAACCTTTTTTATCTCCAGAATTGTATGCTCAATTTACAGAGAACCTCTATCGATTTCCAGGCTTCTCTTTAACTGAGAGATCCATAAGGACTTATCCTTACAACACTGCTGCACATGTACTTGGTTATGTGGCCGAAGTAGACCTTAACTTTTTACAAAAACATGAAGAAGAAGGCTATGAAATGGGTGACTATGCAGGCATGACGGGATTAGAGAAACAATACGAACCCATTTTGATGGGACAAAGAGGTGTAAAACGTTATTTAAGAGACAATAAAGGAAAGATACAAGGCGCATACGAAAAAGGAGAATTTGACACCCTAGCTGTTGCTGGTAAAAACTTATTTACTAGTATGGATGTGGAAGTGCAACAATTGGCCGAAAAATTATTGCAAAATAAAGTAGGAAGCGCTGTTGCTATTAATCCTAAAACAGGTGGGGTTATTGCCATGGCAAGTAGCCCAGGTTATAACCCTAACTTATTAACGGGAAATCAAAGACGTAAAACGATTGGAAGATTATTATTAGATACAGCTCGACCTATTTATAATCGAGCTATTAAAGGCCAATATCCCCCAGGTTCAACATTCAAACCACTTGGCGCTTTGATTGCACTAGATGAAGGATTGATTAACCCTTCTTATGGCTACAATTGTTTTGGCTCATATGGTGCTTGTGGTGATCCAAGAAAATGTGAACACCATAATGCAGGTCATGCAGCAAACTTACAATTAGCTTTAGCCAATTCTTGTAACTCCTATTTTTTACAAGTATTCAGAATGGCTATTGACAATCCAAAATACAAGAATGCTAAAACCGGGTATTTAAAATGGAAAGAATATGTGAATGCTTTTGGATTAGGAAGAAAATTAGGTATTGACCTGCCAAGTGAGAACAAGGCAAGCATTCCAGATACAGCGCAATACAATCGCGACTTCGGCAACCCTAAATATTGGAATAGTTGTTATATGCTAACCTTAGGTATTGGGCAAGATAGAATGACTGCAACTCCATTGCAATTAGCAAATAGTATGGCTTTTATTGCGAATGAAGGATATTACTATACTCCACATTTTGTGGATAGTATCGAAGATGAATCAGAGCAGGAGGCGAGCATGATGCAAAAATATAGAACCAAACAAAAAGTAACCAACATACCATCAGACATCTTCAAAGTGATAAAAGAAGGTATGCATGATGTAACGGTCTATGGAACTGCTGCATTTATCAAAGTGCCCGGTGTAGAATATTGTGCCAAAACGGGTACTGCACAAAATCCACATGGTAAGAATCACTCTTTATTTGTTTGTTTTGCTCCTAAAGACAATCCAAAAATTGCAGTAGCAGTGATTGTAGAAAATGCAGGATATGGTGCTACATGGGCAGGTCCTATTGGAGGATTGTTAATGGAAAAATATTTAAACGACACATTAACACCTGATTCTAAAATCAAGGCCGATAATTTATCAAAAGTAGATTTGATGCCACAAGCTATCAAAGATTGGTATGTTCGCAACAACAAAGCAGCCTATCTTACCCCTCTTGAATACAATAATGATGAATTATCAGACGTTTGGGACATGGAGATGGTTCCAGATGAATCGGTGCCAAGGACTAAGCAGTTGGATACCATTAAAAAAGATACCACTCCAAAAACGCAAGTACCTAACCCAGTTCCTCTCCAAACTAAACCCAATAAAGATAGTGCCCTTCGCATAGTTCCCGAGAAAAAAAAGATGCTCATTAAACAACATGTCAAACAGCGAAAACCAAAATAATTTCTCCAAAGGAACCGATCTGGCTGTCATCATCCTCTATTTAGTAATGGTGGCAATCGGTATTTTATGTATCTACATGGTAGAATATAACCCTAATACAAGTTGGAGTAGTTCTTTTATTACTGGCAAGAATAGCTATAGCAAACAATTTTATTTTGCTATTTTCTGCAGCTTCATTGGTATATTTATTTTGTTGATGGATAGTAAGGTTTTTACTGCCTTAGCCAATATTGCCTACATAGGAGGGATATTATTAATGTTAGCCACTTTTGTACTTGGGAAAAATATCAATGGTTCTAAAAGCTGGATTCCTATTGCAGGTGGTTTTAATTTACAGCCAGCCGAGTTATGTAAGATTTTTACAGCGCTCATGTTAGCTAAATTTATTTCAAAACCAGAAACTGATTTTAGCAAACTAAAATCTCATGTTATTGCAGGTGCCATGATAGCACTGCCAGCCATATTATCCATTATGCAGCACGAATTGGGCTTAGCCTTGGTATATAGTGCTTTTATTTTTGCAATGTATCGTGAAGGATTACCACCAGTTATATTAATTGTATTACTTTCTTTTGCGATACTAGTAATTGCTACTTTATTACTCGAACCCACTGTCTTAGCAATGATTTTAACAATTATTGCCATTATTTGTATTTTATTTTTGATAAAAAGATTCAAGCATAATAAAAATACGATCCTTGTGGTTATCGGTATCTGGGCCATTTGTTTTGGTACAGTACGTTATACAGTTCCCTATATCTTTAATAATGTTTTTGAATGCTATCAAAGTACACGTATTTATAGTATGGTGGGCAAGGAATACGATTGTAGTCAAAATAAAAAATCAGTTTCTGCTACTGGCAAACAGAAAGCAAAAAAACCAGATGACTACAATGTAAAACAAAGTAAGATTGCTATAGGTTCAGGTGGTTTTTGGGGCAGAGGGTTTTTAAAAGGCACACAAACCCGTGGAAAATATGTGCCAGAACAAAATACCGATTTTATATTCACGTCCTTAGGTGAGGCATTTGGCTTTATAGGTACAGCTTCCTTTTTAGGGTTGTATTTATTTTTCTTATTTAGATTAATTCGTATTGCAGAACGCCAAAGAAGTACTTTTTCAAGAGTTTACGCCTATAGTGTGGTAGGCATATTTTTCTTTCATATTGCAGTCAATATCAGCATGACTGTTGGATTATTCCCTGTGGTTGGGATTCCACTTCCTTTGATTAGTTATGGGGGATCTTCTTTATTAACTTTTACTGTATTGGTATTTATCTTACTAAGATTAGACGCCGATAGGCAAATGGTGCTACGTTAATGCTTATTTTTGCTACATGCGCATATATCCTTTATCTGAAGGTAGTTTTACCATTGATCAAACCAAAGTATTTGTTCCATTTAATACGAGCACTGAAAATTTACAACATCGTCCCAAAGGCAGTATTCTTGTAGAGATTCAACCTTTTGTAGTAGTCACAGAACAGGATATCATATTATTAGATACAGGATTAGGCTATACCAATGCCACTGGCATGTTGCAAATACATGCGAATTTAATGGCAATTGGGATTGATCCTTCCAGTGTAACGAAGGTATTTATGAGTCATTTACACAAAGACCATGCTAGTGGTCTCAGCTATGTACATCCAATACATGGAGATAGATTTATAAGCTTCCCCTATGCAACACATTATATTCAAAGAAGAGAGTTCGATTTTGCCATGGAAGGAGGGAAATCTTCTTACTTACCAGAAACCATCGCGCTATTGGAAGACTTCAGCAAAGTAGTATGGCTTGAAGAGCAGGAAGGTTTGATAGATAATTATATTCATTATAAAATGACGAGTGGGCATAGCAAGTTTCACCAAGTATGTTGGATTAAAGAAAACAATGAGACCGTATTTTTTGGCGGAGATGAAGCCCCACAGTTACAGCAAATGAAATCAAGATTCGTAGCCAAATACGATATGGATGGAAAAAAAGCTATGGAGTGGCGTCAAAGTTGGTGGGAGGAAGCAAAAACTGCACATTGGGAATTCGCCTTTTATCATGATATTCAATTCCCTACCTATATACCCAATAGCCAGTCTTAAAACAAACATTCATTAGGAATCAATACTGGCAAGGGTTTCAGGAGAAGGTCCCGTTTTTTTTGTACCTTAGTACTTCATTATGGGAAACGCATCCAACCACTACTCTGTTCAATTTAGAAGAAATGTATCTGACAAATACATTATCTATAATAGTTTATTTGCAGCATTGCCCTATTCTGGCATTGCCAATGTAGGTGCTTTATTACCCATTATGTTGCAAACCTGCGAAGAAGGATACAGCAAAGGGAAGTCTCCAAATGAAATAATTGATTATTTTTTCAAGCAACATACTGCAGTAGCTTCGGAAAAAGAAAAAATTGATCACTTGTTTAAATATGTGCAATACATGGAAAGACAAGTGGTACTATTTGATGCCATTGAAGACGCTGCTTTTAGTAGCGTGAATGACATGGAAGGAGCGGGTAGTTTAAAGGCATTAATTAGAGAAGCTAGTTTTGCAGGCAAAACACAAGCACTAAAGCATAAACTAAAAGATTTTAAAGTAAGAATTGTACTTACTGCACATCCAACACAGTTTTATCCAGCCAATGTATTAGGCATTATACATGATATGGGAGATGCCATAGCTAAAAACGATTACCACACTATCAATCAATATATTCAACAATTAGGTCTCACTCCTTTTTTTAATAAAAAGCAGCCAACGCCCACTGATGAAGCACAAAACTTAATGTGGTATTTAGAAAATATCTTTTATAATGCTGTAGGCAATATCTACAACACATTGGTAAGAGAAGTTTTTGACAATGATTTTCATGCAAGCAATCCATTTATTGAATTAGGTTTTTGGCCAGGCGGAGACAGAGATGGCAACCCTTTTGTGAACGCTGCTACTACGATTAAAGTAGCACAGTTATTAAGAAGCAGCATTATTGTTTGTTATTATAGAGATGTACGTAAATTAAAAAGGCGCCTTACTTTTGACGGTGTTGCCGTATTGTTGAGTGACTTGGAAGCACGCTTGTATGAAAACGTATTCAGACCTGAAGCCAGTCAACCCATAGCACATCAAGAAATACTAGCATGCTTAACAACGATTAGAAAAAAATTAATTGAAGAAGATCACTCTTTATATTTACACAACTTAGATAGTTTATTACATAAAGTAAAAATATTTGGCACCCATTTTGCTTCTTTAGATATTCGTCAAGATAGTCGTATCCACCACCAAGTATTGATGGATATACATACTACCCTACTTGCGAAAGATGGCAAAGGTATTCTTCCAGCAAATTATGATCAAGCTAGTGAAGCAGAAAAAATGGAACTACTGTCTAGCCTAAAAGGCAGCATTGATCCAGCAAATTTCAAAGAAACTATTACCAAAGACACGATTGAGAGTATTTATGCAATTCAAACTGTTCAAAATATGAATGGTGAAGCAGGATGTCATAGATATGTAATTAGTAATTGTCAAAGCGCTTTAAACGTAATGGAATTGTATGCACTTTTCCAATTATGTGGTTTCGATCACACCATTTCAACGGTAGATATTGTTCCTTTGTTTGAAACCATTGATGACCTTGATGCTTCCGAAAATATTATGGAAAGCTTATACCATCAAACAGTATACGCAACTCACTTGATAGCAAGACAACATCAACAACCCATTATGTTAGGTTTTAGTGATGGAACCAAAGATGGAGGTTATTTACAAGCCAATTGGGGGATTTATAAAGCCAAAGAAATGTTGACACAAATTTCAAGAAATCACCAAATTGTAGTCAAATTTTTTGATGGTAGAGGTGGGCCTCCTTCAAGAGGTGGTGGTAAAACCCATCAGTTTTATGCGTCAATGGGCAATCAAATTGAGAATGAAGAAATTCAATTAACCATACAGGGTCAAACGATTACATCTAATTTCGGAACCATACAATCTGCACAGTACAATTTAGAACAACTCGTAAGTGCAGGTGTGAGTCAAGAATTATTTGCCGATGCCAAATTACAACTCTCACAACAAGATCGTTTGATACTAGAAGAGCTTGGTAATATCAGCTATGCATGCTATCAACAATTAAAAGAAAGCCCACAATTTTTACCATATCTACAAAAATACAGCCCACTTAATTATTATAGTAAAAGTAATATTGCTAGTCGTCCTGCCAAAAGAGGTGGAGGCAATACCTTAAAATTCGAAGACCTTAGAGCTATCCCATTTGTTGGTAGCTGGAGCCAACTAAAACAAAATGTACCTGGTTATTATGGCGTAGGTACTGCTTTACAAGTGCTAAAAGAAAAAGGACAATGGAAAGAAGTGCAATCTTTGTTTAATAATATTGCATTTTTTAGAACCTTGATTGACAATAGTATGATGAGTATGGTAAAATCTAATTTTGCTATTACAAAATACATTGACACCGATCCTACATTTAGTGAAATATGGAATCGTATCAAAGATGAGTTTCTGTTAACAACACAACTTTATCTAGAATTATGTGGCGCCAATAGCTTGATGGAAACAGATACTGTTGCTAAACACTCCATATTATTACGTGATAGAATTGTATTACCATTGCTTACTATTCAACAATATGCTTTGACAAAAGTACAATCCGACACCATCGATATTGCCACCAAGACAGCTTATGAAAAACTGCTAACAAGGACCATGTTTGGCATTATTAATGCGGCAAGAAATTCAGCCTAAACTTATACGGCAGCTTTAGAATCCTTCCATTTCCAAAGATGCAGACAAGCATAAGTTTTATAAGGTGACCAAGCTTTAGCCTTTAGTAACATTTTGACATGCAACTCTTTTTTTGTTTCATATTTGATTTTATACAATTGAATCATGGCTTGTTGTATACCTAAATCATCTACAGCAAAGACATCTTCATGGCCCAAACTAAACATGAGCAACATTTCCACTGTCCATCTGCCCACCCCTTTAATTTGAGTAAGTAAGTCAATCACTTCATCAGGATCCATTTTGTACAATTGTGCATCAGTGATTTTTTGATCTAAAAAAAACTGTGCCACATTTTGCACATACGCCACTTTGGAATTACTTAAACCAATACCCCTTAATGTCTCCGCTGGTGTCTCCAACACTTGTGAACAAGAAGGTTCCTTTCCATTATAAATATCTAGAAATCTTGTAAAAATAATCTTAGCTACTTTGGTACTTAATTGTTGGCTTATGATACTTGCTATTAATCGAATGGCAGTATTTTTTCTTCTTTTCAATACATGCGTATCATCAGATAATAGGGTGGCCAATTTAGCATCTTTTTTTAAATGTAGTTTGTAGCTCATAACACAATGTAATCTCTTTTTTGTATTTTCAGTAAAGAAAAAATCAAAGGATATGAAACAACTATTTATATTGGCCAGTCTTTTTTGGACTTTGGAAGCTAACGCACAAAATAAAGACGAGGTTGAGATTCGAACAATTTTATCTAATCAAATCAC
>Ga0228701_1001768_pt1 | contig 14061 bp, 17 predicted proteins | sample McNCre117_Aug_MG_2_FD_178017 | JGI IMG/M metagenome (GOLD analysis project Ga0228701, IMG submission 178017) | Freshwater microbial communities from McNutts Creek, Athens, Georgia, United States - 11-17_Aug_MG | ecosystem: Environmental > Aquatic > Freshwater > Creek | place: USA: Georgia...
CTGCAAACACAGGCATCAGTTTTTCGCATAACAAAAGAAAAAGCGTGAAAGTGCATGACCCTGGCCATGCTCCATCCTTTACGAATCAATCGACATGGGCCTGCACATCACGAACCGCCTGATGCATCTGACCCTGCGCCTCGCACCACGGGACGACTCGCGCGCCCTTGCCCCTGCCACCGAGCGGGAGACGTACGATATAATCCGCAGGATGGACGACACCAGCAAGATCCTGGCATTCTGCATGTCATCCCATTCTCGTCTAGGCGGGATGAACGGATGCGAGGCCTCCGCGCTCAACGACGAGCTTCTGCGCATGATAGCCTCAGCGGTGCATGAACGGCCCTGAAAATAAAACCCTTATAAAAGAACATCGACCCTCTCGCGCGCCATGAGCGTGCACCCGCTCGCGTCCAGGGTCGAGAGCCTCAACCTTTTCATACAGAGCAGGCTCAGGGACATAGATAGAAAGATACAGCAACACAGAGAGAGAATCGCCGAGCTCAGCGTGCAGATCGAGCTCTTCAACATCATCAGGTACCCGCCTGCCCCGGACGCGCAGATACCAGACGACATCGTGATCCACATGTGCAACGTACAGGAATAATCGTACAGGATTAACATACATTTCCTGAAATACCCGTATCGTACCCGTATATAAGCCCGAACCACTCTGCGTGCCAAAACCAGAACCAATGGACGCTTCCACTCCCGTGCTGAACAACAACGTCGCTGCCCCTGCTTCCGAGGGCCGGGCCAGTCCCGTGCCTTCCGTCCAGCAGGAGCCCGACGCAGCTTTCACCTCGCCGAGCAAGCCCGCTCCCATGCGCGCGCCGTACGACCCGTCTGAGCACCAGCCCGCTCCCAAGCGTGCAAGGCTCATGCTCGCACCCCGCCCGTACTAGAGCGTCATATCCCTTGATCTGGCCCGCTAACTCGCATTAAATCTCGTGATTATTGCCTTCCACAATCCTGTCGTATATTAGCGCGCGTGCACCACTCTATCCGCTGATGGAAGCCTCCACGCCACCAAAGAATATGGACATATACCTGCTGTGGGCCGAGCAGCTCCACACAGAGTTCAGGGAGATGCAGAGGGATATACAGTGCATAAAAAACCGCCTAGATTCAATAGAGATCCAGTGCATGAACCTAACCCAGGTTCTGCCTTCAGAACAGCTTCTGCCTTCACCACAGGTTGTGCTGTCAGACCAGGTTGTTCTGTCAGACCAGGTTGTGCTGTCAGACGATGAGGTCTTGCAAAGCAGACTCGCGAATCTGAAAAGCCAGCAGTAAACCAGCAAAAACAGGGAACCTCGCGAATATATAAGATATCACATATTCATATTATCATTTTGGCAGTAGTGGCGATTTTTTCCTGATGGAATCCGGCTCGGGTGGTGGGAATAGTAGGTATAAGTCTGTACGACCCAGACAGTACAAATATAATGATTCTTCTATTTACAAGAAACCATGCAACGTCGATGGCTGCACCAACTTGATGGTTCAGTGTCGCGACCATGTAAAAAAAAGGGATAAGTTTTGCGAAACTTGCTGGAAGGGTCAAAGCGTCAAGAAATCGTACTGTCCAATTCATGGAAAGGTTAGATACAGGATTTGCCAAACTTGTGGCAAAAACGAGGAGTATTGCCGTAATTCAGGCTGTAGGCCGCAGGATGACACAAAAGTCTGTATAAGGAAAGCAAAGACAACAAAGAAAGGGAATTCTGATTGTCAGCAAGATACTGGGAGCCTTCCAGCGCAGGTTGTGGACCAAATTCCTGGCCCAGCACAGGTTGTGGCCCCCGTTTCCGGCCCAGCGCAGGCTACGGACCGTGTTTCCGTCCAAGCACTGGTTGCTGACCAAGTTCCAGGGCCAGCGCAGGTTGCGGACCAAGTTCCCAGCCCAGCGCAGGTTGCGGACCAAGTTCCCAGCCCAGCGCAGGTTGCGGACCAAGTTCCAGGCCCAGCGCAGGTTGCGGACCCCTTTTCCGGCTTAGGGCAGGCTGATGACCCTGTTTCATCGGTGGGACGTTATGACGGATTCTTGGATAATTACCTTGTCAGAACCTTTGGCCAAGATGTAGCAGAGCACGGGTTTTTCCCGCAGACTCCTGCAACAGAGCACGGGTTTTTCCCGCAGACTCCTGCCATCTAAAGCCATCTACGCTCCTCATTAACCTCTAGCCATCAGGCTCCTCCGTGGCCCTGCTGTCCTTGACCTGCCCGCGAGCGCCCCAGGATCTCTCCTGAAGCTCTCGCGGGCACGACCGGGCGCAGGGCCCGACCCCGTTGTGGTTTAATAAACTATTCTAGTACATGCCCGCCTCCTCCCCGTCCAGGAAAAAAACTCGAACCACAGCTAGCTACAACCACGCGCACTCCAGCCCCTATCATGTCCTCAGACACGGCGTCCCCCCCGCGCTCCCCGAACACTCTTGACCTGTACAAACGGATGTACAGTGCCGATCCATACATCACCGACGTTTCCATGGTCGAGAACGACCAGGGAGAGGTTGAAGTCGAGATCATGGCCACAATTGGCCCAATTGTCAGCGTGTTCAACATGCCCGCCCAGGATTTTAACGACTACAACCGCTGGAAGATCCAGCAGGATACGGCCACCATCCGAGCGGAGAATGCAGACTCGCTCATCCTCAGCTAATTTCCTGCCCATTTCCACGCACGAGTATCGTATTTAAAAGCTTGCATTTCTCTATCCATCTATCCCCTGCGCTATGTCCTGGTTCCTTCGCGATCTCCGTGCCGCCAGAACGAGAACTCCGTCACAACAGGAGATCCGTGATCTGATCCTCGCGTTCGTCGTGAACCTCCCTCGCTTCAATCGCGAGGCCACGCCGGCGCAGAGGACCGCTGTCATGCTCTTCATGGACTCCACCCTGCACAAGCCCGAGCTGCAGGACATCCTCCCCGCATCCGACGCAAGCTTCTTGTATGTCAAGAGCGTCGTCCTGATGTGGAAATGGCATGATCCTCGGCCGCCTCTGGACCATCAGGAGATGCAGTACGAGTACGAGTGGCTGCGGTACACCCCGCACGGACCCATCGACACATGGGAGCTGCGCAAGTGTGAGTACGACTTCTACATGCTCAACCACCCGCTCCAGTAGAGCGCGTTCGTGCACCCCTGTTTGCGCCGGCCCTAACCTACGGCCATGATCGTTCATGGCCGTGACTGAAATAAACCTTTACCTGATACCAATCTGCGTTATGAATATGTTATGCATGTTTAATGTATAATAATTCTGTTTTTTCACTTTATGATGTAATGAGTACAGCCTGCATCACATTGGCAAATGCAAGAAAGTTTCAATTGTGTATTACTATTCCTCTATGGCCCGAGACAGTTCCTACAGTCAGTGTCATAAACAAAATGACTGGTACTTCGTATGGCCTGCTTGATGATGGCGGATTTCAACAGTGGCATTATCTAGTTGAACCAGAATCAGCCACAAATAGATTTAGTAATTCGCTTCATGAAATGTCACAATACATGATTGTGTGCAGTTTAGCAAGGTTATCAGGCAATTATCTCTATATTACTCTGATGGTCAATTTAGTATATGCTGATTGTACATGGCATGGTTATAAACACGAACCTACTGAGTTTGTGATAGAATTTTGCAGGTATGTCGTTTGAGCCTGTAAAAAAAACACATATTCTCTTGAGCACGCCCGCCCATCCCTCCCTCCTCACGCACAATGCCCGCAGAGCCCGCGCAGCAAGACCCGCACAGCCCTGTCTCCAGCGCCGACACGCACTTCTCCCAGTGCACGCGCACATTCACGGAGCCCATACAGCGCACTGTCACCATCCCTACCCTCGCAGAATCCAGGCAGTTCTCGCCCACCTCGTCGGAGGCTGACGATCAAAATTACCTTTCGCGCACCTTTTCAGAGCCCGACAATCAGCTCTGCATCTCGCGCACCTTCTCGCAGCCAGACGCGCAGGACTCCTATGATAATACCAACCACGACGATACCAACCACGACGATACCAACCACGACGACACCATCTTTCAAGTGCCCTCGCCTGTGTCAGACCTCAGCATCCACGAGGTGCTGGTCCACGCCACACACCACCTCATCGACCTCAAAAGCCAGAAGGTTCTCCCGTTGCTCCCGCACGTGTGGGACGACTTCGTGGCGTGGAGCAAGCACAAGCAGGCCCTACCGCTCCCGACGGACACGGACGAGTACCGCGAGTTCCTCGAGTGGAAGGAGGGCAAGATCAGGTACACTGCCAACCCGGAGGAGGTACAGGAGTTCCTCGCGTGGAAGGACGCGGTGTCCAAGCACGCTCGCGACCCAGATCGTGACGCCTTCGTGCAGTGGAAGCAGGCGAAAAACCAGACCTACCAGGAGCTCCTTGCAAAATTCCAGCTTCTCTACCCGGAGTAGCGCGCCCGTTCGTGCCATTCCTCTCTAACCTTCTGGCCAGTACTGCAAAGTACCAGCCCGTACAGTGAATAAACCTTATTTGACGTGCTCGTCTCCCGTTACCACGATTTCAGCGCGCGTGTCGTCCTATAAAAGCCATAACCACTCCTTGCGCAACTCTCGTCTAACGCCATGCTCGTATACGGTCGCACTCGAAAGCAGTGGAAGCTGCTCTACAAAAGAATGGACGGATTCCACACCATGGTGGAGCGGCAGATCGATCGTGCCTGGCCCAAGAGCGTGCAGCTCATCACGCGCAGGCGGGAGCCTGTCCCCGCACGAGCCAGCACACACAGGCGGAGCGGGGACTTCATGTCCAGCTCCATCGTGGTCCTGCAGGGATCCCTGGTGTGCATGGTCACGCGCCACCCGTTCATCGGCGACGCCCCGAACTACGATCAGTTCGAGCGCTACTCCTTCTTCTTCACGTTCCCGCGCGGCTCGAACCTCAGCCCGGACGGTGTGCTCACGTACATGCCGGGCACCATCTACGAGCTCAACATCCCGCGCGTGAGGGAGCTCGGCTACCAGGACCTGGATCAGGGCATTCACGCCTTCGATCCCAGTTACCGCTACGGCTTCCTGAACTTCGATCACAGATACATGTGGGACCACGAGGACTCGATCCGCACGGGCTACCCTGCAGGCATGGTCCACTTCCCGCTCCAGCCGGGCATGGTCGAGACCATGCGCCGCATCGTCCTCGCCTACACCCACAACATCACGTCCTAGGCTCGTGAATGATTGCTCATTAACCTGCTCACACTGCCAGTAAATACTCTCATCTTCGTGCATTACACTGATTTAATCAGGTTACATCGCGCGCGTTTTCCGCAGCGAGGAGTTATCATGATCAGCGCAGGCCTGCCTCGCGGGCAAGCAGGTCGAGCACGTGCTCGTCGATCTTCCTCAGGATCTCGCGCGGAAGCAAGCCCAGCATGTACCGGCCCACGCGGCCAGCGGAGCCTGTGTGATCCGCGGGAAACACCCCAGACTTACGCCGGCCGCCGAGCCGGAATGCGAGCATCCGTGCTCGGCTCGACTTGACAGTGACGTGGTTTTTGTCTCTTACGTACTCTATTTTTGCCATGTCGTACAGGAAGCGGATTTTTTGAAAAAAATCTTCAAATTGCTGAGTTTTCAACAACACGCCATTCGTGTTCTCGAGTACCTTCCCTATCAAGCAAATCCATGGTCCTGAATGCCTGTTAATCCAAGAAACCCCATTCTCGAAGGTAATTGTTGTACCCTCGATACCTCCACGTATAACAGCGTTATAAGGATAGCGGTAATGAAAATAAACCCTCGTGAACCGTGCATCGTATCTTATTTCCACGCGCACGGAAAAATCAGATAGATTTTCATGATGTACCCTGAAGTCTCCCAAACTATCTTGCTCCCTGCCGTGGTATATTACTGTTAAGTCCTCGACCTTATACCCGCCAGCAAGGGCAGGCAACGTCTCGCCAACCACAGCATTGCGTGCAGCATCTAGGCAGATCTGCAAAGTCGCCTCGAACTTCTCGCGTGTTACAGTTGGTGCAAGTGTTGCCATGTGCCTAATTGCGCTTGTTCCCACCCTCTAAGCACCCTCTTTATATATCCTTTCAGGCCAGCCGATTTCCCGTAGAATCGCGCATCTTACACGCTCTGGCGTGACGGCAGGCGCGTGCTCGTCTTAACCCCACGTGTAATAAATTTTTTTGTCTATGCTATCGCCTTCCAGCCATAACCCAAAAACAAACGCGATTCACCCAGAACAACCAACCACACTCCAGCCCCACCCAGCACATGGGCCCATTCACCAGCACACTCCAGCACTCCGCCAGGCCAGCGCTCGGCCCGCTCCCCGTGTGGGCAGTCACCAGCCTCATCGCGCACCCAGTCCAGGACCTCCTCCACAGGCGCCTCACTACGGAGCCAGGCGTCTTCCTATTCTGGGGCGCGTGGGGATCAGGAAAGCATCACTACATGCTGCACACGGCGCGCGAGATGCGAGAAACCTCCTTGAACCACGACGTGCACTGGGTACGATCCACCTGGCGACTGACAGGAGAAGAAAACTTCTTGTCCTGGCTGGCAAAACAGGTACTGGATGAACCAGAAAAGGCCAAAAATTCTCTCGCCTTCATAGAAGCCTTGCCAAAGGACCGCGCGGTCACTATCTTTCTCCATCACAGTGATCTGCTCTTTCATTTCTCAGACAGGCAGTACGAACCTATAAGTCACCTACACAACCTCGGCGCATGCATCAAGCTTACACGCCGGCACGACGTCAACATCATCTGGTCAACCTCAAACCCAGACATTGCAAAGGTCGCGCTTCAGCACACCAACATCCAGCTCTTAGGCCCGCCGGACTGCTCGCGCTGGCAAGAGCATCACGTAAAATCCTTCGTCGACCAGCGGCTGAAGGACTCCCCACACTGGACCGACGAAGACAAGCAGCTCGTCATCAAGCTCGGCACGAGAGTCGGCGCGGTCGCCTGCATCTCGCACTGGCTCTACACCGACCCGAAACGCTTAGCGCAGCTCGAACCTTACATAGAAAAGCTCGAATCCCGCTGGCACGCTCTAGACGCCATCGCGCCGGTCTCGCACTCGTCTTTCTAAAACAAGCGCCTTACCCTCTATATAAACAAGCCTCCGCAAGCCACCACCTTATTACTCGCAACCATGGGCTCAGGCGCCAGCCAGATGCAAGACGCGTTCATCCGCTCGTGCGTGGAAAACTCGCTGCCTGCAGGCCCGTTCGAGGTCATAAGAATGACGGCCCCGAATACGCAAGACGAGGTTATGTATTCGATCATGTACAACAGACCAGAGCCGGCACTCCGCACGGAGGTTGCATCAGTTTACGCGGCATTTGAAAGAGATCACACGCAGTTCTCCATCTACTTTACAAACCCGCAAACATCCGTTGTAACCCCGCGAGACGATGGTGCCTACGACCTGAGCTTTGCTGGTGAGACCTTCATCATCACGCACAGGTTGGACTTTAGTGTCAATGGACGTGGCAACATGCAGAGGATCCTGTTGCCCATCATGTCTGTCTCTCCAGGCCACATCCCTCGCGAGCGTGTGATGGAGTTGTTCAGGATCTTCACGGCTCTCTGCCGGGACATCCACTGGACCATGGCGATACTGCCCATGCGGATCGAACGAGTCCTCCCGCTCTACATGGGCTCGCATCCCCGCCTCGGCGAGCACAGCCTCGTCTGCACGCTCGATCCCGAACTCCTCAGGATCGTTGCCCGCAACAGCCTGGCGTTCGAATAGGCTCCACGCTAGCATCAGAGCCTTAACCGCTTGTTTCTGACCCGGCCCTCGTGCCATGAATAAACGTCTTGCATCATGCAAAAACGCACTCTCCGCCCGTATATAAACACCAAACTGAATCCATGCAACAGCCCTGCCATCGAGCCCCTTGCCATGCAAACGACCGAAGAATCCCGCTTTACGTGGAATGTAGTGCGTGTTCGTACTGCTGCACGCTCACTCTTGCCTCGAGACTCGCGAGATTTTCGCGTCAATTTTCGCATCAATTGTGTCTTACGACAAGCGTATTTACAGGCAGTCACCCATACTATCACCTACAAGGTACACGTCATTGCGAGAATCTACGCGCAATTTCTTCCTCTGGACACCTTCATATCGCTCGCATTTGAGGTCGAGCCATCCATGCTCATCTCGCTCGAGCCGCGTTCCAACCCCATCAACGCCGATACTGGGGTCGTTCTAGGTGCAGTCACATGGCCCGTAAACTTCGTGTCCAATCCAGCAGACACGGACGGCAAGCTCCTGGCCACTATCCAGTGTCGCATCCCAAACAACAACAGAGTCGTCCAACTTCCAGAGTTGCAAGCATTCCTTGAGCGTATCACAACACTCTGCGACGTCTCTCCGCGCTGGATGCGCCCGAGGTTCATGCACGCCCACTACAGCGAGCACTTTCTAATCCTCGTGCTCGGCGTCACGAAGAAGCCTCAGCACGCATCAACCAACCGCCTCCCACCGACAGCCCACGTGTCCCAGCTCTCATCTGACATCATCCGCATGATGGCCCCGCACGTCGTCGAGCTCGCAATGCTCGACCCGAACCCGCACGACAGGGCACAGGCTCTTTAGAAGAGCAAGCACCAGTCGTGCACTGCTAACCAGCCAGCACCAGGCCCGCTACTAAGCCAGCCTCGGCCCTCGCACCGTAAATAAACGTCTAGCATCATGCAAAAAACGCACTCTCCGCCCGTATATAAACACAGAAACGCCTGCATCACCGTTATCCCTCAGGCAATGACAGCGCTACCACTTATAGGCACGATTTCAGACTCGTTCGCCCGCACCATTAACATACTGGACGAAGCTGCAAATAAAAGCATGCCCCCAGGACCGTTCATACAATCCTTCCCGAACACTGACACAATTCATAATACAGAAGAATTTGAGATAAGGCATTGCATCACAAATCCTTCATCAAACAATCCTAGAATTGTTTCAGTCCGTGCCATGTACACGCTACATCATACAACTGTCCAGCTTGGCTTTGCCCCACCGTCTGGTGCTACAGTCGACAAGGAGGCAATGACTGTCACATTTCATGACACAACATGGGGAATCGAGACTTGGACTACAGACCATAGAGACAAAATCTCTCTCATTTACGTCAAAGAAATCATTCCCAACGTAGGCTGGATCGTAGACATCGACAAGCTCGAGTCATTCATGTCCAAGATCCGCGTGCTGTGTCTGGCACACCACGCGGAATGGAAGGAGGCTAAGATTGACGAGCTGCACAGCAACAACAGCTGTCAATACATAGCCCTCTGCATGGCCATACACCCTCGCCTCGGTCGCGACGCGCGTATCAACGGCCTCGGCTCGCTCCAGCCAGAACTCATCCGCATCATCGCGGACAAGGTGCTGGCCATCGACGTCCAGGCTTTCAAGGACGTGGTCAACGCCTCGGAACCCAGGCTCTTTTAGCAGAGCCAGCGCCATTCGCGCACCCCTAACCAGCCCGCACCGGGCCCGCATTCAGCCCGCCTCAGCCCTGAATAAATCGTACCCACTCGTAACTCCAGCACTTTCAAAAACCGCGCCCGCTCTACCCCTATTTAAGCACAACACAACACAAGCACCACATATACGCACATGGCTAATCGCCGAGCAGCATTTCGCTGGACCATAGACGTTATCCAGTCTGTCTTGGAAGAAATAGCTGTGGTTGATAACCTGCGTGGACTTGCAATGCACGTGGATACTATCCATTCCGAGTATGGTGAATGGCCCTATCGTTCCAACTTTTCCTGCTGTGTCAAAACACAACAGTTAGCCTTGGAGGTCCATGTATCAGGTCGATACGTATTCGAAGAATCTCAAATCGATCTTCGATTTGCGATTCCATGGGGTGCAAATTTTTTTGTTGGACCGCCTGCTACACTCTCGCTTGGAGTCAATCAATGGGAGTGCGTGCACATCCTTCCAGCAACAAATACTGTTGCGATGAGCCAGCTCTTCCAGAACGTTGATGGCATCATCGATCTTGCTGAAGTCACTGCGTTCCTCCAGAGGGTTCGCGTCCTCTACGACAACGCTGTCCCGCCCTACCTCAAGCTCAGGCGAGCTGGCTTCTATGCAGGCAACAGGCAGATATTCCACCTGCTGTGCCTGGCCACCAAAGACAAGGCACGCAACACGTCACTCTTCAAGTTCTTTCCCATCGAGGTCCTGATATGCATCAGGAGGCACTTGACAGAGATCGACATGCGCGTTGCAGGCCTCGTGCCCCGCACCCGCCGCGCTCTCCCGCGCTAAACAGCGTGAACCTTCCAGCAGTTCAGTCATTAACCTCTCCGTACCAAGCATGGCACTGAGCCAGCCCATACGTGAATAAATTATGCCTACCTTTCAATTCCCTGCCCGACTCCCTCGCTCCTCCCGAACCGCGCCCGCTCTACCCCTATTTAAGCACAACACAACACCAGCACCATCACACAGTCGCGCACCATCACACAGTCGCGCATGGACCAAGCAGCTTTCAACGAGTCTATCATAATAGTACATGAGGAATTGGTGAACGTCACGGAATTTGATGATGGCATGCGTGGTATCGACATAGACACAACGGACTTAAACTCTCGATATGAACAAGATCCATCTCCTTCAATCTTCAGATCGTCTGTCCTATCACACAAACTATCTTTGAAAGTCGTAGTGGGGGGAAGATACACGTTTGATGCTACAGAAATCAACCTTCAATTCGAGGTTCCATGGGGAGCAACTGTTATCGAGGGCCATCCTACAACAATTTCGCTCGGAGCCACTCGATGGGAATGCCATATACAGAACTTCCCGATATCAAGAATGATCATGCTCAGACAGCGTTTTGTGAACGAGGATGGCATCATCAATCGGCAAGCCGTCGCGGAGTTCTTCCAGCGGATTCGCGTCCTCTACGACAACGCTGTCCCACCCTACCTCAGCTACAGGCGAGCTGGTTTCTTCCGAGGCAACAAGCATATCATCCACCTGCTGTGTCTTGCTAGAAGCAAGAAGGTGCCCTTCAACATGCGCTTCAAGCGTGTGACACCAGAGATCATGCTTCTCATCGTAAAGCAAATAGTCGACATCGACATGCGCGCTGCAGGCCTCATGCCGCGCTAAACCGCGCCCGGGCCCGCTCACGCCCCGTAACAGCCCGCAACGGCCACTAAATTCACGAATAAACAATCTCTATGAAGAAAAAAATACATTTTACAACGGATGACAAACATCACTCTGTAGCACGTAATAATGGATCAGATGCAAACAGTTACAAGCACAAAGAGCAACAAAGAATACGTCAAATGCACTGATGCGTATCATAGTGTAGCCAATGCCACCCACGACATCAGCTTCTCATGTCTCTTCTCGTTCAGGTTGAGCAAAAGCGCGACTCAGCAAGAGGCCATGCATGTTCTAAATTCCTTGTATGAATCCATGACCGAAAGAGTTAGAAATCATGCCTGCTACTCATCCGAGGACCCAGTAGTTGACCAGCCTGAGCCTACACTATCAGAAGACGATCTTGACCCACAAGCGAAGCGCAGGAAACTAAATGAGCAAAATCTCGCTGAGAAGCCAGCAGTACTTGAGGCTAGGGAAAAGGCAGGCGAGTACATTATGACCTTCGGCATACACAAGAACAAACCCATTAAGGAACTGCCCATCGACTACATCAGGTGGATCCTAGGAGTTAGGCAAGAAGGCAGAAATTTTCTCACATTGCCTCCCTCCAAGTCAAAGGCCTGGCTGCTATCCGATCAGATAGGTTGTGTCTACGCTGCCAGACAGTTCATGACATGGACCTGCTGGGCTTGCGGCAGCCAGGATACCCGCTACAAGAATGCGAAACTGTGCACTTCATGCTGGCACACCTTGGGCTGATGCATGCAGTCCCATAAACACCCGCTCCGGCCCCGTAACCGCCCGCAACGGCACGCGCTAACAGCATGAATAAATCATGTTCCTTCCCTCTCACGCAATCCCCACGCTCCGTTCGTAAACAACCCCCTCATAATCACCATACTCTCGCCTTATTTAAGCACACAGCCTGCATCACACCAACGCCCTCTCGCACTCAATGTCCGCTGTCTCTCGCAATCATCACGCCTTCTGGCAGACCAGGGCAATCCTGCTCAAGTCTCTCAGGGACGTGCTGCCACCCGGATTCAGGCTATGCCACTGCAAGACTCAGTCGACCGCAGGCAAGCTCAGTGTGTCCGTCCTTCTACCAAAAGGAGCTTCTGGCGGAGTGCATGTGAGAGTCAGCCACTCTCAAGCCTCCACCAACCTCGAGATCCTTTACCAGATCCCGGATCACGACGCTTGCCTCGTCACGACAGAACCCTGCCTCCTGCTGGCCATCAACGGCTGGCTCTGGAAGGTGGACGAGTGCTCCCAGGACTCTCCGTCCAACCCGCAGTTCGCCATCGTCCGCGCATCTTTCAAGAACGATGCCGGCGTAATCGAGCACGGCATGGACGACTGGTCCACGTTCCAAGCCCACATCGCGAGAATTCGCGACTACTGCCTCGCAGTCTACTAGGCTCAGAACCACGGCCCTAACCACCCGCTCCGGCCCCGTAACCGCCCGCAACGGCACGCACTAGCCTGAATAAACTCGCTTCCTACACGAATCATCACGCGCCACCAGTACAACCAAAACCATAAATCTGCCATATTTGTTTGTAAATACCCATACTAGACCATGTCATGCTCCGGTGTAATTAATGAAAGAATTAAGAAAGAACATCATAGAACATTCTGCACTATGACAGAATGCTTCATGACAGGCGTGTAGATTTCAAAAAGGCGTGTAAATTCAAACACTAAAAAATCACTCACATTGCTCATTCCAGCGACGCTTGATGATGTGCCTGCCGGACACGATGTGCACACTGAAGAGCTTGAAGATCCAGCAGACGTCCCGTAGGTTCCAGCCACACACTGGGTGCAATTCGATGCTTTTTCGATCGGTGTGCCACTCCAAGTGCCCGAATTACATGACCAGCACTGCCAAAGCACACACACACTTTTTTAGTGAATTATAAAGCATTAGCTCAAGTATACAGTGTAACATACCTGCGTAGATCCAGCGGGAGAGTAACTTCCAAGACTGCAGTCCACGCACGAGCTCGCATTGACCCCAGAGTACTTGGCAAAGGCACACACAGCGCAGACCGTCACAGCACCGAGCGAGTACATCCCACCATCGCACGACGTGCACGCGCTCATCCCGCTCCTGTTCCCGTACGTGCCCGCCCCGCACGATGTGCACGAACTCATGTTGCTGAGCGAGAACTTGCCCGCCACACACACGCTGCACGCATCCGCCTTGTCCAGCGAGTAGTTGCCAGCAGCGCACGCCACGCACACGCCATTCTTCTGATAGGTGCCCGCATTGCACGATGTACAATCAGGGTTCGAGTTGCCCACAGCCTGCGAGACAGTACCAGACGGGCACGCCTTGCAATCACCAACAGACCCCTTCCCGCCCACGTTGAGATAGGTATTGGCCGGGCACGCATAGCACACGCTCGAGTTCACAGGCGCGTAGTATCCCAAATCACACGCAGTGCACGAGCTTGCATTGGCTCCAGAGTACGTGCCGTTGCCACAAACAATACACACACTCGCCTGCGCCAGCGAGTAGGATCCAGCGCTGCACACGTCACACGTACGATTGCGCCCGATCACAGCAGACGATGTACCAGCGGGGCACGCAATACAGTCAGCATCCGTCTGGTTGCTGCACCCGATACAGCCAGCATAATCCTTGAACTTGCCAGCGCCGCACTTGATGCACGAGCCACCATTGGCGCCCCAGTAGCCAGGATCACACGAACAGTTGGATATGCCCCAGGATAGCGCCGGGCACGAGCTGCCGACAGGGCACGTAGCCTGCAGGCCTCCATAGCAGTAGTTTGGCGACACGCAGGCCTGGCACGCGCTGTTGTTGACGCCCTTGTAGCCCCAATCACAGTAGCACCTCGTATAGTCGGGCGACTGGGTGGGAGATACAGCATGCAGCGTGCAGTTCTGCTGCATGCCACCGCCCGT
>Ga0228701_1001770_pt1 | contig 14057 bp, 16 predicted proteins | sample McNCre117_Aug_MG_2_FD_178017 | JGI IMG/M metagenome (GOLD analysis project Ga0228701, IMG submission 178017) | Freshwater microbial communities from McNutts Creek, Athens, Georgia, United States - 11-17_Aug_MG | ecosystem: Environmental > Aquatic > Freshwater > Creek | place: USA: Georgia...
CATGACGAACGGATCGCACAGGCGCTGCCTGCGGTCATCGCCCAGCGGAATGACCAGCCCGATCACCCCGGTCTGCCCGGTACGCAGGCGGCTGGCCATCTGGTTCGGGCGAAAGCCATGCTCGCGTGCCAGCGCCTGGATGCGCTCGCGGGTCTGGGTGTTCACCAGGTCCTTGCCGGCCAACGCCCGCGATACCGTGCCGGCCGAAACCCCTGCGAGCTTGGCCAGTTCCGAAATGTTGCGAATCCGGCGCGGTTTTCCCGCCGCTTCAGTCGCCATGCCTGCGGCCATTGCTTTTCCACCCCCCGCGGATGCGGCGGCACTCCCATGCCACCACACCCTGCACACTGTTTGAGAATCAGAGGCTTACGCCGCAGATTCGCGCCGTGCAATGGCTTGCCGTCCCAACATGATCGCGCCGGTTATCCCGGCAAGGTCGCCCAGCCCGGGACTGGCGATATAGCGTTCCAGTCCGGGATCGATCCGGGGATGGACCACATAACCGGCCAGCCGCCGCTCGGTTTCCCGCCGCAGCGCGGCCATCAGCCCCGGAGCCTTCATCACCCCGCCGCCAAAGATCAGCCGGTCCGGCGCGTGGAGCAGGACCAGGCTGGCCGCAAGGTCGGCCAGATAGCCGGCGATGAGGTCCACCGCCGCGGCCGGGTCGGCCATGTCGTCAAGCCCGCAGCCGAAGCGGGCCTTGATCGCCGGGCCGGCGGCAAGGCCCTCGATGCAGTCGCCATGATAGGGGCAGGCCCCGGCAAAGGGATCGCGCGCGTGATCGTGCGGTACGCGGATGTGTCCTGCCTCGTAATGGGTGAAACCCGCTCGGGGCCGTCCGGCATGGATGATCCCGGTGCCGATCCCCGTTCCGACCGTGGTATAGGCCAGTGTCTCGCAGCCCTGTCCGGCGCCGGACTGCCATTCGCCCAGCGCCGCCCCGTTGACGTCGGTATCGACCACCACCGGCACGCCCAGTTCGGCCAGCCACGCACCGAAGCACGTGCCCGGCCAGCCCGGCTTTGGCGTGGTGGTGATGGTGCCATAGGCCGGCGATGCGGGATGGATGTCGAGCGGTCCGAAACTCGCCACCCCGATCCCGCCGATTGGCCCGTGCGTGGCGGCAGCCCTCCGGAAGAACGCCAGCACCTGCGGCATGGTTTCGGCGGCGCTCAGCGTTGGCAGCCGCTCCTGCGCCAGGATTGTGCCGTCCGCCGCCGCCACCGCCACCACGAACTTGGTGCCGCCAGCCTCGATGGCACCGATCAGGGGTGTGGTCATGTGTGCCTCCCGGGATGTTCCTTTGCATCTTCATCGGCCAGATGCCGCGCGCGCGCAATCCACGGCAGGTGAAAGCCGCTTCCCCCGCTTGAGTTGCATTGCAGCGCGCTTTACCCCTGCGGCATGACATCCGTTCCGCCCATCGCCGCCGTCGAACCGTTCCACGCGATGACGGTCAGCCGGCTGGCGCACGATCTTGCCGCCAGCGGGGTCGATGTGATCCACATGGAATACGGCCAGCCTTCAACCGGGGCGCCGCCCGCCGCCATCGCCGAGGCGCACCGCGTGCTCGATGCCGATGCGATGGGCTATTGGGAAAGCAATCCGCTGAAGGAACGGATCGCGCGCCACTACGGCGAAGCCCACGGGGTTGCCGTGGAGCGCGAACAGGTGATCCTCACCTGCGGCGCCTCGCCCGCCTTCGTCCTGGCGTTGTCGTGCCTGTTCGCTCCGCGCGCGCGGGTCGCACTCGCCCGGCCCGGTTATGTCGCCTACCGCAACACATTGAGCGCGCTTTATCTTGAGCCTGTCGAACTGCCCTGCGGCCCGGCCGAGCGTTTCCAGGTCAGTGCCGCCGCGCTGGCCGCGCTCGATCCTGCGCCCGACGGGCTGATCATCGCCAGCCCGGCCAACCCCACCGGCACGATCATCCCGCGCAGTGAACTGGCTGCCATTGCCGAGGTTTGCCGACAGCGCGGCATCCGCGTCGTCTCGGACGAGATCTACCACGGCCTGTCCTTCGCCGAACCGGCCGCCTCGATGATCGAATTCCTGCCCGACGCGTTCATCGTCAACAGCTTCTCCAAATACTTCTCGATGCCCGGCTGGCGGCTTGGCTGGCTGGTGGTTCCGCCAGCCAGCATTGCTGCGGCCCGTGCCCGGATGGGCAACCTGTTCCTGACCCCGCCGGTCATCGCCCAGCGCGCCGGCCTCGTCGCGTTCAATTGCACCGCAGTGCTGCAAGGCTACCTCGCCACCTATGCCCGCAATCGCGAACTGATGCTCGATGCGCTGCCGGCGATGGGGCTGGAACGCATCGCCCCGCCCGACGGCGCATTCTATATCTATGCCGATGTCGGTCACCTGACGGACAACAGCCTTGCCTTTTGCGAACAACTCTTGCGCGAAACCGGCGTCGCCACCGCTCCGGGCGTCGATTTCGACCCAGTCCTCGGCCACCGCTTCATCCGCTTCAGCTTCGCCGTCTCGACCGCGCAGGTCGAACAGGCCATCGCCCGCCTGATCCCCTGGTTCGCAGCCCGGGCCGCCGCCGCGCGGGGCGAGGTGGCCTGATCGCCCCCACCTCGGCCCCGTTCACGCCCCCCGCTCCAGCCGTCGCAATTCGAGACGCATCCGGCTTTCGCGGGGCTCCCCCGGATTGACAGTCCCGGCGCGGGACTGACAAGACCGGGGCTCGATCAATCCAGGAGGGCGTGCTGCCCCGCGATCAGACCCTTTCCGGCCAGAGCGGCCCGCCTGCGGGCGAGAGCGGCGCATGGCGTCAGCGGCTTGCCGATCTGGCGCTGGCCTGCGCCGGGTCCTATGCCGCCGACGAAGGCGCGTGCCTGCGCGAAATGGCGGCCCTGCTGACCAGCGCGCCCGAAGGTCATGCCCGCGGGCTGGCGCGGCCCGATCCTGCCGCGCTGGAAGCCCTGATCGCGGCCGGTGCCGGCGCTTCGGCGGCGCTCGCGATGCTTGACGGCGGCGAGGCGGGCTATCTCCTGTCCAGCGGCGGCAACGGCCAGCACATGGCCTCGGTCATCCTGCTCGGCAATGCCGAGGAACTGACCGCCAGCGGCGATACCGCCGCGCTCGCGCTTGTCGGCGCGCTGGCAATGGCCCTTGCGGACCTTGCCGAAACGCCGCCGCTCACGCCCGGTCGCATTGAAACGGCCCCGACTCGCCTGAACTGAACCTCGCGCCTGTCCTGTGACAGATTGGCACGGGCGCGCCGGACGGTCAGGGCAGCCCCTGGCCCCGGCGCCAGCCTGACGCGAACCGCACAGCTTTACCGAAAGCGCCCGCCCGAACCGGCTTAACGCCCGGCCAGCCCCGGTCCTGCCAACCCGGCTCAGTTGACCAGCGCTGCCTCGATCGCGATGCGGATCGCCTCTGATGTGTGGGTCGCGCCCATCTTGCTCAGCATATTGGCGCGGTGGATTTCGACTGTACGCGGGCTGATGCTCAGCTTTTCGCCGATCAGGCGGTTGGACAACCCGCCGGCCACGCCGGCCAGAACTTCGCGTTCGCGCTTGGTCAGGCGTTCGACCCGGCTGCGGGCCACCGCCTCGCGCAGTTTGGAGCTGGCGACGGACCGGGCCCGGTCTTCGGCAACGTTCATGCTGTCGGCCAGTTCGGCCACTTCGAACGGCCAGACCAGATAGTCCACCGCGCCCTGCAGCACGGCTTCGACGATGCGGCGGATCGAAGGCTTTTCGGCAAAGGCGATGATCGGCAGCCAGTCCCCCGTGCGGCCCATGTGTTCAAGCAGGACCGCAATGGCATCGCCCGCATCGTGCACCAGCAGCATCCCGTCGCGGGGCCAGCGCGAGAACAGTTCGGCGGTATCTTCGAACGGCTCCACGTGAATGTCGCTGCCAGCCAGGCAGTGCGAGATGGCGGCCCGGCGGCGAAAATCGCCGTCAACGAGGAGGATGTTGCTGCGTTGGGTCATGGGACAAGTAATACCGAAGTATGCTTAGGGGATAAGACGGAGACTAGTCCGCTTTGGAGTATTTGCAGCGGGGGAGCCAAAGCAATCGCGGCCGTTTTGCCAGCGATCGCGCCGGCCCATCTGAATGCGTGCAAATACTGATTCCAAAAGATAGGTATACCCCCGTCAGTCCGGTCCAAGTCCTTGTTGTTGCGACAACCGCCGCGTTCATGCGGGATCAGTGTGCCGCGCGCGTACTGGTCAATGCGGCGGCGATCTCGATGAAATCCTGCCGAACCTGTTCTATCCGTATCGGCTCGAAGGTCAGAACCCCGTCCAGTACCGCGCCGCGCGCCGCCTGGTAGAACTGGCGCAGCGCCAGCGCGACCCCGTCGTTCCCGGCGATCCCCAGCTGCAGCGCGGTCAGCGCGGAAAGGGCGCGGGTCAGCGCCTTGCTCTTGGCGCCATTATCCCCGCGTTCGTGCGCGAACAGGGCCGAGCCGAGCGAGCCGATCAGCTGTTCATAACACAGGCCGACCAGTTCCATCGGGTCGCACCCGTTGACGCGCGCATCGAAATCGACCCGGCGATAGGCATCCTGGGGGGTATGGCGGGCAAGCAGGGTCATGGGATCGGGCCTAGTTCTTGCTCGTATTCCACGCGTCGATCTGGTTCTTGAGGAACGACAGGGTCGAAGTGGAAGCCGAAACGGCGGTCTGGGTAGAGGCAAAGCGCGAGACAAGCTGGACGCGCAGCGCCTCCTGCTTGTCGGCAAGGCCGGAAAGGTCGGTCTTCACCCTTGTCTTCTGCGCGGTGTAGCGGGTGATCGAGGCGGCGAGCGAATTGGCGTCGCTGCTGCTGGCCATCTTGCGGTTCAGCGCGTCGATCGTGCCGTAAACGCCGTAAAGCCCGTTGGTGAACATCGCGGCGACCCCGGTCGGATCTGCCTTCAGGCTCGCGGCAAGGCGCGTGCCGTCAAGCTGGAACGTGCCGTCGCGCTGGATCGACAGGCCCAGGTCGGCCAGCGTGCGCGGCGTGCCGGCCGGCGCGTTGGGCATCACCACGCTGCCGGAAAGCTGCGACAGCGCGCGCTTCATGGCCAGAGCCGCACCGTCGCGGGCAAGGTCGCCGGCCACCGGGTCGGTCGCCTCCTTCACCTGCCGGACGATCTCGTTCAGCGCCGAGGTCAGGTCCTGCATCGCGGTCGTGATCGCCGCGCCATTGTCCGCGAAGGACAGCGTCGCCGGGCTGCCCGCGTTGGTGGCGGTCAGCGTCAGGTCGACCCCCGGGATCGCTTCCTTGATGGTGTTGCCCGCGGTGGTCATCGCCAGCCCGTCGAGTTTCCATGTGGCATCAGCCGAGGACTGGATCAGCTGCGCGGCCGGTCCCGTCGTCGGATTCCACGCCAGCTGCGCGAGGCCGGGGTTGGCGGGGTCCTCTGCCACGTCGAGGACAAAGCCGCTGGCCGCCCCTTCCTGCCCCTTCATCACCAGTTGCGGTCCGGCGGCGGTATTGGCGACATAGGCCGAAACCCCGGCATTGGCGCCGTTGATCGCGGCGGCTACATCGGCCAGCGTGGCGCCGGCCGCAATCGTCACGGGCACGGCGGCATGGGCCGTGTCCTCGGCAAAGGTGCTGCCGGAAATCGTCCCGAAGCGCAGCGTCAGCGTGCCGGAACCGACCGGCGCGGTCGCCGCTGCCAGCACCGGCCCGGCCAGCGTCTGTGCCTTGGCCAGCTGGGTCACTTCCAGCGAATAGGTGCCCTTGGGCGTGGCCGAACCCGACAGCGCGGGCCTGGCGATGGCGCTGTTGGTCAGGCTCGGCTGCGGCGAAAGATCGCCGCTGCGCACCCGCTCTCCCAGCGAGGTCGCCAGGCTCAGCAGCGTCGACTTGAGCGTCCCTGCCGTGCTGATCTGCCGGTCGAGCGTGTCCGACCTGTCGGTTAGCCGCCCGGTGCGATTGGCGAACTGCGCGGCGGAAAGGTTCGTCGCCAGCGTGGTCCAGTCGATGCCGCCGCTGTTGAGCGAGGAGAGGATCGAGCTGGAAGCCGATGCCGAGGTGGGGCCGGTGGTCGCCATGGCATTGAGGACGGCAGATCTGCGCCGCGATTAAGCAGAATTACGCTGCGGCCGGATCGGGCCGGCCCTCGGGATCGAACCGCAGTTCCAGCGGCACGTGAACCGGCGGCAGCGCGCGGGTTTCGCCGCGCTTCAGGGCCATGACAAAGCCCAGCACGCCGGCCACGGCGGCGTACAATTCCTCGCGGATCACCTGGTTCTCGCGCGTGGTGAAATAGACCGAACGCGCCAGCGCCGGATATTCCAGCAGCGGCACCTCCAGCTCGCGCGCCAGTTCGCGCATCGCCAGCGCCTTTTCGCCCCGGCCCTTGGCCAGCACGACCGGCGCGCCCGCGCGGTCGGGATCATAGAGCAGTGCCACCGAAAAATGCGTCGGATTGGTGATGACGAACTGCGCCTCGCGCATCGCGCGGCTCAATCCGCCCATGGCCAGTTGCCGCTGGCGCTGGCGGATCGCGGCCTTCTTTTCCGGGCTGCCCTCGGTGTCCTTGTGCTCGTCGCGCACTTCCTGCTGGCTCATGCGCAGGCGCATGAACCGCCGGACCCACTGCACCGGAAAGTCGATCAGCGCGATGGCCACCAGCCCGAAGGCCAGCGCCATGAGCAGCGATGTCAGCGCATCCCACGCCGCGGCGAGCTGTCCTGCCAGTGGTGCCCGGCCAAGATCGAACAGCTGCGCGATGTGCGCGCGCGCCCAGGTCCACGCGATCAGCCCAAGCAGCCCCGCCTTGGCGAGGCCCTTGCCCAGTTCGGCCAGCCCCTGCAGCCCGAACATCCGTTTCAGCCCGGCCAACGGGCTCAACCGGCTGGCCTTGGGGGCAAGGTTCCCCGGCAGCCAGCGTCCCTCGCCGAAGCCAAGCTGCGAGACGATCGAGGCCCCGCCCACCGCCGCGCCCAGTACGAACAGCGGCGGCAGCACCGCCACCAATGCCCCCACCAGCATCCGCCCCGGCGCGAAGCCGGCAATCGCCGCGCGGTCGAAGCTGAGCCCCCCGGCCAGTATCCCGCCCACGATCCCCAGCAGCCACGGCCCCGCCAGCTTGAGCCAGGCCACCCCCGCCAGCATCGCCGCTGCCGTCGCCAGTTCGCGCGAACGCAGGACATCGCCCTGCCTGGCCGCGTCGCGTTTGCGCTTGTCGGTTGGCGCAAGGGTCTTTTCGCCGGCGCTTTCGCTCATCGTGCGATCACGCTTGCGGCATGGTCCAGCGCCGCCGTGGCCACGCCTGCCATCATGTCACTGGTCAGCGGCGCGGAAATGATCAGCGCGGCGATCCCTGCCAGCACCCCTGCGGGCAGCCCCAGCGCAAACAGGTTGAGCGCCGGCGCCGAGCGGCTGAGCACGCCCGCCGCCACCTGTACCAAAAGCAGGATCAGCGTCACCGGCAGGGCGATGGCGACCGCGCTGGCGAACATCTGTGCGCCGAACCCGGCAATCGCGGCCAGCCGTTCCGGCCCCAGCCAGGTGTGGCCGGGGGGAAAGCTCGCATAGCTTTTGAGCAGCAGGTCGATGAATACCAGGTGTCCGCCCGCTCCCAGGAACACCAGCGTCAGCACGATCCCGAAATACTGGCCGAGCGCGGGCGAATGGGCGCCGGTCTGCGGATCGGAAGCGGTGGCGATCGACATCCCCATGCCCGCGCCGATCACTTCGGCGGCAATCGTTGGCGCGGCAAAGGCGATCTGCAGCACGAAGCCGAGCGCAAGGCCGACCAGCACTTCGCCCGCCACGGCAAGAATGCCCGGAAGGGTAAACAGCGCCGCCGGAGCCTGCACCCCGGTCCACCCGCAGACCAGCACCGCGATGGCCGCGCTGACGATCACCCGTGCCTGCGCCGGGATTGCCGCCGCGCCAAAGAACGGCGCGGCAAACAGCGCCGCGCCCACGCGCGTCATCACGAACAACCAGCGCCAGAATTCGCCCTCGACCGCGCCAAACCCGAAGCTCAGCGCGTTCATGCGCGGCCCAGCGCGGCAATCGCCGCGAAGATTTCCTGCGTGAAATCGCCAACAAGGCCAAGCATCGCCCCGCCCATCACCACCAGCACCAGTGCGATCACCGCCAGCTTGGGGACGAAGGTCAGGGTCTGCTCGTTCACCGAAGTCGCCGCCTGGACGATGCCGACGATCAGCCCGACCGCAAGGCTGGCCAGCAGCACCGGCGCCGCGACCAGCGCGGTAACGTAAAGCATCCGGTCGGCCAGCGAGAGGAGGGAGGCGGTGTCTTCCATCACCCGAAACTCGCCGCAAGGCTGCCCATCAGGAGCGCCCAGCCATCGACCAGCACGAACAGCAGCAGCTTGAACGGCAGCGACACGATCGTCGGGCTCATCATCATCATGCCAAGGCTCATCAGCACCGATGACACCACCAGGTCGATCACCAGGAACGGCAGGAACAGCATGAACCCGATCTGGAACGCGGTCTTCAGTTCGCTCGTCACGAAGGCTGGCAGCAGGATCGAGAACGGGACGTCCTCACTGCGCGCAAAGGCGGGGGCCTTGGCCATCCCGGCGAACATCGCCAAATCGTGCTGGCGGGTCTGGCGGATCATGAAGGCATGGAACTGTCCGCCCGCCGCCGAAATAGCCTGTTCGGAATTGATCGTTCCGGCCGCATAGGGCGCAATCGCGGTCTGGTTCACCTTGTCCAGCGTCGGCGCCATCACGAACAGCGACAGGAACAGCGACAGCCCTATCAGCACCTGGTTGGGCGGGCTCTGCTGCAACCCCAGCGCCTGCCGCAGGATCGACAGCACCACGAGGATGCGGGTGAAACTGGTCATCATCAGGACAAGGCTGGGCAGGATCGTCAGCAGCCCCATGATGACGAGCAACTGCAGCGACAGCGTCATCCCCCCGCCGGGGCCGCCGTTCACCTGTTGAAATGCCCGGTCCAGCGCGCCGGGAATGGCGGACTGGGCATGGGCGGCGCCCGGTACCGCCACCACGACGCTGGCCAGCCCGAGCGCGAAGACCTTCGCCCGGTTCATTGCACCGGCTCCCGCGCCGCAGCCTCGGCCAGCCGGGTCAGCCCCCCGCGCGAAACCGAGACCAGGATCTCGCGTCCATGGAATTCGAGCACCGCCAGCTTCAGCGTCGGCGAAAGCATCGTGGTCTCCACGATGCGCACCGCTTTCGTGCTCGTTGCGGCGCCGCCGTAGCGGGCTTGCAGTTTCTGCAGCAGCTTCATGCTGCCCCAGATCATGGCCCCGATCAGCGGCAGGACGACCAGCAGCTTGGCGATGTACCACAGCATCAGCCGCGCTCCCCGCCGCCTACGAGTTCGACGATCCTGAGGCCGAACCGTCCGTTTTCGGCCACGATCTCGCCCTTGGCGATCAGCTTGCCATTGACCATCACGTCGAGCAGTTCGTCGGTCAGCCGGTCCAGCATGACCACGCTTTCCTCGCCCAGCGACAGGACGTCCTTCAGCTTCATTTCGGTCCGGCCCAGTTCGACCGAGACACGCACATCGACATCCTTGAGCAGGTCATAGCCACGGGATGGAAGCGTCATCTTGTTGTTTCCTTGCATGAAATCAGAAAGCCGAAGTGATCTGGAGCGCGACCCGGTCGTCGGCGGCGCCCACGGTGCCGGTGGCAATGGTCAGCCCGCCCAGCCGCAGCGGCACGTGCCGCGCCACCGCCACCGGCAGCACGGTGCCCGGCTCCAGCGCGGCCAGCGCCGACATCGACATCTTCATGTCGACCAGCACGGCCGACAGTTCGAGCGGAAGGCCGGCAAACGGTTCGGCTAGAGGATCGGCGCCGCGCCGCATGGCCTGCGCCCCGCGCGGCGCGGAGCTAAACATCGCGGCCAGCGTGGTCAGCGGTACGGCGAGCGTCAGCAGCCAGGTCTCCCCGGCGGGTTCGCACACCTCAAGCTCGATCCCGGCCACCGGCGCGCCCCGCGCAAACGGATCCAGCGCGGCAAGGCTGCCGCTGCGGCCCACGGCCGTGACCATCCCGGCCTCGCCCGCGAACAGTGCCGCGCCAAGCTGGTCGACCAGCATGGTCTCCAGCCTCCGGATGAACAGCCCGGCCGAGGCCGGAAATTCGGCCGGAAGCGGCGAGGGTGCCTCGCCCCGGCCGCCGAACGTGCGGTCAATCATGCGCAGCACGGCAGCGGCATCCAGCATGGCCAGCAACGGCAAGCTTTCTGCCCCCACGCCCAGCAGCAGGTGCGCGGCAAGGTCGGGGCTGAACATCGTCAATTCGTCAAGATCGGTGCGGCGCGCGGGCCTGGCCTTGATGGTCAGGCCCTTGCCGCCGGCCAGCGGGGCAAGGGCAGGGGCCAGCGCGCGGGCCAGTCGTTCGGCCGCCCGGTCAAGCAGCGGCACCAGTTCGTCGGGTCCGGGCGGCGCGCGCAGCAGCTCGGGGCTGTGCTGGGCGACCATCCGCTCGGCCATGAATTTGCCCTCGGGCTTCATCGCCGCCCCCTCATTGCACGATGAACGACTTGAAGTAGACTTCGTCGATCCCGCCGAACCCTTCCTCCTTGGTCAGGACCTGGTTGATCGCGGCGGTAAGGCGCTTCTGCAGCCGTTCCTTGCCCTCCAGCGAGCCGATGTCCTCTTCCGGCGTATCGGCGATGGCGTTGAGCATGGCCGAGCGCACCGCCAGTTCGTGCTTCTTCAGCCACATCAGCACGCGCCCGTCGCGGCGGGTGGAGCAGGCCAGGCTCATCTGCACCAGCGCGTCGGAATTCTTGAGGTTCGAGGTGAACTCGTCCGAGAACATGAAATAGCTGGTCTTGTATTCGGTGCCGCCCTCGCCCTCGACCTCGGCAGCGCCTTCGCCTTCCTTCTCGCCCTCTTTCCTAGGCGCAAAGGGGTCTTCCTCGCCCTTGCGGATAAGCTTGGGATTGTTGTCTTCCTTGGCCTTTTCGTGGGAACCGCCGATCACCCCGGCCGCGACGAGGCCGTAGACCCCGCCGCCCCCGGCGCCGAGCAGCACCACGGGCAGCGCCACCTTCATCATCATGCCGCCGCCCTTTTTCTTCGCGGCCTTGGCTTCCTTGTCACTCATGTCGGGTTTCCGTCAGTTCAGGCAAAGCGGCCGCGGCCGGTGGCCGGGGCTTGCGCGTTGGGGTCGGTGGCGGCGCGGTTTTCGGCTGCGCGGCGGTGTCCTGGCTGTCCGCCGGAATGGCCGCCGGAACGGTTTTCGCCCGGTCCGGCGGACTGACCCGGAGGAGCGTCCTGCCGGGCAAGGCCTTGGGCCGAAGATTGCGGTGCGTTCTGCCCGCTGGCCATGTCGGATCCCGCGCTCGCGGCCGGCGCCGGGACGGCGGCCTGCACCGCGCGGGCAAAGTCCGGGTCGGCGCTGGCAACCGAGACCGACAGCCCTGTCTCGTCGTGACGGAAGTGGAGCGAGACCTTGCCGAACTCGGCATGGTTCACCGCCACATCCACCCCCCCGGGCCGCGCGGCGTCGCGCGCCTCGATCAGCCGGTCGACCAACGTTGAGAAATCATGCGGGGCACCTGCCGGCGCGGTCGTGGCGGCCCCCGCGCCGATCGCGCTGGCCGAAGTGTCCATGGCGGCGGCCGGCGGGGCCATGCCGGGAAGCGCGGTGGCGGCCGGCACGACCGTGTCGTCCGCGAGGGTCTCCGCCGTTCCGGCAGGCACGGTCCGCAGATGCGTGACCGTACCCGTCTGCGGCAGCCTCGTCTCGCCGAGCGTGAACCCGGTGGCGGTCGGAGCCGCGTCGGGCCGCAGCGCGGCAACCGGCAGCAGGCGGATAGCGTCGGCGTGTTCGGATGCCCTCTCGGCGGCCGGGGCCGGGACTGGCGTCTTGGGGGCCTGCAGCGGCAATCCGTGCATCTGCCGGTTGATCACTGCGGGCAGGGCGGCGCGTGCCAATCCGCGTTCGCCTTTCTCGGCGTCCGGGGTGCCGCGCGGCTCGGGCAAGGTCGGCTCGGCGGGCATGGCAACCACTGGCACTGCCAAGGGCGCATCCTGCGTTTCGGGCCGTGCGGGGCCTGCCGGTTGGTCCGCCGCATCCTTATGGGCGGTCCCCGCCTCGGCCGGCAGGCGGATCATCCGCACCGCCGCAAGCAGCGCGGGCAGGGCCTTCGGCAAGGGGTGAAGCTGCTGGCCGGCACTTTCGGGCAACCTGTCTTCGCCTGGAGGCCCTGCTTCAGGGGCGGCCGGGGCCTCGGCGGCAAGCAGCGGCAAGATCTTGCCGGGCGCCGCGGCAGGGGCCTGCAGGATGGCAAGCCCGGGCGCCGCGGCATCGGTCTTGGTCCCGCTGTCCTGCAACAGCGCCAGAATGTCGGAAAACCCACCGTTTGCCGGGGCATCGGCGGCCTGATCGGCAAGGATTCCGGGCGGCGAGGCGGCGGCACCGGTGGCCGGCAGCGCGGCGAGCTGGATCATCGTGGCATACCCCAAGAGGACGTTCGCCAGGTGCTATTCAAGCCCCGTGCCAAGTGCCTTGCGCGCGCCCAGCGGCGCTTGCTGGCCCGAAATGGCCAGCGCCTTGGCCTCGGCCAGGGCGCGGTCCTCGGCGGCCTTGCGGCGGCGTTCGGCCTCTGACAGTTCGCGCATCTTCGCATCCGCCACCGCGCGGGCGCTCTCCGCATCGCTGCGGGTGCCTTGGGATACGCCCTCAAGCCCGGCGCGAAAGCGGGACAGCTGGCGCAGGCCCGCGCCGTCGCTCACGTCGCGCCTTGCGCCATAGTCTTCGGCCATCTGTCCGGTGCGTTCCGCCAGCGCCACCAATTGCGCCAGCGTGCCTTCCGCCTCGGCGGCCTGTGCGGCGGCATTCTGGCGGGCAATCGCGCGCACTTTTTCCAGCCGCTGCAGCCGGGCCAGACGCCGCGGGTCAGGCGGCATCGCCCAGCAATTCGGTCAGCGCGGCGATGCTCTGGTTTAGCGGCACCACATCGCCCTGGGCCTGCATCAGGAACTGGCGCAGCGGCTCTTGCATGGCGATCGCCCGGTCGAGCAGCGGATCGGCCCCCGCCCGGTAGGCGCCCATCAGTACAAGGTCGCGGTTCGCTTCATAGACTGCCACCAAGGCCCGGAAGGTCCGCGCGGCGCGCTGGTGCGCCGGGCCGGCAACGTCGCTCATCACGCGGCTGAGCGAGGCGGCAATGTCGATCGCCGGATATTGCCCGCGCTGCGCCAGATCGCGCGACAGCACGACGTGCCCGTCAAGGATCGACCGGGCGGTATCGACTACCGGGTCGTCCTGGTTGTCGCCATCGGCCAGCACGGTGTAGAGGCCCGTGATCGAGCCCCCGCTGGCGGCAGAATTGCCCGCGCGCTCGATCAGCTTGGTGATCGTCGCCAGCGCCGAGGGCGGATAACCGCGCGCCGCGCCGGGTTCGCCCAGCAGCAGCGCGATCTCGCGGGCGGCGTGGGCCACGCGGGTCAGGCTGTCCATGATCAGCAGCACCTTGCGCCCATGGGCGCGGAAGTGTTCGGCAAGGCTGGTCGCCAGCAGCGCGCCCCTGATGCGCAGGTTGGGCGCATGGTCGGCCGGGACGGCAACGATGGCGGTGCGGGCCCGCTTTTCGCCGGCCATGTGCCGCTCGACGAAATCGGAAACCTCGCGCGCGCGCTCGCCGATCAGGCCGACGACGATCACCTCGGCATCCGCGCCGCTGGCGATCATGTCGAGCAGGACCGACTTGCCCACGCCCGATCCCGCCATCACCCCGATCCGCTGGCCGATGCCAAAAGTGGTCAGGCCGTTGAGCGCGCGGATCCCGGTATCGAACGATTCCCGCACCGGCGAACGATCGAGCGCCCCGGTGCGGATTCCGCCCGCCGGCCACTCGTCGCGGAAGTGGACCGGCCCCAGTCCGTCGATCGGATGGCCCTCGCCGTCGACCGCGCGGCCAAGGAACGCCTCGCCCACCGGCAGCATCCCCGGGTGTCCCTCAGGGCGCACCCGCGCGCCGGGGCGCAGCATCACCGTATCGCCCAGAAGCATCATCAAGGTGCGTCCGTTGCGAAAGCCGATCACTTCGGCCAGCGGCTCGCCGCGCAGGTCCTTGCGCGGCCCGTGCGCCACCCGGCACAGCGCGCCGATCGGCACC
>Ga0228701_1001771_pt1 | contig 14052 bp, 13 predicted proteins | sample McNCre117_Aug_MG_2_FD_178017 | JGI IMG/M metagenome (GOLD analysis project Ga0228701, IMG submission 178017) | Freshwater microbial communities from McNutts Creek, Athens, Georgia, United States - 11-17_Aug_MG | ecosystem: Environmental > Aquatic > Freshwater > Creek | place: USA: Georgia...
TGGATTTTTCTTGTAAATCTTCAGAAATAAACAAGAGCGGAACAAAGCCAAGAAAAACGAGTGGTGTTATACTTCCCGTAAAAGGGAAGGAAATGCTCAAAAGGAGTCCGGAACAAAGACTCAATAAGTAACGTTGCGCTCGGGTGAAGTTCATGTAATCCGTTTGAATAAAGGTACTGAATTTAGAGGGAAAATGAAGGGAGTTAAAAAATACGGGCAAAAAAAAAGACCGCAATTGCGGTCTTTTCAATAGTATCATCTATTTCTTATGCGTTTGCAGTTTCAAAAGGAACTACAGATACAAATGAACGATTGTCTTTTTTCTTACGAAATTCTACTAAACCATCCGTTAAAGCAAACAATGTGTGGTCTTTTCCAATTCCAACATTGTTACCTGGGTGATGTTGCGTTCCTCTCTGACGAACAATAATGTTTCCAGAGATTGCTGCTTGTCCACCAAAAATTTTCACACCTAAGCGTTTGCTATGTGATTCACGACCGTTTTTCGAACTACCGACTCCTTTTTTGTGTGCCATGGTTTCTCTATTTATTCCTGAAAATCAGGATGATTATGCTTTAATATTTGTAATTGTAATTGCAGTAAACTGCTGACGGTGACCATTTCTTTTCTTGTAACCTTTTCTACGTTTCTTTTTGAAAATAATTACTTTGTCTCCTTTCACGTGATCAATTACCGTTGCGGTAACTTTTGCACCTTCTATAGCTGGGGCGCCAAGTGTGATTTTGCCATCATTGTCAACCAACAAAACACGATCGAATTCCATTTTCTCACCTGCTTCTGCTGCTAAACGATGTACAAAAACCTTCTGGTCTTTTTGCACTTTAAACTGCTGCCCTGCTATCTCTACAATTGCGTACATATAGCTTGTTTTAATTTATTATTTCGCCCAAAATTGGAGGGCAAAGATACATATTTAAATTCAAATGACAAATGAATTGACATTTTTTCACCCTTGTTTTTTCAATAAATGACCATAATTGGCTAAAAGCACACCGGATATGACAATGAACATAGATAAAATTTGCGCAAACTGAATGTGTTCATGAAAGAAAGAACCAATGATCACAGCGACAATCGGAATCAAATAAGTCACACTACTTGCAAACAAGGCGGAGGAAGATTGAATGATGCCATTGAATAGGAAAACAGCAAACGCGGTTCCAATGACCGCTAAGATGGCAATGGCTGTAAAGCCACTTAATGCATCTGGATTTGCGCGAAAGACCGATAAGGTATCAAACGCGAAGAAGCCGATGACGGAAGGAATAAAGACCATAAAGAATCCACCAGATGCAACGTGAATCGGTTTGTAAGCAGCAAGTTTGAATTTAATCGTATTGAGACTGATGCCATAAAGAAAGGTTGCTAAGACGATAGCTAAGGATGGAATCAATCCTTCACCGTCAGCGGAAATGTTTCCACCCGTTAATATCAGTAAAGTAATTCCACCAAATCCAATGCACGTGCCAATGACTTGAAAAGAGGTGATTTTTTGAGAGAACAATAAGAATCCAACGAGCAACGTAAAGATGGGCGTAAAAGAGTTCATGATTCCCGCTAGTCCAGAGGAAAGGTGCGTTTCAGCATAGGTAAACAAAAAGGCGGGGATGAAATTCCCACAGACACCCACAATTGAAAAATAAAGCAGGTCTTTTTTCTGTTTCAACTGCCGCATTGCTTGAATGGAAAATGGCAAAAGGCTCAATCCAGCCAAAAGCATGCGCATTGTTCCAACTTGGTTCGATGAGAAAATCACTTCGCCCTGTGCATTGTACATTCCTTTTTTCATTAGAATAAAGGAACTTCCCCATATGCATGCGAGCAAGGCAAGTAGTAGCCAACTTTTTACATTGTTTTTCACGGCTCAAAAGTACACATAATTTCAAGAGTGAATTTGTGTATAACCAAGGGAAATGAACAGGTTGTTTAAAAGTCTCCCACTAATTCCCACAAATGCTCTTGAATTATTGATTTTATTGGATTTTACTCTTGTTTATTTTGTTAAAAACGAAACATTAAATACCTTTGAACGTTAGAAGTTATTAACAATTAAAAATCCAGTGGTAAAAAGTGGTAGAAATCCACTAATTTTACCCATTATAAAGCTATGGCAGGATTAGTAGGAGAATTTGAAGTGAAATTGGATGAAAAAGGCCGATTTCTTTTGCCTTCCGGATTACGGAAGCAACTTCCTCCTGCGTCCCAGCGAGACTTCATGTTGAACAAAGGATTCGAAGATTGTTTGACGCTATATCCACTTTCTGATTGGGAGCAGATTAGCTTGAAACTTTCGAAGTTGAACTTGTTTAAACCGCAAAATCGTATGTTCTATCGTTTGTTCCATCAAGGGGCAAAACAATTGGCATTGGATAATGCGGGTCGACTTTTGATTCCTACTGCACACATGGAACGTGTGGGACTGGTTTCGGAAGTAATGCTTATTGCATACAACGACAGAATTGAAATCTGGGACAAATCCAAATACTTCAATATGATTGAAGGAAACATGGCTGATTTCGCTGATTTGGCGGATGAAGTAATGGGTGATTTGGACAATGGAGAATAATACAGACTATCACGTACCGGTTCTTTTTCAAGAAAGCATAGATGCGTTGGCGATTCAGCCGAATGGAACGTATGTGGATGTGACTTTTGGTGGCGGTGGACACGCTCGTGCCATTTTTAATCAATTGAGTCCGGAAGGAAAGCTCATTGTTTTTGATCAGGATGCTGATGCAAAGAAAAACGCATGGGAAGCTCCAAACTTTCATTTTGTTGCGGCCAATTTTGCCTTTTTAAAAAACCACTTACAATTACTGCGCTTCCAAAAAGTTGATGGAATTCTAGCGGATCTCGGTGTTTCCTCTCATCAGTTCGATACAGGTGAACGTGGATTCTCTATCCGTGAAAGTGCGCCCTTAGATATGCGCATGAATCAACAGTCTGGGAAATCGGCTTTTCATGTGGTGAATGAATACGAGGAACACGAACTCATTCGCATTTTTAGAAATTATGGTGAATTGAAAAATGCGCGTGCAATTGCTGCCGAGCTTGTTCGTAAACGTGCAGATGGCGCCATTCAAACGACCGGTGACTTGATGCATATCTTAAATCGCTTTGCGCCTAAATTCAAAGAACACAAGTTTTATGCGCAAGTATTTCAAGCGGTGCGTATTGAGGTAAATCAGGAATTACAAGTATTGGAGGAGTTGCTCAAACAAGCAGCAGATGTCCTCGCACCAGGTGGACGCCTTGTAGTGATCTCCTATCATTCCCTAGAAGATCGTTTGGTGAAGAACTTTATGAAACGCGGGTCTTTTTCAGGTGAAATCGAAAAGGATTTTTTCGGGAATGTTCAAAAGCCGTTGACGGAAATTGTCCGACACCCAATTGTTTCTTCTGAAGAGGAGAATGAACGAAATCCAAGAGCGCGCAGTGCGAAATTAAGAATAGCGGAAAAGAATGCATGAAGATGAATACATAGTAGGAGGAAAAGCTCCAAAGTCGGAAAAACCGAAAACTCCGAAAGGCGAGAAACGTCCTTCGAAGTCTTCTGCGTTTACTCAGATTTTGAATGGAGATTTTTTAACGAAAGAATTTGTCCTCAACAATTTGAATTACATCTTCTTCTTAATGTTTCTCTTGATCCTCATTGTAGCGAAAGGATACTACGGTAAACAAGTGAACAAGGACATCGACACAGCTCAAAAGGAACTGGATCAAAATGCAGCCGAGTTCATTGAGGCAAAAGCGAGATTGGAGTTAAGAACGAGAAGATACAAGCTGGCAGAAAAGCTGGAGAAAAGAGAAGTGAAAGAAACAAAAAATGCCACAAAGGTCATTCGATTGAAAAAGAAAACAAATGAGTAAGGACTTAGATAAGAAATACTTATATCGTCGTGCTTATGCGATTTACTTCACATTCGTGTTGTTGATTTTGGTTGTATTATATACAACGGTGAAATTGCAATGGGAGGGCCGAAGCAGTCTATTCAATGACGTCGATAAGAAATTACCTGTTCAAATTGTGAAAAGAGTTCCACGAATGGGCGAAATCTTGGACATGAACGGTATTCCACTTGTGACATCGGTGACTTTCTACGACATTCACATGGATCCAACAGTCGTTGATCAAAAGGTTTTCGATTCGGAATTAGCAGGTCTTGCTGCTGGATTGCATCGGCTTTATCCGGATAAATCAGCACGTGAATATGAAAACGAAATACGTCGGGCACGTGAAAGTAAATCAAGGTATTTGCTCATTCGCAAACGTGTAACCAACGACGAGCGAAAAAGACTGAATAAACTGCCCATTTTTAATTTGGGACAAATGAAAGGTGGAATCATTGATAATGACGAAACCATCCTGCGCAAAAAACCATACGGAAATCTATTAAGTCGAACGCTTGGATATTACAAAAACGACAAGAAGGAATTAAAAGTCGGAATCGAAGGAGCTTTCTATTCTTATTTGAAAGGTGAGGACGGAGAAGAGTTGGAACAGCGCATTTCTTCTGGATGGAAGAAAACTGGGAAAATCATCAAAGATGCAGTCGAAGGTGCAGATGTCATTACTTCTATCGATAAAGAAATTCAAGAAGTGGCGCATTCGGAATTGGAAAAGCAAATGCTTTTCATGGATGCCGAAGAGGGTTGTGTTGTCGTAATGGACGTAAAAACAGGATTTGTTCGTGCAATTGCCAATCTGTCAAAACAAGAAAAAGGTGGGTATGCGGAAACGTACAATTTTGCTATTGGACATGCGGAAGTGCCAGGTTCCACATACAAATTGGCGTCTTTGATGGCTGGACTTGAGGATGGAAAATTCAAAATCACGGACAAAGTAAACGCGGTTGGTCGCTATGCGATCGCTGGTGGAAAATTATCTGACTCCAATCACGGAATGGGGTATGGAACGATTACCATTAAAAAAGCTTTTGAGAAATCATCAAATGTCATCGCTCAAATCATGTACCGAGCGTATCGTTCAGAACCTCAAAAATTCTTGGATCGATTGGCTGAATTCGGACTAACGGAAAAATTAGGAATCGATATTGAAGGTGAGAAAAAACCGTTTGTCCCTCAACCCGGAACACCAGGTTGGTCTGCCATGTCGATTCCATGGATGTCCATTGGATACGAGCTCAAACAATCGCCCATTCAAACGTTGGCCTTTTACAATGCAGTAGCCAATAATGGAACATTGGTTCGTCCTCAGTTTGTGCAACAAATCAAACGTTCTGGACGCGTTATCAAAACCTTCAAGCCCATCGTGGTGAAAGACCAAATTTGTTCAAAAAGTACCTTGATAACCATGAAGTCTTGCTTAGAAGGGGTGATGATTAACGGGACAGGTCACGATTTAAAAAGTTCCTTTTTTACCATTGCAGGAAAAACAGGTACAGCGAAACTCTTGGGAGATAACAAGCAATTCAACGATGAAAAGATGAGTTTTTATCAGGCTTCCTTTGTTGGATATTTCCCAGCAAACAAACCTATTTATTCGTGTATTGTGGTAATCTCCAAGCCAAAAAGAGAATACTACGGAGCACGAGTTTCAGGAACAGTATTCGCTGAAATCGCGAACAAGGTTTATGCATCGGCTTTGCAATACCACAAAGCGGTTAACTCAAAACGTGCGACAAAATCGAATGAATTGCCGGTGTTAAAAGTTGGCTCGAACCGAGATGTTACGCAAATCTTGAAAAAATTCAATTTACGCTACCAACTGAATGCGGATGCGGAATGGCTTCAAGCGGATACGTTGAAAGGATCCATCTACCTCAACCGAAAAAAAATACACAGAAAATTGGTTCCAGATGTTACCGGAATGACAGCCAAAGACGCAGTCTACTTATTGGAGAGCGCAGGTTTGATCGTTCGCATAGCTGGAAAAGGCAAAGTGGAAAGTCAATCTGTGAAGGCTGGAAATCCATTAGTAAAAGGACAATTAATCAACATCACATTACATTGACATGATCACCATTCAATCCCTTCTGCAACAAACGACTTTTGAATGTATTCAAGGTGATCTTTCTATGAACGTGCAATCGCTCACCTTTGATTCGCGTCAAGCAACAGCACATAGCATTTTCTTTGCAATTGTTGGAACTTTGAGTGATGGACACTCCTACGTTCAAGCGGCATATGACTTAGGATGCCGCGCGTTTATTGTCCAAAAACAAGTCGAACTTCCATCTGATGCTACCATGGTATTGGTTCAAAAAACGGATGTGGCTTTGGCAGAAGTAGCCTGTGCTTTTTACGGAAATCCATCGCGAGAATTGAAATTAGTAGGCGTGACAGGAACAAATGGTAAAACAACCACAACGACCTTATTGCACGATTTGTTTACGGGATTAGGACACAAAAGTGGTTTGATCTCAACGGTCGTGAACAAAATTGGAACGGATGCGATTCCTGCAACACACACAACGCCAGATCCCATTCGATTGAACGCTTTGTTGCGCGATATGGTGGACCAGCATTGTACCTATTGTTTCATGGAAGTAAGTTCGCATGCCATTCATCAACATCGCATTCACGGAGTTCAATATGTGGGCGCTGTATTTACCAATATCACACATGATCACCTCGATTACCATAAAACATTCGCTGAATACATCCGAGTAAAAAAACAGTTTTTTGATGACCTCGGTTCACAAGCATTCGCGTTGATTAATGGGGATGACCGCAATGGACAAGTCATGTTGCAAAACACGAAAGCAGATAAACGAAGCTTCGCGTTGCGCACACCGGCTGACTTTAAAGGAAAAGTGTTAGAAAATGAAATTTCTGGCTTGACCATGACCATCAACCAAGTGGAATTGTGTTCGCGACTTGTGGGTGAATTTAACGCATACAACTTACTAGCTGTTTACGGAGTAGGAACCTTACTCGGACTTGATTCAATGGATGTGCTTCGAGGCATGAGTAACCTGGCTTCTGTCGAAGGTCGTTTTCAATACATCCGAAGTGAAGGTGGAATTACGGCCATTGTCGATTACGCCCATACACCAGATGCCTTAGAGAACGTGTTAAATACCATTGCAGCCATTCGTAAAGAAGGACAAAAAGTCATTTCCGTAGTTGGATGTGGTGGCGATCGCGACCGTGAAAAACGTCCAGTAATGGCGCAAATTGCCGCACGAAAAAGTCAGCAGGTGATTCTGACCTCCGATAATCCAAGAACGGAAGATCCAATGCAGATCTTAAAAGACATGGAAGCAGGACTGAACGATGAGGTGCAACATGCTCTGACCATCGCTGACCGCGCACAAGCCATTAAAACAGCAATCATGTTGGCACAGCCAGGTGACATTTTGCTCATCGCTGGAAAAGGCCACGAAAAATACCAAGAAATCAATGGGGTGAAACACGACTTTGATGATTTCAAATTAACCGAAGAATATTTTAATCAATTGAAAAAATAATCAGATGCTTTATTACTTATTTGACTATCTCGACAAACTGAATTTTCCTGGTGCAGGCTTGTTTCAATACATTTCATTTCGTGCAGGATTGGCGCTGATTTTTTCCTTGATCGTGTCGATTATTATTGGAAAGAAGATTATCAATAAATTAAGAAATCAACAAATTGGTGAAACAGTTCGCGATTTAGGATTGGCAGGTCAAATCGAAAAATCAGGAACGCCAACCATGGGGGGAATCATCATTCTTGCTGCGATTTTAATTCCGGTCCTTCTCTTTGCTAAGTTGCATAATATCTATGTGATTACGATGATTTTGGCTACGATTTGGTTGGGATTAATTGGATTCTTGGATGATTACATTAAAGTCTTTAAAAAGAATAAAGAAGGACTGAAAGGAACGTTTAAAGTGATTGGTCAGATAGGCGTTGGACTATTGGTAGGTTGTATTTTGTACTTCTCAGAAGACGTGGTAGTACACAAACGCGTAGATGCCAATTACAAGTTGCAACAAGACGAAAAATTTGTGACGCATCTGCATGTTCAAAACAAAGGAGAGCATTTTAAGTGGATCAAAACCGATGACATGACCACTACCATTCCGTTTATCCGTGGAAATGAGTTCAATTACAACTGGTTAATTGGTGACTGGCAAAAATCATATGGTTGGTTGTTGTTTATTCCAATTGTGATTTTCATTGTCATCGCTGTATCCAACGGAGCAAATATGACCGATGGTTTAGATGGATTAGCAACAGGAACTTCTGCGATTGTTGGAATTGCTTTGGCTGTTTTAGCGTATGTAAGTTCACACGCCAACTTCGCGGATTATTTAGGAGTGATGTACATTCCGAATGCCGAGGAACTCGTGATTTTCATTGCGGCCTTTGTTGGTGCTTGTGTCGGATTCCTCTGGTACAATTCATTTCCCGCACAAGTATTCATGGGCGACACGGGGAGTTTAGCGTTGGGAGGTATCATCGCCGTATTTGCCATCGCAATTCGAAAAGAATTACTTATTCCAGTATTGTGCGGCATCTTCCTTATCGAGAATTTATCGGTGATGATGCAAGTGGGATATTTCAAATACACGAAAAAACGATTTGGTGAAGGACGACGGATCTTTTTAATGGCGCCTTTGCATCATCATTATCAGAAAAAAGGAATCCATGAAGCGAAAATAGTCTCTCGTTTCTGGATTGTTGCCGTGCTTTTAGCTGTAGTAACGATTGTCACCCTGAAATTGCGTTAATCATGGAAGGAACAAACAAAAATATGGTCATCCTTGGCGCTGGAGAATCCGGTGTAGGTGCTGCTATTTTAGCAGTGCAAAAAGGCTGGTCCGTTTTTGTTTCGGACATGTCCAACATCAAAGCAGAATTCCAAACTGCACTGAACGACCTTAGCGTACCATTTGAACAAGGTCAGCATAGCATGGAGAAAATTCTTCAAGCTGATTTGATTATTAAATCACCGGGAATTCCTGAAAAGGCTCCAGTAATGAAAGCCATTCGTGAAAAAGGAATGAAAGTGGTTTCGGAAATAGAATTCGGCGGATATTATTCCACCGGAAAAACGATCTGCATCACTGGAAGCAATGGCAAGACAACAACGACCATGCTAACACATCACATCCTTAAGAAAGCTGGAATGGATGTTGGCCTAGCTGGTAACGTTGGCTATAGTTTTGCGAAACAAGTCGCGGAGGGTGATCATGCGTGGTATGTCATAGAATTGAGTTCATTTCAGTTGGATGATATGCATGATTTTCACGCAAACATTTCCGTGTTGATGAATATCACACCGGATCATTTGGATCGCTACGATTACCAGATGCAGCATTATGTGGATTCAAAATTCCGCATTTTACAAAATCAAACTAAAAACGATTGGTTCATCTTTAATGCAGATGATCCCATTATTTCCGCAGAAATGCAAAAAAGAAATCCGTCCGTGAATTTGGCGCCTTTCTCTTTGAAAGAAGTGCAAAATCCAGGCGGATATGCAAACGACAAACAATTAACAATCAATATAAACCAACAATTTGCCATGTCAATACATGAATTAGCTTTAAAGGGTAAGCACAATACCCAAAACTCACTTGCTGCAGGGATCGCAGCTCGTTTAGTTGAAATCCGTACGGATATCGTGCGTGAAAGTCTGGAGGACTTCACCAATGTTGAACATCGCTTGGAGTTTGTAGCCAAAGTCAATGGGATTGAGTTCATCAATGACTCGAAAGCGACAAACATCAATTCAGCTTGGTTTGCTTTAGAGAGCATGGAAAAACCGACTGTTTGGATTGTAGGTGGTGTCGACAAAGGAAACGATTACAACGAATTAACGGACTTGGTTCGCCAAAAAGTAAAAGCCATCGTTTGTTTGGGTGAGGATAATCAAAAAATCATCGACGCATTTTCGGATGTAGTGGAAATCATCGTGGAAGCGAAATCGGCTATGGAAGCGGTTGCTTTTGGATACCGTTTGGCTCAAAAAGACGAAGCAGTTCTACTTTCACCAGCTTGTGCAAGTTTTGATTTATTCGAAAACTACGAGGACAGAGGAAATCAATTTAAACACGCTGTACGCATGTTATAATGCATTGAAAATTCATGCAGGAATCTCATCACATAAAGGCGAATATCCATTCCACTGGAGCAACTGTGCGTTCAGCCGACAGTTCCGGTCTTCGTGCGCATGGAAAATTAAAGGGATTGGATGTGTTTACATGGATGCAACCTGCTCAGGAGGCACTCACGCAATTCATCGCAACGGTTCCAACTTCCTTTATTTGGGTGGGTAATCCAACTGAAATTGCGGCAATTTTAAACGAAAAACCGGATTTTAATCAGAAGTTTCAGAGCATTCTTTCCTATGGAGTGAATCAAACGGGTTTTATGTTGGAAAACGAGTTTGAGGATATTCAATCGCTTCTTCATCAGTTGATGAGTGAATTGAAAGCTCCGGGAACCTTGCTATTTACCTGTACCGATTCGGATAGTGAATATGTGTCAATGAAAATTCTTGCTTACCTCAATTTGGTTCAATTAACATGAGAGAATACTTAAAATACTTAAAAGGCGATCCTGTCATTTGGATAATTACGATCCTCATGATGTCTTTTTCGTTGGTAACCGTTTATAGTTTTGTGCCGATTTTGGTGAAAATTGATGGGGGATCTCCCTTTCAATATTTAATGAAACATTTGATTTATGTGGTGCTTGGTTTTGCCGCGATGTATTCCATTCATCGGGTCAATTCAAAATACATTAGTCAATTAGCGAAATTCTCCTACTACCTCGCCATTGCCTTACTCTTGTTTACGGTGTTCTTCGGGACCGAGGTGAACGGGGCTGGACGTTGGATTCGCATTCCATTTGTTAAATTGACATTTCAATCGTCTGACTTTGCCAAGCTGGCATTGATTGTTTACGTCAGTCGAATTTTAGTGAAAAAGAAAGATAAACTCAATGATTGGAAGGAAGGAATCCTTCCACTGATGATTCCAATTGCGGTCATCTGTGGACTCATTGTCAAAGATAATTTCTCGACAGCAGCGATGTTGTTTATGTTGTGTATGGCCTTGTTATTTATTGGACGTGTTCCTTTCGGAAAACTATTTACCATGGGAGCTGGAGGAATTGCCATGGGAGCATTGGCAGTGTTGGTCCACGTGACCTTTCCAGATCTCGGATTATTGCCAAGGTATGATACATGGAAAAATCGCTTGACCAATCGCATGGAATCCGATTCGCAAGATGTGAAAACAGCTCAAGCAAATGCCCAAGCAAAAAATGCACAGTTAGCCATTCACGTGGGGGCTTTGTTCGGACAAGGAGTCGGAGATGGTAAGTTGAAGGAATACCTTCCGGAAGCATATGCCGATTTTTATTTCGCCACGTTTGTGGAAGAATTTGGATTTTTAATGGCTGCTTTTTTAGCCTTGTTGTATTTGATCTTACTCTACCGAATCATCAAAATTGCACTTAAAACCAACGATCCATTTCAGTCCTATGTTTCCTTGGGCATTGGCATTCACTTGTTAACGCAAGCCAGCATCAATATGCTCGTTTGTACAGGTGTCTTCCCAGTGACCGGACAAAATATGCCATTCTTGGCAATGGGAGGATCCGCCCTCATCATGGCGTGTGTTTCCATTGGAGTGATTCAGGCATTTGCCAAAGATTTAGAAAAAGATAAAGATGCAGCGTCCTTTGCGGAGGCATAAACGAAAATAAAACATGAGTATCCAGCGCGTAATTATTTCAGGAGGAGGAACGGGAGGACATATTTTCCCAGCAGTGGCGATTGCCGACGAAATAAAAAGACGAAATCCACAAGTAGCGATTTTATTTATTGGCGCTTTGGGAAAAATGGAAATGGAAAAAGTCCCACAAGCAGGTTACGAAATTGTCGGTTTGCCCATTGCTGGATTTCAGCGCAAATTGACGCTGTCCAATTTTCTATTGCCATTCAAAGTCCTGAAAAGTTTGTGGATGGCGCGTTCTGTGATCAAAAACTTCAAACCACAATTAGCCATTGGGGTGGGAGGTTATGCTAGTGGACCTACCTTACAAATGGCACAATTACTTGGGATCCCAACCTTGATTCAGGAACAAAACTCTTTCCCGGGAAAAACGAATCAGTTATTAGCGAAGAAAACCGCAAAAATTTGCACGGCTTATAGTGGGATGGATCAATTTTTTCCCACATCCAAAATCATTCAAACGGGAAATCCAGTTCGAAATTTGGTGACGCAAAACCCACAATTACGCGAAGAAGCGGTGACCTTCTTTGGATTAAATCCAAACAAGAAAACAGTCCTGATGATTGGTGGAAGTCTAGGGGCACGTACCTTGAATGAAAGTGTATTAAACCACATCGAACTGATTCAAAAAGAAGACATTCAAGTGATCTGGCAATGTGGGAAATTCTATTTGGAAAATATTGAAAATAACTTTCAAGATTCTTGGAAATCATCGGTGCAAGTTCACGCGTTTATTCAGCGCATGGACCTAGCTTATGCGGTAGCGGATGTCATCATTTCAAGAGCGGGCGCATTGTCCGTTTCTGAATTATGCTTGATTGGAAAACCATGTATTTTAGTCCCTTCACCAAATGTGGCGGAAGACCATCAAACAAAGAATGCGATGGCGTTGGTGAAACAAGATGCGGCCGTTTTGGTCAAGGACATCGAGGCTAAAAACACCTTGATTCCAACGGTCATTGAACTTTTGAAGGACACGGATAAGTGTCATGAATTGTCCAAGTCTATTTTATTATTAGCTAAACCAAATGCGAGCATCGACATCGTTGATGCGTGCGAATCCATTATATAGTCCAATGCGTCAATTCGAAAAATATCAAAGCATTTATTTCATTGGCATTGGAGGCATTGGGATGTCGGCTCTTGCGCGCTATTTTAAACAAAACGGACTGACCGTAGGAGGATACGATAAAACGCCTTCACCATTGACGGAGCAATTATCCGCGGAGGGATGTGCGATTCACTACGACGACCTTGGAGCGGACATACCAACGGACTTCCTGAACAACCAGAGCACCTTGGTAATTTACACGCCGGCGATCAAGAAACTTGGCGAAATGTCCTTTTTTCAAGCGGGTGGATTCACCTTGATGAAGCGAGCGGAGGTGTTGGGGATGCTGACACGTCAATCGAAAGGATTATGTGTTGCAGGAACACATGGTAAAACGACCACAAGTTCTTTGTTGGCATTTATGTTAGATCAATCGACTTGGAAATGCAACGCCTTTTTGGGTGGAATTGCAACGAATTTTCAGTCTAATTTAGTACTCAGCAAATCGAGTGAATATACGGTCATCGAAGCAGATGAATTCGATCGTTCCTTTCTACATTTATCCCCTTTTGCATCCATCATTACCGCGGCTGATCCAGATCACCTAGACATTTACGGAACAGCCGAACAATTCAAGGAAGGATTTCGTCAATTTGCCATGAAATTAGATCCACGGGGTATCTGTCTTCAAAAGGAGGGATTAAACCTTGCATCGCTTGGTAAAACCTTCACTTATGCTGTCGACTCATCCACCGCAGATTATTCCGTAACCAATTTTCAATGGAAGGAGGGCTTTCTTTGTGGGGACATTCGACTGAAAAATACTTGGTGGAAAGAAGTTCAATTTGGATTACCGGGTATTCACAATGCGGAAAATGCTTTGGCCTGTGTGGCACTTTTACACGAATTAGGCATGAGTGAAACGGAAATTCGTACTGGCGTAAAAATGTTTTTAGGCGTGAAACGTCGATTTGAATACATCATCCGCAGTGAGAAATTGGTTTACGTGGACGATTACGCACATCATCCGCAAGAAATTAAAGCCTTGATAAGTTCCATTCGTTTGTTGTATCCAGGGAAGAAAATCACTGGAATATTCCAACCACACCTATTCTCAAGAACCAAGGATTTCGCTGCTGATTTCGCCGCTGAATTGTCCGAAATAGACGAATTAATTTTAATGCCGATTTATCCCGCTCGTGAAGAACCCATGCAAGGTGTTACCAGTGAATGGCTATTATCCATGTGTAAAAACCAACACAAGTCAATCAAAAAAGCGAGT
>Ga0228701_1001775_pt1 | contig 14028 bp, 30 predicted proteins | sample McNCre117_Aug_MG_2_FD_178017 | JGI IMG/M metagenome (GOLD analysis project Ga0228701, IMG submission 178017) | Freshwater microbial communities from McNutts Creek, Athens, Georgia, United States - 11-17_Aug_MG | ecosystem: Environmental > Aquatic > Freshwater > Creek | place: USA: Georgia...
GTGTTTCGCGGTGGGGTTTGAGGTAGCTCCCCCGGGGGGTTGGGGTTTAGGGTTGTCGTCGTTGTTGGATGTTCTTTTTGGCGTTGCATGCCTTGCATGAGGCGATGAGGTTGCCGGGTTTGCTGTTGCCTCCGCGACTGAGGGGGATGATGTGGTCTACTTCTGTTGCGGGTTGCCCGCAGTAGCCACATAGGTTGTTGTCGCGGTGGAGGATGTGGGCTCTGATTCGGGCCCAGCCGGGAATGGTTGGTCGAGGTTTTGTTTTCTGCCATGCAGGCAGGGTGTGGGCTTCGCAGTAACTGTTGGCTGTTATTTCTGCACAGCCTTGTTTGTTGCAAATGCGTAGAGCTTTAGGCAACGGTGAATGATCCGTCGTTCTGGTCGTAACGACCCTCAAGAGTGTGGTCTACAACTGGTGTGTCAACTGCAGGTATAACGTCTACAGGTGCAGCTTCAACAGGTGCGTCTGTTGGTGTGGTGTTCTCTGCGTCTAGTGAAGCCATTTTAGCCATTCTCTTTTCTTTCTTTTTCGGCAAGGGTGTTCTGGCCCGACTTTGTGACGGGCTGTAAACGTGCGCGTGTGGGCCTATACAGACCCGCCGTTTAGCAGAAGAGATAACCTAGGCACCGTGAAGCACCTAGGGCAATAAGACAACCTAGGGTCCGAATCTGAGTCTGCGACCCTAGGTGTTTACGTTTCGGAGGCAGGATTCGAACCTGCGACCTTCAGCTTATGAGGCTGTTGAGCTAACCGAGCTGCTCTACTCCGAAATGTGTGAAGCAAAAGCTGACTAGGCTTCTCTTCACCGACCCTTTACTTTGTACACCTCTGGGTCAGAGCACTGTTGCAGATCTCCGTCTGCTAAGGGCTGTTGTCTGCCCGGCTATTTCACGCAATAGCACCTAGCGTTCACTGATTTGGCGGTGAAACCTATTCGAGCAGTCACGCTCAAAACTTGCCTTGCACCTGCCGCAGCAAAGGGTGACGAGGCCAGCTAGTCAGCGGTCAAACTGAGGATAATCTCAGCCGAGCAGTGGCTTGCTGTTTGCTAATCCTCAAGGAGTCGAACCTTGGCTTTCGGTTTTGGAGACCGACGTGCTTCCGTAACACTTAGGACTAATACGCCAGATTGTGTTATGCGCTCTGGCAGGCGCAACCGCTGGTTCGACGCCACGCGGATTTTTGTGAACGTCAGCCCATCTCTGGGTGGTATACGACCGAGGCAGAGATACGCACACGATTCTAACGGTGACGTCATGTCGCATTACTGCCTGACGAGATTTCCTGTCCTCGTATCTCTAGTGGACTAGCAGAGAATCGAACTCTGGTGCTTAACAGTTCCCTCGTGGGGTTTTACTGCCAAGACGAAACCGACCTAGCCCTAATGTGTGCCACGCATACTAACGACCGTGACACTTGGCAATGCCGCTCTTCAGGTTCCGCCAACACCTGCAACCAAGAGGGAATCGAACCCTTTGTAGCCCAACCGCGTTAGCGACCAGGACTCTAGCTCACTGCATCCTTTACTGCGCAACATTCTTTCTCAGTATTCGCCCCGAAGGGTTACTATCAGACCGATTCCGTATTGCAGTCAAATCTATTGTAAGTTCTTCCCACCAACCGACCCCTCAACACGCCAACGACAACCCTTAGGGGTGTTGGTCGTGGAGCCACCTACATATATAAGCAAGGGCTGGAAGAGTGTGTTTGTCAAGCAAAGACAACAAAAAACCTTCCTCACGGTGTGGTGAGAGGGTTCCCTGTCTTCGCGGGGGTTGGAAGTTTAGGCTGCAGTTTCCCGCGCATACCAGTAAGCGTTCAGATCACGTTGATGAGCAAACCACTCCTTGTCAGCACCCTCCAACACAAGAGCACGCAATTTGCTCTCAATGATGTCGCACGCCTGGACAAGCTGTTTGCGTTGCTGGATGTAGTCGTAAGCTGCATCAAGGTTCTGCAATGATGTTTTGTCGAAACGTGGCTCAAGGTTATAGTTGAAGTCAAGGCCATACGAAGTGTTTAGGCTCTGCATGAGGTGGACAAACTCGGTGCGTAGGTCGTTGAAGCGTTTTGCGTTGGTGGTTGGTTCTGGCTTGTTCATGGTCTTGGTCTTTCTTTTCTTCTTTTCGGCGGGTTGCCTTAGGTAAAACATTACCGAGTTGTGGGCAACATAGCAAATCCAAAAAAGGAAAGAACCCTCACCGGGGTTAGACAGTGAGGGTTCTCGGGGTTGCAGGGAGAAAAGACCAATAAACGACCTGCAAGTCTTATTCTAACAGTTTTCTATGACCAAACCTTGAAACGTGCCGAAGAAGGCCCGACAGCCGGGTCGAAGTCAACGATAAGCCAACGTGTGTAACCGTCGCTGATGAAGAAGTGTTGTTCTCCTCGAATTATGGCGATGCCGTGGCGACAGGTGAGCAAGTAGTTCATGCCGTAACGGTGTTTGTGCTTCTTCACTTGTTCTCTCCTTTGATAAGTCGTTCAAAGTGTTTGCTAGGGAACGGTATAGGGCAAACATCAACCCCGCACCAGCCGTAAAAGTTATGGTCTTGTAGCAGTTTGATAATGCGTTCACGCTCACGAATAACGCCCAAATCAAAAAGGGTTTGCGACTGATCTAAAGGTTCGCCGTTCTCGATCTCAACTCTACGAGCAACAGACCTGCTCTGCCCCGTCGCATCCCGGTAAGTATTCCAAACAGGCAGAGCCGAATAATGGTTCGCAGGGTCAATCCAATGCGCCAACTCACCCATAGCCAAATAGTCAGGCAGGTCCTTGAACAGCTCGGCCAGTTCCTTGTAACGTTCGCCGACCTCAGCGAGGATACGTGCACGTTCATCAAGTTTGCCCTGCTCATACTTGCGTCTAAACGTGCGTTGCAACCGTTCAGCCCAATCAGGTTTACTCACTTTTTCTCCTTTGACAATGGTGATGGCTGTAAGTAGCCCGTTCACAGTGCCGATGTCGGTCGCCTGGTCGAGAGCGTTCTGCAGCGACTTCAGTAGTTGTCCGCATTCACTTGTAGCACAGTTGTTGCAGCTCATTTTGCCTCCGCGAACTTCTCAGCCGAAATAATGCACAACGTCTCAGCAGTCTCCTCAGAGAAACCCTGTGCCAGGAGCGCACGACGCATACCCCCAAGAGCCTCAGTGAAAATCTTGATGCCCTCAATCAGATCGTTTACTTCATCACTTTCCATGTTTCTCCCTCACTAACTCAATCAAAAACTTCGTGTGGCGTTGACGCGCCATAATGTTCACCGCAATAGTTGGAAACGCCGTGTTGCGAATCACGTCTTCGCTAATCAATGTCTCCTCAAGCGTGGCGATGATGCCGGCCACAGCGTCGCGTTTAGCCTCACGATACAACTCTTCAGGGTCTAGGTTCATTAGCCTCACCCTTCAGCTTGTTTTCAAGCTCAGCGACTTCAGCAGGCGAGAGTTTGGCAATCAGTTTCTTTATCTTTTTCTCGGCACGGAGGCGTGCGTTGCGTGCAGCACTCACTTCTTGCCCTCCAACACGTCAAGGTCGATGTCTAACGGGCCATCCTCGGTTTGTAGCACAACCCAGTTAGGCGAGCCGAATAGGCTGTCGCGCAAGGCACCCTTTTCACGTAGTAGCGCGATGAGGCGTTGGGTTGCGCGTTCTGCGCCTTGTCGGCGGTAGTGTTCGCGCACTGCTTCGCCTGGTGTGTGGTCAGTCATGTTTGGTCTTTCTGTAAGCGATGATTTCGACAACGGTGCGCCACAAGTCAAGTTGCAGCGTCCAGTGGTTTTCAAAGAAGTAGAGGCGTGAGCCTAGACGGGCTGATTCGAACTTGAAAATCGTTGAGGTGCGCACGTGGAGTCTCATGCGTTCACCTGCTTGGCAACAAAAACCCAAAGGTCGTTCAGGTCAATCTTCGCTGGGCGTTGGTAGCAGTCAACACAGTGGAACAAAGTTTCAGGGCGACGTAGGCGACGCTTCTCAGCGACCTCGGCGTTCAAGTCGAACGCTATGCCACAACGTGAACAGGTGGCGTGAATCGTTGGGTTACGCATCAGGCCATTCACCTCGGATCACTAACTGGGCGATGATGGCATAGTTAGCAAGGTCAAGGAACGAGTCAATCAAGCTTTCGTTTTCAGGTTCAACACCTGAGTCGATGAGGTTGTTGATGCGTGCGAGCTTGTCGTGCATACGCACACGCAGTCCGTTGAGTGCACCACCGGGTGCTAGGGCGATGTTCTTCGGGCCATAATCGCGGTGTTTGCGCAACAGCATGGCAATGTTGGTGTCGGCGACGTGTTGAACGTTAGCTGCGAACACGTCGAAGTCGTGCTTGTTGTAAGCGGCTTCAACGATGTCGTCGAGCATGATGGCTTTGCCTGCTGGGTGGTTTTCGCGGGCTTTTAGTCGTGCACTGAGGCTAGTCATTTTTCTACTTTCTAATCTTTCTGTGAATCAATGTTATCCCACGCATAAGGTGATTTGAACCCTAGACGTGCAGCAATGTTTGCGCAACGCGTCAACGCTGATTGTTCGTGACGGTTCTTGGCAGTGTTCTTAGTCCACACGTGAGTGTCATACAGGTTGGCAATCTTGTGCCAGGTGTCAGCGTGGATGCGGTCGCGTTCCAACATGTTCAAATAGTTGCTTGGGCTGATGCCAAGCTGTTTAGCTTGCCACCCAAACGAATAGCCTTGATACACGAGAGTTTGAGCGCGACGGCGAGCACCAACACTAGGCACCAAAGTGCCACCAGTTGACTCTTCCAGGCTGTATTGCACAGCAAGCAAAGCCTCAGCGTTCTTGCGGAAGATTTTCTTCGTGCGCTTAGGGCGTGGAGTAGCAAAAGCCTTCTTAGCTTCAGCAGGCGAACGGCCATACACAACATGGCGAACAATGGTCACACTGATGCCGGCCTTAGCTGCAATCTTCTTCACACCCCAACCACGCTTCGTCAGTTCACGAACGTGAGCTCGGACAGGTGCAACGTCAACATACGCCGACTGGTATTGCCCATACGCTTTGAGCCTGCGACGTTGAGCAGCGCGGACACGGTTACCCTCTTTGCACTCATCGCAACGGCACTTGTGTTCAACATAAGCGACTGGTGATCCGTGCTTCATTTGATGCTCGCAAAATACGCTTCGTTAGCTTTGACAGCTACCGAGTCTCGGGCACCTGCTGCATAACGGCCAGCGTTGAAAAGTAGTTGGTCGCGTGCTTCTTGTTCGGCAAGGGTGATGTGGGTGCGTTGGCAAGCTTCCGCTGGGGTTGCGTGTTGTCGCGTGCAAGGTCGAGTGATGACCTTTGGTTCAGGCAGGGTTAGTGGTGTGCGCCACGACTGGTCGTAACGTTCAGCCTCAAGCTTCTCGTTGACCGTGCACATACAAGTCTGTGACATGTTGCTATGCCTTTACCCAAACGAGCGCCATGCGACCTGTGAGAGTGCGTGTGCGAGCCCCTGTAGCCTCTACGAAGCCCTCACGAGCCAACTCGGCACGGCGTGAACGGATACCGGACTCTGACGCGAACGCAGGGCCATACGTGTGACGGATGACGAACACAAGTTCCTCGTCGCACATCGCCTCCTGTAGCACGTCAAGGATGGCTCGCTTCAACGGGGTGATGTTGGTGACCGACTGGGCAGCTTCGTGCGAGGTCTGCGGGTCAGTGATACGTGCGCCAGGCATTAGCGGTCCACCACCTTGCCGAGAATCTCAGTGATCTGAGTGATAGCTTCGGTTGAGCTGACAGCCCACTTCTCATGTGCACCAGCCCACTCTTTGTAAGAGGCAAGCCTGTCTTGTAGGTCGGTGATTTGTTGGTGTGCCTTGTAGCCGAGACGACGCTGCTCTTTGAGCTGTCGGCGCAACTGGTTGATTTGGAGCATTAGCAGAACGATGGCTATTGCTGTGGTTACGTCAGTGACGACTAATAGTGTGTTCATTTGGTCTTTTCCTCATTTGCTTCGGTTGCTACTTTGATTAGTGCGATGAACCCCCAAAAGGCGAGCCCAACAAACCCGAAAAGGATGAAGGGCCCAGCTTCTGCAGGGATGTTGGCTCCTAGCCAGCTTGCGCCGGCATAGAGTCCAAGAAATACGAAGGTGCCTACTACGAAGCGTGCAAGGTTTAGCATTAGTTGGTCACCGCCTTTGAACCTAGAACTTCGCGAGCGAACTCGCCTGTGTAGGCTTTGCCTAGAGCGTCAAGGAACTTGGCTGTTGCTAGTTCTTCGTTGTCATTGAAAGCGCGAAGCAGGTTGCGGTGGTCACGCGCCCAAAGGTCGCTCACCATGTCAATCACGGTGACGTTGCCCGAGTATTTTGCGGTCTGTAGAAGTAGCCAGGTGCGAACTGCTGCGTCAACGCGACGAGATTTGTCAGCTTCGACGGTGCCTGCAATGCTGTCCATAAGGATCTGAGCTGGTGATTTGGTTTCCATTTTGGTCTTTCTCTTTCCATCGCTCTTTGGCGATAAAACAATGTTTGCACACATACACAAACAAATGCAAATCGAGAATGGCCAGAGTTATAAAGCCGTTACATTCACACGAACACCAGTCGGTTCACCAGGCGCAGGGTAAACCTTGAAAGACGACCACTCCACAATCAAAGAATCGTCGGCGAGCGCCTTACAATCCACCGAAAGCGCGTCACCCAAAGCGCGTTGCAACTTGTCCAGGTCAGGAGCAACCGAAGGGAACAACCTTTTCACCGTTTTAGGCTTTGGCATGTAAAACACTGCCGTCACCTTCACAGGGCCATCGAAAGCTTGGTCATCGCCTGTGCGCACCCACTCAGTGAAAACAGCGTTAGCGATAGCAGCTCGCCAAGGCTTCACATCAGAAGCCTCAACGAACCTGCCATTGCCGAGATACCTTTTCGACCCTTGCGGGCGTGGGATACCTTCAGCGAAGAAGTTCAGATCGTTAGTCCTGCTCACGTGCAGCACGCCAACCCGCGATAGAACCGACAAGGGCCATCCATGACCCTGCTACCACACCGACGACACGCAACCATGGTGTGGTCGCTTCGTTCGCCAATGCGAGCAGGATGATGGCGTAGCCGTAGGAGAAAAGTGCAGCCAACATTAGAACGGGAGGTCGTCAGCCGGCACAGGGGTTGAGGTGGTGATGCTTGCGTTGTGAGTAACTTCAACAGCTTTCACAATGAGGTTGTCGTAACGCTTGCCGTCACGCTCAGACGACTCGGTGATTTCGGTGCCAGTGATGGTCACCATGTCGCCCTTGTTGAACTGGGTGAAGTTGATAGTCACACCATAAGCGGCCTTGATGGTGCGGTAGGTGCGACCAGCGGTAACCCAAGTGTCGCCATCCTTCTTGCGGTGAGTTTCGACAACACGCATCGCCCAATCAGGGTGAGCCGGGCTGTTCTTAGTCCAGTCCTCGACGAACCCAGTGAACTTGATTTCTGCCATTTTGTTTAACCTTTCAGGTTGGTTTGATTTCTACGCTAGTGGTTACTTGCGACATTTCTCGCACATGACAGCGATACGGTCATGCACACAACGCTTGGGTGGGTCTGCCTTAGCGCGGGCCTCAGCTTCTGCAAGCTCCGCACGAAGTTTCCGAGAGGCTTCCAGGTCGCGTTGACGAGCCTTCTCAATCCTTGCTTTCTCCTCGGCTGCTTTCTCCTCAGGAGTCTTCACACGCTCAGGGAACGGTTCATCCAACCAACCACCACAGTTCAACCAAGTGGCAGGGTGTTTGATGAACTGCTTAGCAGGCAGATTCGGATCGTTGGCTAGGCGACGAGCACCCTCAACGAGCTGACAAGCCTCAACTTCCTTGCTGGCCTTGAAGAACGCCTTTCGTGCAGCAATCTTCTCAACCTTGCGAGGGTAGAGACTCCAGAACTCTAGAAACGCTTCCTCAAGCGAAGCTTGGGGGTTAACTTCTTCTCTAGTTTTCTTCTCTTTTAAGTTTTCTTCTATAGCGGTCTGATTTTCCAACGTTGGATTTTCCAACTTTGGATTTTCAGATTCTGGATTTGGGTCAGAGAGAAACCACGCAAGACCGGCATTCCAACCGCGTTCGTTGTGGGTGCGTTCGACCTGCAAATAGCCGACAGAAACAAGCTCATCGACGGCTGAACGGATGGCGTGGCGACCGTCGTTCGTCTCGCGTTCAATCTGACCAAGTGTGATGGTGTAGCCAACTTCGTGGCTGAGAAGGTAGGCGAGTAGCCCTTTGGCTCGGAACCCTATGCGGCTGTCACGGAGCCAAGTGTTCGGGATACGGGTGAAGCCTTGTTCAAAACTGAGTTTGCTTCTATAAATACCGGGAGCGTTCATATTGTGGTCCTTTCGGTTACAACATTACGAGTCCAATCATCTTTTAGCAAATACCACACACCAGCCATAGAATCCCAAACAGGGATTTCACGCCAATCCGCATAGCGTGACACTTTCCAACCCGACTCAATGGCCAACTGTTGCCACCTATGATCCGACTCGATAAGGCCGTTCAGGGATGAGCAAATCAGGGCGTAGTTGCTGGGCACATTCATCAGCTTGGAACCGCCCATGCCACGGTTAGCGCGGTGGTTGGGTGCGAGAGCTTCGGTGGCTCCACAGTGCAGGCAGTAACTGTCTCGTGCGACCAGGCGGGCGAACTCTTTCGGGGTCACTGGCGGAACCCGATGTGCAACTCAGGCAAGGTGTAGTCGGGTGCTTGTTCAACCTGTGCTATTCCGCCGATGGGTGTCGCAGTGTCTTCAATGGGCGTGCACTTATGGAACGCTCGCCACTCGCGCAACAGTTCTCGCGCGTCTTCTAAATCAGTTTCGAACTCTGCTCCGCAACCGCAACGTTCACGAATCACGGGTCCAGGCCATGAAAACACGCGCTGCACGAAACGCTGTGATTGGGTTCTCACCGTTGTGACGAAACATGCGATAGAACGCATAGAAGGTTTTCAAGGTTTTCATCGGGACTCTATTCCTGCAGTCTTCCACTGCAACTCAATCATGCGCGACGCTGTTTGCACCGCGTTTGTAGCTTCCGAGAGCTGTTTGATACGGCTCTTGGCATAGTTCACCTTGATGCGACACATCTCAGCGTTCTGACGAGCCTCAAGGCTTTTCAGCTTGGCGTAGGCTTGCCGTTCAGGAATCGTGCCCTCAGACTCAAGCGTTGCTGTCGCTTCGATACGTTCAAACGCAATTTGCGCCTCCACATACTCACGCTCAAGTTTGAACAACTCGGTCACAGCGTGGTGCGACTGCATGCGCAGATCGTTTAGTTCACGAACAACATCGGCAGGGTATTCAATCAGGCTCATCGAACTTCTTTTCTTGCAGACGAATCAACTTGACCTGTAGCCGGTGCAAGTTGTCCTCATACGGTTCAGGCGACAAACCCAGCTGCATGCCGTTCATGTCGATAATCTCAATCAGTTGCACCTGGTCAGCAATTGCAGCTAACAAGATGCGTTCGTCGATTTTAGCCAAAGGTTTTAGCCTTGGCCGTGATGGCTTCCAACACGTCTTTCGGCGCGTTAGCTTTCTGCGCATCCAAGTAGAGGCGACGAGCAGAGTCAGTGTTGACCAGCTTGTCAATGTCAGCCACCCAGTCGCGGACACGAGCAGGTCGAGGAGTGACATCGCGTTCGACCTTTTCCATCTCCTCGCGCGAAGTGCGCTTGTTGCCCGACAGGTTCATGTTCGCCAAGGCGCGACCTATCGCTGAGGTTTCACAGTTCTCAAGCGCAGAAGTCTTGTTGGCCATACCGTTCTGACCGTCAACCTCAAACGCCCACCCAGTAGCCTTCACAAGGTCTCGGGATTGGTCTTCGGCAGTCAGGTAAATGCGAGCCTCAACGACCCACATTGAAACGCTACGGTCGGCAGGGGTGGTGTGGTTAAGCGTCACCACACGCAGGTCAGGGTGTGCTGCGTGAGCCCGTTTGAGTCGTTCCTCAACGGTTTCGTAATCGGCTAGGTTGAACTGTGCCATGTTGCTATCCTCGTTTTTCTACTAGAAATGGTGTGCCACCGTTACGGCTCTGACGCGTCATAACCCAACGACCCTCAAACACGCCACGCTTCGCATTACCCATCGCCTGCAAAATCAGCGACTTCACACGACTGTTCTCACGCGTAGCCTCTTCTAAGTCTGACGAAGAAACTTGGTAATCCAAGAACAACTCGCCCAAATCAACTTCAGCATCGTCAATGTCAGGGTGCATGGCCCGAACGGTTTCCTGCGTCGATGACGAACCGTCAACCTCAGGCGGAGTCTTTGACTGCACTAACTCCCAAAACTTGGTCGCTTCAGCTATGTAGATGGATTGAGCGAAGTCGTCAATCTCCACTTCGAACTCGCGGTATTTGTTGCCGTGGAAAAGCACAGCAACACGTGCCGGCGCAGTGAAACCAAAGACCGCCGAATACCACAACACCTGCGTTTGGTAATACAGCGGAACACCGTTCGCCCAGTCATCCTCATACATTGCTGTTTTGATTTCGAGAATGCCCCACTTGCCGTCAAGGGTGCGATACAAACCATCAGGGTTCGCCAACATCCACTCACAGTTCTTCGCCCGATACGTGCCAGGCGACTGTCTGATCCGAAGCTCAGGATGGTTGCTTTTGAACTTTGCCAAAATCACAGGCTCAAGCAGCGTGCCCCACTCCATGGCCTCAGAACCGCCCGAACTGGACTTCTCCAAAACACCCGTCTTGTCAGCCCACACTGTGAATGGGCTAGACCAAGGGTTGACTCGCATGATTGAACTGATGTCAGAACCACCCACACCCTGCTTACGCAACGCATGCCACTCAGGTGACTGGTTCTCAAACTTGCCCACCAGTCGGGCATTACCAATAGCTTTCACTTACTCTCCGATTTGTTATAGTCCGTCTATGTCGCTAACATCAAACTATTGCTTGCCTACGACAAAGAAAGACCGCGCATGTTTGACAGCCAAGAACAAAAACACGACCTCAAGAACCTTTGGGAGACCTGGACTGAGAAGGGCGAACCTGAACTGTCGTGCAGCGGTTGCCCTGACCTGTTTTTCCCTGAAAAGGGTGAGCCAGCCGTTGAGGTGCGTGCCCTGTGCAAAGGTTGCCCCATCATTCAAGAATGTGGGTTGTTCGCTCTGAAGTGGGATGAGCCCGGTATTTGGGGTGGCATGACAGGGCTAGACCGTCGCATCCTCAAACAGAACCTCGCGCGGGCGAAACGTGCTGCTTAGTCCTTGAAGCTCTTCACCAGTCGCCGAACCATCTGAGCTAACGAAACGCTTCGGCTTCCGTCTCCCTTGTGCTGCTTGCTCGTAAAACTGTCGTCGTAAATGTTGCTGACCGTCGGTGTCGGCAAGACAGGCATCTTTGGCGTGGCAGTGTCATGTTGCGTATTGGTCAAAAGAGACTTCAGCGCATGTTCCGCCTGCTGAGGCACGACCCCGTTGCCAAGCGCCCTGAGCTCCTGTGAGCGACTCAAACCAACATCGGTGACCCAACCCCTCGGCAGACCCATCATCCACTCTGAGAACGCGCTAGAGAGCCTGTATTGGCCGTCCTTGCCGTCAGGGTAGGCAGGGTGAGGCGCAGGATGCCCAAACACGTCTTCCCACCGTTGAATCGCAGGCTTGAACTTGCCCCACTCGACATAGTGAGTGGTCTGCCCGTTCATCAAGTCAACGATCTGGTCACCAACTCTTGGCTGATGGCCTCGCGCAACCACGTCACGCTCCCCCTTGTAACCGCACGCTGCATCAGTTGCTTGCGGGGTGCGCAGTAATGAAGACACGGAAGCGGTTGTGGGGCGCGCCGATGTCTGACGCACGAATGCCTGTCCACTCCGTGTCATACCCGAGACTGGCCAAGTCGCCAAGAACGGCACCAAGTGCTCGCAGTCGGGGCTTACCCTCTTGGTGGTCTCCCAAACACGTCGGGCAGGATTCCACGTTGCTATCGGCTGGGGCTGAGAGGATGCCTCGGACATTTTCAATAACCACCAAGTCAGGTCGAAGGTTATCAATGGCTCGTGCGAACTCTGACCAAAGACCAGAGCGTGTGCCTTCTTTCAGCCCGGCACGCTTGCCCGCTGAACTAAGGTCTTGACAAGGAAACCCACCAGTAAGGATTTGGACTGGTTCGACTTGTTTGAAATCGACCTGAGTGATGTCACCAAGGTTGGGAACGTTAGGAAACCTTTCCTCAAGAATCTTGCTTGGTGCCTTTTCGTTCTCACAATGCCATGCCACTTCCGCACCTGTCAGCGCAGCAACGGCGATGTCTAGCCCGCCATACCCACTGAACAGCGAACCGATTTTCAATAAGACTCCCTAGCGACTGAGGTAGTTGCTCATAAGCTCCACAGACCTATCCACAATAAAGTCGATGGCCTGCCGGGTCAACGCCAACCGCTTACCAATGTCAGCGAGCGTCAAATCCTCCTGATAACGCAACTCCAACACCATCTGGTCTTGCGGAGGTAGTGTCTTGAACGCTCTCTTGATGTCAGCCATAATCGCCAACGCGTCACCCGAGTCAAACGGGTTCGACAAGTTGCGCCCCGTGTTCGGATCCTGCTCAACCTTCGTCTCAGGCCATGCTTGAAACAGGAACGGCAACGCACGACGCACCACTTCTTCGGTGTAGAAGTTGTCGCGCTCAATGTTGCGCCCCTGGCGTGCAGCAGTCTCCTTAGTGCACACACGCAACGCTTCACGCTTCAACGCCAACGCCAACTGTTGTCTGCCGTGTTCGTTGTTGCGGTAACGCTCAACCACAGCTGGGTGTTCATACAGCCACAAGAACAATGTTTGCCGTAAATCCTCCACGTTCACCATGGACCAACGGCGACCCACCTGCCACGCAATCTGTTTAGCAAGGTGGATTTCATGTTCATTAGCTTGGAACGGCAACAGACACTCCTTATAGTGTTCTTGTCAAGGGTTGGCTTCTCTGCCAAAAATACGGGTTGAAGGTCTCAATCTTTTGGTCTTTCGTAATGGTGCCTTTAGCGATACATGGGTCGGAGACAAGTCCAGCTGTTTGGCTGAACCAATCCGAAGCGTCACAGAGTGCACCGCCCATAATCAGCACAAGGTCGCCGATGAGTTGTTGCAGGATGAGGTGGTGGTAGTGGCCCACGAACAACAGTTCACTGTCGCCCATCGGGTCTTTGATACCTGCCATGGTTTTGAACCAGGCGAGCAGTTTTGCAGCAGGCATACCTGTTGCGCGTGCCAAGTGTCCGTGAGTCAACCCCACGACATGGCCTTGCACTTCGACAGTCAAACTCAGACGGTTCTTCTCAGGGATTGAGAATGTGACGTGTTCGAATGTGCCAGCCAAGGCGAACGCTTCGGCAATCTGCTCCACAACTGCCACATCGTCGTTGTCGCCCAGTGTGGTGAACGCTTTGCCGTTCTGCCGGTTCTCGCCATGGTTGCCTGGCACGACAGCGACATGGACAGGCAGACCAAGTTTGGCAAGCGACACCAAGATTTCGGTTAGCAGACGTCGCACGAGACGGACTTGTTCACGACGGTCAAGGGTCACCGAGAAGGTCTGCATCTCATACCAACCGCTGATGCCTTCTACAAGGTCACCAGTGATAGGCACAAAGATTGACGAGACAGGTTTGCCAGCCTTTTTGAGTGCTGCAATGTCAGCTGAAACAAGGTCAGGGATTTGTAGAGCACGAGCGACCATGCCCGCTACTCCGTCGCCGTCAGCTTGCCCCGCCTGTAGGTCAGTGATCTGAATGAAATAGGTGCGGTCGTCGTGTTCAACGGTGACTGGTTTAGGTTTGGCTTTTTTCGCTACGGCGATGATGTCCGACAGGTCAACAAGTCCGCCCTCGGCAGACAAGCCACGTTTGCGAATCTTCGCCTTGAAATAGTAGAAGCGTTTCAGCTCACCGTTACCAATGTTGCCATCCCACGCACGCACCTCAACCGAATCACCCTCAACCTCATACTCAGTCGGGTCAAACCCTTCAGGCAATAGTTGGGTGAGGATGTCGTTCCAGTCAGCCGGCACGCTCGCCTGCTCAGAT
>Ga0228701_1001776_pt1 | contig 14022 bp, 6 predicted proteins | sample McNCre117_Aug_MG_2_FD_178017 | JGI IMG/M metagenome (GOLD analysis project Ga0228701, IMG submission 178017) | Freshwater microbial communities from McNutts Creek, Athens, Georgia, United States - 11-17_Aug_MG | ecosystem: Environmental > Aquatic > Freshwater > Creek | place: USA: Georgia...
GCCGCCAACAGCCTTCGCCACCAGCACAGCAGCCATGTTGGCGCCACCAGCTTTGAGTTGAGCATTCAGTTCAGGGTTGGTCATCACCAAAGTGATAGCGCCGAAACCGATGATGAAGATCAACACGTAGAAGTAACCGATCCATGTGGTTGCCCAGAACACAGATTTACGAGCTTCTTTTGCGTCAGGCACAGTGAAGAAGCGCATCAAGATGTGTGGCAAGCCAGCAGTACCGAACATCAAAGCCATACCGAAAGAGATGGCAGAGATAGGGTCCTTGATGAAGCCGCCTGGGCCCATGATGGACATGCCAACTTTGGCTGGGTCTGTCGCAACAGCTTTTTCCAATGCAGCAGAAGCAGCGGCAGCGGCTTCTGGTGTTGCAGCGGCAGCAGCAGATGCCGTGGCCGCTGCAATCGCAGCTTCCTTCGCAGTGCCAGCCAATGCTGTTTTCACTTCCACGCCTTTAGCAAACAATGCTTCTGGGCTGAAACCGAATTGAGCCAAGACCATGAAGGCCATGAAGGTCACACCAGCGAGCAGCATGATGGCTTTGATAATTTGCACCCATGTTGTTGCAGTCATACCGCCGAACAACACATACACCATCATCAATGCGCCAACCAGCACCACGGCCACCCAGTAGTCCAAACCGAACAACAGTTTGATCAATGAACCAGCGCCAACCATTTGAGCGATCAAATAGAAAGCCACCACCACCAATGTGCCAGAGGCAGCAAAGGCGCGGATGGGGGTTTGAGCGAAGCGGTAGCCTGCCACGTCAGCAAAAGTGAATTTGCCCAAGTTACGCAGACGCTCGGCCATCAAGAAGGTGATCACAGGCCAGCCGACCAAAAAGCCGATGGAGTAGATCAAACCGTCATAGCCCGATGCCATCACAGCAGCGGAAATGCCGAGGAACGAAGCGGCAGACATGTAGTCGCCAGCAATCGCCAAGCCGTTTTGGAAGCCAGTGATGCCGCCACCCGCTGTGTAGAAGTCAGCAGCAGATTTGGTTTTGGCCGCAGCCCATTTCGTGATGCCCAATGTGGCAATGACGAATGCGCCGAACATGATGATGGCGGTCCAGTTGGTCGCTTGCTTGGTGGTTTGGCCCAAGTCAGCGCCTGCTGCGAAGGCGGTGCCTGCAGCCAGTGCCAACACGGCACCTAAGAGTGTGGAGAGTTTTTTCATTTTGTAGCGTCCTCCAAGATTTCCTTGGTCAGCGTGTCGTACTCGCTGTTGGCACGGTTCACATAAATGCCGGTGATCACGATGGTGAACACGATGACACCCATGCCCAGTGGAATACCCACTGTGGTCACGCCAGCACCGATAGGTTGTGCGAGGAATGGTTTGTTAAATGCAATCAATGCGATGTAGCCGTAGTACACGACCAACATCAACACGGCGAGGAACCAGCCGAAACCGCCGCGCTTAGCGCGCAGCTCTTTGTACTTCGGGTGGTTCTGGATCTTGTCGACCACTGGATCACTCATTGTTTATCTCCCGTTTGGGTTATTACAGAAAGGCAAGAAGGATGACTCCTTCATTGACCAGGTCATTGTGTGAACGGGTACTGACCAAGCACTTACGTAGAACCCTGTGGAAAACCCTATGACACCCTGATAAATCAAGGGTTTAGGGGGTAAACCACTACGCTGCTTGGCGTAGTTTTGGGGTGTTTTATGGCGAGAGTCATTACCGATCGCAGGGGCGTCAGAAATCGGTCAGCTTGCACACACACAGTCGCCGCACAGTCACTGCCAAGTGGCTGCAACCAAAAAAGTCTAAGGAGACAAAAAATGGCAACATTAGATGTAGATCGCCCGATGTCGGCGGAAGAGAAGAAGGTGATCTTCGCTTCTTCTCTGGGTACCGTTTTCGAGTGGTACGACTTTTATCTGTATGGCTCATTGGCTGCGATCATTGCCAAGCAGTTCTTCAGCGGTTTGGATGAGGGCTCTGCGTTCATCTTCGCGTTGCTGGCGTTTGCTGCTGGTTTCATCGTGCGTCCATTCGGCGCGATTTTCTTCGGCCGCTTAGGTGACATGATCGGGCGCAAATACACCTTCTTGGTGACCATCCTGATCATGGGCTTGTCCACATTCATCGTGGGTATCTTGCCTAACTACGCCAGCATTGGTGTGGCTGCCCCCGTGATCTTGATCTGCTTGCGTTTGCTGCAAGGTTTGGCACTGGGTGGTGAGTACGGCGGTGCTGCGACGTATGTGGCAGAACATGCACCTCACGACAAACGCGGTGCTTACACCTCATGGATTCAAACCACTGCGACGCTGGGCTTGTTCCTGTCGTTGATGGTGATCTTGGGTACACGTACTGCCATTGGCGAAGCTGCTTTTGCTGAGTGGGGCTGGCGTGTGCCGTTCATCGTGTCGATCGCGTTGTTGGCCGTGTCGGTCTACATCCGTTTGTCGATGAACGAGTCACCTGCTTTCCAAAAAATGAAAGCCGAAGGCAAAACATCAAAGGCCCCACTGACCGAATCTTTTGGTCAATGGAAAAACCTCAAGATCGTGATCTTGGCGCTCATCGGTTTGACTGCGGGTCAAGCGGTGGTGTGGTACTCGGGTCAGTTCTATGCGTTGTTCTTCTTGACGCAAGCGTTGAAAGTGGATGGCGCAACCGCCAACATCTTGGTGGCTGTGTCTCTGTTGATCGGTACACCGTTCTTCATCGTGTTCGGCTCGTTGTCTGACAAGATTGGTCGCAAGCCCATCATCATGTTGGGTTGCTTGTTGGCCGTGTTGACTTACTTCCCCGTGTTCGAAGCGCTGACCAAGGCTGCTAACCCAGACTTGTACGCTGCACAACAAAAGAACAAAGTGGTGGTCACGGCTGATGCAGCGGAATGCTCATTCCAGTTCAACCCTACAGGAACAGTGAAGTTCACCAGCTCATGTGACATTGCGAAGCAAGTGTTGGCGTCTAGCTCGGTGAGCTACGAAAACGCTGCAGGTGCTGCGGGTACACCCGCCACCATCAAGATCGGTGAGACAGAAATCCCTAGCTACAGCTCCAAAGGCTTGCCAGCTGACGAAGCCAAAACCAAGGCGGCTGATTTCAAGAAGGCAGTGGCTGACGCTTTGAAAGAAGCCGGCTATCCAGCCAAAGCTGATCCAGCGAAAGTGGACCAAGTCAAGATCACCATCATCCTCACTTACTTGGTGATTTTGGTGACCATGGTGTACGGCCCCATCGCTGCGATGTTGGTGGAAATGTTCCCCACACGCATCCGCTACACATCTATGTCTCTGCCCTATCACATCGGTAATGGCTGGTTCGGCGGCTTGCTGCCTACCACCGCCTTTGCGATCGTGGCCCAGACTGGCAATATGTACAACGGCTTGTGGTACCCCATCATCATTGCGGGTATGACTTTCGTGATCGGCATGATCTTTGTGAAAGAAACCAAAGACGTCGATATCTATCAACACGATTAAGTCTGTCAGTCACCCAGGTGAGCCTGGGTGCTACATTCAAGCCCTCCCCAGTGGAGGGCTTTTTAATGATTTCGGAGATGGAATATGTTGAAAATTTTTGTGGGTTTCGTCGTCTTCGCTGCACTGGCGATATTTGTCATTCTCAAAGGCGGTAACAGTCTGGATATGAGCGGTGAGAAGCACGGTGATGAGGCCGTGCACGCACCTGCTGAGGCGGCATCAGGCGCGGCGTCAGACGCCTCTGCCGCCAAGTAATTTCTGGAGAGTTCACTCAGTCAAAATGCCACGGCCAGTCCGTGGCATTTTGCTTTGTAGGGTGCGATTGAGAGCTTATGTGTTCAATGCCCCGACACGCATGCGGGCCTGTGCGAATCTCTAGAATATTCGCCACACTTCAAAAGGTCCCGCCATGACAGGCACCATCCGTATCCGTGGCGCACGCCAGCACAACCTCAAAAATTTAGACCTCGACATTCGCACGGGCGAACTCACCGTGGTCACCGGCCCCAGTGGCTCGGGCAAATCGAGCTTGGTGTTTGACACCCTCTACGCCGAGGGCCAGCGCCGCTATGTAGAAACCTTCAGCGCTTACGCCCGTCAGTTCTTAGACCGCATGGACCGTCCAGCGGTAGACAAAGTAGAAGGCGTGCCGCCCGCGATTGCGATTGACCAAACCAACCCCGTGCGCAGCTCGCGCTCAACCGTGGGCACGATGACCGAGCTCAACGACCACTTGAAGTTGCTCATCGCGCGCGCCGGCAATTTGTTTGACCGACAAACCGCACAGCCTGTGCAGCACGACACGCCGCAAACCATTTATGCCGATCTGCAACGCCGCTGCGCAGCGCAGCCGCAAGACCCGCGTCTCATCATGACCTTCCCTGTGGAGTTGCCCGCCAACACCACAGCCGCCGAAGTGGAGCAGTGGCTGAGTGCCAGTGGCTTCACCCGCATTCACGCCGAACGCGAAGTGGCCACACCCACAGGTCCACGCAAATTGCTAGATGTGGTGGCCGACCGTTTCAAGCTGGGCAACACCGAACAAGCCCGCGTGGTGGAAGCCATTGAACTCGCCATCAAACGTGGCGGTGGCCGACTCAATGTGTATTGGTCTTTAGACGCAGAAGCCACGCCCGAACTCTGGCGCTTCTCCACGGGCTTGCATTGCCCCGACAGCGACCTGCGCTACAGCGACCCTATCCCTTCAATGTTCTCGTTCAACTCGGCTGTGGGTGCGTGCGACACCTGCCGAGGCTTTGGCCGCGTCATTGGTGTGGACTACGGGCTGGTGATTCCGAACGACAAGCTCACTTTGCGTGCAGGCGCGATCAAAACGATCCAAACCCCAGCATGGGTGGAAACGCAAGAAGACCTGATGCGTCACGCCGAAGCCGAAGGCATTCCGCGTGACACACCTTGGTACAAGCTGAGCCAAGAGCACAAAGACTGGGTGATCAACGGATCACCCTTGTGGAAGGGTAAATGGAACCACCAGTGGTACGGCATCAAGCGCTTCTTTGAATATTTGGAGAGCAAGGCCTACAAGATGCACATTCGCGTGCTGCTGTCCAAGTACCGCAGTTACACGCCGTGCGGTACTTGCGCAGGTGCGCGATTGAAAACAGACAGTTTGTTGTGGCGCATCGGCACCAAAGAACACGCTGACGCTGTGCTGCCTCCTGCTAAGCGTTTCATGCCGCAAGGTGTGCAATGGACCCGCGCCCAACTCGAAGCCATGCCCGGTTTGTGTTTGCATGACTTGATGCTCTTGCCCATCGACAAGCTGCACCAGTTCTTCAATGCCACGCAGGTGGATGTGGCGGGCGCTGATGCGCAAGCCTTGCACTTGCTGATGGACGAAATTCGCACGCGCTTGAAATACCTCAGCGATGTGGGCATTGGCTACCTCGCGCTTGACCGGCAAAGCCGCACGCTCAGTGGCGGCGAGGTGCAGCGCATCAACCTCACCACAGCGCTCGGCACCTCCTTGGTCAACACCTTGTTTGTGTTGGACGAGCCCAGCATCGGCTTGCACCCGCGCGACATGAACCGCATCAACGAAGCCATGCTGCGCTTGCGCAATGCGGGCAACACCTTGGTGGTGGTGGAGCACGATCCTGCCGTCATGCTGTGCGCCGACCGCATCATCGACATGGGCCCAGGCCCCGGCGTCAAGGGCGGACAAATTGTGTTTGACGGCACGACCGAAGCTTTGAAGTCGGCTGACACACTCACGGGTGCGTACTTAGGCGCACGCAAAACCATTGGCTTAGGCCTCAAGCGCCTAGTGACCGACAACACGCCCCGCTTGATTCTCGAAGGCGCGCGCGAACACAACCTGCAAAACCTCAGCATCGAATTTCCGCTGCAACGCTTGGTGTGTATCACTGGCGTCAGTGGTTCGGGTAAATCCACGCTCGTTCAAGACGTTCTTACCCCAGCACTGTTGCGTCACTATGGCCGCGCCACAGAAACGCCTGGTGCACATGATCGTTTGCTAGGCGCAGACTACCTAAGCGATGTGGTGTTTGTGGATCAATCCCCTATTGGTAAAACTGCACGTTCTAACCCAGCAAGCTATGTGGGCGCGTGGGACGCGGTGCGTGAAATATTCGCTGTGGCGCCACTGTCAAAGCAACGCGGCTACACAGCATCCAAGTTCAGCTTCAACAGCGGCGATGGCCGCTGCCCCACTTGTGGTGGCTCAGGTTTTGAACACGTAGAAATGCAGTTCTTAAGCGATGTCTACCTAAGATGCCAAGACTGCAATGGCCAACGTTACAGACCAGAAATCCTAGAAGTCCGCATCGAACGCGAAATTCGTGGCGCGGCTGCGGGGGCGACGGCGCAGCGACATTCTGAGCGAAGCGAAGAGGAGCAAGACGTTGCCCCCGCAGCCACGACACGAATCACCCTCAACGTGGCAGATGTGTTGGAACTCACAGTCGGTGAAGCGCTAGAAATCTTCGCCAACGACCGCGAGGTCGTACGTACCCTGCAACCCATCGTGGATGTCGGCTTGGACTACGTGAAGCTAGGGCAACCTGTGCCCACACTCAGCGGTGGCGAAGCACAACGTTTGAAGTTAGCCGGCTTCTTGGCCGAAGCCGCCAAAGCCAAAACATCGAGCCGCCAATCGCTTGCAAAAAAAGGCGTGCTGTTCTTGTTCGACGAGCCCACCACCGGCCTGCACTTTGACGACATCGCCAAGCTCATGCGCGCCATGCGCCGCTTGCTGGAAGACGGTAACTCGCTCATCGTCATCGAACACAACCTCGACGTCATCCGTGCCAGCGATTGGCTCATTGACCTCGGCCCCGAAGGCGGTGACGCTGGTGGTTTGTTGGTGGCAGAAGGTACGCCCGAAGACGTGCGCTTGCACCCTACCTCACACACGGGCAAAGCCTTGCGCGACTACGCGGCATCCATGGGTGTGGTTTACGAGATTGATGGCGAGAAAGCCTCTGCAGGCTTGTTGGCCGCCGAAGGCGCAGCACGGTTTGCAAAAGCTGCACGCGGCACGTCGGTTGCCGATGGTGCGATTCAAATCATCAACGCCAAAGAGCACAACCTCAAAAATCTGAGCGTGAACATTCCACGCGGCAAATTCAATGTCATCACTGGTGTGTCGGGTTCAGGTAAGTCCACGCTCGCGTTTGACATCTTGTTCAACGAAGGCCAGAGACGCTATTTGGAAAGCCTCAACGCCTATGCCCGCAGCATCGTGCAGCCCGCAGGCCGCCCGGAGGTAGACGCGGTGTATGGCATTCCACCCACCGTGGCGATTGAGCAGCGCTTGAGCCGTGGTGGTCGCAAGTCCACCGTGGGCACGACGACTGAGGTGTGGCACTTCTTGCGCTTGCTCTACGTCAAACTCGGCACGCAGCATTGCACGCACGATGGTGCAGCGGTGCAGCCGCAAACGGCAGAGCGCATTGCCGCCCAATTGATGCGTGAGTTCAAAGGCCAACACATTGGCCTCATGAGCCCATTGGTGATGAATCGCAAAGGTGTGTACACCGAACTGGCCGATTGGGCGCGTCCGCGCGGCTACACGCACTTGCGCGTGGATGGACACTTCTTGCCCACCAATGGCTTTCCACGTTTGGACCGTTTCAAAGAGCACACCATCGAGCTGCCCGTGGCCAGCCTCGAGGTGTCGGCGCAAAACGAAGCCGCTTTGCGCCAAGCACTGACCACTGCGCTAGAGCACGGCAAAGGCGTGGTGCACGTGCTCAGTCAGCTTGATGGTTTGCGCGAGGCGATGGAAGCAGGTGCAGACACCAACAGCATTGGCCGTTTGGATGTGTACTCCACCAAACGCGCTTGCCCTGTGTGTGACACCTCGTATGCCGAGTTGGACCCTCGCTTGTTTTCGTACAACAGCAAACACGGCTGGTGCCCTGATTGCGTCGGCACAGGCGTGAAGCTCAACAAAGACCAACGCAAGGTGTTGGATGACTCGGTGCGCGACGACAAAGACAAAGGCCGTGAGCAAACCTTTGCCGAGGCCGATGTAGATGACTTGGTAGACGTGGCGTGCCCGACCTGCGAAGGCACACGCTTGAATGCCACCGCTCGCGCCGTGAAGTTTGCAGGTGTGGGCATCACCGACATTGCACGCTTGAGCGTGACCGAAATCCGCAAGTGGGTGGAGAAGCTTGCGATGACGGGGCGTGACGGTGACATCGCACGCGACCTGCTACCCGAAATCAAGAGCCGTTTGGAGTTCTTAGAGCAAGTGGGCTTGAACTACCTCACGCTCGACCGTGGTGCACCCACGCTCAGCGGTGGTGAAGCGCAACGCATTCGCTTGGCCGCGCAGCTGGGTAGCAACTTGCAAGGCGTTTGCTATGTGTTGGACGAGCCCACGATTGGCTTGCATGCGCGTGACAACCAAATTTTGTTGAACGCACTGCATTTGCTGAGCGACAAGGGCAACACGCTGGTGGTGGTTGAGCACGACGAAGACACGATTCGACGTGCGGACCACATCATTGACATTGGCCCTAGCGCGGGTAAGCGGGGGGGGCGTTTGATGGGTGAGGGCTCGGTGTCTGACATCACCTCGCAGGACGAGTCGCAAACGGGGCGTTACTTGTTGCACGCGATGCGGCATCCGGTGCAGGCGCGACGACCTGTGTCTGATGCTGCTTTGACTGCCTTTGCTGCCGCTGCTGCTGCGCTCGCTGCGAAGGACGAGGCATTGCCGAGCTCCTCAAGCGGCGAGCCAAAATCGTCACCCGGCAATGCCTCATCCTCCGCGAAGGTGGGTAAGCGCAAGGCGGCTGCGCCTGTTGCTGAAGCTGCTTCTGTTGACGCGGCTGTGTTGCAATGGTTGTCACTTGAGGGGGCGTCGCTGCATAACTTGAACGATGTGAGCGTGGAAATTCCGCTCAAGCGTTTGGTGGTAGTCACGGGTGTATCGGGTTCGGGTAAGTCCACACTCGCGCGTGATGTGTTGTTGCACAACGTAGCGGCTGCGGTAGCGCAGCGCTCGACGCAGGCAGGTCGTAAGCTCGATGAAGAAGGCAAACATCCTGCGTGGGCAGGTTGTACGGGTCTTGACGGCTATCAAACCATTGACCGCGTGTTGGAAGTTGACCAAACGCCGATTGGCAAAACACCGCGCTCATGCCCCGCCACCTACATTGGTTTTTGGGACACGATTCGCAAACTGTTTGCTGAAACACTCGAAGCCAAAGCGCGCGGCTATGGCGCAGGGCGTTTCAGTTTCAACACGGGCGAGGGGCGTTGCCACACCTGCGAAGGCCAAGGCCTGCGCACAATTGAGATGAGCTTTCTGCCCGACGTGAAAGTGCCGTGCGAAACCTGCCATGGCGCACGCTTCAATCCTGAAACCTTGGCGGTGAGCTGGCGCGGCAAGAGCATTGGCGATGTGCTGCAAATGGAAGTGGACGAAGCGGTGGAGTTCTTCGCCACCATGCCCAACATCGCGCATCCGTTGCAGCTGCTCAAAGACGTGGGCTTGGGTTACCTCACGCTTGGTCAGCCTTCGCCCACTTTGAGTGGCGGCGAAGCGCAACGCATCAAGTTGGTGACTGAGCTCAGTAAAGTGCGTGACGACGTGACACGTCGCGGCCAAAAGGCGCCACACACGTTGTATGTGTTGGACGAGCCCACGGTGGGCTTGCACATGGCCGACGTGGACAAGCTCATCCGCGTGTTGCACCGTTTGGTGGATGGCGGCCACAGCGTGGTGGTGATTGAGCATGACCTCGATGTGATTGCCGAAGCCGATTGGATCATCGACCTTGGGCCAGAAGGCGGCGACGGCGGTGGCTTGATCGTGGCGGCTGATACACCTGAGGCTGTGGTGGCTTTGGGGACGCACACGGGGGTGGCTTTGAAGCCAGTGTTGGCTCGCACGTAACGCTTGTTCCGTTGATGTGGCTGCGTGCAACGCGAAGAGAGGCTCAGTGGTGTCGCCCGTAGCGACATTCTGAGCGCAGCGAAGAGGAGCCTAGGGCAATGCCGCTGAGCCTCTCTTCACTACAAAAGCAACGAAACAAACAATCACCCAGCAGTAGACAAAGCCAACCCAGCATGCTCCCGCAGTGGATGGAAATGAATCTTAGGAAACCGCTCTTGCGCCAAGCGCACGTCATAAGGCGACGTGCACAAATACGCCAAGGTGTTAGCCGCATCCAAAGCCATACGCTGCGGGTACGCATACGTGAACTCACGCAGCTCAGCTGGGGTGTCCGCGGTGATCCAACGTGCACCGGTGTACTGGCAACTCTCTAGCTTCACATCGCAGTCGTATTCGGCTTTCAAGCGGTGTTGCACCACTTCAAACTGCAACTGTCCTACAGCGCCCAGCAGCATCGCGCCGCCAGCTTCGGGTTTGAACACCTGAATAGCGCCCTCTTCACCCAGCTGGTCCAAGCCTTGTTGCAGTTGCTTGGTGCGCAATGGGTTTTTCAAAATCACCGTCATGAACAACTCAGGCGCGAAGAACGGCAAGCCCGTGAATTGCAAAGCGGGTCCGTCGGTGATGGTGTCGCCCAGTTGCACGCCGCCGTGGGTGGTGAAGCCGATGATGTCGCCCGCATACGCTTCTTCCACCGCTTCGCGCCGTTGCGACATGAAGGTCACCACGCTGGTGGGGCGCAGTTCTTTGGCGGTGCGTTGCACTTTGAGTTTCATGCCTGGCGTGAACTTGCCCGATGCTACGCGCACAAACGCGATGCGGTCGCGGTGGTTGGCGTCCATATTGGCTTGTACCTTGAACACCACACCTGCAAAACCTTCGTCTTCAGGTTGGATGGTTTTTTCCACCGCTTGTTTGTTCACCACCAAGTGGCTCAAGCGAGGGCGGGGTGATGGTGCGAGGTCGACCAAGGCGTCGAGCACTTCCATCACACCAAAGTTGTTCACGCCCGAGCCAAAGAACACGGGAGTTTGCTTGCCCGCCAAGAAGGCTTCTTTGTCGAACTTGGGCGATGCGCCGGTGGCCAGCTCCATGCTTTCCATGGCGGTGGCCCATTCCAAACCAAAGCGTTCAGCCAGTTGGGCTTGCTCGGTCAGTGGGTGTGTTTCAAAGTCTTGTGGCAAACGCTCAGAGCCCGAGTCAAACACCGTCATGGCTTGCGTGCGCAAGTTGATGATGCCGCCGAATAATTTGCCTTGACCTACGGGCCATGTCATGGGCACGCAGGGCATGCCGAGTTCGCGTTCGACTTCGTCGAGGATGTCAAGCGGGTCGCGCACTTCGCGGTCCATTTTGTTGACGAAGGTGATGATGGGCGTATCGCGTTGACGGCACACCTCAATCAAGCGGCGGGTTTGCGCTTCCACACCGTTGGCCGCGTCAATCACCATCAGGGCCGAGTCCACGGCAGTGAGCACGCGGTAGGTGTCTTCCGAGAAGTCTTTGTGGCCGGGGGTGTCGAGCAGGTTGATGACGTGTTCGCGATACAGCATCTGCATCACAGATGAGGCCACCGAAATGCCGCGCTGCTTTTCAATCTCCATCCAGTCAGACGTGGCGTGACGACTGGCTTTGCGGCCTTTCACAGCGCCTGCAATTTGAATCGCGCCCGAGAACAGCAACAGCTTTTCGGTCAGCGTGGTTTTACCCGCGTCAGGGTGAGAAATGATGGCAAAGGTGCGGCGACGGCGCACTTCGTTCAAAAAGGAGCTCATGGGGAGGTGCGTATCAGCACGTCAGGTCAAAGGGCAGAATCATAGCGCCGCGGGCTATGCGTCTTCCTTCAGGGCGTGGGCCAAGATGGCTTGGATCAAGATATCTTTGTCAAATGGTTTGGGCTGTACGTCTTTGAACCCCAGTGCCATGCATTCATTCACAGCTTCTTCAGCCACGTTGGCGGTGAGCGCGATGACGGGTACATCGGGGAATGGGTGGTTTACGTCGTTGCGAATGCGGCGGACTACTTCGGTGCCGGAGATGTCGGGCATGATGAGATCCATCAACACCAAGTCATAACGGTGCTGACGCATTTTTTCACCAGCCTCGATGCCGTTGGTTGCATGGTCAATGTTGGCATTGGGCAAGCTGCGTTTGATGGTGGCGGTGACGACCAAGCGGTTGGTCAAGTGGTCATCAACGACCAACAGGTCAAGTGCTGCAGCGTGGGTGATGGCATCTGTGCTTTGAACTCTGGCGGGCGGAGCGACTTCTTCAATAGGCAGCTTGACGGTGAATGTGCTGCCAATGCCCAGGGTGCTCTGGACACTGATCGTGCCTTTGTGGCTTTTGACCAAGCTGCGGGTGATGGCCAAGCCTAGGCCGTTGCCATGTAAGGCATTGCCCGTTTTCACAGCGTTGTCGCTGATTTTGAGTTGCACAAAGGGTTGGAAAATGGCGTCCAAGGATTCGGCGGCAATGCCCGATCCTGTGTCTTGCACGCTGATGTTGAGCATGCCGCGCTTGGCGTTGTCGACCTCTCTTTCAAAGGACACACGCATACACACCTGCCCCTGGGCTGTGAATTTCAATGCATTGCCTAAGAGGTTGATGATGATTTGTGCCAAACGGTGTGGGTCGATCGACGCCCAGTTTGGGAGCGATGCATCTAAATCCAAGGGGTAGCCAAGTCCTTGATCGTTGGCGCGTGGCGCCAAGGTTTGGTGCGTGCTGCTAAGCATGTCACGCAAATTCACGGCTTGCGGGCTGAGCACCAACTTGCCTTGCTGAATTTGCGAAAAATCTAGCAAATCGTTGATGACGGTGACTAAGTGTGAAGCCGAGTTACGCGCGCCTTGCACGTATTGCCCAGCGGCTTGGGGCAGTTGTGCATCGGTAGACAGTAGACCTAAGTAGCCCATCACGGCATTGAGCGGTGTGCGCATTTCGTGGCTCACCATGGCTAAGAATTGGTCTTTGTGTGCGTTGGCAAGTTTGAGGTTCGATGACAACGTTTCTAGCCGTTTATTAGATTGCCGCAAACGGCGCAGGTGTTGTTCATTGGCGGTGTCGTACGTTTGAACGAGGACCATTTGCGCAAACAACATCAGTGAAAACATGCCTGCTGCAAACGACATGGATTGCCAAGATGCATCTGCATGTGAGGTGTTGTCTGCCACCGATTGCAATGCAAACTGTGTTTCTGCGGCAGGCAGCATGCCGTGCGCTTGCGCGAAATAAAGCAGCATGACGCTCAGCAGTGATGCGCACATCGAGGCCAATGCCCATGCGCGAGATGCAGTGAAGAGTGGCAGTAAAGGAATGATGGCTAACCAAGTGAGCGCAGGCGATGTGACGCCGCCCGTGATGGCGGCGTTGTAAAGCACAACACCCATGAGTGTGATTTGGTAAAGCAAGCCGCCCCATGTCACACCGCCGCCGTAACGCCACACACACATCGACAAGGCCACCATGCCTGAGGCGATAAGCGCCGAGTTTGCGCTTCGCGGGCTTTCCATCCAGTGCAGCCATCCAGCAATGGTCAGCAAGCCAACCAGCGCACAAACCGTGAAGGAGACGAAAAAGATGTTGCGTGTTCGGCGCAGGTGCGAAGGCAGGCGTCGTTTGATGAAAATATGAATTCTGCGGTTTGCGTTCATTTTGTGATGTTAATGCTTTATGGTTTGTTTTTTTAAAAACACAAACCTTCGGCTAAAATCTGCAGCATTCCGAGGAGCGCTGCAGCCTGTCGGCCCGCAAAGGGCTGGTTCACAGGTGAGGCTCGGACTGCCAACCGCGCTCACCCACTAGACAACGTGAGGTGAGCTCCTCGAAGAATTCTTCGGACTCCCAGATGATGCTGACCGCGCGTCGCTAGTGGCTTTGCCAACTTTTGGAGTCTCACAAATGAACGCTGTTCTTAAAACCAACGCCGCCGCTGATTACATCGTGGCCGATATGTCTTTGGCCGCTTGGGGCCGCAAAGAAATCAAAATCGCCGAAACCGAAATGCCCGGCTTGATGGCCATTCGCGAAGAGTTCGCTAAGGCACAGCCTTTGAAAGGCGCTCGCATCACCGGTTCGTTGCACATGACCATTCAAACGGCTGTGTTGATCGAAACCTTGAAGTCTTTGGGCGCTGACGTGCGTTGGGCTTCTTGCAACATC
>Ga0228701_1001778_pt1 | contig 14017 bp, 17 predicted proteins | sample McNCre117_Aug_MG_2_FD_178017 | JGI IMG/M metagenome (GOLD analysis project Ga0228701, IMG submission 178017) | Freshwater microbial communities from McNutts Creek, Athens, Georgia, United States - 11-17_Aug_MG | ecosystem: Environmental > Aquatic > Freshwater > Creek | place: USA: Georgia...
AGCAGTCGATACAAAATGTATCATCTGCTTTTTCGCTACCAAGAAGCAGTCGATACAAAATGTATCATCTGCTTTTTCGCTACCAAGAAGCAGTCGATATAAAAATTTATTTACCTTTGAACTTCTGGTACTTGCATAATGACATTAGCTCAGCTTGATGCTCTGATCCATCAGCAACCATCCTGTTGAAAGTAGTTCGCGCATATACATCGCCTGCTTCCTTTTCACAGACCTCATTAATAAAATCAAACACAGACCAATACTCCACGTCATCATCTGCTTTCATCCCCCTTATGGACATTTCCATCTCCCCATTGGCGAAAAACAAAGCAAGCTCGGACATCTTGTGCGTGGCACGTTTTTGTTGTGCTTTGGTTTCTTTTCAACTCTTAAATGAAAAATTTAAACTTGTTTGACGCTTCGTAAAGGGCGGGGGATTTTTTTTAATTAAAAATATATAAAAAAAATTAAAAAAAATATAAAAAAACTATTCAAACAGGCCAGAGACACACCATTCGTGCAACCGCAATTCATTCCAACCAAACGGGGTAAAACCCCACCCCACCCGATTCACTTCCGCCCCCCATAGTGCCCCCCATACTGTTGCATTCCCCTATACTGCATGAAGCCCTGGGGAGACTCGTAGCGCGGGGAGGTCGGGCTGAACATGGGGCGCTGGGTATACTGCTGCTGCACGCTAATAGTCAGCTCATCAATTATAATAACACAAAAAAACAATACAACCAACCTGCATCATGCTCTGCATGGACATCGAGGTCTGCATGGACATGGATGACGAGGACAGCGGGGGCGGCGGGGTCTGCGGGGGCGGGAGCACAATCGGCTTCGGCTGCATGAGAACCTCCTTGATGATCCTAATCTCTTCTTGATGCTTCTCCTTGAGCTGCTTAATCTCCTCCTCATGCCTATAATATTCGTTAGAAATCAATCAATAAACATCAAATCAATGCACATATATACCTCTGTTTAAGTTCCTTCATCTGCGTGTTATAGTGCTTCTTTTGATTGTCAAATTGCTTTTGTTTCTTGGCGTCATCATCGCGCAGCATGTCGCGCGTCGCCGCATCGAGGGCATGTGAGTCCATGTTCAGCAGCTCCTCCCTGACCCTGGAAACTGCTTCCCTGATAGCATCCCTGCGCTCCGCGTCCTTGAGGGCGATGATGCCGTTCCTCTCCATTTCTACGCTACGATTGAGCGCGTCCAGGGTTGTCTTATACTTGGCCTCCGCTAGATGAATCATCTCATTGAATTTTTCCACCATAGTATCCATCAAGCGTGTCGGATTCACCTTTTAAACACATATTATTAGATATGATTCAAAGATAAACGTTTCGACATACATACTAGCGTTACATTAACAACAATATAAACGCTTACCCCCTCGACGGTGCTTGCCTTCTCGAGCTTCTCGTTGAGCTCCTTGATTACCTTGATATTTTCCTTCCTGTCTGCTTCCATCGAACTCAAGAGATCTTCGCGCCTACCAATCTTCTCTGACGCCAAACGAAGTTCGTGTTCAACCAAATGATTTGCATTCTTCACTTTCATAAGCTCTTCCTCAAGCCTGGAGATATGGGAATCCTTTTGTTTTACTTCATTCGTCAATGATCCAATCGTGTTTTCCTTGACAATCATCACCTCCGTGTGTACTTTCTGGGTCGACTCTAGTACCTTTCTCCCTTCCCTAACATGCCTTTCCAAATCCTCTATCCTCTTCTGCAGCTTCACTTGTTCCGTCCTCCATGCCTCCCGCTCTTTATCCAGTTCGTCGCCTTCCCTTTCTCGCTTACCTTCCGTTTTAACCCCTTCCACCTTTACCGTTATGTCATTGTTGGTCATTCTGAAGTACTCCTGTATCCACGCCAAGGTCAGATGATGGATAAATAAGATAAATAATGCGTGGCATACCATTTCGGATTTTTCTTGAGTGTAGCCGTTTTGGTTATTTGTTGAGCCTTTTTTTAATTTTTCTACAGAAATTATAATTCGGAATCAATTTGATTTGATTTGTGGCGAAAAAAATGATCCGGCCCGAAAAATCGATTTAAAATGGGATTCGCATGCAAATTCCCTCAAACACTCGATATGCCCCCTGCTCCAATCCATATTTCCCCCGTTGGTTTCATTGCCGCCCTCAGGCACGAGCGCGAGGAAAATTTGCGACTCAAGAAGTTGATCGAGAAGAGCCGGGAAGATCGCTGGAAGCTCACGTCAGAAATCAGGAAATTGTCGATGGATTTCCTTTATTTTTTCTGCATTCGTTGCAACGTATTTTCCCATTGCACTTGGCGTAATTTAAACCCATCCTAATTTTTTTCGTAATTTCAGTCGCCTGCAGGGCAAGCTCGCCAAGTGCGCCAAGAGGGAGTTTTTCCATGGGTGCAACACGGAGGCGCTTAAGAACCTCATGATGCGCATCAACCTGCGCGATGTCAAGTGCAAATGCGATGCCTGCTTGGAGGCTGGGCGAATCGGCGAGGAGGATCACATTTTTGGTCAGCCCCGTATCCCGTGCACGTTCGCGCCATACTGGGAGAAGCTCTTGGATTACTACAGCATCACGTTTGTCCATGCGCCCCTCGTCGTCGGAGAGGAGCCCGACGACCAGGACCCGCTCAAGGGGACGCTGCGTTTTGAGTTCTCTGAGTCGATTGTCAGCGTGAGTTTATACTTTTTCTTCTGTTTTGAGTACTCTGAGTCGATTGTCAGCGTGAGTTTATACGTTTTCTCTTCTGTTTTGATTTTATTTGATTATTATGCTGTCAACAGCTCGACAGCGGCACCGACGTCTGGAAGGACGTCGCGTATGGGCGCTCCATCGGCCTGGATGACGTGTCGCACGCGCAGAACGTGCAACGCAGGAACTTGAAGCATCTGTTCAGGTCTTTTTATTTTTATTTTCTTTTATTGTTTAGGATTGCTTACAGATTTTGCAGCTACATCGAGGACTCCAGGGTCTCCCAGCGCATGCCGGGGCCATCCAACACCTCCTCCATGGCGCCCACGCGCTCGCCCTCGCAGGAGTATTGAGGTGAATTACTAATTAATTTTGCCTAAGCGCCCTAAATCGCTCCTCCAGCTCCATATCATTATTATTCTCGATCCTGCCCGCTGACCCCGGGATGTTTCTCGCCAGCCTGGCCGCCTCGTCGAACCCTGCCTCCTCCAGCACCCCGCGCACCGCCTCCTCGCTGAGCCCCGCCTCGTTTTCCGCCGTGAAGGCCGTGTCCAGCGCGTCGTCCACTATCTCCTGCTTGCTCGACATCTCGACCGACTGCCGCTCGAACTCCACCATGAGCCGGTGGGTGCCCGCCACGTTCAGCTGCTCGTTGAGCCGCTGGAGCATGTGGGTGGTCTTTCCGATCATCTCCTGCGTTTTCTGGCTCGCCCCTACCTCGCTCAGCTCCTGCGCCATGCCGACCATGTTGGCCCGCAGCCCCTGGAGCCTCTTCCTGTGCCCCCGAAGCCTCACGAGCTCCCTGGCCTTTGCCGTCGCCTCGTCGATGGCCTGCGTCTGCCCGCATTTTTTCAGTTGCCTGAGTAAACTCGCCTCTTGTGTGTCTACCTTTTTCAGCTCCCTCTCGATCCCTCGCACGCTCGCGCGCGTCTGACTCGTGAAATTCCTGAGCGAGTCCATGCCGCTTGGCCGCGCGCCGCCGAATAGGAAGGCCATTTTTTTGTATGGTGGGCGGGCGGTTTTGTATACGTTTGAGCCTAGACATGGTGTTTTTTATTCAGTCGCGTCCTGTGGGCGGCTTAGCGCCTCACAGAGAAGCTGGTGGTCTGCAAGTGCCTTGGGACATCCACCTTGAATGCGTCGATGATGCCGGTGCGCATGTTGAACCACCTGATCTGTCTCACCTCGGGCATTGTGATGTGGATACTCCTCTGCTCTTCCACCACCTTGTACATGACCGTGCGTGGAATCTCAGTCGCGAATATCACATCCTTGCGCATGTCATCGGTGAGCTCATTGAAAAACATCGTCTTTACACGGTCGAAGTGAATCGGGATAGCCGCGTTGATGCTGCTCTCGTCGTTGTCGTATTTCCTCCGTACCTCTGCAAACTTCTTGTCATATCGCTGCAGTGCAGTGAGAAAATTTTGCAATGGAGTGGAAATTTCCAAACGTTCCATTGGCTCGACCAGACTGTTTTGATCGGCACCGTCGTTGCTGCTGGACATTCTCTAATGTGCCCTTGTAAACACGCATCGCTCGCTGGCTTTAAATAGATAAAAAAAAGGCTAAACTCCCCCGTGCGCCCCTCATCCACACATCACTCCCCATCCATAATGGCCGACTCACTGCGAGAAATGCGCACGATGATTCTGATCTCGCTCCCGTATCCCCCGCTCCCCATGGTCGTCGGGAAGGTCGAGGGCGACACAAAGATTCTGACGGGCGAGGACGCCACCACCACCTCGCACACCCTCATCGCCCGCTGCCTCGACGCCGCTGTGGAGCGATCGGACGCCGTGGATAACGCGCGCAGGAAGAAGGCTCAGCAAGAGGTGTGTTTTTATTCGCTGGCTTAGCTCGGTCTGACCGTTTTAACCCAAGGTCTGCGAGCTTAGCCTCAACTGCCCTGTTTAGAAGATGTCCTTGAGAGCCTGAACGTCCCCAAGGATAAAGGCGTTGTAGTAGTTCCTCCCGACCCCTGGCATGACCCTCTCGTTCACATCGTCGAGGATTCTGGTTACCAATGGTTCAATCTCGATGGCCTGCGTCTCGTTGTTCACACGCTGGGCAAAGTAGGTCTCGATCCTTTCGGATGCATCAACTTTGTCCAAGTATGCGGGCTTGAGAGGGAAGTATGGGATGAAAGATCCATGTTCGTTGGGCCGCCCTCCCTTGAGAAACAGCGGGGTGTACTTGGGGAGACGAACGACGTGATGTATGGCCGTTTTAATCTCCTTCAAAATCTTCTCTTCCTCTGGTGTAGCAGGATCAATAGACATTGTCAGATAGGTGCAGACCTTGTCCTGGGTAAACTTGTTGTTATATTCAACGGCCATTAAGACTGTTTTTGTCTGTTTGTTATAAACTAACACTTCTTAAATACCCAGGTTTTCCAGCGTTTCCTGCATTCCATGGCCACCACCGGCTTCGACCTGGATCCCCCCGAGCTCTACGCCCTCTACTGCAACTACACGCGCCTCTACCTCCTCACCTTCTTCCCCGCCTCCCCTCCCCCCATCTGTTTCCACCCCTACGGCTACGTCTCCAAGGGCGACCCGGTCCACATCAAGGCGTGCGAGTACATGGCGGGGCAGTCGGTTTTATTCGAGGACAAGCCCCCAAAAAACAAGGAATACTACGCGCGCCGATCCTACGGCACGCTGCTCGTCATCGCCAGGGACAGGCTCGGCCACGTCATGACAGACGAGGAGCGCGAGGCCGTCCAGAAAAAAGAGGGGACGTGGATCGAGGAGATCACGAACGAGGAGCTCAATTCTGCAGTTGCCAAAGAGCCCAACGATGCGCCAGCCGCACAAGAGCCCAACGATGCGCCAGCCGCCCAAGCCCCCCCGTTGTCATTCACCGAGGAGTAGTCGCAATGCAGCCATTCTCGCCCATCGTGAAGGGGTTGAAGTCGTCGTCGTCCGATTCATCAGAGCTGAGCTCTACAATGCTTGCCTTACCACAAGAAGAAGAAGCAGGCACCGGAACAATATCCAGCACCATGCGTCTCCTCCCTAAAACAGGCTTGTCGTCGTCCGATTCTTCTCCGTCCATCAACTCGCGTGCTTGAAAGTTATCGTTTAAACGGTCTATAGTCTCATTTATCTTCTCGACCTCGATCATCTTCGTGAATGACAGGGCGGAGTTGGTGGCAATCGCCAACAGCGACCTTGCCGTCTCGTCCGTCGTTTTCCCCCCGAATATGCTATTAAACTGCTTGGTCGCTTGCTTGAGCGTCAATTCCTTGTCCACCAATTCGCTGCTGAGAGGCACCTGGTTCCCCTCGTTGTCCACCCCCTGCACCCGGACCACCTGCGTCTTCACGCGCGTCTTCTGCAGCTCCGTTTCCTTGAGCTTTTTGATAATTTCAGTCAGCTTGTTGTTTTCTGCCATCACCTCAGCGTTGTCCAGAACAGCTCGGTTGTACTTGTAGGTGATCGAGGCTACGAACTTCTTTGCGTCCTCTACCTCCCCCGTCGCCTTGGCGAGCTCCTCCGTCACCCTGGCGAGCTTGGTGGCATTGTCCGTGGTGGTGAGGCGCTTCTTGGCCCGCTCCAGATCCTCCGTCAGCCGCCTGATCTGAATGTCCTTCTCGGCCAGCTCCAGCGCCTGGTCTGTCCCCTTCTTCTTCTTCCCCTGCTGTCCCTTTGATGCCTGTTGTGCGATTAATAATAATCAATATAAATCAAGCAACAAATCAAACAAAAATAAACATACCAGCGCCTCCTTAAGCTCGTGCTCCAGCCGCCGCACGTGGTTCAGCGCGTCCGACTTCTCCATGTCGATCTCCAGCTTCTCCCGCACCAACATCATATTGTTCTGCTCGCTCTCCGCCAGCTGCTCGCTGAGCTTGCTCAGCTTGCTGTTGTACTCCTTCATGTACGCATCCATCTCCTTGCCCTGCTTGTCAATCAGATACTCCCGCAGCTCGCGCAAATTCTGCTTGTTGGCCTCCACCAGCTGGTCGTACGCCTCCTCCACCTTGATGATCCGCGCCTTCAGCCTCACCTCGAGGATCTGCATGCACGAGTTCGCGTTGCCAATGTCAAATTCGAGATTGTCCGTCTCCTGCTGCAGCCGATGCAACACCGGGATGGGATCCTCCATCTCAATAACCGAGATGGGCGAGGTCGGCGAGGTCGGCGAGTGAACCACCGAGCTCACGGGGATATTGTGCATAAAGACCAGTTGCTGCACCATCTCCTCTTGAATTATGAGCTTTCCCTTGAGCACGTTGATTTTATCCTGTTGTTTCGCGTTCTCCTCGCGCAAATTCTCATTCTCCTGGATTCGTGTGACCGCCTCAATCTGTTTTTGTATTGTCAGTATTGATTCAATAAACCCAAAAAAAAATAAAACCATACCTGCGCCACCTTCATATTTTCATGTTGCCTGCATATCTCCTGCCTTACCTTTTCCATCACAAACTGGCATTGGTCCACGTCCTTCTTGTATTCCTCATTCTTCGCCAGCAGATAGACCTCCTTTTGCTTCATTTCTTCCAACGTCTTCTCGAGAAACGAAATCTCCTCCGCCTTATCCCGTGCATCCTTCTCCATGGCGCGCATCGCAATCGCCTTGCCATTGAGCCGCAACTCCGCATCCGCCACCTCCGCCTGCAAATCCTGAATGGCCTCCTCGTTCTCCTTCACTGTTTCATTGAGCCTGGCGATGCACTCGTCGTTCTGGACCAGGCGCGTGTGGCATTCGACAATCACTTTTTCATAATGTGGCGAGGTCTGCTTGTGCAGCTCCGCGTTGAGCTTCTCGTTCTGCTGGCGCAGCTCCGCGTTGACCCTGTTGGCCGCGTGGAGCCTGTCGTTCATCTGCTTATGGAAGAACTGCGTGTTATTATTTTTTACCGATGCAGCAAATCTGATAGCGGTCAAGGCTCGAACCATATCGTTGAGGGTAAGCTCCATCACCAGGGCCTGCGAGGCAATCTGAAGCTCCGCCTCGTCCTCCCTTGTCTGCACCGAGCTATCCTGCGTGAGCACAGTTGGATTGCCAATCACCTGGACCATCTGGATAGACGGCATATTTTTTTGCTCCTGCTCAATCAGCGCCTCTCGGTCCTGCATCAGCTGCTCGTGCCGCTTGGCGAGCTCCGCCTCCCTCGTCTTGACGGATTCCTCAAACCCCTTCCTGCGCTTCTCGAGATCCTTCTGCAGCTTCGAATTTTTAGCCTCAACCTCCTTGTTCCTGCGCTCCCGCTCGTCATTCGACTGCTCGTACGCCAGCAGCATCTTGCGGGCTTCCGCGAGGCCCTTCGCCTGGGACTCCACCTCGGCCTGTTTTTTCTTGAGCTCGGCGCTGGCGCCCACAATCTCGTCCACATACTTCCGTTGACTAGCCAGCTCTGCGTTGATCCGGTCAAACTCCGACTCCCTGTCCCTTAAATTGCCCTCGCGCTCCAACAGTATCCTCGTCTGCTCCTCAACCCCCGCCTCCTTGTCCCTTAAATTGCCCTCGCGCTCCAACAGTATCCTCGTCTGCTCCTCGAATCTGCATTCCTTGTGTTTGCTCATGAGCTCCTCCGCCTCAGCTTGGCGCAACTCAGCCTGCTTTGTAAGCTCCTCCGCCTCAGCTCGGCGCAACTCAGCCTGCTTCGCCCACTCCTCCGCCTCGGCTTGGCGCAACTCAGCCTCGCCAATGCGTTGCTTGAGTTCAACGCAGGCGCTCAAAACCAAGTCCGTATTCTTTATCTGCCTCTCCAGCTCGGCGTTGCGCGCCTCATACTCCTGCTCTCGCACCTTCAAATTGTTCTCGCGCTCCTCGATTTCCTTGAGCAGCTTTGATGAATTGTTCTCGCTCTCCTTAAGCAGATCCGCCTGCCGAGCCAGCTCCCCCCGCTGCTGCCTGAGCAGGATATTTCCGCGCCTGAGCTCCTCCCTGCTCTTCCGCAGCTCGATTTCGCGGCGTTCGAGCTCAAGCGCCTGCTCGTTGAGGTGCGCATGCATATCGATTTCTCCAATCTGCTTCGAGGCTTTTTCGCAGGTCATGATGTGCTGGGTGAGATCAAGCTCCTGCGCGCGAATCTCATCCTCGCGCCTGGTCGACAGTTCCCTGAACGCCTTGCGTTGCTCCTGGAATAAACCCTCGCGGTGTTCCAGGTCCAAGATTTCGAGATGCAGGTTTTCCATCAGCAAGTCATATTCCTCCTTCACCAACATAAAATCGATCTCCAATTGGTTCGCCGCGTCCGATGGATTCTCGCTCGCGCCGGACAGCTGGATCGTCTGGTTGAGCCCGGCGATCGTGCTCTGGAGAAGAGCAATCGTGCCCACGAGCTCTATGTGGACAGTTTCCATGTACTGGACAGTCGTCTTGAGCTTGTTGACCTCCTCGATCAGCTGGAAAGCAAAAAAAATATATTAATGGATATGAATGAAAAGTAATAATAATAATAAACCACACACATAGGCGTTCATCTGGTTGCTGCGCTTGATCTCCTCGTCCTTCGCCGAAACCGTCTCATGCAAGGTACGGACCGCGCTGCCTGCGACGCTTTCATCTCCCTGCCGAAGCTTTACCTCTTCCATTTCGTGCCTGAGCTTCCCGATGGTGATGAGAAGCTTGTTGGTGTTATGTTCGTTGGTTTCCGTGATCCTCTTTATCATCGTGTTGCTGCAGTGCATCTGTTTATTGAGGGCGATGTTTTCTTCTATTGCGATATGAGCCTTGTTTATTCCAAGCTCGATAATTGAAACACTACAGGCCAATTCCTGTATCAAAGCAGCGGTCTGATCCGTCATAATTCGATGCGTGGCAGGTTGGCTTGGAAAAATCCTGGGAGGCCGGGCTTTTTGCTTTTGTGACGAATTTCTATTTTTGACAGCGTCTATCTATTGTACACTGTACACTTTTCTACAACTCAAAAAAATTCAAAAAGGTTTGCGCGAACCGGGGGTGCCGGCCGTTAAAATTATTTTTTTTATGGTTTGATTGATAAACTTTGAATCCGAATAAAAATCGTTTTTCTCGATGGATTTCGATAATTTTTGCTGCATTGTGTGTAATGTATTTTCCCATAATCAATATATCAATTTCCAGCGTAATTTTTTTTCCACTTAATTTTCGCATTTTTGGCGTCTCCCCGCTAATCTCGCCCCTTAGCCTCGTATTTCCATCTCTATACCTCTAATTTTCTCACCCAGCATGGCCAGCAAGGGCGAGGAGCTCTGCGAACAGATGGCCAACGAGCTAATTCGCCGGGGCTGCGATTTCACCCTGCTTTTCTGGCTTCGGCAGGCAGAGCTGCTCTCCACCATGGACGGCTCATGCTTCGCGCGCGACTTGCTGTCTGTCCTGTCCGACCTCTCCATCGACGCCAGCTTCCTCGGGCAGCCCGAGATGCGCAGGGGCTTCTTCGCCCGCATGCGGAGCCTGTTCAACCGGATGGAGCTGACCTCGCCCGTGTCCCCGCGGAACTACGTGTTCGACAAGGGGCTCGGGGGGAAGGATCGGTGCATCCAGAAGGCCAAGGACGCCCGGTGGCCCCGCCCGCACCAGTCCTTCTGCTTCCAGACGCGCGGCCCCGAGAATTCCTACTTCTTCATCTACCAGTGTTGGCAGGTTTTTTTTGATTATTTGTTTTACTTCTTCATCTACCAGTGTTGGCAGGCTCGTTTTTGGATTGATTTTGTATTATTATTATCTATTTTGACACCAACAAAAACACAGGACGCGCTCCACCGGATCCACGCCATCTTGTCCACGGGGCACGTCGAGACCTGCCCGGTCACCCAGATCTACGAGCACTGCTGGGGGGACTCGCGCCTCTCGCGCCTCCTGATCGACTGGGAGATCGAGACGGCCTGGTTCGGCGACCTCCGCACGCCGCCGCAGATCCGCTCCGCTGCCGAGGAGTTCCCCCGCTGGTTCGTGGGCGAGCTCATCCGCATCGGCGCCCTCGCGTCCGACGCCCGCGTCCGCTGCGTCGTCAAGGACAAGTCCAGGGCCGTCAAGTCGGGGCAGAAGGTCTCCTTCCACTTCATCTTCGACATCGCCGGGATCCCCAAGGGCTCGCACCAGCGGGCCTGCGCGCGGGTCTTCGAGCGGATCTCGCCCATGCTGCGCGACGTCCACAAGGAGAAGAACTTCGCCCTGCTGCCCCGGGAGCACCTGGACAAGCCCTGGATCGGCGTGGACTGGCGCACGATGAGCGGCAGCCAGGGCTTCTCGGTCCCTGGCAGCCGCAAGAGCCCCTCGGACCCCCTGCCGCGCGTCGCGTACTGGCTGCAGGTCACCCGGGAGGGGGTGAAGCGCACCGATTTCCCCTGGAGCGACAAGAATCAATCCGTTGTTGACCTGGACCGCGAGGCCTTCCTGCAGGTCCTCTACCACGCCTCGTATACCCCCGCCTCCGCCGCCTCGGTTTCGTATACGCAGGAGTTCCTCGCGCGCGACGAGGAGCTGGTATTTTATTTTACTTTTATTTTTATTTGTTCTGCGTCAGGGAATCGAACCCTGAGACCGTTTTATACGGCCCAACCGTGCGCAGGTAAGGGAGGTTACTAGGAGGCCGAAGCTCTCCGTTCGCCCCCCACCTGGAAAGAACCAGGCTATCCTGCCCAAGTGGTTCGAGTCAGAGCTGATACGGATGGGGGGATACACGCAAAACACCACAATGCCGTGCATACAGAAAGGAACATATATACACCAGTCTCTCCACGCCCATCTCGCTGAAAAGAAAAACCTTCCCATGGCTCATGTCCTCAATATGCCGTGCCCCTCCTTTTTGACCCTGTCCCCTCCCGTCATACATGTCCACAGGGGTAATGGGGTGTATGCTGCGGTGGATCAGGAGACAGTGTGAGTTAGATATTCTTTCTATGTTTATTGTTGGGTTATTTTGATGTTAGTTTTAAGCTTTTATGTTAGACACATTGATATATGTTTAAAATAGATGTTAGACTGTTTTTAAATAGATTATTAGTGCTTTTATGTTATACATTGATATATGTTTTAAAAGCAGGTATATGGCTTGCACTGCATGCAGGATTACAATAGACAAGAAAAAAGGCTCTGCTGTCCCTATTTTGAAAGGCACGGAGGATCAGCATTTTACGTGGATTGTGCTCACTCAGGAATTATACGTCAGTTTGGGGTTGTCAGGTACGCTCATTAAGATAAAGTTAAAAAAATACATAATAATATATGTAGGGATAACAGTAGGGTAACTCATCTTAGACCTCTTGTGTTACCTGCGTAACGCCTGCTTATATACTCTTTTCCCTCGCAGGCGCACATATCAACAAGATCGACGGCGGAAAGCGGAAGCGCGTTTCGGATGAATAAAGACTGTTTTTATTCAGACATGTGTCTTGCACCACCTAAAACACAATCTGTTTGGTTATTTCCCAAATGACTGTGTAGTGGTATGCAAGCACACTGACAACGACGGAGAAGAATGTCTTCACGATGAAGCCCTTGTAGTCCCTGATAGTGTTCAGCTCATTCATCTTGTAGATGAAATACACCATGCTCAAAATGACCATAAAAGCCAATCCCATGTGCGACCTGTACTGCTGCTTGATCTTGTAGATCTCATCCGCCTGGTTGGTGATTGTGGCCACGCAATATCCTTGCATGTCCTGAATCACCTTCTCCTTGCGGTTGATCTCGTTCAGCAGCCGTACGATGGTGATCATGTACATTTGCTTGATAGGGTCAATCTTGTTCTTTGGTGTAGAATTCGTGTTGTTGTTCCAGTTGAACGTGTAAGAGGACGTGTTCGAGGAATTAAACGTGAAGCCAGCCTCGCTCTCCGTAAAGACAAACGTGGCATTCCTGTCGCGGATCGTGTACACATTGCCATCATTATACATGCTGTTGTTGGCCTCCCACATCCGCAGGATCGTCTCGTACGGGGTCAGAATCGGACTAAACGTCTCGTACGGCTGAATAATCGCGCTCCTGACGAAATACTGCACGCCGTTCAGGCCATGCCCAATGTGCTTCACCGCCCCGAAATCGTATGGGGAAGTGAAGCTTTGGATATGGTTGAGCGCGTGGTTGCGGACCTCCTTGTCGGTTACAATGAAGACCGCGGTGATTGAGAGAATGACGTTGATGGCTGAGTGCAACATGGTATGTTTACTGATCACAGTAAGCTCCCCTCCCGCTGTCCGTTCGCTTTAATACCCCCCTATCCTGCCGAAAATCCACGCGGAGGCCAGCGCCCCCGTGACGCCCAGCGTGAGCCAGAAGGCCACCCACGCGTCCCGCCACCGGTAGATGTACGCGAACGCCAGCAGCGCCCCGGTGAGCCGCATCCGCATGTCGACCTTGTCCCCCACGAAGCCCGTGAGCCCCTGCTCCGTGAGCTGCGTGCAGTTCCAGGCCATCGAGTACAGCAGCACCACCATGTGCAGCCACGCGCAGAAGGTCGAGACCGCCTCGGTGTCCTCGCAGATCAGATGCAGGGCGTTGCCGTGCAGCCACGCGGTCCGGAGGTACACGTAGGCCCGCAGCATCGCGGCGGACAGGGTCGGCCAGAGGCTGTAGGCCCGGTTGCAGACGTAGTGGACCGACAGGTACTTCCGCGTGTCGGTTTGGGTGTAGGTGTGGATGGGGCCGTGCTGCACCGTGGCGTAGACTGTTAGGATTAGTATCACCAGGCTGTACCGGGTGCTGTCCCATACCGATTGCACCACGCCCATGTTTTTGATCGCTGTCGTCTCCCGCATCCTCTTCCTGTGCCAGTCGTCCCTGCTCATCGCGAGGAGCGAGCGGCTCAGGGACTGCTGGCGGTCCGCGATTATTGTAGTATAATGATGGTGTTCCGGCTCGCCAAACTCGTAGAAGATCCCCGCCCAGAACAGCGCAATCGACAGCGCCAAGAGCGTAAAGGGGGTGCTGGGGCGCTCCTGGACGTGCTGGAGGATCACGCAGAACGCGGGCAGCGCCGAGATCGCCCCGCCGGAGCCGGGGTGCACCTGGTTCGCGAGCCTGAACAGGAAGGCGGCGGATAAAAATGCGCTGAACAGGTGATTAATGAATCTGATCCCCCAGTTTATGAGCATGTTGGGATTAGGTGGCTGCCATGCCTGGATCAGGATCGCCCCACTGCCTACGAGCACCCCTGATATGATCATTGTTCCCATAAGGTTCGGGTCTAGCGGGATCGTCGAGGCGGCGACCAGGATCGGCAGGCTTTTCCCTGTCACCAAATCGGACGCTAGGTAGTTTAAATCTGTCAAAAAAAAGTCCATTTGTTTTATTCTTTTAAGAGATTTTTGTACCTACTGGGGGTAAAAAAACGCGTTGATGATTAGAGGCCCTCCTGTCCTTTCGTCGCATTTAAGCAT
>Ga0228701_1001781_pt1 | contig 14011 bp, 14 predicted proteins | sample McNCre117_Aug_MG_2_FD_178017 | JGI IMG/M metagenome (GOLD analysis project Ga0228701, IMG submission 178017) | Freshwater microbial communities from McNutts Creek, Athens, Georgia, United States - 11-17_Aug_MG | ecosystem: Environmental > Aquatic > Freshwater > Creek | place: USA: Georgia...
ATTCAATTCACGAGGATTTCTGATGGCTGGCCACAGTAAATGGGCAAATATTCAACACCGCAAAGGGCGTCAAGACGAAAAGCGCGGCAAGATTTGGACACGCATCACGCGTGAAATCATTGTGGCGGCACGCCAAGGTGGCGGCGACTTGAGCATGAACCCCCGTTTGCGTTTGGCCATTGAAAAAGCCAAGGCGGCCAACATGCCCGCCGACAACATCAAACGCAACGTCGACAAAGCCACAGGCAACCTCGATGGCGTGAACTACGATGAGATTCGCTACGAAGGCTACGGTGTGGGCGGAGCCGCCATCATCGTGGACACCATGACCGACAACCGCGTGCGCACCGTGGCTGAAGTGCGCTTTGCCTTCAGCAAAAACGGCGGCAACATGGGCACCGAGGGTTCGGTGGCGTTTCAATTCAAGCATTGCGGCCAGTTGGTGTTTGCACCGGGCAGCAATGAAGACCAAATCATGGAAGTCGCGCTCGAAGCGGGCGCAGACGATGTGATCACCGATGACGACGGCGCAATTGAAGTGCTGACGCCACCTGCCAGCTTTGAGGCTGTCAAAAACGCTTTGGAAGCTGCGGGCCTCAAGCCCGAAGTGGCCGAGGTGACTTACCGTGCAGACAACACCATCGAACTCGAGGGTGATGACGCTGCGAAGATGCAAAAACTACTGGACGCGCTAGAAGACCTTGACGATGTGCAAGAGGTCTATCACAACGCAGCACTATGAACGTATTAGTTATTGGCGGCGGTGGCCGCGAGCACGCTTTGGCGTGGAAGATTGCCCAATCTAACAAGGTGCAAAAAGTGTTTGTAGCCCCAGGCAACGGAGGCACAGCACGCGACAAGCGCTTAGACAACATTGACGTCACCGATGTCAAAGCCCTGCGCGAGTTTGCCCAAAGCAGTGGCGTGGAGCTGACCGTGGTTGGCCCTGAAACGCCTTTGGCTGCGGGGGTGGTGGACGAATTCCGCGCGCATGGTTTGCGCATTTTTGGCCCCACCCAAGCAGCGGCGCAGCTTGAAAGCTCCAAAGCTTTCAGCAAAGCCTTCATGAAGCGCCACAACATTCCCACGGCGGAGTACGAAACCTTCACCGACGCACAAGCCGCGCACGATTACGTGAACACCAAAGGCGCACCGATTGTGGTCAAGGCCGATGGTTTGGCCGCAGGCAAGGGCGTGGTGGTGGCGATGACCGCAGCTGAAGCCCACGAAGCGATTGACTTCATGTTGCTCGACAACAAGCTGGGCGTGAGCCACAACGAGGGTGGCGCGCGCGTCGTCATCGAAGAATTTTTGCAAGGCGAAGAGGCCAGCTTCATCGTCATGTGCGATGGTAAAACTGTGTTACCACTGGCTACCAGCCAAGACCACAAGCGCTTGCTGGATGCCGACGAAGGCCCCAACACGGGCGGCATGGGCGCGTATTCGCCGGCCCCTGTGGTCACGCCCGAGGTGCATGCCCGTGCGATGCGCGAAATCATTTTGCCCACCATCAAGGGCATGGAAAAAGACGGTATTCCCTTTACTGGCTTCTTGTACGCAGGCTTGATGATTGACCCACAGGGTCACGTCAAAACCTTGGAGTTCAATTGCCGCATGGGCGACCCTGAAACCCAACCCATCATGGCCCGCCTGAAAACCGACTTGGTCGATGTGCTGTTGGCTGCAACGGCCACCAACGCCGAAACACGTTTTGACGACTTCGAGCTGGAGTGGGACCGCCGCACCGCCATTGGCGTGGTCATGGCTGCGCATGGTTACCCCATGAGCCCGCGTAAAGGCGATGTCATTAATGGATTGCCTCAAGACAGCGACGATGTGGTGGTGTTCCACGCGGGCACGCAAATGAAAGACGGCCAAGTGGTGACGAGCGGTGGCCGCGTGTTGTGCGTGACGGCGTTGGGTGGCACGGTCAAGTTGGCGCAACAACTGGCGTATGACAGCCTCAAAGGCATTCACTTTGATGGCATGCAGTACCGCACCGACATTGGCTACCGCGCGATTGCACGTTAATGGCTGAGTTCGCCAAACCCATGGCCGTGCCCTGCAAGCCCCAACCGTGGGCTGGCTGGCTGGTCAAGCTGATGGGCTGGAAGATCGAGTTTGATGGGCTGCCCACCAAACAAGGCGTGCTCATTGGCTATCCGCACACCAGCAACTGGGACTTCATCACCATGATGCCGGTCAAGTGGGCGGTGGGTTTGCCAATTCAGTTTTTCGCCAAAGAAAGCTTGTTTCGCATTCCGCTGTTTGGTCGCTGGATTCGCTTCATTGGCGCTGTGCCGATTGACCGTTCGTCACCCAAAGGTGTGGTGGGTGAGATGGTGGAAGCCCTGAAGCTGCACAAGCAAGCAGACGAATTACTCTGGATTGGCCTCTCACCCGAAGGCACGCGCAAGCTCACTGACGGCTGGCGCAGTGGCTTTTACCAACTGGCCTTGGGGGCCGATGTGCCGCTGTGCATGCTGCGCATTGACTACGGCAGCAAAACCGCCAAGGTCACAGACTTCATGCGCTTGACGGGCGATGTACAAGCTGACTACGCCCACATTGCCCAGGTGTACGAAGGTGTGCAGGGCTTTCATGTGAAGCAAGCCGCGCCCATTCGCCCACTGCCACCGCGCACGACTTCTTCGAATTGAACACACGATGACCACATCTACCCACGAACACGTTGTTGCAGCCGCCCGCGAATACCTGATTGGCTTGCAAAGCCGAATCACCGATGCCATTGAAGCCAAAGACGGCCAAGCCAAGTTTTTGGTGGACAAGTGGGAAAAAGGGCCGGGCGAACAACTGCAAGGCAACGGCATCACCAAAATCTTAGAAAACGGCCCTGTGTTTGAGCGTGCAGGCTGCGGCTTTTCGCATGTGCGCGGCCCCAAGCTACCACCTTCTGCCACACAGCACCGCCCCGAGCTGGCGGGCGCGCCGTTTGAAGCCATGGGTGTGTCGCTGGTGTTTCACCCGCGCAACCCGTATGTGCCCACGGTGCACATGAATGTGCGCATGATCGCAGCCACGCCGGCCAATGGCAAAACCGTGGCGTGGTTTGGCGGCGGTATGGACCTGACGCCTTACTACGGCTACGCCGAGGACGCTAAGCAGTTTCATCAGGTATGCCACGATGCACTTCAGCCGTTTGGCGAGGGCTTGTACCCACGCTTTAAAACGTGGTGTGACGAGTACTTCTGCAACAAACACCGCAACGAACAGCGCGGCATCGGCGGCATCTTCTTTGACGACTTTTCAGAGCTGGGCTTTGACCGCAGCTTTGAAATGTTGCAAAGCGTGGGCGATGCCTTCTTGGAATCGTATTTGCCCATCGTGGACCGCCGCATGAACATGCCTTACGGCGAGCGCGAGCGCGACCACCAGCTTTACCGCCGCGGCCGCTACGTGGAGTTCAACCTCGTGTGGGACCGTGGCACGCACTTTGGCTTGCAGTCGGGCGGGCGCACCGAGTCCATCTTGCTGTCAATGCCGCCACTCGTGAGTTGGTCGTACCAGCACCAGCCAGAAGCCGGTACACCTGAGCATGCTTTGTTGCATGACTTTTTGGTCCCGCAAGACTGGCTGGCGCGCCAGCTTTGACATTGTCACGAGGTATGAACCACAAGCCTCGACTCGGTGTGTTTGGCGGTTCGTTTGACCCGCCGCACACCGCGCACATTGCGTTGGCCAAGCACGCAATAGAGCAGTTTGACTTGGCCGAGCTGCGCATCATCCCCACGGGTGACGCTTGGCACAAGGCCCGAACGCTCACACCATCGCAACACCGACTAGCCATGACACGTTTGGCCTTTGCCGATGTGGCTCAAACGACGGTGGACCCGCGAGAGATCGACCGTCAAGGCGCGACCTACACCTTTGACACGCTGCAAGAGCTGAAAACTGAACATCCCGAAGCCGATTTGTACCTGTTCATTGGCGCAGACCAAGCGAATGCCTTTAAAACATGGCATCGTTGGCAAGAGATTTTGGGCCTCTCCACTGTGGTGGTGGCCGATCGACCCATCGAGGGGCAGAGCGGCATGACCAGTCAGTGGCACAATGCGGTATCCCCCGATGTACAACGCTTGGACATGCCAAGCCTGAATGTGAGTGCCACCGAGATTCGTGCGCACATTGCCCATGGCACACAGGCAGACCCCAAGATACACGCGTGGTTGCCTGCCGCTGTGCAGCACTACATTGAAAAACACAGCCTTTACCAATCAATCAGATGACCGAAACCTCCGCCAAAAAAGATGTCCAAAAATTGCAACGCACCGTCGTGGATGCGTTGGAGGATGTCAAAGCCCAAGACCTCGTGGTGTTTGACACCGAGCACTTGTCCTCGCTGTTTGAGCGCGTCATCGTGGCGTCTGGTACATCGAACCGTCAAACCAAAGCGTTGGCTGCCAGCGTGCGCGACAAAGTGCGCGACGCCGGTTTTGGCAAGCCTCGCATCGAAGGCGAAGACAACGGCGAATGGATCATCGTCGACTGTGGCGCTGTGGTGGTGCACGTCATGCAGCCCACCATCCGTGGCTACTACAACCTCGAAGAAATCTGGGGCGAGAAACCTGTGCGTTTGAAGTTTGGTGCACCAAAGCCGGCCAAAGCGGCTGAGCCTGAAGAAGCACCGTCCAAGAAGTCAGCTGGCAAAAAGCCTGCGGCTAAGAAAACTGCTGCCCGTGGTGCATCTTCACGCGGTGGCTCTGACGAGCGCACTGGTTCAGCCAAACCTGCGACTCGCAGCACCTCCACACGCGGCCCTGCCAAAGCAGCACCTGCTAAAACCGCAGCAAAAACTGCAACGAAGGGCGCACCAGCCAAAACGACAGCCGCTAAAAAGCCCGCAGCACCAGCCAAGTTGCCCATCGTCAAGGTGGCACTCAAGGGGGCAAAGTCGGCTTCTAAGTCTGCGGCACGCACAGCCACAACCACGGCAGGTAAGCCCGCAGCAAAAACTGCAGCCAAACGCCCAGCCGCTAAAAAGACCACCGCCCGCAAAGCATGAAGCTGTGGGTTGTCGCAGTCGGCCAACGTGTGCCCGACTGGGCGCAAACCGCTTGGGACGATTACGCCAAGCGGTTTCCGTCTGAGCTGAAGGTCGAGCTCAAGGCCGTCAAAACCGAGCCGCGCAGCTCTAAAACCCTAGACACCATCTACGCCGCTGAGCGCGAGCGCATCGAAGCCGCCATTCCCCGTGGCTGCCGCATCGTGGCTTTGGATGAGCGCGGGACCAACCTCACCACAGTGGCCTTGGCTGCCAAGCTCAAGCACTGGCAGCTCGAAGCCGACGATGTGGCGCTGGTCATTGGTGGGCCTGATGGCTTGTGCCCTGAGTTCAAAAAACAAGCGCACGAGCGCATCCGCATTTCAGACCTGACCCTGCCGCACGCCATGGTGCGTGTGTTGTTGGTGGAGCAGTTGTACCGTGCGTGGTCGATCAACGCCAACCATCCCTATCACCGCGAGTGAAGCCACTAGAGCTATTTATGTCTGACTCCAAATTTGTTTACCTCGCCTCGCAAAGCCCACGCCGTCGTCAATTGCTTGAGCAGTTGGGCATTCGCTACGAGTTGCTGTTGGCCGACGACACAGAAGACGCTGAAGCGCTCGAGGTGGTGCTGCCCAATGAAGCGCCACGCGCCTATGTGCAACGCGTGACTTTGCTCAAGCTAGAGGCCGCACTGAATCGCATGAAGCGCCGTGGCTTGCCATTCGCGCCCGTGCTGTGCAGCGACACCACCGTGGCCTTGGGTAAAACCATTTTGGGCAAGCCAGATAACGCCAAGCACGCCGCTCAAATTCTTGGCGCTTTGAGCGGGCAAACCCACCGCGTGTTGACTTCGGTGGCCATGGGGACGCTGTCTAAAGCGGGCAAGCCGCTCAAAACTGAGCAGGCCCTCAGCGTGTCCAACGTGCGCTTTGCCCCGGTGACACGCACACAAATTCAAACCTACGTCGCCAGCGGTGAGCCCATGGGCAAAGCTGGCGCGTACGCGGTGCAGGGCAGGGCAGCGGCCTACATCGAGCACATCAGCGGCAGCTACTCTGGCATCATGGGGCTGCCGATGTTTGAAACCGCGCAGCTGTTGCGCGCGTTTGGATTCAAGGTCTAACCCCTTTCACTTGCGGACCTTCACATGCAACAAGACATTCTCATCAACTGGTCGCCCCAAGAAACCCGCGTGGCCATTGTCGAAACGGGCGCTGTCCAAGAGCTGCACGTCGAGCGCACGCTTGAGCGCGGCTTGGTCGGCAATGTGTATTTGGGCAAGGTGGCGCGTGTGTTGCCGGGCATGCAGTCGGCGTTCATTGATATTGGCCTTGAGCGTGCTGCGTTTTTGCATGTGGCCGATTTGATGAGCAGCGTGGCCGCCCGCCACGCCGACGACAAGGGCGAGCCAGCACCTGTGGTGCCCATTGAGAAGCAGGTGTTTGAAGGCCAGTCGTTGTTGGTGCAGGTCATCAAAGACCCGATTGGCACCAAAGGCGCACGTTTGTCGTCACAAATCAGTATTGCGGGGCGCTTGCTCGTGTTTTTGCCGCAAGACCAACACATTGGCGTGTCGCAAAAAATTCCGTTTGAGCAGCGCGAGGCCCTGCGCCAACGCCTGCAAGGCTTGGCCGAAGCCGCTGCTCAAGACGGCAAAACAGGTGGCTTTATTTTGCGCACCAATGGCGAAGACGCCAGCGATACCGAGCTGGGCGAAGACATTGCCTACCTGCGCAAAACCTGGGCGCGTATCAAAGATGCTTCCACGCGCTTGCCCCCTAAATCGCTGTTGCACCAAGACCTGAGCCTGTTGCAGCGCGTGCTGCGTGACTTGGTGAGCGAGACCACGCAAACCATTCGCATTGACTCGGCTGAACAGTTCCAAAAGCTCAAGACCTTTGGGCAAGAGTTCATGCCCAGTGCGGTGGACAAGCTGCAGCTTTACAAAGGTGAACGCCCCATCTTCGATTTGTTCAACATCGACGAAGAAGTAGGCAAGGCCTTGGGCCGCCGCGTGGACTTGAAGTCTGGCGGTTACCTCATCGTGGACCAAACCGAGGCCTTGACCACGGTCGACGTGAACACCGGCGGCTTTGTGGGTGCACGCAACTTTGACGAAACCATTTTCAAAACCAACCTAGAAGCCGCGGGTGCGATTGCCCGCCAACTGCGCCTGCGTAACCTTGGTGGCATCGTGATTGCCGACTTCATCGACATGACGCGTGAAGACCACCGCGAAGCGGTGCTGGCCGAGTTCCGCAAACAACTGGCGCGCGACCGTGTGAAGACGATGGTGAGCGGCTATTCGGCCTTGGGTTTGGTGGAGATGACGCGCAAGCGCACCCGTGAATCGCTGGCCCACATGCTGTGCGAGCCATGCCCCGTGTGTGATGGCAAAGGCAGTGTGAAAACCGCACGCACCGTGACATATGACATCTTGCGCGAAATCTTGCGCGAAGCCCGTCAGTTCAACCCACGCGAGTTCCGTGTGATTGCGTCGCCCGATGTGATTGATGTGTTGCTCGATGAAGAAAGCCAGCACTTGGCTGGCTTGAGTGACTTCATTGGCAAGCCTATTTCGCTGCAGGCTGAGGGGGCTATGTCGCAAGAGCAGTACGACATTGTCTTGCTCTGATTTTTGTGGGTTTCACTTCGGTGGCTGAGGCCGCAAAGCACTTGGGGTGTCTGACTTGGCTTAACGTCCCTGCGGGCCGTGATGGCGCCAAATCAAACACCCCAAGCTCTGGGCTTGCTGCGCATCGCTAGAGCTCTGTTGCTACAACTTCAAAGCCTCAGCCCATGTCGCGGTCAGTGCCTGTACGGCGCCATAACGGCCCGCAGGGACGTTAAGCCGTGTCAGGTGCTGGCCGTGGCGTGGGCGGGCGAGAGCAGTGACTTAAAACAGAAACTCAGGCAACCAGCTTGAAGTGCTTGCGACTGAAGTCCAACCCAAACATCTTCTCAAGCTTCATCAACCAACGGTGACGCTTCTCACGCTTGGTGAGTTTGTAGTCTGGGTCAATGGTGAAGCTCTTTTCTGCCGAGCTCTCTAGCCACGGCTTCACCAACTCTGGGTGCGTGCCTGTGAAGGGCTGCAACACCTGCGCGTCAAACTGGCTGTAACGAACAGTCGGTGCGCCATGCGACCAAAACTTACTCACTTGGTCGAGCTTCTTTTGCATGGCCTCGTTGCTGCGCACCCAACCGTAGTGGTAGATGTGCGCGTTGGCTAAGGCCGCTTGCGGATTACGGCCTTTTTTGTGGTTTGAGGTGACCAACCAATACTGCCCGTCTGGTGCATAGGAGCGGATGGTGTTACGAATCAGTCGGCACTCGCGGCGGTACCAGGCTGGGCTGTTGGCCACAAACTCAGGCGTGCCATAGAAGTGGAAGTAGTCAAACACCAAGGCTTCTACGGCGGGGTTGGTGTGGTGTTGGTCCACGCTGGCGCGGATGTTGGCCAGTTCGGCCTCGTGCACCACTTCATCGCCCTCCAAATAGAAAGCCCAGTCGCCCGTGCAGGCAAATTGCGCGATCATTTTTTGCTGGGCGTAGACAAAGCCACGGTCGGCCATGCGTTCGTTCCAGATAGTTTCAATCACGCGAATTTTGGAAGATCCAATGGCGTGGATACGTGCCAAGGTCTCGTCGTTGCTTTTGCCCACCACAACAACAAACTCGTCGACCAAGGGCAGAAGTGAGCGAATGGAGGCTTCAAACGGAAAGCCTAGCTCCACGCCGTTGCGAATGAAGGTGAAACCGCTGATGGATGCTTGGCTCATAGGGTGAATGCGTTAGAGGGTGAAGGTGTCAGCAAAATGGTTGTCTGCGCTTTGTGCGGCTACTTTGTAAAGCGCGGCGTAAGCACCGTTTTGGGCCATGAGCTGGCTGTGTGTGCCAGTTTCCACAATGCTGCCGGCTTGCATGACCACGATGAGGTCAGCATGCTCGATGGTGGACAAACGGTGCGCGATCACCAATGACGTACGGCCTTGCATCAGCACATTGAGTGCGTCTTTCACGGCTTGTTCTGACGTGGTGTCCAAAGCCGAGGTGGCTTCGTCCAAGATGAGGATGGGCGCGTCTTTGTAGATGGCGCGGGCAATGGCCAAGCGTTGGCGCTGACCGCCAGAGAGTTGGGTGGCGTTGTGGCCGACCAAGGTGTTTTCTTTGGTTGGCAAGCCTCTCACGAAGTCGCCCAGATTGGCGGCTTCGAGGGCCTTCCATACGCGGACGGTATCCACGGTTTCTCCCAAAGCTATGTTTTGCGCCACGCTGTCGTTGAACATCACCACGTCTTGGCTCACATAGGCTACTTGTTTGCGCAGACTGGCCAGCGACCAATCTTTGAGCGGCACGCCATCTAGTTTCACTTGGCCCGAAGTGGGGTCTAGGAAGCGGGGCAGTAGGTTGGCCAACGTGGTTTTGCCTGAACCCGATGGGCCGACCAAGGCCACGGTTTGTCCTGGCTGGATGGTCAGGCTGACGCCGTTGAGGGCTGGCGATGTAGCAGATGGGTATTGCAATGTCACATTGTCAAAGCAAATTTCGCCCTTGGCGTGAGCGCTGGTGTGACTGCCTTGGGTTTCGTCGGGGGCGAGGTCGAGCAAGTTCAAACCACGTTCCAGCGATGTGACGCCGCGTGTGAGCGTGCCCGCCACTTCCGACAAGTGTTTGATGGGCGAAATCAGCATCAACATACCCGTGATGAAGGCGGCGAAGCTACCAACCGTCACGCTTTGTGTGCTGCCATCGCCACTGCTTTGCCACAAGGCCACGGTGATGACGCCAGACAAAGCCAACGCTGCCAGCATTTGAATCAGAGGTGTCATCACTGAGTTGGCGATGACGGCTTTGAGTGAGAGCTGACGGAGTTTTTGGTTCGATGCTCCGAATTTTTGGGTTTGGCTGTTTTGCGCGTTGTGCAAGCGCACCATGCGATAAGCCAGTACGTTCTCTTCCACCACATAGGCCAGCTCGTCAGTAGCGTCTTGGCTGGCGCGGGTCACGTTGTCTAGGCGACGTGACAGGTTCTTCACCACCCATGCGATGGGGGGGAAGATGGCAAACACAATGAGCGTGAGTTTCCAGTTCAACACCAACAAATAACCCAACAGAGCCAGCAGGGTGACCAAATCTTTGGCAAACGACAGCATGGTGTTGACCAACAGAGATGCGCCATTGTTCACCTCGTACACCATGGTGTTGGTCAACCCGCTCGTGTGTTTGTCGGCAAATAACTGTGGGGCAGCTCGCAAGAGCTTTTCAAACAGGCGTTGTCGCAGCTGTTCCATCGAGTAATTGGTGACGCGAGCCAAGCAATAGGCGGCAACAAAACCCGCAAAACCACGCACGCCAAATAAAAGCAGTAGCACCACTGGAATCTTCCAGAGCTCTAGCGTGCCACGGTCAAAACCGCTGTCCAGCAAAGGCTTCATCAGAGCAGGGATGGCGGGTTCAGTCGCGGCACCTACAAAAATGCCCACAATACCCAGTACCAGCGCACCGGGATGACCTGCAAACCAAGGGGCCACGCGTTTGAGCCTTTGAAACAAAGAGTCAGACGGTGTGGGTTCGACAGTGGTGGTCATAAATTCTTAGAGTGGCAAGAAAGGCAATACAGAGCATTATCGCCACTCGTTCGCCACTAAAATCAGAGAATTCTTTTGGTTACCTCTTTCACTATGACACGTCACCTGTTGCGCTTCTCACTTGGTCTGTTAACCGCTGGTTTGTTGGCCTTGCCTACGTGGGCGCAGTTCCGTGTTGAAGTGTCGGGTGTGGGCTTGACCCAAGTGCCCATTGCTTTTGCGCCCTTGCGTGGCGAAGAGTCATCTCCCCAAAAGATCTCAACCATCGTCCAAGCCGACCTCGAACGCAGCGGGCAGTTTCGTGGCGTGACTGCAGGTGTCGTGACCGACGAAACCCAACGCCCCGATATCAGTGCCATGCGTCAAAAAGGAGCCGATGCCCTGTTGACTGGCAGTATCAGCCGTATGAACGATGGTCGCTACGACGTGCGCATTCGTTTGTGGGATGTGGTGCGCGGCCAAGATTTGGGTGCCATGAGCTATGTGGTGGTCACGGGCGATTTGCGCTTGGCCTCACACAAAATTTCTGACTTTGTGTACGAAAAGCTCACAGGTGACAAGGGCGTATTTTCAACTCGCATCGCGTATGTGACCAAGGCAGGCTCTCGCTACAACCTGTGGGTGGCTGACTCGGATGGCGAAAACGCCCAATCTGCCTTGGCCAGCCCTGAACCCATCATTTCACCCAGCTGGTCGCCCTCGGGCGGTCAATTGGCCTATGTGTCTTTTGAGTCGCGCAAACCTGTGGTCTACATCCACGACGTGTCGACCGGCAAACGCCGCGTGATTGCCAATTTCCGTGGCTCCAACAGCGCTCCTAGCTGGGCACCCGATGGTCGTACGTTGGCCATGACCTTGAGCCGCGATGGCGGTTCCCAGCTTTTTGCCATTGACGCCAACGGCGGTGAGCCTCGCCGGTTGACCCAGTCTGCAGCCATCGACACTGAACCTGTCTTCTCCCCAGACGGCACAGCCATTTATTTTGTGAGTGACCGTGGCGGTGCGCCTCAGATCTACCGCATGCCAGCTTCTGGAGGCCCAGCCAATCGGGTGACATTCAATGGCACCTACAACATTTCGCCCTCCATCAGCCCCGATGGTCGCTGGCTTGCCTATATTTCCCGTATTGGCGGTACTTTCAAGCTGCACGTGATGGACATCGCCAGTGGCAACGTGGCCGCCATCACTGACAGCAACCGTGATGAGCGTCCCAGCTTCGCTCCCAACAGCCGTTTGATCGTTTACGCCACCATTCAAGATGGCCGCGAAGCCTTGATGACCACCACTTTGGATGGCCGCATCAAAGCCCGTTTGTCCGGCCAAGGTGGCGACTTGCGTGAGCCCAACTGGGGCCCATTCAATAAAGCATTGCCCTAATTTGTCGTCTTCTTTTTTGGATCCACCTTTATGAAAAAACTTCTTTTACTCATTTCTATCGCTGCAGTTTTGTCGGGTTGCGCCTCTGGCGTCAAGCTCGATGACGTTCAAGTGGACGACCGTTCAGGTGGAGCGACAGGCCAAAGTGGCGTCAATGGCTTGAACTCTCGAAGCCTCGGTGCCATGCAAGGTATCAAAACCGGACCTGTGGGCGTGGAACACATCATTTACTTCGACCTCGACAGCTACACCGTCAAAGGTGAGTACCAAAGCGTGCTTGAGGCTCATTCACGCTACTTGCGTGCTGACCGCAACCGCCGTGTGAACCTCGAAGGCCACACCGACGAGCGTGGTGGCAGCGAATACAACTTGGCCTTGGGTCAAAAGCGCTCTGACGCCGTGCGTCGCGCCTTGAGCGCCTTGGGTGTGCCAGAAAGTCAAATGGAATCGGTGAGCTTTGGCAAAGAAAAACCTGTCGCTCAAGGTTCTGATGAGTCTGCTTATTCACAAAACCGCCGTGCTGCGCTGAACTACCAATGACATTGAACACTTCTTTTTCTCTTCGCGCTGTGGCTTTGGCCGCTGGTGTGTTGTTGAGCGCTGGCGCTCAAGCGGGTTTGTTTGAGGACGATGAAGCGCGTCGCGCCATTTTGGAGTTGCGACAACGTGTCGATCGCCAAGGCGAGGAAATTCAAAACTTCCAGCGCAGCTTGCTTGAGCAACAAAACCAATTTGAAGCTTTGCGTGAAGAAACGGCCCGCTTACGCGGTGAAAAAGAAGAGCTCACCCAAGAACTGCGTCGCGCCCAAGAGTTGTCGCAGGGCGTGGACGACCGTTTGAAGAAGTTTGAACCGACCAAAGTCAAAGTCGATGGGGTGGAGTTTGTGGCAGAACCCACAGAAACCAAAGCCTATGAAGATGCTTTGGCTATTTTCCGCAAAGGCGACTTTGGCCCTGCCAGTACTGCCTTTAACGACTTCATCAAACGCAACCCCAAAAGTGGTTATGTGGTGCCATCGTTGTTTTGGCTGGGCAACGCCCAATACGCCAACCGCAGCTACACCAATGCCATCACCAACTTCAGCACCTTGCTGAGCAAAGCCCCCAATCACATGCGTGCAGCTGAGTCGATGCTGTCGATTGCCAACTGTCAGTTGGAGCTCAAAGACATCAAAGCAGCACGAAAAACCCTGGGCGATGTGGTGAAAAACTACCCGCACACTGAGGCTGCAGCCGCAGCCAACGAGCGTTTGGCGAAACTCAAGTGACCGAGCTAGCCGCGCTCACCAAAGAGGTCCTAGGGGCCTTTTTTTTAGGGGGCTTGCTGTTGGGTTTCATCACGCAACGCACGCACTTTTGCACCATGGGGGCCATTTCTGATGTGGTTCACATGGGTGACTGGACCCGTTTGCGCCAGTGGGTGTGCGCCGTAGGGGTGGCCATGATTGGCTTTGCTGTCTTGTCGGACTTGGGTCTCATCAATCCACTCAAAACCTTGTACGCCAGCGCTCGTTTGATGTGGTTGTCTACCCTCGTCGGCGGCTTCATGTTCGGCTATGGGATGGTCATTGCGTCTGGGTGCGGCAACAAAACCTTGGTGCGCATTGGTGGTGGCAATTTGAAGTCTGTCGTGGTGTTTGTCGTGATGGGTGTGAGCGCCTTTGCCACGCTCAAAGGTATCACCGCTGTGCTGCGCGCGAGCACCGTTGATACCCTGTTTGTAGACATGCCCTCGGGGGCAAACCTCAGCGTGCTGGGTATTCCGAGTCTGGGCTACGTGCTTGGCGCGGCTCTATTGGTAGCCGTGTTGCGCCATCCAGAGTTTTGGTCCTTCGATAGCCTGTTGGCAGGCTTTGGCGTTGGAGGCTTGGTGGTTGCCATGTGGTGGGTGAGTGGTCATTTGGGCTTTGTGTCAGAACACCCAGAAACCTTGGATGCGGTTTACTTGGCAACCAATTCAGGTCGCATCGAGGCCTTGAACTTTGTCGCACCAGCGGCTTACACCTTAGATTGGCTCATGTTTTACAGTGACGCT
>Ga0228701_1001782_pt1 | contig 14009 bp, 14 predicted proteins | sample McNCre117_Aug_MG_2_FD_178017 | JGI IMG/M metagenome (GOLD analysis project Ga0228701, IMG submission 178017) | Freshwater microbial communities from McNutts Creek, Athens, Georgia, United States - 11-17_Aug_MG | ecosystem: Environmental > Aquatic > Freshwater > Creek | place: USA: Georgia...
GATGCCACTGTATTTGGACCGTGCCAAACAGGCCATGGACAACAAAGTGGCCAAGCCATTGGGGTTGGATGCCACCAAGGCAGCTGACGGTATCTTGCGTATTGCTGTCACGCAAATGTCGCATGCCGTGAAAGCGGTCACCACCGAACGCGGTTTGGATGCAGGTAGTTTCACCATGGTGGTATACGGTGGTGCCGGCCCCTTACACGCCTCGGCAATTGCGCGTGAAATTGGTATTCGCAAGGTATTGATTCCTTATGCGCCTGGTTACTTTTCTGCCTACGGCATGTTGTTCAGTGATTTGCGTTACGACTATGTGCGCTCCGTTTTTCGTCGCTTAGATGGCTTGTCGTTCGAAGAAATTGAAGCCATCTACAAAGAGATGGAAGACGAGGGACGTGCAGCCATAGGTGCATCACAAATTCGCCCCGAAGAAATTGTGTTTGAACGAGCTGCTGATATGCGTTACTTCGGTCAAGAACATGCGGTGACGGTTGACTTGCCACAAGAAAGCTTTGAGCGCAAAGACCGTGCCTCCATCAAAACGCATTTCGATAACGTACACAAAGTGCGCTACGGTACCTCAGCGCCCCAAGAGCCTGCGGATATTGTGAGTTTGCGTGTCACGGTCATGGGGCGCATGCGCAAGCCCCCTCGTAATGCGGTGGAGGCAGGTTCTGACAAACCAGATGCAGCGGCATTCCGCGCTCACAAGCCTGTGTATTTCCGCAGCGCAGGTGACTTTGTATCCACCCCTGTTTACAGACGCGACTTTTTGAAAAACGGCAACGTGATTCAAGGCCCTGCGCTGATTGAAGAGCACGCATCGACCACCGTGGTTCAGCCCGGTGACACCGTTCAAGTTGATTTGTACGGCAATTTGCAAATTTCTATTGGGAGTGATCGTTCATGAGCACCACACAAGTTCAAAAGGCAAAGACTGCGGCGGTTGACCCCGTCATCGTTGAAATCATCCGTAACGGTTTGTTTGCCGTCACGGAGGAAATGAAAACCAATTTGATGCGCACGGCGTACAACCTCATCATTTACGAGGCTCTGGATTTCACGGTTGGCTTATTCACCAAGGAGGGGGATACGGTTTCGATTGGTTTGGGTTTGCCGATGTTCATTCGCGGCATGTCTGAAACAGTGAAATCAAAAATTCGTCACTTCGGGTACGAAAACATCCACCCCGGTGACATTTTGGTGACCAACGATGCCTACACCACAGGCAGCCATTTGAACCACTTCACTTTCACCATGCCTGTGTTCCATGAGGGGGAGTTGATTGGCTTCACCTGTTGTATGGCGCACTGGTTGGATGTGGGCGGCAGCTTGGGGCAAATCACCACGGACATTTACTCCGAAGGCATTCAGATCCCCATCGTCAAGTACCAAAAGGCGGGCGTGGTCAATCAAGACCTGATTGACATCATTGGCATGAACGTGCGTTTGCCTGAGCGTGCATTGGGTGACTTGCGTGCACAGATCACGGCCATCACCACCGGTGAGCGTCGTTTCTTGGAGCTCGTCCAGCGTTACGGTAACGATGCGGTGCAAGCCTCGATCTTGCAGATCATGGACGCATCCGAAGCTTTGGCGCGTCAAAACACCTTGTCTATTCCGGATGGTGTGTATGAAGCCGAGTCTTTCATGGACGATGATGGGCTAGAAGTGGGTAAGCGTATTCCCATTCGTGTCAAAGTCACCGTCAAGGGCGATGAGATGGAAGTGGACTTATCTGATGTGAGCAAGCAAGTCAAAGGCTTTTACAACTCCGGCTTCACCACGGGCATTGCCTGTGCTCAAGTGGCCTACAAATGCCTGACCACCCCCACCGACTATCCCGTCAACGATGGCAGTTTTCGACCCTTGAAGGTCATCATGCCCATGGGCACGGTGATCAGCGCAGAGCGTCCTTACCCGATGCGCGTGTGGATGACCTTCCCGATGACAGTGATCGACACGATTTTCAAAGCCTTAGCGCCTGCCATTCCTGATCGTGCGATTGCAGGGCATCATGCAGATTTGGTGTTTCCTAATATCCACGGCATCTCGCCAGAAGATGGGCGTTTGTTCATTGTGGGCATTGGCCCCTTGGGCGGCGGTTGGGGGGCGAAGAGTCGTGAAGATGGCGTTTCTGTCACCGTGTGTATCAACGACGGTGACACGCACAACAGTCCGACGGAGCAACTTGAAGCCAAATATCCGGTGTTGGTCGAGAGTTACAAAATTCGCGAAGACAGTGCAGGTGCAGGAGAGTTCCGTGGTGGTTTAGGTGCTGAGATGGTGGTACAGGCTTTGTCACCCTTCTCGGTCACGACACGTATCGATCGTATGCATTGCAAGCCTTGGGGCTTGGAAGGCGGTGGTGAGGCCGCGGGTAATGGCATTGCCATTCGCCACAAAGGTGAATGGGCGCATGATCTGCCCAATGCCAAAGTCTTCAACGTTCGACTTGAACGAGGCGATGCCTACAAAATGCTGTCGGGTGGCGGCGGCGGTTTTGGTAGCCCCTTCAAGCGTGATGCGCACAAAGTCGCTGAAGATGTGCGCGAAGGCTATGTCAGTCGCGAGGCCGCTGAAAAACTCTACGGGGTGGTTTTGACGGACAGCTTTGAAGTCAAACCAGCAGAAACCGACAAACTGCGAGCCAAAGCCCTTGCTTAATTTGATGGTCATGAACGCATTCCAAAAGCAAGCTGCGTATTTAGCCGATTTGTGGAATCGGCTGTCTGCGCAGCACATTGCGTTGGGATGCTCTTGCACGATGAGTGGCATCAGTGTCACGCTTGAAGATTTCGAACGTGACATCGCCGACTACTTATGGGCTGAGAGCGAACGCTTTGGTGAAAAAGCCGTTGAGGATTTTTTACTTGCGCCAGGCCCTATCGCTCAACAGGACAAGGCAATACGTGGCATTTTGCAGCGTTTGGAAGACGGCGCTTGTCAGGATGGTGTTGCTGAGTGGTTGTTGCCGCGAATGACCAAAACCATTGAGTCTTATGCGAAGTTGCACGGGCCTGCCCCTGAAGCCCCGTTGATGGGTGGCTCTCAAGCATGGCGTAAAGGCTATCGCAGTTAAAAATTCGTTTGAATGAAGGAGACGATGATGAAGAAAGTTTTTAAAACACTGTTGGGTTTGGGATTCTTGTCATTGCTAAGTGTTGCGCATGCACAAGGTAAATTTCCAGAAGGAACGATCAAGATGATCGTTCCTTTTGCGCCTGGCGGTGGTGTGGATAGCGCCGCGCGTTTGCTTGCCAAGCAAATGCAAACCAATTTGAATGTGACATTTGTGGTCGAAAACAAGCCAGGTGCCAATGGCTCAGTCGGCGGCAAGCTGGTGCAAGCTTCTGTGCCCGATGGCAATACCTTGTTGTTTTCGGCATCCACGCATGTGTTGGCTAAGCATGTCATGGCGGTTGCGCCTTATGACCCGTTGACAGATTTTTCATTTGTGGCGCGCGTTGGCGAAGCGCCTTTGATGATGGTGATTTCGCCAGATTTGCCACAGTCCAAGTTGAAGGACGTCATCGATGGTGTCAAACAGCAACCTGATAAGTGGTCTGCTGGTTTGCCGGCGCTTGGTGCGGCTGCACATTTGGGAACCTTGATGTTTGCCAAGCAAGGTAATCTGAATTTAACCACTGTGGTTTACAAAGGCACGGCGCCTGCATTGACGGATGTGGCTGGTGGGCACACACAAATTTTGGTGGATTCGATTATTTCGTTGCAGGGCATGGCCAAGAGCGGCAAGGTCAAACCCATCATCGTGACATCTGCGAAAAGAAGTTCAGTGATGCCCAATGTGCCGACAGCAGTTGAAAGTGGCTACCCCAAATTTGTGACGGAATCTTGGTATGCCATTTGGGCGCCCAAGGGGACCCCAGACGATCGGGTTCAACTGTTGAACAAGGCTGCGAATGAGGCTGTGCGCCAACTCACCAAAGCAGGCGCCTTTGTGCCTTTGGGCATAGAGCCTGTGACGGAATCTACCGACGAATTCCGCAAGTACACCCAAGGCTATGTTGCAGAGAGCGCTGAGCTTTTGAAAGGTGCAGGATTCAAGCCTGAGTAGCCTGGCATAGCCTAGGCACTCAGATCGAGAAACACACGGCCACTTTCAATTTTGACGGGCCATGACTTCACGGGTTCGGTGGCAGGCCCGCAGCTGACCGTGCCATCACGCAAATCAAACAGGGCTTGATGGAACGGGCACTCCACCATGTGTCCTTCCACAAAGCCGTCGCACAGCTTGGCATTGCCATGACTGCAAAGGTTGTTGATGGCATACACGCCATCGTCGAGTTTGAAAACGGCAATGTCGTGCCCCTCGGGGTTGAAGGCCATGCCCGCACCTTCAAACAAGTCGGCCTCAGCGGCCACATCGGTCCAGTTGCTCATGATCAGATGGGGTAGATGATGGAGTTGGGAATCATCTCGCTGTCGTACACGCACAGGCGTTCAGCGAATTTGAAACCATCAGGGGTTTGTACGATGGTATCCATGTAGCGACCGACATTGAAGACGGTGCTATCTTGGTCGAGTTTGGTTCGAAACACGGCGTAGTTGGCTTCGCTGTGAATACGGCCGTCCACCACTTTGCGCACAATCGGCGCACCCACGACATGCCTTTGGTAATACGGGTCGTGGTAAATCGTTTCACTGATGCCATACACACGATCTTTGAGCATGCCTTTGCTGGTGAGTGACAGTGTGGCCAAAGGGAATCCACGTTCATGGTTTTCGCGCGGTTGCAGTCGATAGACGCAGTCATCGGTGAAGAAGTCGGGCCATAAGTCCCAGTTGCCAGTGTCCACAGCGGCGGCGTAGTCGGCATAGAGCTGTTGGATGCCAAACCAAGTTTGCATGTCTACCATCATCAATCCTCCATGACCTTGCGCCAATAGTCGTACATGCCACGAATCAGTGTTTCGGTCACCATGTGATCGGTCTCACCCACGTCACGTCCACCCAACTCCGCCACGGCGCGGTGTGCAGGTTTGGTCTCAAAGGCTTGTTGCGAAAACTCAATGACCTCACCATCATCCGCGGACACAAAACCAGCCGGGCCAAACAAATTGGCTTGGCGCAAACGGCGTTCGGTCATTTCAGGGGTGTCATCTTCAAAGCCGAAATGGGTCCACACAAAGTCAAAGGCGCCATGGCCATCAGGCTGAATGTGCCGGGTGGAGACGCTGTTGACTTGCTGCTGGAAGATGACGCTGGGGAAAAGCGTCATCATGACGGCGGTGGGGCCACCCCACCAAGGCTCGGGCACGATGTCTAGAAAGCTTGGGTCGTTCAGTTGCATGCTTTCTTTGAAGCTGCTCACTTGCGTGACTTGGGCTTTGTCGCCAGAGGCTTGCCCAGCTGTGCCGCGGGTTGAAATCATGGCGGCATGGCGATGGTGTTTGTCCATGCGCAATTCAGATTTGTTGTCAGCCCGCCAAAGTCCAAAGGTGACAAACCAAGTGTGTAGCAGGCCTGGGTGGTAAGGGTCTTTGATGTTTTCTTGCATCAATTTCCAGTTGCCCGGAATGCGCTGACGGTTGTAGCCCAAGAGGGTGAGTTTGCGGCCACTGAACAAGCGGTCAAAGTAGTTCAAGATGGTGGGGCCCATATAGTCTTCGAGCGATTCCACGTTGTGATCGAACGAGGCAAACACCACGCCACCACGCGTGGCCACCTTGAGTTGTGTGAGCCCATGGTCCTTGGGGTCAAAATCTGCGGGCATGCCACCATTGACTTTGCCGTCTTGTCGTACGCCCCGACGAAACGGCACACCTTGCAATTTGCCATCCAGGGCGTAGCTCCATTGGTGGTAGGGGCAGACTAGTTCTTTTTTATTGCCATGTCGCTCACGGCAAAACGCCATGCCACGATGGGCGCAGACGTTTTCGACCACATGAATTTGCCCGTCTTGGCTGCGCGTCATGACCACGGAACGCTCGCCAATGGCGGTGCGTTTGAAGTCGCCAGCATTGGGGATTTCTACCTCTAGCCCGACATAAGACCAGTGGTTTTTATAAAAAAAACGTTCCAGTTCTTTTTTGTGGCTGTCTGGATTGGTGTACACCGCAAACGGGATGCGACTGGTGTCGTCTCGTTCCCAATGAATTGGATGCTCCTGCATAAGCTGCCTTTGATAAGTGACTGAGGCGAATGATGTGGTTATTTCAATATTTTGTAAATCGAAATAAAAATATAATAAACATTTGAAAATCAAATAACTAAAGATGGACATTTCAAAGTTAGACCTGAACTTGTTGGTGGTGTTTCATCACCTGCTGATTCAAAAGAAAGTCTCTGCCGTCGCGCAAGTTTTGGGCATGAGCCAACCTGCCGTGAGCAGCGCGCTTGGGCGGTTAAGAGCTGGCTTGGGGGATGATCTTTTTTTGCGCACACAAGGAGGCATGGCGCCGACGTCTTATGCGCTGCAACTGGCTGAGCCTGTGGCTGTGGCTCTGGATGGTCTGCAACAAGCACTCAATGTGCGCGCTGCTTTTGAGCCAACACGCAGTGTGCGAACTTTCAAAATTGCGATGACCGACGTGGGAGAAATGTATTTCTTACCGGTGTTGATTGATGACCTGGCCAAAGTCGCTCCCGGCGTGACACTGCAGGTGGAGAGTGCGACACAAACCACGCTGAAAGATGACATGGCAGCAGGTCGAATTGATTTGGCTTTGGGCTTGTTGCCTCAGTTGCAGGCGGGGTTCTTTCAGCAGGTGTTATTTCGGCAAAAGTACATTTGTTTGATGCGCAAGACCCACCCCTTGGCAGGAAAAAACAAACTGAATTTATCGTCGTTTGCCGATGCGGAGCATGTGCGAGTGGTGGCCATGGGGACAGGGCACGGCCAAGTGGATGTGGCTATGGAGAAAAAGAAACTGCACCGCAAGTTTCGGCTCAGCATTCCACACTACGTGGCGTTGGGGGACGTGCTGAGTCATTCAAACTTAATTGCCACGGCGCCCGAGCGTTTTGCCGATCGAATTTTGCAGCCCTATGCGTTGGTCAAGCGCGAGTTGCCGATTGCCGTTGGTCAGAGTGCGATCCATCAGTTTTGGCATAGCCGATTGCATCGCGATCCCGGGCATCAGTGGCTCAGGCAATACATCAGCAAGTTATTTGCCGACAAGCATGCGGCGCATGCCGAGCAAGCCGTCTGATCTTTTGCTGTAGCATCACAGCTGTGAAAACATTAAAAGCGCTGCTCCTTTGTTGGCTGATCTTTGCACTGCCCATGCAAGGATTTGCGGCGGTCAGTCAAGCTTTTTGTCATGCGAACAAGACTGAGCCTGTGCAGCATGCCGAGCTCAGTGCCCATACCCATTCACACGATGGGCATCATGCGGACGCCACACCTTCCAAGCTCAACCATGCCTGCGGTCATTGCGCACAATGCTGCGCGGGCTATGCCATGGTTTCTTTTGATCACCCAAACTTTCCCTTGATGGCGACAAAAGCTGTTTTAGTTGAGATCAAGCCTGTACTGCATGGCAGTGTTTTGTCACCTGCGCTAGAGCGACCGCCGCGCTCCCTGATTGTTTGATATCGCGATTGATTTGAAAATCAGTCGCTGTTTGTCGTTTCGCCTCAATCGCTAGGCGAAGTTCGATGCGCAAACAATGAGGAATTTATGTATTTCACCAACAAACCGTTACCCGTATTGAAGTGGGTCTTGATCGGTTTTGCGCTGCTGTCTGGCCAGATGGCACAAGCGCAAACGCCCGCTGACTCAACCAACGCGTCTGCCCCTGAGCAAACGATTCACTTGCCGTACCAGTCTCAACTTGAGGGTTACCAGCGCTACACAGCATCCAAGATTCAGACCTGGCGTCAGTCCAACCAAACGGTAGAAGAAATTGGGGGCTGGAAGGCTTACGCCAAAGAGCTCGGAGACCAGCGATGACAGTGCCTAGACATGCGAAATTTGTGCTGACGGTCATGGCCGCAGCCACTCTGTTTGGGTGTGCCAGTTATGACATTCAAAAAGGCATTGACCGTGCAAGCCGTGATATCAAAGATTTTGTAAAGAACGACCTTGAGCTGGCACGGACTGAAGAAGATCGCCAAAAGCGCCAAGCTGCATCTGCGCAGGTGTTACGCAATTCAGTTGGACAAACTGAGGCCGTGCAACTGATGTTGGCCAATAGCCCTGCTTTTCAAGCATTGATGGCACAAAACTGGGCTGACGCAGCCAACGCAGCTCAGTCTGGGCGTATTTCAAATCCTGTGTTTTCATTCGAAAGTGTGGTGACGGGTTCGGAGACTGAAATCAACCGATTCCTCTCGTTTGGCTTGCTTGATATCTTGACCTTGCCGCAACGCTCAGCCATGGCAGAGCGTCGGATGGAACAGGCTCAAATCAGGTTGGCCTCTGACGTCGTCGACCGTGTGACGCAGGTTCGGCAAGCATGGGTCAGGGCTGTGGCAGCAGAGCAATCGTTGGTGTATGCACGGCAGGTGTATGACAGTGCTGAAGCCAGTGCTGAATTGGCGCGTCGCATGGAAAGCGTGGGTAATTTCAACCGCCTCACTCGGGCAAGGCACCAAGCCTTTTATGCCGATGCCGCTACGCAACTTGTGACGGCCAAACAGAATGCAGTCTCTCAGCGCGAGGCGCTTGTTCGACTCTTAGGTTTGGATGAGGCCCAAGCGGAGAAGCTAAGGCTGCCTGCTCGACTGCCTGCCATTCCCGAGAGCCCTCTGTCCGAACAAGAGGTTGGCAAAGAGGCCAGCCGTAACCGATTGGATGTTCAATTGGCGAAGGCCAGTTTGAATGCATCAGCCAAAGCGCAAGGTTTGGTTGGCATCACCAGCTTCACCGATATTGAACTCTCGGCTCGCCGAGGCGGTGTGAGTGACAGCGCAGCTGGAACTACAACGTCACGTCGAGGCTATGAGGTCGGCGTGCGATTGCCCATCTTTGATTGGGGATCCATGCAGCGCGATGCCATGAATGCGCAAACTTTGGCGGCTGCAAACAACTTGGAGGCGACGGTTCGTTCCGCAGGGTCTAGCTTGCGTGAGAGCTATGCAGCTTATCGCTCGGCGTATGACATCAGTCGTCACTACAAAGATGAGGTGTTGCCGTTACGAAAAGTGATGGCAGATGAAAACATGCTTCGCTACAACGGAATGATTATTGGCGTGTTTGAACTGTTGGCAGATGCACGTGATCAAGTGGCTACTGTTGTCTCGGCCATTGCCGCAGATCAACAGTTCTGGTTGGCGGATGCCGCTTTGAAGGCTAACTTGATGGGTCGCCCCACTTCATCCGGTGTGTCTTCTATTTCAAGCACACCAAGCAGCGCAGTGACTAACCACTGACAGGAGAGAGAGATGAGCTCAAGAAGAGAATTTTTCAAGTTGGCGGGCATTGCCGGTGGTGCAGTGTCGGCATTGGCCGTTGGTAAACATGCGTTGGCTGGATTACCTGAACCCGTCATTCAGACTCAAGCTGACACGATGCCACCTTTGGTGCCCAATACTGGGCGCCCCTACAACCCTGTGGTCACACTCAATGGCTGGACGCTGCCTTGGCGCATGAATGAGGGTGTGAAGGAGTTTCATCTGGTCGCGGAACCTGTGGTGCGCGAAATGGCACCTGGATTCAAAGCGCACTTGTGGGGCTACAACGGGCAATCTCCTGGACCCACGATTGAGGTGGTGGAAGGAGATCGTGTTCGTATTTTTGTCACCAATAAATTACCTGAGGTAACTAGCGTTCACTGGCATGGACAGCGTTTGCCAAATGGGATGGATGGCGTGACAGGTTTGACACAAAAAGGTATTGCGCCGGGCAAAACCTATGTGTACGAATTTGTTGCACGTCGTCCCGGAACTTTCATGTATCACCCGCATGCAGATGAGATGGTGCAAATGGCCATGGGCTTGATGGGTATGTGGATCACGCATCCCAAAGACAAGCATCCGCATATTGCCGATGTGGATCGTGATTTTTGCTTTTTACTCAGCGCCTACGACATTGAGCCCGGCAGCTACACCCCCAAGATCATGACCATGACCGAATTTAATATTTGGACATGGAACAGTCGCGTGTTTCCAGGGATTGATCCCTTGGTTGTGCGCCACATGGACAAGGTGCGTATCCGCGTGGGTAACTTGACGATGACCAACCATCCGATTCACATGCACGGCCATGAGTTCACCGTCACAGGGACCGACGGTGGACCTATTCCTGAAGCAGCACGATGGCCAGAAGTGACGGCTGACATTGGCGTAGGCCAAATGCGGCAAATGGAGTTTTTGGCCGATGAAGAAGGCGACTGGTCGATTCACTGCCACAAGAGCCACCACACCATGAATGCGATGGGGCATGGCGTGCCCACCATGATTGGCGTGGACCACCGTGGGGTTGGTAAAAAAATCAACAACCTGATTCCAGACTACATGGTCATGGGCGAGCGCGGCATGCATGACATGACCGAAATGGAAATGCCCATCCCCGACAACACGGCCCCGATGATGACCGGGGAAGGACCTTTTGGTTCGGTAGGTATGGGCGGCATGTTCAGCGTGATCAAAGTTCGCAAAGGCCAAAAGCCTGGTAGCTACAAAGATCCCGGTTGGTTTAAGCACCCCAAAGGCACTTTGGCGCATGAATGGAAAGGTGCTGTTCCAGACGTGAAGCGAAGCAAGCAGGCAGGAAGCACATCTATGCCATCGCCCTCAAAAAATAGTCAACCTATCGAAGTGGACGTGAAAAAACCATCCACTCACCATCACTGAACAAGGAGCCCACTATGACTGCAATGACAAAACAACTGATTCTTTCTGTGTCCACCGCCCTGGCTTTGGCAACGGGCATGGCGTATGCCCAAACGCATGACACGCATGGCAAAAGCAGCGCCCATGGTGAGGTTGCATCATGGACTTCGGGGGTAGTGAAGAAAGTGGATGTGTCGCAAAGAAAAATCACCCTCAAGCATGAAGACATCAAGAACCTCCAGATGCCAGGGATGACGATGGTGTTTAATGTCAAAAATGCGAAGTTATTAGACGGACTTGCGGTGGATGACCCCGTGAAATTTGTGGCGATCCAAGAAGGTGAACGTTACTTTGTCACGGACATTAAACTCAGTCGCTGAGACGAAAGCCATGATGTAATTTCAAGGCAATTCAAAACAAAAACAAACCAAGGAGACTACCGTGTCATTGATTCAAAAACTCAAGGCCCGTGCGGCTGAAGGACGTCCAGTTCGCGTCGCCGTCATCGGCGCTGGAAAATTCGGTTCGATGTATTTGTCGCAAGCGCCGCGCACCCCCGGTGTGCATTTGGTGGCGGTCGCAGATTTGTCGCCCGATCGCGCAAAGGCATCTCTGACACGCGTGGGCTGGGAATCTTCTCGGTATGCTGCCACCTCGATGGCACAAGCCGTCAAAGATGGCAGCACCTTCATCACCGATGATGCTGCTTCTGTGATTCGCAGCGATTGTGTGGATATCGTGATCGATGCCACAGGCAGCCCTGCCGCTGGCATTGCTCATGCGCTCTTATGCTGCGAACACCGCAAACACATCATCATGGTCAATGTCGAGGCCGATGTGTTGGCTGGCCCCTTGTTGGCGCGTCGTGCCAAAGAGGCTGGCATCATCTACACCATGGCCTCTGGGGATCAACCCGCGCTCATTGCCGAACTGGTCGATTGGGCCCGCACGATTGGGTTAGAGGTGGTGTGCGCAGGCAAAGGCACGAAGTATCTTCCCATCTATCACAAGAGCACGCCTGATACGGTTTGGGGTCACTATGGCTTTAACCAAGATCAAGTCGATGGCGGTGACTTCAACGCCCAAATGTTCAACAGTTTTCTCGATGGCACCAAGTCAGCCCTTGAAATGGCGGCTGTGGCCAACGGATGCGAACTCACGCCCCCCCGAGATGGTTTGTACTTCCCGCCGTGTGGGGTCGACGACTTGCCGCACATTTTGCGTCCCCGTGACGATGGCGGCATTCTGGCGCAAAAAGGCATGGTGGAAGTGGTGTCGTCCATCGAGCGCGATGGACGTCCTGTCTTCCGTGATTTGCGTTGGGGCGTGTACGCCGTGTTTGAAGCCCCTAGCAAATATGTGATGGACTGCTTCCAGCAATACGGCTTGAAAACCGATGCGACAGGTCGGTACGCGGCCATGTACAAGCCTTATCACTTGATTGGTTTGGAGTTGGGTATCTCGGTGGCCAGCATTGCTGTGCGACAAGAAGCCACGGGTGCCACCGGTGAGTGGCGTGGTGATGTGACCGCAACCGCCAAGCGTGCGCTCAAACAAGGCGAGAAGCTTGACGGTGAAGGTGGTTTCACCGTCTACGGCAAGCTCATGCAAACCGCAGACTCATTGCGCTTGAATGCTTTGCCGATTGGCCTTGCACACAATATGGTTCTCAAACGCGACATCGCGGAGGGCGGCGTGGTGACTTGGGACGATGTGATCTTTGACGCCAGCAAACAAGCGGTCGCCATTCGCCGTGAGCAAGAAGCGTTATTTCGCAAAGAGGCTGGTATCTCAACTTAATGCATTGAACAAGCCATGCCGAAATTTGCCGCCAATTTGACCTTGATGTATCCAGATTTGCCTTTTCTAGATCGGTTTGAGGCAGCTGCGAAGGATGGGTTCAAGGGGGTCGAATATCTCTTCCCCTATGCCTACCCCGCCAAAGAGCTGGTGGCACGCCTGAAAGGCAACGGTTTGCAGCAGGTGCTTTTTAATATGCCGCCCGGTGGTCTGACCCAAGATGAGATGAACCAGGCCTGGGAACAGGGCATGCGCGGCACAGCTTGTCTTGCGGGGCGTGAGGCCGAGTTTCGCGCGGGGTTGCACATGGCGCTGACGTATGCGGAGGCCTTAGATTGCCCGCGCCTGCATGCGATGGTCGGCATACGTGCGCAGGAGGACAGCGCACAGCAGGCCGACCAAACCTTGGTGGCCAATTTGAAATGGGCCGCGCAAGAGGCGGCCCAAGCAGGGCGCGATTTACTGATTGAGCCCATCAATCCGCGCAGCGTCCCGGGCTTTCATTTGCAGCGTCAAGACCATGCCCATGCCATCTTGGAAGCCGTGGGTACGCCTCATGTGAAAGTGCAGATGGATTTGTTTCACTGCCAAATCGTCGAAGGGGATGTGTCGACCAAGATTCGTCAATACCTGCCAACCGGGCGAGTGGGGCATTTCCAGTTGGCGGATGTGCCGGCACGACATGAGCCCGGCACGGGCGAGCTCAATTGGGACCATCTGTTTGATCTGATTGATCAGATCAGCGCTGAGACCCACTGGGACGGGTGGATGGGGTGCGAATACATACCCGCATCCACGGTCAATGGCGGTACCTCAGCGGGTTTGTCGTGGATGCAGAAGTACCGTCACTGATCGATTCAGCTTAAGACTTGGCGGCAGTCACACGGGCGATGCATTCGCCAAAACCAATGCGTGTTGCGCCGTCTTTTTCACACCAACCTTTGAGGGCGATGGCATCGCCATCTTGCAAAAAGGTGCGCTTCTCGCCATTGGCGAGCGTGATGGCGTGTTTGCCACCCTGCGTCAACTCCAGCAAAGAACCTGCCTGCTCAGGCTTAGGCCCTGAGAGCGTGCCAGAGCCAAACAAATCACCAGGTCGCAAGGCACAGCCATTGACGGTATGGTGTGTCACCATTTGTGCCACTGTCCAATAGGCGGCTTCGGTGAAGTTGGAGTAGCTGATGCGCTCAAAAGGCAGACCCGCTTGTCGCATGGCTTCGGTTTGAATCAGCACTTCGAGTTTGACGTCAAAGTTGCCTTGCGATGTGTTTTCGGTCGAGCTCAGGTAAGGCAAGGGTTGTGGATCTGTCGCCGGGCGCTCAAAGGGGCGACGGAATGGGGTGAGCGCTTCCAGGGTGACCATCCAAGGCGAGATGGTGCTGGCAAAGTTTTTCGACAAGAATGGGCCGAGGGGTTGATATTCCCAAGCCTGAATGTCACGCGCGCTCCAATCGTTGAACAAAGTC